>Ga0307419_10000011_pt1 | contig 59768 bp, 37 predicted proteins | sample SalMarWE160230MG_2_FD_202512 | JGI IMG/M metagenome (GOLD analysis project Ga0307419, IMG submission 202512) | Salt marsh sediment microbial communities from the Plum Island Ecosystem LTER, Massachusetts, United States - WE1602-30 | ecosystem: Environmental > Aquatic > Marine > Intertidal zone... | reverse complement strand
CAGGGCTAACTCTTCATATTCCGCCGTATCCGAGTCAAGCCAAGTAATCATCACCAAGACCCCTCAAGAGGGGCCAAGGTTCTTAAGATCTAGCGCTCAAGTCTGGCGCGTTTTACGGGCGCTCCAACCTTAGGTTGGAACCTAGCCGTTCCGCCACCCCGGCACTAATTAGGTATAGCTATATCTGTATTTATATTTATAACTTATGCCTAAGAACCCGCTATCGTGATGCTGTTTATGACAACGTCCTCAACCGGCCTGTCATTCGAATCTGTCTGTGTCTTGCCTATCGCCTCAACGACCTCCATGCCATCGACCACCCTTCCGAAGATTGCGTGCTTACCGTCAAGCCACGGTGTAGGGGCGAGCGTTATGAAGAACTGGCTTCCCCCGGTGTCAGGTCCACGGTTGGCCATTGAGAGGATTCCCGCGGAGATGTGCCTGAGGGAATCATCGAACTCGTCCTTTATAGTGTATCCCGGCCCCCCGGTCCCGTCCCCGTTAGGGTCGCCGCCCTGTATCATGAAGCCGTCTATCACACGGTGGAATATCAGGCCATCATAGAATCCCTGCTGGGAGAGGTTGATGAAGTTTTCCGCGGTTATCGGGACCTTGTCCTCGAAGAGCTCGGCCTTGAAGGTTCCCATGCTCGTGTCAAAGACGGCGTACCTGTTGCTTTTCTTAACCGCCACATCATCACCCGCCTGCGTACATCCGCTGGCTGCAACAATCAGGACAATGGCAATCAGGGCAACCAGCTTTCGCATGAACATTTTTATTGCCTTATTATTTATATTGATTACATACTTCGCTGATTAAGTAATCGGTCTTATCCCGAAGGGATGAGAAATTGGATAGTCATGAAGCGTGTATGTCACAGAGATTAATGATGGGCCTGTGGTCTAGTTGGTTAGGACGTTGCCCTCACACGGCAAAGATCGGCGGTTCGAATGAACCCTTTTGCCCAGTAAATCATGTGCCAGAGGCACAGGAGATGTGGCATCGTGTCTCGCTGACACGAGACATCTCATCATCCATTGCGGAGGTGAGATGATGACATCTCTTGCGTCGGGGCCGCAAGACGTGCAAAAGCGTTCGCGGAAAGAACTTTCGCACCCAGGAGCAACATGAACAATCCTGGGCACGAAATGGTTCAGAGACTCCGCCCGGGCCCATCAAGGTTAATAAAGCCTTAACAGGATATTTTAACACAGACAGCCGCATTGAATCAATAAAACAAATGCGGCAAACTTAGTGTCAGACTGCTGCATTGAAACAATTGAATAAATGCAGCTTACAAACAATGGGCCGGTAGATCAATGGTACTTCACCACGTAAGACATCTTACGTCTGAGGCGTTAAAGATCGCCACCTTGGCAAACCCGTGGAGGTATCGGAACCGGAAACAAAATCTCCGCAGGTTCTGATTGGTGGAGTTTGTTGAATTTATTGATTCAATGACCACAAGCTCCGGGTTCGAACACGTCGTTGGAAGTCAGCTGCGCTGAAAATCCCGGCCGGTCCATTAAACCTTTCTTTACAGGAGCTACCGCTTCCAAAAGAAACGCTTCCGAAAGAAACATGCAAGTTTTTATTTCACTGTGCCCAGAATCTGTATATGGATGTTTTTGGAAAGATAAGAGAGAAAGTCAGGGAGGAGCTTTCGTGCTCTGCGCACAGCATGGACCACGTGGAGAGGGTATACAATCTCTGCATGAACCTCGCGGGGGGACAGGAGGTCGATATGAAGGTCCTGAAGGCGGCTGCCCTGCTCCATGACATAGCGAGGGTTAAGGAAGATGATGACCACTCCGGAAAGACAGACCATGCGGCGCTGGGGGCCAGCATGGCCGCGCCAATCCTTAAGGGGCTGGGTTTTCCGGAAGGAAAGATTAAGCACGTTCAGAACTGCATAATTACCCACAGATACAGGACAGGCAGGGAGCCTGATAGCATTGAAGCCAAGATTCTGTTCGACGCTGACAAGCTCGACATCATCGGGGCAGTGGGCATTGCGAGGTCATTCATGTGGGTTGGAAGGAACAATTCAATGATATATCGCAAGATAGATGACATCAACCAGTATGCAAAGGAGAACCTTGAGGGTGGAAAAATCAGCGGGAGAATAAAGGACAAGACAAAGCACAGCACCAACATAGAGCTTGAGACGAAATGGAGGCACATCGGCGAGAGGCTTCACACAGAAAAGGCGAGGAAGGTCTTCAGGGAGAGGTTCAGGTTCAGCGAGGAGTTCATGAAGCGGCTGGAGAAGGAAATCAGGGGCCTGGAATAAAAACCTTAATGTTAATTCTTTTCATGGTGTTCGAGGTCCTCAACAGGCTGAAGTGGAAGGACGGGCTTGGTGGGGTTGAGATAATAATCCTCCACAGGGGAGCGCCCGGGAACAGGAAGGTAATTATGGGAAATGAGGTTACGGAGATAAAGCGCTCCTACCTTGTTTACGGGATTACGGAAATCCCGCTGCACAGGATAAGGGAAGTGAGGAAGGATGGAAGGACGATCTGGAAAAGGGAAGGGAAGAAAGACTGAAGCCAGGAAGGCTGGCGCGGTCAATCCCCTCAGGATGTGGCCCGCCTTCGTGTCACCCACGAGGGTGACTATGAACTGGCTCCTGATAACGCTCTCGAAGATTACGCCGTCCCTTTCGTTCAAGAACTGGCTGCTCAGGAGGACGGGAATGAAGATAGGGAAGAACGTCTCCATAGGACTGGATGCGATGTTTGACATATTCTTTCCAGAGAACATAGAGATAGGAGATAATTCCGTAATCGGGTATGGTGCGACGCTGCTGGGACATGAATTCCTTGTAAAGGAGTGGAGGACAGGAAGGATTAAGGTTGGTAAAAACTGCATGATTGGCGCACTCTCCCTCGTCATGCCGGGTGTTGAGATAGGTGACGGGGCGACCGTGGCGGCGTATTCCCTGGTGAACAGGGACGTTCCCCCCGGAGGATTTTACGGTGGCGTTCCCGCAAGAAGCCTAAGGTGAAATCCTGATTAGTGCGTTTTCGCCGCTCTTTTCTATTTTGGATTTCACCGGGAGGAATTTCTGGATTACGAAGAGATTGCTGTTGCAGTGACAGGTGAACCTCGGCGAGATTATCCTTGACTCGCCCTCCGCAAGCGCCATGAAGAGGAGCAATTGGTCGGCCAGACGCTCGTCAACCGTCGCTCCGGACCGGATGGTCTTCAGAAGCTTTTCAGCGGCTTCCTTTCCAACATCCTCCGCGGGCTTTCCCCTCTCACCGAGGCCGTCTGTCCCGAGGATGCAGCCAGTATCTGTCTCTGCCCAGGCAACAAGACCCGAGCCGGGGCAGTCTGCCTCCACGTAACGGGAATCGATTTCAATCTTCAGGCCGAGCGGAGCCAAAACCTTCCTGAAGGAGGATTCCTGCCTCTCCGCGACCTTTGGCTTTTCAAGCTCCTTTGTTGCGACTGATATCCCCTTTATGGAGATTACCGTCCCTGGCTTTTCAAGCAGGAGAGGTTTGAAGCCTTTAGTCTGCTTGACCTTTATCGAGACCCTTGCGCCTCCCACCGGATAGAAGCCGTGCCTATCTATCATGATTTCGGCGTGAAAGCCCATCCTGGAAAGGACAGGGAAGAGGACGTGCTTCGTGTAGAGAAGCGGGGGAGCATACTTGCCGAATGTCGCTCCACCTGTTATTCTTATGGAAACATCCCCTGCGGAGTGGCATGAGGGAAGCTGTAGCGACTGGAAAATCAGGCCCGTGCTCCCTGCCGTGCCTATCCTGACGTCAACCCTGTCGTTGGATATCCTTCCTGGCGAGAACTCGAGCTCCTCTGAACCCAGTTTGTCTCCCTTCAGCTCAGCAGAGCACATGGACGCAACCGCCCTTATGCCCTCGAGGTGCTGGAAGCTAAGGCCGGGCTTGGGCCTGTTGGCCCTTATGTTGAAGAGATGGACGGACTTTCCGGTGTATGCAGAAAGCCCGATTGCTGTCCGGGTTATCTGCCCCCCGCCTTCCCCGCAGGCGCCGTCAACCTCTATCTTCATGCTTAATTCTTGCAGGGGGTTTTATAAAAATTGGCTGGGGTTGCTTAGACCTTGAGCTTGTCGCCGTTCTTGGGGGCAATGCAGTCAAATCCCATTGCCCTGACATCCTTCACCAGGCCGTCTGGGTTGTCGCCATGAACGAAGATTACCCTTCCGGGGTTGGATTTCTTTATGTATTTGATTATATGGCTGCGGTCGGTGTGGGCAGAGAAGTCCATCTGCTCCATCCTCATCTTCGGCTTTACGTTTAGTCCCTCGTTGACATATCTTCCTGTATCAATCAGCGTCCTCCCGACCGTCCCCTCGACCTGGTATCCGGTGAATATCAGCGAGCATTTCTCCCTGTTGTAGAGGTTCTTCATGTAATAGGAGACAGGCCCCCCGTTCATCATCCCTGCGGTGGTTATGACGATGCATGGATTGGCTATCACGTTCTTCCTCTCCCTGCTCCTGTTTATCTTCCTTGCCCTGCTGAAGGCCCTCTGGAGCGCATGGGGATTGCTCAGGAACTCCCTGTTGTTGAGCATTATCTCCGTTGCCTCTATGCCCATGCCGTCGAGAAATATGGGGAAGCCGAGGTCATGAAGCATGAGGAGCATCTCCTGGGTCCTTCCCACCGCAAAGCTGGGTATCAGGGCAATCCCTCCACCGTAGACCGTTTCCTGGACAATCTCCCTCATCTTATCCCTTAGACTATCCCTCGGGGGATGGTCCTTGTAGGAATAGGTCGATTCGCATATCAGGACATCGATGTCCTTCTCAGGTAATTTGGCCCCACCGACTAGCTGCGTGTCCGCGAACTTCAGGTCCCCTGTGAAGAGGATTCTCTTCTTCCCCGTATCCAGAAGGGGAGAGGCTGCGCCGGGTATGTGGCCCGCGTCATGGAGAGTTATCTCAGAATCCGTGAATTTCACCGGCTTTCCGTATCCGACCTCCTTCCTCTTTTCCATGAGGCGCTCCACATGTACCGGAAGGTATAGGGGCGGCTCTCCCCTCTTCTTCTGGACCTTTATCGAATCGTGGAGCAGTAGATAGGATATGTCAAAGGTTGCCTGGGTGGCATGGACGCTGTTCCTGAACCCGTCCCTGTAGAGCTGCGGAAGAAGTCCGGAGTGGTCTATGTGGCAGTGGCTCAGGAAGACTGCATCAATGGATTTTATGTCCGGCTTTATCGGGAGGAGGGTATCCTGGACCTCTATTCCGTATTCCCAGAGGAACCTCTCTTTTGCTGTCCTGAGCAGCATGCCCATCCTGCCAACCTCTCGGGCGCCGCCCAGAAAAGTAATCTCAACCATCAGTTACCACAATTATATTATACTTGCCGCCCAAATAATAAATATGCCAGAATACGTGGACCTCGCCTACAGGCCCAGGGGCGAACTGATTTGTGATTTCTATGTGGAACCCTCCCCCGGACACACCCTGAAGGATGCTGCGGAGGACATTGCGCTGGAGTCCTCGACAGGGACGTGGACTGATGTTAAGACCAATAAGCCTCTGTCCGATAGGCTGGCTGCAAGGACGTTCGAGATAAAGGGCAACCGGATTCGCGTGGCATACCACAAGGAGCTCTTCGAGGCAGGCAACGTCCCCCAGATGATGAGCAGCATAGCTGGCAATATTTTTGGGATGAAGAGCGTCAAGCACCTCCGCCTGGAGGACATAGAATTCCCATCCTCCATAGTGAGGTGGTATAGAGGGCCTCAGGTGGGGATGAGGGAGATAAGGAGGATGACGAAGATAAGGAAGCGCCCCATTGTTGGGACGATATACAAGCCTAAATTAGGGCTGAATGCAAAGGAACAGGGAGAGCTGGCATACAAAATCTATTCGGCAGGGATGGACTACAGCAAGGATGACGAGAACCTCGGCTCCATGGTCTTCAACAAATTCCAGGACAGGGTGGTGAGGGTGCTGGATTCGGTTGACAGGATAAAGAGCGAGCAGGGCAGGACTGTTATATACGCGGCCAATATAACGGCGCCCGTGGGTGACATGTTAAAGAGGGCCCAGTTCGTGAAGGACCATGGTGGTAAATGCATAATGATTGACATACTGACAGCAGGGTGGAGCGCACTGGAATACATAACCAAGCAGAGACTGGGAATGATTGTCCACGGCCACAGGGCAATGCACGCTGCCCTTACCAGGGACAAGAGGCACGGCGTCTCCATGCTCGTGCTAGCGAAGCTGTCCAGGCTGTGCGGGGTGAGCGCCCTGCACACAGGGACAATCGTCGGTAAGATGGAAGGTGGGGCAAGGGAAGTCCAGGAGATAGACAGGTTCATGAGGAACAGCTGGTATGGACTGAAGCCTACCATGCCCATCGCATCCGGAGGGATGCACCCGGGACTCGTCCCCAAGCTGATAGAACTCCTGAGCACTGACCTGATAATAACCTTCGGGGGAGGCCTCTGGGGCCATCCCGACGGGCCTGAGGCAGGAGCGAAGGCAATCAGGCAGAGCGTTGACGCCGTCATGGAGAAGGTCCCCCTGAAGGAGTATGCGGAGGGCCACCAGGAGCTCAGGAGGGCAATGGAGTTCTGGGATTGATTTATGTTCATGGAGACCAATAGATAATCATGTACGAAATCAGGATACACGGGAGGGGTGGCCAGGGGGTGAAGACCACTGCGCACGTGCTCGGAAGGGCAGGCTTTCTCTCAGGCTTTGAGACGCAGGACTTCGCCGTTTACGGCGCGGAAAGGAGGGGAGCTCCAGTGGCGAGCTTCTGCCGCATGGACAGGAAGCAGGTGCTTTCGAGAGGGTATATATTCAACCCTGACGCTGTCATAATAATGGACCCCACCATAGACAGGATTACTACCATCGCTGGACTGAAGAAGAAGGGAATCGTTCTCGTGAATTCGGAACATGAGATTGAAGGGTTCAGGGGAGCGAAATTCATAGACGCGACGAAGATAGCGATTGACAGCTTCGGGAAGCCGATACCCAGCATAGCGATACTCGGCGCCTTCATAAGGCTGTCCGGGATTATCCCAATGGAGAACCTGAAGAAAGCGATAAAGACAGAGCTTGCAGAGTCAGGCCACAAGGAGGCAATACCGGGGAACATTAAGGCATGCCAGAGGTGCTTTGAGGAGATTGGTGAATGATATGGACCTGTTCGGGATGATATTCGGCTGGAACTGGAAGGTGCGGAGGACAAGGAGAAGGTGGGACAGGCTGAGGGAGAACGCCCTCAAGAAAGAGGGGAGGATTAGGAAGCTTCTCCTAGAGAAGCTGGACCACACAGAGGAGACGCTCAGGATTATAGAGGAGAGGAAGCTATCGAGGAAGGACAGGCAGAGGAACATGAAAATCGTCAGGTCAGAGCTCAATTACATCAAGGACCTGCTCGAGGGGAAGATAATAGAGCAGGAAACCGTCTACAGGAAAGAGGACTATAAGAAGCTGCCGCAAATCAGAACGCAGCCAGGGCAGGCTCCTCAGCAGGCAAGCCAGTATGGAAGCTATCCTCCGCAGAAGAAGAAAGGGTAATACTTTTAATAACAGGATACAAGTTCTATACGGATGGGATATGAAGGTTGCAATCCTTGGCCCGGGAAAGAATGCCATCGGATACACGACAAAGAGGCTGCTTGAGGAGGCGAAGAATGCCAGGATGAAGGCAAGCCTCGTTCCAATCATAGACGTCAGGCTGGTGATAAAGAAGAAGCTTGACGCGGTTTATGAGAAGAAGAGCCTTTCTGATTTTGACTACATCCTTCCGAGGATTGATTCCAAGAGGGCAAGGGTGGGCTATCCTGTGATGAGATTCCTTGACGAGATGGGTGTCATGAAGCCCTACAACGCAGAAACCGTGATGGTGGCACACAACAAATTCATAACCCTGGAGAGGCTGGTATCGAAGGGGATAGAGGTTCCTGAAACATATATGACGGGGTCAAAAAGTTCAGCACTTTCGATAATAAGCAGGCATAAGATGCCGGTGATGCTCAAGCTCCTCTCAGGCTTCGGAGGGCAGGGTGTCATGTTGATGGAGAGCAAGGAGGCAGCAAGGTCTGCCATAGAAACCATGAGGGTCCTGAAGCAGGAGATTCTCATCGAGAAATACCTCCCGAACCCGGGCGAGGACATGAGGGGCATAGTTGCCGGTGATGAGGTAATCGCCAGCTACAAGAGGATTGCGGCAAAGGACGAGTCGCGCTCCAACATAAAGGCAGGGGGAAGAGGAGTGGCGTTCAAGCTCACCGGTGAGATGGAGGACATCTGCATCATGTCGGCAAAGGCCATAGGGGCCAGGATATGTGCAGTGGACATGATAGATACGAAAGGAAAGATAAACGTCCTTGAGGTCAACATAAACCCCGGCCTTGAGGGTATAGAGAAAGCAACCAACATAAACGTTGCCCAGAAGATTATCGATTTCGTGAAGTCAGAAGTAAAGGGGTAGCTAAAGGTTTTCCAGGAGGAGCTCGAAGTCCTCTGGGTTGACTATTGGTTTCTTGAACATCCTGGAATCCTCCCTTATCCTGGGGCAGGCGGTGTTTATCAGGGCATCTATTCCCATGCCCTCGAGCTGGGATGGAAGGAATTCGTTCGCGGCAAGGATGCACGCGGAGACCTTCTTCTTCCCGAGCCTCTTCTTCATCGAGATTGCTGCCTTTATCCCCATCTGCCCGGGCTTGGTGGACACCATGATTCCGAAGCTCTTTGCATGGGAGGCCTTTGCCACCTGGATCATCCTCATCTTCTCTGCGTTCCTCTTCTCGTTCCTCATGTCAGCGAGTTCTGTGGTCTCGTAATCGAGGAACAGGACGGGCTTCCTGACTGCCATCGCAAGGCCGACCGGGTGGAATGTCCCTGTTCCCAGGAAGAGGAAGCAGTCAACGACGCTCTCCAGGGGGACGGCCGCAGAGAAGTCGCAACCCAGGACCTGGCCGGGATATCTGGCAATGCTGGGGCTTCCCAGGAAGATTTTCTTTCCGTTAGCTTCGAGAAACCTCTTCGCCTTCGGGAGGCCGGAAAGATACTGGAGGGTCGTTACCAGGCAGAGCTTCTTGTACTCCTTCAGGCTGTTGAGGTGCCTCTTCAGGAGGGCAGTCGGGTCATAATCAATCCTGTATTCCTCGTAGATTACTGGAATCCTCGTCTTTATCCCATAGTCAGAGTGCCCGATGTGGACTATGAGATCGCAGCCGAGCATCCTTGCCTCGTCCTCCCTGAGGTCGCAGGCGCCGTAGCAGGGGGAGAGCGACAGGACGGTTTCTGTCCCTGACCTCTCAAGCATCATGCATAATCCGGTTGCCGCAGGCTTGAGACCCTCGGGGACCTGGACGAAGATTCTCCTCGGCTTCATTGCCCTCACCTTGCTCAGAACCCTTTCTGTTTCAATCATCTCTTCACTATCCTGACCTTCTTTATGGTCTTCTCATCAGAATCCTCGATTATTATCTTGACCTTCTTGAGGTGTATTATCTCTCCCTTCTTCGGTATCTCGCCTGTCCTCTTCTGTATTAGGCCCGCCATGGTATCGAACTCCTTATCCGGAAGGCCCAGGTCCATGTAATCATCCAGCATCTCCACGGTCACGCGGGCATCAACCAGCAGCTCCGAGGGGCTTATCCTCTTTATGTAGATGCTGGGCTTCTTGCTCTTGTCAAAGATGTCACCCACTATCTCCTCCATCACGTCATCCACGGTGACGAGGCCCTTAACATGGCCGAACTCGTCAACCACCACCGCGATGACCGTCCCCTTTGCCTCGAAATCATAGAGGAGGCTTGCTATCTCCTTGGTAGAGGGAACGAAGTAGGGCTTCCTGCTGATTCTCGAGATTTTCGTCTTCGTCTTGCCTGCCTTGAGCTTTGCCAGCATCTCGTCCACGTCCACTATTCCCACCACGTTGTCCTCATTATCCATGTATACAGGATACCTGGAATAGGGCGTCTTCACTACGAAGTCAATCACATCGCCTATCGTCCTGTTCCCGTCTATCATAAGCATCTCGTCCCTGTGCGTCATAACCTCGCCCACATGGGTCTTCTCGAACTTTATGAGGCTGTTCATCATCCCTGCTATCTCCCTCTTTATTATCCCCTGCTCTGCCCCAATCGTCACTATGGTTTTTAGCTCCTCCTCTGTGAGCTTCTCGGAACCCTTCTTGCCGAATATCCTCATCATTAGGTTGCTGAATGCCTCCAGGCTCCTCACTATGGGGAAGAGAATCTTGCTTATTATCTCGACCGTCCTTGCAACCCTGAGGGCTACCTTCTCTGAGTGGTGGGTGGAATAGGACTTCGGGGTTATCTCGCCGAACATCAGGACGAGCAGCGTCATTATGCCGGTCGCTATGCCAACGCCCGCGTCACCGAAAACCGAGGTAGCGACAGAGGTTGCAATGGCTGCCGCTGATATGTTGACTACGTTGTTCCCGACCAGTATGGTTACCAGGAGCCTCTCCGGGTTTGACTTTATCCTCTGCAGCGCTTCAGCGCCCCTCTTCTTCTGCCTCACCAGCGTCTTGACCTTTATGCTGCTTACCGACATGAGCGCAGTCTCTATGCCGGAGAAGAACGCAGAGAGGCACAGAAGTATCACAAGGGCTGCTATATGGACCTCAAGCATACTATAATATTGTCTTCCGGGGTAATAATGCTTTTGGTCCGGTGGGTTGGGCAATAAGCGTTGCCGGAAAGAATGCTTTTTAAATAGTTTCCTGCAACTTTCTAATGATGTCTGATATTAAGGGTAAGAGTTCTGAGATAAGCGGGTTTCATAAGCTCAGTGTGGACGAGAAGCTCTCTGCCATAAAGGATTTTGCCGGCCTCGACGAGGAGGACCTGAAAATCCTCCGAAAGACCGGGAGCCTGGGGCTTGACGTTGCGACCAGGATGATAGAGAACGTGGTCGGGACGTTCGAGTTCCCCTTTGGCGTTGCAACGAACTTCAGGATAAACGGGAAGGACTATCTCATTCCGATGGTAATCGAGGAGCCGAGCGTCGTGGCAGCTGCCTCGTATGCCGCGAAGCTGGCAAGGCCCAACGGATTCGAAGCAGAGACGGACGAGCCGGTGATGATAGGACAGGCCCAGATAGTGGACGTCCCGGACATGGAGAAGGCAAAGAGGGGGATAGAAGATAGGAAGGAAGAACTGATAGAACTCGCGAGGAAGCAGGACTCCATGCTTGAGAGGTTCGGCGGCGGGCCGAGAGGACTGGAGGTCAGGGAGATTGAGACTGATGCAGGAAGGATGCTTATTATTCACCTGCTGGTTGACGTGAGGGACGCAATGGGAGCCAACGCTGTCAACACCATGGTGGAGAAGATATCGCCCATGCTCGAGGAAATCACAGGGGGGAAGGTGAGGCTCAGGATAATATCGAACCTCGCAACCAAGCGCCTTGCCAGAGCCAGGGCGGTCTGGGGGAAGGACGTCCTGGGGGAGGATGTCATAGACGGGATAATACAGGCATACAATTTCGCGGTCAAGGACCCGTTCAGGTGCACCACGCACAACAAGGGAGTCATGAACGGGATAGACGCAGTCACCATAGCCACGGGCAACGATTTCCGTGCAGTGGAAGCGGGGATGCATTCCTACGCAGCGATTGACGGATACAAGCCGATAACGAAGTATGAGAAGGACAAGGGAGGGAACCTGGTCGGGAGCATAGAACTGCCGATAGCTGTAGGGACGGTTGGCGGGTGCACGAGGACCAATCCCGTAGCGAAGGTATCGCTGAAGATTCTCGGAGTGAAGACAGCGCAGGAACTCGCCGGCGTGATTGCTTCGGTCGGCCTTGCACAGAACTTTGCCGCCCTAAGGGCGCTCGCTACGGAAGGAATACAACGTGGGCACATGAAATTGCATGCCACTAATCTTGCTATAGTGGGAGGAGCGACCGGTGAGATGGCCGAGAGGGTCGCGAAGAGGATGATAGAAGAAGGCGACGTCTCCGCCTCCAGAGCAGAGCAGCTCGTCAAGGAAATGGGCAAATAGCCGACAACTTATATTATATACAATTATAGAATAGTTAACCGTGATTGCATGGATTATTCGATATTCAGGGCATATGACATAAGGGGCGTTTACGGGGAGAACCTGACAGATGGGATAATGGAGAATATAGGCAACCTCGTCTGCCAGCACGCAGAGAAGAAGGATTTCGTGGTGGCCAGGGACGGGAGGCTTTCCTCGCCAGCGCTCTCTGAGGCCTTGATAAGGGGTGTGAGGAAGGCAGGAGGGAACGTTGTTGATGTGGGAATAAACCCTCTCGGTAGCGGGTTCTTCCGTGCATGGAAGAGCGGGATGTTTTTTCTCTATGTAACGGGCTCCCACCTGGGAAAGGAGCACAACGGCGTCAAGCTCTTCCGCCCCAATGGCGAGGGGTTCAGGGAAGAGGAGATAATGAGGATAAGGGACCTGTTCAAGGAGGGCAGGTTCGTTGAGAAGGGAAGGGGAAGGCTTGAGGTTGTGGATAACAGGAAGGTCATCGGGGAGTATGTTGACTATCTCCTGTCACGGATAAGGCCGAAAAGGAAGATGAAAATTATTCTGGACTGCGGGAACGGCGCCGCCTCCCTGATTGCAGGGGAGCTGTTCGAGAGGGCGGGGTTCGAGGTAAAGGTCCTCTTTGGAGGGTTGGACGGGAACTTCCCCAACAGGCATCCTGACCAGATGAAGGACCCTCTCAATGCCCTGAGGGAGAGCGTCAGGGAATATGAACTCGGTATAGCATACGACGGGGACGGGGACAGGATAACGCCTGTTGACGACAGGGGGAGGAAGCTCGAGCCAGAGCAGACTTCATACGTTATCCTGTCGGAGGTGCTCAAGAAAGAGAAGGGGCCTGTGATAGCCAACGTGGAGTGCACGAGGATGCTGGATGACATAGCAGGAAGGTTCGGAAGGCGCGTGGAGAGGATAAAGGTCGGGCATACCTTCCTCACAGAGTTCACGCATAAGCTCAAGGGGGCGTTCGGGGTGGAGAGGTCAGGCCATTTCGTGCTTCCCTCATTGATTCCTTACGACGATTCGCTAGCCATATCCTATTACATGGCATGCATTCTATCGTCGCAGGACAAAAAGCTCTCGGAAATCATTGACGGGATAAAATCGTCCCCGTTTGACAGGGACGGCTTCGAGTGCCCTGACAGCGTGAAGTTCAGGGTCATAGAGAACCTCCAGGAGAGGTTCAGCAGGGAGTTTGACAACGTCAACACCCTAGACGGGGTGAGGGTCGACTTCCCGGACGGCTGGGTCCTGATAAGGGCGTCCAACACCTCGCCCAAGATAAGGATAACCGTGGAGGCAGACAACGAGGAACGTCTCAGGGAAATAAAGGAGAGGTTCGGGAAGGAATTAAGGAAGGAGATAAGCTCATTAAAGGGGTAAGTATATAAACCCCTGTCACAATTATCTTAAGCGCAAAAGGTGGTTTCATGGAGCTAACGGTCATTGAAAAGGGCAAGGATAAATTGAAGGTAGAAGTCCAGGGGGAGACCCACACGCTGCTCAATGTCCTGAGGGAGAATGCATGGAAGGCCGGTGCGGGGCAGGCATCGTACATTATAGAGCACCCTTATATGGCAAAGCCCAAGATAATAGTCAAGGCAAAGGACCCAAAGAAGATTCTCACTTCAGCAGCGCAGGCCATGTCAGACGATTCTAAGGCCTTTCTCACATCATTCAAGAGGGCGTGCAAAAGATAATTATTTAAATACCACTATTAAATAGTGACATGTGATTATATGCCTGGAAAGCTTTCTGGAAGGGTCAACTTAAAGGAACTTGTAATGAAATACTGGTGGCTTGTAGCTTTAGTGCTCATAGTTTCCAGCGCGTTCTGGATAAGGTCGTTCCCCGCGAGGTTCGGGGAGCTGCAGGCACTTGACCCTTTCTTCTTCTACAGGACAGGCGAGCATGCCCTGCAGAACGGCCTGAGCGTGAATTATCATGACGACCTGAGATACTATCCCGATGGTGTGAACACATACCAGATAGAATACATGCTTCCCATATACCTTCCCATATTCGGTTATCTGTTGGTATCTTTCCTCGGTTCCCAGATGACGTTCCTGCAGTTCAGCATAATCTTCCCTGCAATAATGGGAGCTCTATCGATTGTCGTGGTGTATTTCCTCGGTAGGGAGCTCTTCCAGAGCAGGCTCGCAGGAATCTCCTCGGCATTCTTCATGGCAGTGATACCAGCGGCAGTGACGAGAACCTCCGCAGGGTTCATCGAGAAGGAGCCCGTTGCCGCGATATTCATACCGCTCACAGCATACTTCTTCGTGAGGGCATTCCGGAGGAAGTCACTGATTGACGGGGTCATGTCAGGTATCTCTCTCGCAATGCTCGGGATGTCATGGGGCGGCGTCCAGTATATATATGTCCTCTATGTCGGGTTCTTCGGTATCCTGTTCCTCACAGGAGGGATTCTCGTGCTCCTCAACTACCTGTTCGGGGGACTTGACAAGTGGATAAGCTCGATAGAGTCGTGCTATGACGAGAGGATTGTCTTCTCGTTCCTTCCGCTGATGCTCATAGGGATTCCTCTGCACTGGGTTTTCCCGCACAGCATAACCACCAATGCGGTGGCTGTCCAGCTCTCGTTTGCCGTTGCAGGCGTTCTCGCAGTCAGGTATGGACTTGAGAGGTTCAAGCTGGTGAAATCAGAGCTCCTTCCCTATGTGATACCTGCGATAATGGTCATGGGTGTCGTTGGCCTGCTCACGGGCTCCATGTTCATAGACAGCCTCTCAAGAGGGGTTTCCGAATTCACTGGCCTTATGACGTTCCAGAAGGGTGTCATAGGGACGACCGTAGCTGAGAACGCTCCCGGGGACTGGAATGCCATACAGTCAACGACAGGCAACAGCTATTCGTCCGCTTACCTGCCTTATCTTTCTCCGGTGGCGTGGTTCTTCTCAGCAAGCCTGCTCATGATTCTCGGCATAGGCGCGATAATATACAGGGTGTGGAGAAGGAAGGACTGGATTCTCATCCTTCCTGCAATATGGTTCTTCACCAGCATATTCGCGGTCTTCTATTACGTCAGGCTGGTCTTCCTGATAGCGGTCCCTGCATCCCTCCTTTCCGGATTCTTTGCATACTGGGTAGTGGACAGGTCAAAAAGGACCGGGGCATATAAGCGAATGGCTGACGCAGGAAAGAGGTTCAATCCCATAGCAATAGTCCTGGCTGCGCTGGCAATCCTCCTGGTAATGACGAATTTTGCAAGCGCGTATGCATACGGCATAAACCTGGGTCCTTCGATATGCTTCCCCAGGTATAATTCCAACAATCCGTTCGATGTCGAGCCCTGCATCACGTATGATGGGAACGGCAACGAGGTCTTTGCAGACAACCAGCCATGGTATGAGGCATTCGCGTTCTTCAGGGACCAGACCCCCGAGGACAGCGTCATCCTTTCATGGTGGGACTTCGGCCACTGGTTCCACGCGAGGGCCGAAAGAGCGTCGGTCGCTGACGGCGGTAACATCTTCGGCTCAACCATAAACGTCCCTATAGCCCAGTGGTACGTGGACGACGTCTCGAACTGGGGCGGGCACGAGGAATGGATAAAGAGCAGGGGGGTTACTCACATACTGATGGATTATACCCTTCCCGGAAAGTACGGGGCAATATCAAAGATTGCATCTAATGGCGAGCAGATAATAGGATACCTCCAGATGAGCCAGTCGGGCGCTCAGCAGAGGGACAATGACACGATATATATATTCAGCAACGGACCCTATGAGCTGTGGCTTCCGATGGGACCGGATGGGGGGCTTTCAGGGACGCCCATGTTCCTCATCTCGCAGAACGGGCAGTATTACCAGAGGAGTTACGTGAACGACGTATGCACCAACCAGGGTATACTGACCGTCGGAAACCAGACACCATCAATGCCGGGTTGTGTGGGGCTAGCGGACTTCGGTGTGTTTTACGTCCCCCCGGAGGCAGAGAACTCTATATTCAACAGCCTTATGTTCCTTGACGGCAAGGGACTTCCCGTTAAGAAGGTCTTTGACAACAGATACATAAAGATTTACGAAGTGGAATACAGATAGTTGTTTTATTCCTTTTCTCCCATGAACCCGCCCTTCTTGTAGGCAGCATAGAATATCATTAGCAGGAGGATTCCTGCCACGATGAAGACCGAATTCTCTGAAGAGAGCCAGGGAACGTAGCTCTCCACGAAGTCCTGCTGGCTCGAGACGAAGACCAGGACGAGGGCCGCTATCACCGCAACAAGGGAAAAATCGACCTTCTTGTCCTCTCCCCTGAAGACGTTGAGTATGAAGCCCAGGACGAAAAAGATAACGAACAGGATTGCAGCGTAGGGGAGGATGTCCATGACAAAGACCGTCACTGCCTCTGATGTGAGTGTAACGGCGGCTATGGCGAGGGATATCAGTCCCTTGACAGAGGACTTCCTGAATACGTTGGATACCTCCAGCGACCCATACACCACTGCCAGGACGAAGAAGAACGGAATCGCAATCTCAACGAACGTTGCCATGATTATCGCCTCTTTGATTTGAAATATTCATTCTGGAGTTTCTGTACCTTATCGCCAAGGTCGTCAATCTTCTGTGCCCTTTTGCGGTCGGTGTCTATCAGGCCACCCATTAATCCGACTTCTGTGAGTGCGCGCAATCTGCCTTCAATGCTTGTAAACAAAGCCTCTATAGTTTGTGCAAGCCGGGTATTGTCTTGACCCCCCCTTTTACTTTTATAATCATCCACATAGCCTTCCAGACGGCCTATCTCATGGTCTATGGAACTGAATTCCTTAGGGTCGTCCTTCCTTATGTTTCTTGCGGCCTTTCCTGCAAGATAACCCGTGAGTCCTCCGGCCATTGCCCCTGCAAGAGGTCCGCTACCGCCCTTCTTCCTGTCCCTGAAGAGGAGGCGGAAGAAGAACACCCATGCACCGACTATTAGTATCAGGACAATCCACCAGAACTGGCTGAGGGGGATGAACAGGGTCATCAATCCGTTGAGGACTATCACGGCGTAGAGAGCTATTGATATGAGGAGGCGGAGCCCTCCTCTCACCTCGTCGAGGATGTACTGGAGGATGAGGTAAATTATCAGGAGTATGAAGACCGTGGGGAAGAAGAAGAGGTTGAATATCGCGTCTATCTGGTTGGTGTAGTAGCAGTTCACGGTGCTGCAGTTTATCCTGAGGACTTCAATAAGCATCTGTATGAGGTCTGCCATGCTTTAATTTGAATTAGCAAGCTTATATTAATTGGACATTCGTGGATTCGTGACCGGCAGTGATAGGATGGCGGTCATTGAAGGGTTTGTTGGAAACGCGCAGCAGACGGTGACAATAAAAAACCGCAATAAAACGTAACGATATAATTTATTAAGAACAACGGATATAACATTAATAATACAATAATTAACAGTGAAGCTAATGGAGCTGGGTTTTGTTCGCGGGGGGAAACTGGCAGTCCTCCTTCTGGCAGGACTATTACTTATTCTCGTTTCACAGGGCGGCGTGTTCGCCGCAGGAGGGAACCTCACCGTGACGATGACAGGACCGGCGAACGGAAGCTTTGTCAGCGGGATAGAGACCTTCACAGCAACCAGCGTGACCGGAGTGAACATGACCTGGAGGTATTACGATTCCGGCTACTTTACCGTCTGCTTCAACACCAGCTCAACGACGTCTTTCTATAACGAGAGCTGCGACCTTTCCGGAATCTCCGACGGAACATATAATTTCAGCGCGTGGGCAAACCTCACTGCTGACAACGAGAGCTGGTCTGACAACGTGACTCTTATTGTTGACAACACATACCCTGAGGTGGATTTCGCCACGAACAATCCAGCCGATGGCAACTGGACGAACAGTGGAACGGTGACGTTCAACGTGACCATAACCGACGACAATCCAAGCATCTGCATATTCGAGCTGAACCATTCTGCGTGGGCAACTGCAGTCAACTATACTAACACCACATCAGGCGGCTCGTGCTCTTACTATTTTTCCGGTCTCCCTGACGGGAACTGGACGTATACTGCATGGGCGAACGACAGCGCATCCAATTACAACAGCACGGAAACCAGATGGGTTGTGGTGGAGACCGAATATCCCTCTGTGACAGTCCACACCCCCGGCTCGACAAATCTGAGCAGCCTTCCCGTTATCTTCAACTTCACCGTGGTGGACGAGGTGGAGTCGAACTTCACCTGCCATGTATGGTTCAACGGAAGCCTGGTCAACACCAGTTATCCCCTTAACAACACGCCAACGGAGTTCAATGTGGTGGGCCTTGGGAAGGGCGACCAGACGTGGGAGATTAACTGCTCTGACGCCAACTACACGTATGCATCCGGCAACACCACCTTTGGCTTGTATCCCAACGTGGCGATTGAGGATTTCTGGTGGTCACACTACCCGGACAACAACACCGCCGTTGGGGACGACATCAACGTTACCGTCCTCGTAAACCTCACGGGGAGCTTCAACCTGACCGACAACTTCACGGTAGGGATAAGGCTGGATTCAGGGACGTGGTATTACCAGAACGTGAGCAATTCCATGCTCACGACAGAGAGTCCCTCCCTCCCGCTCACCTTCATAGACAACATAACAGTCACCACAGCAGGGAACCACACGCTGAGCGCGCAGCTCACCCTTTACGAACCAGAGGGGGATTCTTTTGGCAACACCGCAACCACTTACGTGTATGCGGGCTACATAGTTGAACTCATCAATGTCTGCTACGACGGGACCTGCACGTACAACAATGTGAATGAGGCGCCTGTCCCGCCAGGCGAGAACGTGACGGTGAACGTCTCTGTCCAGTATCCGAACGGCACCTATGTGACATCGGGCCTTTCGTCAGTGAATTTCAAGGTCTATAACAGGAAGGATTCGGGGAGCGTCCCTTACAACCCCACATGGACGAACTCATCCATGGGAACGGTTCAGGGTGGCGGCGCGACCGGCCACTACCAGTTCAACTACACCATACCCGACCTGGTGTGGGGTTCCAATTATCACAACCTTGCGGATGCTCCGGGAAGGTATTACCTTTACATGAACGTTACCAGCGGGAATTACGTCAACCCGGCGAGCCTCGATTATGCGTTCTACAACATAAGCGCCGGATACCTCACAATCAGCTACAGCATACCCTCTGACGTGGCTGACCTTGAGGGAGAGGATTACAAGGTTGCTTACTTAAACATCACGGTATCCAACCAGTATGGGACGGCCGGCTTGCAGCAGATACAGCTGGCAGAGGACGAGTCAGACGGTATAGAGTCCTTCCAGTTCGGGACGTATGACGGAAGCCCTGACTGCGTCACCGCGAACATAACGACCCTTGCGGGGGGTTCGACCCACACGCTATGCAGGATGAGGATAAAGACCTCAAGCACAGGGGACGACCAGTGGACCAACGTGACCGCAGTGGGGCGCGACGCTAACAACAACCTGTATTATTATTCGCTCAAGAGGACGTTCGATATAGAGGATTCTTACACGAGCGGTGATACAGATCCGGGAACGACGGGAGGGACGCCGAGCGGAGGGGATGACTTCGACTTCGCAGTGAGCATAACCAGCTATCCCTCGAAGGTCTATGCATATCCGGGCGGGGGCAACAGGACGAACGTGACCGTAAAGAACTCAGGGGACACGGTCCTGGTGGCAAAGCTGAAGGTCACGGCATCCGGGATAATAGACAGCACCACAATCACGCCCGTGAGCTACAGCCTTAGCCCCGGTTCCAGCTGGAACTTCACAGTTGACTTCACCCTGGCGAGCGACGCAGAGGTCGGGGAGTATACGGGAATATTCACAGCCTACATGTCAACCGATGCTGACACCAACGACGCGAAGACCTTCAAGGTGGTCGTCCTCGCGACAGAGGAGCTTGCAGAGCAGATAAACGCTTCATGCCGGAACAAGACTGCCATGGTGGAGGCGATGTTCGCGAGGTTCAGGCTCATAAACCCCGCGGCCGTCAACGACAGCAACTACACGGTCGTGAAGAATCTCATGGACGCGCTCAATTCGACCTTCAATGCTTTATTGGCTGCGGTGGACGCGGAGGACTGGACCACTGCAAACACCATCCTGCCAACCCTGCAGGCAGACATTGACAATGCAGAGACCGCTCTCGCTGACCTCGAGCTGGAGCAGACCATGGCGTGGGGAGGCAGCTGGTCAGGCATATGGTTCTGGGTCATAATAGTCGTGGTAATGGTCATAGTGGTGGGGTTCGTTGCATACCTGTTCTACCCGCAGAAGAAGGGGCTCGGCTTCGGCCCGCCAATGCAGAAGAGAGGCTTCCTTGACGGCCTCAAGGCGAGGTTCTCATCGGCATCGAAAATCAAGGGTAAGGTGAAGACGCCAAAAATCGGGAAGAAGAAAGAGCCGGAACCAGAGGGTCCGCCGAGATACATAGAGGGATATGAGAAGCACGCCAGGGACTTCCAGTACAAGAAACCCGGAGGGATAATCAAGAAGATAAAGGACAAGTTCAAGAAGAAGAAGCCCCAGAAGGACATGTCAGAGTTCTTCTCCTCTGACAGCACAGAGAGGATAGTTAGCGATTACTAAAACCAGGAACGCTGCGCGAAAATCTGACATTCGTCAGCGATTACTGAGCCCAGGAAATCTGTGCGAATTATTTAAGGATGTCCATCAGGGGGAAGTCCATGTCCAGTCGGGACGTGTCCATTCCCTCAAGGGATTTGAATATATTGTCTATTTGCCTGTTGGTGAGTGATTTGTAGAGTTCCCTGAACATCAGGCCTGCCCTTATCGACCTGCCGATGGTCCTGTGCCAGCGCTCCTCATATATGGAAAGGAAGGATTCTGAGAAATCGTTCTTCCTGAAGGCCTCCTTCAGGACTTCTGCGGCTATCCTCCCGCAAGCCATTCCGTAGACAATCCCTCCGCCTGACCAGGGCTTTGTCTGTGACGCGGCGTCGCCGACCAGGAGGGTCCTGGTGAAAGATGTCCTGTGGAGACCAAAGGGGAGGATGCCTGCCCTCTTATCAAAATTCCTGAGCTTGAAGAATCTCTTGAGAACGGGGAACGAGCACCCTGCCCCGAGCATCCCGTATTCCGTCCTTCTCCCACGCGGGATTCTCCAGAGGAAGCCGTCAGTCCTTTTTTTATCAAACCAGAGCTCCACGAAATCCTCCTCTCCGGGTTTGTCCTCTATCGCGATTATCCCGGGAACGCTCTCTGACCTCTGCCTGAAATGCTTCCTGACGAGGGAGGAAGGACCGTCCGCGCCGACCAGGATTTCGGATTTGAGGGTTTCTCCTTCGGTGGAGACTGTGACGCCCTTTCCTGTAACGGATATCTTCCTGACCCTGGTGCCGAGAAGCTTCTCTGACCTGCTTCTGTCCAGGAGGGAGCGGTCAAACCTCTGACGGTCTATAACGTAGGCCGTTGTTCTCTTTTTCATGAGCTCCAGCTTCCCTCCTCCGGGAGAGTGGAGAACCGCTCCCCTGACCGTGTGCTCTATGCAACCGGAGGGACGGAAGAACCTGTCAACGTTCCTGGATATGAGGCCAGAGCACTGGATTGGGCTTCCAGGCTCCTTCTTCTGGTCAATGAGGAGCGTGCGGAGGGTCTTGCTACACTGCCCTGAAACATAGGCCCCGGAGGGCCCGGCACCGATAACAATAATATCGTGCTTCTCCATAACATTTATAAGCCTTTTCAATATTTATAACCTAAAACAAGAGTATGTTATAGGCTTCTTCAGAGTGAATATCATGTCAAAGGGTAAAGGCGTCCTGGCTTCAAAATCAGTAATAATCATCCCCATGATAATTCTCCTGTTCTCTGTGGGTTTCCTGGTATACGGCTACATGCAGACAGGGGAATGGTTCCAGCGCTCCATAGAGCTGAAGGGAGGGACCCTGATAACAGTGAACAGCCCCTCGGGATTCGATATCGGTGATGTGAAAGAATCGCTTGAGGGAATGTTCGGGACGACTGTCGTGAGGGAGCTCAGGAGCTTCTCGGGGTATGCAATGACGATAGAGGTCTCATCTGACGTGAATCCGGACAGCGTCATGGAAACGCTCGGCTCGCTGGGGGTGGATGTGACAGATTCCTCTGTGGAGACTATAGGGCCCTCGCTCGGCGAGGCATTCTGGTTCCAGGCGCAGATCGGTATAATAATAGCGTTCGTGCTGATGGGGGTAATAGTCTTCGTGATATTCCGGACCCCTGTCCCCTCTGCGGCGGTGATGATGGCCGCGGTCTCTGACATAATAATAACGCTCGCGATGATGCAGGTCTTCGGCATTGAGCTATCTCTCGCGAGCTTTGCCGCTCTCCTGATGCTCATAGGTTACTCGATTGACACGGACATACTGCTCACGACAAGGATACTCAGGACAGAGGGCGAACTGGACGGGAAGATAAGGTCTGCATTCAAGACAGGAATCACGATGACTGGCACGACCCTGGGCGTCCTGGTTGCCATACTGATTACAACGTCATCTACTGTCCTGTTCGGGATAGCGTCCGTCCTCGCGATAGGCCTTGCTATAGATATCGTGAACACGTGGCTCCAGAACGCGACCATACTGAGGTGGCACGCAGAGAGGAGGGGGCTGTGATGCTCAAGTACTGGAGGGTCTGGCTTCTGGTGGTGATGGTATTCGCATCGATAATGGCAATAGGCTTCAAGACATATCCTTATGGCAGGAATGCGGTGGAGATAGTCTATGTCTCAAACGATTCTTCTGCAAGGGGGATTCTCGAGCAGGGCATGTTCATAACGAACATCAACGGTGAGAAGGTTCCTGACATAGAAGCATGGAACCTGATAACATCGGGAATCAGGGACCAGAACGTGACGCTCATGGTCAACGGGAAGAGTTATGAATTCTACGTGAATGACAGCATCGGGATAGATGCAATAGACATAGACAGGACCAACCTCAACTTCGGCCTTGACCTCAGGGGAGGGACTAGGATTATCCTGAAGCCGAAGGAAAACGCAACGAAAGAGACCATAGACCAGGTTATATCAACGCTCCAGACGAGGGCCAACATATACGGCCTCAGGGAGATGAACTTCTTCTCCGTCCGGGGAGCGGACGGCGACTATTACCTGCAGATAGAGGTCGCGGGGATAAAGAGGGACATAATCGACGAGCTGCTCTCGGCGCAGGGCAGGTTCGAGGCAAAGATATCAAAGCCCGTGGAGATATCAGGAGGCTCGGGGACAATCCAGCTGGTCTCTGAATCATATCCTGTCGCCCTGGCGGGCAACGACAGTATAATCATTGAAGGGACAGCCTATGAGCAGGGTGACATCTTCACCCTGGGGGGGATAGAATTCGAGTACGTTAACGCAACTGATACGAGGGTCTTACTGATGGGAAAGGCGTATGACGGGGACGACATAGAGCTAATCTATTCTGACCCGCAGAGGTCCGGCATCATGCCCATACAGGGGGGTTACAGGTTCTTCTTTGGCGTGCTTGTCTCACCAGAGGGTGCGCAGAGGTTTGCTGACATAACGGCAGGCGTGCAGAGCTACCTGGACCTTGTCGGTGGGGAGAGATACCTGGAGAGCGAGATATTCCTTTACCTGGATGAGCAGCTCGTATCGAGCCTTAGGATATCATCAGACCTCGGAGGAAGAATCGTCCAGGAGCCCCAGATTACCGGAAGCAGGGTAGAGCAGGAGGATGCGATACAGGAGAAGCTTCGGCTCCAGGCAATACTCAGGTCAGGCGAGCTTCCGACCTCCCTGGAAACCGTTTCCGTGGGCGTGATATCGCCAGCCCTGGGGGAGGAGTTCTTCAACTCAACCCTGTATGCCGCTTTGTTTGCTGCCGGCGCGGTCATAATCATAATATTCATCAGGTACAGGAGCCTGAAGATTTCCATTCCCATGGTGTTCATTGGATTGTCAGAGGTCATAATAATACTGGGGATATCCGCGGCCGATGACGCGATGATATGGCTGGTGGCCCTCCTCATAAACTTCCTGATAGTCTCGATATCGTGGTGGAAGAAATTCGAGATTGACATATACGCATGGGTCGGGGCGATACTGATACCACTCCTCGGAATGGCGTCGTGGACCATAGACCTTCCGGCGATAGGTGGTATAATCGCTGCCATAGGGACCGGCGTTGACCACCAGATAATAATAGCGGACGAGACCCTGAGCAGCAGGGGTGGCGACAAGAGGGACTACACCGTGAAGGAGAAGATAAAGAGGGCGTTCTTCATAATATTCGGTGCGGCCGCGACGACCATAGCGGCGATGATTCCCCTCATGTCAATAGGGATAGGATTCGTCAGGGGTTTCGCGATAACCACCATAGTGGGCGTCCTGGCAGGCATCCTGGTGACGAGACCCGCTTACGCCAGGATAATAGAGGCCATGAACAAGGAATAATCCTTACAGGGGTTTCTGGTTCTTGATAAACTTTATTACAGGCGTGGCCCAAGTATAAACAGGTGATTTGTTGGGATTCATATTATGGTTTGATGACATAGGAAAGGGCGACATAGAGAAGGTCGGGGGGAAATGCGCAAACCTCGGAGAGATTGCAGGAATACACGTCCCTACTTTGCCGGGGTTTGCAATAACTGCAGATGCCTATGACCACTTCATAAAGGGCGCAGGCCTGAGGGAGCATATAAAAAAGACCCTGGAAGGGCTCGATGTGAAGAACATAAGGGACCTGAGGAAGAGGGGCGCGGAAATAAGGAAAAGCGTTTCCTCTGCAATAATCCCCGATGATCTCAGCAAGGATATAATCAGTTCCTACAGGAAACTGGGCAAGAAGCTCGGGGTGCCGAACCCTTTCGTTGCAGTGAGGTCCTCGGCGACCGCAGAGGACCTTCCGGGCGCAAGCTTTGCAGGCCAGCAGGACACGTTCCTGAACGTCTCGGGTGAGAAAGACCTCCTGCAGAAGGTAAGGAACTGCTTCGCTTCACTGTTCACAGACAGGGCAATATCGTACAGGGTTGACAAGGGATTCGACCACCTGAAGGTCAAGCTTTCCATAGGCGTCCAGAAGATGGTGAGGAGCGACGTCGGCTCCTCGGGTGTGATGTTCACCATGGATCCGGATTCAGGGTTCGATGGAGTGGTGGTGATAAACGGGACGTATGGGTTGGGGGAGTATCTGGTCCAGGGAAAGGTCACGCCAGACACCTTCATAGTCTTCAAGAAGACCATGAAGATAATAGAGAAGAGCCTCGGGAGCAAGAGGGTCAAGCTTATAAGGGGAGGGAGAGGCAACAGGGAGGCCCGCGTCTCCGAGGAGGACAGGGGCAAGTTCTGCATCACGGACGAGCAGGCAAAGAAGCTTGCAGAGTATGCAATGATGATAGAGGACCATTACAGGCGGCCAATGGACATAGAATGGGCAATAGACGGCGAGACAGGGGATTTGTACATAGTCCAGGCAAGGCCCGAGACCGTCCACTCGGCAGGGAAGAAGAACATAATAAGGGACTTTGTCCTGGAGGAGAAGGGCAGGGTAATCGTCACAGGAAGCGCGGTAGGAAGGAAGATAGGCGTGGGCAAGGTGAACGTCATCAGGTCGTCAAAGGACATATACAGGTTCAAGGTCGGCGAGGTCCTGGTGACAGAAATGACAGACCCGGACTGGGAGCCCATAATGAAGATAGCTTCAGCTATAGTGACTGACAGCGGCGGCCAGACGAGTCACGCAGCCATAGTATCAAGGGAGTTGGGCGTCCCGTGTATAATCGGGACGGAAAACGCAACAGGGCTCCTCAAAACAGGCCAGGAGGTAACCATAGACTGCTCGACAGGCGAGGGAAGGGTCTTCCGGGGTTTTCTGAAGTTCAGGATAATCGAGAAGGACGTGAGCAGGATACCGAGGACCAGGACGAAGATAATGCTGAACATAGGCGAGCCTAGCAGGGCATTCAGCCTTGCGAAGCTCCCTGTTGATGGAGTGGGTCTCGCTAGGGAGGAGTTCATAATAAGCAGCCACGTGGGGAAGCATCCCCTCTATCTCCTTGAGAAGGGCATGGGGGACGTTTACGTCCAGGCCCTCGCGACCGGCATAGGGAAGATAGCAGCAGCGTTCTATCCGAGGCCTGTAATAGTGAGGCTTTCTGACTTCAAGACAGACGAGTATGCTAACCTCAAGGGTGGAGAACATTACGAGCCAAAGGAGGACAACCCCATGCTGGGGTGGAGGGGGGCTTCGAGATACTATGACAAGATATTCTCGCTCGCGTTCGAGCTGGAATGCAAGGCCCTCCGGATGGTCAGGGAAGACCTGAAGCTGGACAACGTTATAATAATGGTCCCCTTCTGCAGGACAGTGGAGGAGGCGAAGAGGGTGAAGAGCGAGCTTTCCAGGTTCGGGCTGGACAGGAAATCCGGATGTGAGATGTACATGATGGCAGAGCTGCCCAGCAACATAATACTTGCCGACGAGTTCGCAAAGCTCTTTGACGGCTTCTCCATAGGCTCGAACGACCTCACCCAGCTGACCCTGGGGCTTGACCGGAACTCTGACAAGCTTTCCTATCTCTTTGATGAGAGGAACGATGCTGTCAAGCGCCTTATAGAGATGCTGATTAAGACGGCCCACAGGAACAAGCCGAGGAGGAGCGTGGGGATATGCGGTGAGGCCCCTTCCAACTACCCGGATTTCACCGAATTCCTGGTGAGGAGGGGGATAGATTCCATATCTGTTGAGCCCGACGTCGCGCTCAAGACCATCCTCCTGGTGGACCGGGTCGAGAAGAAGCTCAGGACAAAAGGCTGATTAGAAGCCGCCGAGTATGTCCCTCAAAACGTCCTCTGGGTTGTTTGATTTCAGGACAGCGGATGATACCAGGGCCCCGTTTGCGCCGAGAGCCAGGACGGCCACGACATCCTGCCCGGAATTCGCGGATGCCAGAACCCTGACCGCGGGGTTCGCGGCCCTGACCCTGCTTATCGTCTCCTCCAGGAGGTCTCTGGAATCCGAAATTGGAGCATCACCTGGGGGCTCAATAGCAACGTGGTTAGGTCCCATGCGCGCTATCTCCTCTGCCTGCACGGCATCTGGTGCAAAGACAACCGTGGATAGGCCCACGTTCTTGGCACGCTCAATCCTGTGCCTTATATCGTCCATGGAGAGCATCCTTTCATGATGATTTATCAGGGTCCCTTTTGCTCCGGCCCCTTTCACTGCCTCGGGAAGGATGTGCCCTGTGCTCGGGCCGTAAGGAATGGGGTCTATGTGCTGGGCAAAGACCTCGTTCTTGTAGGAGAGGCTCTCTATGTCAGTCGGCTGGGCAGCCAGGACTATCCTAACCCCGCTGTCATTAGAAAGCCTGTTGACTATGTCACCTATGAACCTTGCCTTCCTGCCTATACCCTGTTCATGAGACTTAAGATTAACTATAAGAAGCTTTTCCATTCACAATTGTTGTATCAATGATTAATAAGCTAATAAGGACAGGTAAGATTCTGTAGGCAAAATGTAAGCGAAGTCAGGCCTTTGAGCTGAGCCTCTTTATCATGCTTATCTCTTCTTTCCTCGTCGCGGGGATTGTTGCAGGACCTGTCGCGGGGGCGCTTATCTCCACGGGCGCTCCAGAAACCTCTGGGTAGACAATCTTTATCTCCTTCCTTTTCTCCCCGCTCTCCTGAAGGCTTCTCCATGCCTCCAGCTGGCCTGACATGTAGTCAACCCTGTTCTTGAAGGCATCCATCTCGGAGTCCATTATGTCCTCGTTGGTCTTTATGCGAGTCTCTATCTCGTCCCTGAGGTCGCTCACCTTTGCCTCCATGTCCTTGCCGTAATCCTTGATGCCACCGAGCCTTGTCCTCAGCTCCGTCACTGTCTCGCTGAGCTCCTTTATGGTATGCTCTGATTCAGATAACCTCTTTACAAGTTCCTTCTGTCCCTCTGACATCTTCTTCATGGATTCCAGACCCATCTTCTCTATGCTCTCGCTGAGCTTCTCCTCTATCCCGGGCATGCTCGCGAGCTCCCTTCCGAAGTCCTTTATCGCATTCTTTGTCCTTGACTCAAGCTCTCTGGATTCCCTGAGCACCTTGTCAAAATCCCGCTTTCTCCTCTCCTCTGACAGCTCGATGTCGCCAGCCACCTCTGAAATCTCCTTCTTGGCCTCGGCAAGGACCAGCCTCTTGTGGTCGTCCAGCATGCTCCTCGTCCTCATCTCCTGGTCCTTTGACAGCGACACGATGTCTGATTCTATCCTGGACATCCTCTCCCTCTCTGCGGATAGCTCTCCCTGAAGGCTTCTTATCTCCTTAAGGGACGACTTGCCCTCTTCCTCAAGGCCCTCTATCTTCTCTGATATGTCCGAGAGGGAGGATATCTTTCCTGCCATCTCCTTTATCCTGGCAGAGTTGCTTCCGAAGACCTTGAGCAGGGAATCCATGACGGCAAGCTTGCTGCCAATCTCGTCTATCTCCCCGGCCGATATGTTCGAGAGGTTCTCCAGGTTCGCGAGGCCTGATATCCTCTCCTTTATATCGTTAATCTCCTCGAGGCCGGATTCCGTCTTCTTGGTCAGAGCGGAGACGCTGGATGACAATGATTTCTCCAGGACAGCTATCCTGCTGTTGAGGGTATTCTGTATGTCCTCCTGGGACGCTTTTACCAGGCTCAAATCAGAAGCCGTCCTGTTGATTAGTTCCGTGCTCTCGTCCAAATCAGAAGAGAGCTTGCTGTCCGTTTCCCTGTTACCGGATTCTATGTCATCAATCCTCTTGCTTATCGAATTCACCGTGCTGATGAATTCCGATTCCGTGACAATCCCTCTGCCGAGGCCCTCGCTCATCTTTGAGAGGTGGGAAACCCTCTCCTTCAGGACCTGCACGTCGGCAGTCATGGACTCTGCCCTTGTCAGGCTCTTAGCGAGGTTGCCTGATACTATTGCCTGGGCCTTGAGCTCGTCATCGAGGGATATCAGATTCTCAGATAGCTTGCCGAGCCTCTTCTCGTTGCCTGACATGTATGAGTTGATTTTCTTCTCCGCGTCCTTTGTCCTTGCAAGCCATGCCTTTATGTCCTTTGTGTGCAGGCCTGCCTGCTCCTTCCTGGCTGCGGCTATGTCCAGTGAGAGCTGCTTCGTCCTTTCGTTTATTCCGGACTGGAGGGACTGGAAAGTATCCTTCTGGTCACTGGAGAGCTGCTTCACCCTCTCGTCAATCTCATTCTGGAGGGATATGCTGAAATCCTTCTGGTCCTGTGAAAGCTGCTTGATTCTCTCGTCAATCTCGTTCTGTAGAGAGAGGTTTATTTCCTCCTGTTCCCCTGAGAGCTGCTTCACCTTCCTGTCAATCTCAGAGCGCAGGGATGCAAGGATTTCCTTCTGACCTTCAGAAACAGCCTCAACGAACTTCCTCTGGTCATCTATCTCCTGCCTGATTGAGGACATATCCTGGAAAACCCTGTCAAGACGTGACTCCTTCTTCCTGTCAGTCCCGCCGAAGACCTTCTCCATCGCCGCTATCCTCTGCCTCTCGTCAGAGAGGCTCTCCTCAACGGACTTGAGCTGCTTTGAGAACATCTGGAAAATCTTTGAGCTTGACTCGATGTCCGTTATCCTCGCCATGAGGTTTTCAATATTTTCATGCAGTGAAGTGACGTCTTCCCGTTGCTTAACTGCCATTTGCTTAATCCTCTGGCTGATTTCAGAGCGTGCTGATGAAGAGACGGCCTTCTGCTCGTCAGAAAGTTTTCCGAGGATTTTCCTCTGCTCACCAATCTCCTTGTTGAGTGCCTTGGAATTCGAATCAATGACCGTCATCCTTTCCGTAATCTTCTTGATGTCGTTCATCAGACCGGGGAAGGTTTTCGTGTCCGATTCCATCCTTGTAATCCTCGCCATGAGGTTTTCAATGCCGTCCATTATTTCCGGGAGCGGCTTGGTTCCCATCTCGAGTGCAATCACCCTTCCCTTGACGTCATCGAGCTCCACCATGGCCTTCGGGAGGAGCTTTATGTTAGCAATCATCTCCCTTATCTTCTGCACCATGTCCATTGTCTTGGGTATCTGGCTGATCACCGCCTCCATGCCGATAAGCCTCTCCTCAAGATCATCAACGGATTTGGTGTTGTCAGAGACATCGGCTACTATGTTCTCAAGTTTTGTCACCCTGTCCCTCATCGAATGTATATTGTCAACGCTCTGCTGGACGGTCTTCGAGAAGGACTCCAGCCTGACGAGGGTCTTTGAGAATTCCTCTATTTCAGAGCCGTGCTTCCCGACCGCGTCAATGAGCGGCTTGAGAGAGGAGACCTTTTCCGAGAGCTTCTTTATCTCAGATTCGTGGAGGGATATTGATTTTATCGGGGCATCCAGGGAAGCGAGCCTCTGTGTTATTGCCTTTATCTCCTTCTCGTGCTCAGGTAACATACCTATGTCAGCTATCCTGTCCCTTATCCCCGATATCAGCTGCTGGTTCTTTGAGACGTCCGTGACCGCGAGGTCAAGTGCGACCAGCTTCTCCCTGAGGGAGGCGATAATCTTCGCGTTCTCCGAAGCCTGCTTTGAGACCGAATCATAATCAGAAGAAAGGGCCTTGGAGTCAGAGAGCGTCTGCTGAAGCGCTGTTTCTATGTTATCCATGTCAGACCTCATGCCAGGTATTTCAGAAGCAGAATTCTGTAGGGAGACAATATCCTTCTGCATCCCGTCAAATCTCTTCTCCTGCGACTTGGAGTAGCCGTCCATCTCCGAAGCGAGGCCTGAAATGCGCTTCATCTCTTCAGAGAGCTTCGAGAGCTGCTCGCTCTTCTCCTTGTCAATCCTCCTGTCCATCTCAGACCTTATGCTCTTTGATTCCTTGCTGAGCTTTTCGTCAAGAATCTTCGAGAAGCTGTCAACGCTGTCAAGCCTCGAACGGACCACGTCTATCTCGGCGAGCGCATTCCTCACCTCACCAATCTCCCTGTCTATCCTGTCAAGACGTGACTCCTTCTTCCTGTCAGTCCCGCCGAAGACCTTCTCCATCGCCGCTATCCTCTGCCTCTCGTCAGAGAGGCTCTCCTCAACGGACTTGAGCTGCTCTGCAAGGGACTGGCTCCGCTCAAAGAGGATCTCCTTGGCCTCGTTTATCTTTCCCACCGAATCCTCAACAGAGGATATTCTCTTAGGGACCTCCCTTGTCATCGCGTCAATGTTCCGTGTCCTTTCCCTGAGATTTTCCAGAACATCCTGGTTGTCTGATATCTGCTTGGAGGCCAGCTCCATCTTCGTCAGCCTCTCCTTCAGTTTCGCTATAGCATCAGCGTTCTCCTCGAGTGTGTCTATTCCCGATATCTGCTCCCTTATCTTTGATATTGTCTCGGCGTTCGATTTTGCCTGTCCGGTTATGGCCTTCAGGTTGCCGGACATCCTGCTGTCAATCTCTGCGATTTTCTCGGCTATCACCTTCCTGACGCTCTCCTGAGTCCTGTTGATTATCTTCTCGTCAGAGGCCAGCTCCATTATCTGCTTCTCTATGCCTGCCCTCTCTGAGGCGAGCCTCTTGTCAAGGGAGAAGAGCCTGCTCTCCGAGTCCTCGAGCCGCTTGTTGAGGTTGGAGAAGAGGTCTGAGAACTCTGAGCGGTTCACGGAATTCTTGGCGAAACCAGCTAGCATGGAATCTGCCTCTGAGAGCTTCTGCTTGATTATCTTTATCTCGGACGGGGCGTCCTCGAGCAGCCTGGAAAGCCTTGATAACTCTGAGTCCTGGGATTTCTTGTATCCCCTTATCTCCTCCTCGAGGTTGGATATCCGGTTTATCTCTGTCCTGAATTCCATGAGCTGGGCCTTGTTGTCATCGAGCCTCTTCTGGTCAAAGTCCTTCCTTATGGAATCGGCAGCCTTCTGGAGGTCCTTCAGGAGTTCTGACCTGAGTTCTGCGAGGGAATCTCCCTGGAACCGGGAGAGCTTGCCCAGCTTTGAGTCCAGCGCCTTGGAGAACTCCTCAGCGCTGTCCGCCCTCTTCCTCAGAAGCTTTATCTCCGCCAGCGTCCCCTCCAGGTCAGCTATATTCTGGCTTATCTTGTAGAAAGCGCTGTCCTGGGTCTTCTTGTATGCACGGAACTCTTCCTCTATCCCGGCTATCCTCTTTATCTCATTCTTGAACTCTGATATCTGGGACTTGATGTCCTGGACGCGCTTCTTCTCGAAATCATTCTTTATCGAGTCTATGTTCCTCTCCAGCTCCCTTATCATCTCCCTCCTCGTCTCTTCGAGGGACTTCGACTGGTCTCGGAGGCTTGAACGGAGAAGGTTTACTGATTCTAGGTCCTTCTGCATCATGTTAATCTGATTGATTAGAGAGTTTATGACAGACTCGTTCTTATCGCTCCTCTTCTTCTGCGAAGAAATTTCCTTATCAATGTCGTCTATCGATCTGAGCTCGACGCCCATCTCAGCGAGCCGCTCCTTTATGGGTTCTACCTGGTTCTTCACGAAATCCATTATCCTCTGGCTCGCCTGCTGGAACGATTCCTGCATCCTGTTGAGCCGCTCGGAAAAGGAGTTGGACCTGGTGATGAGCTCTTCCTTCTCCTTCTCGAGTGCGGCTATTATCCTCCTCTGCTGCTCCTCGTTCTTCTTGAGGCGGAGCACCCCTGCCTCAAGGTCGCTGAGCTCCTTCATGATGACAGCTCCTTTATTATGCTTCCGACCCTCTCCCTCTGCTCCCTGACGTCCCTCTCGAGCTGGCGCCTCTCTGCAATGTTCTGCTTGAGGGCCTTCTCGAGCTCCTTCATGTCCAGGTTTATCTTCTCCTCAAGGACGCCATAAAGAGACCTTATCTCCTTTACCTGCTTGTCTATCATTGATATCTGGCTGACTATCCTCGACATCTGGTCTGAGACCTTCTCACCGCTCGCGTCCATCCTTGAATCGAATGCCTTGCTTATGTCGTTCAGCTCGTCTGTCCTGTCCTTCAGGAACTTTATGTCCGCCAGCGCTCCCTGAAGCAGAGTAAGGTCGTTCCTGAGTGCATCGAGTCTTGACTCATGGGATTTGTTGGTTGCCTCGAGCGTCTCCTCAAGCGCGGCGAGCCTCTTGAAGTCTGCCTTTATCTGGTTGAGCTGCTCCTGCCTGTCAAGAATCCTTTTCTCATCAATGCCCTTCTCCATCTCTTTCAATCTCTTCTCAAGCGATGAGCGCAGCTCGTCGCTTATTACATCGAGCCTCTGCTTCTGGTATTGTATCATGTCGCTGAACTTCTTCTCGAGCTTCTCGGAAAAGCTCTCGACGTCAGATACCCTCGGGCCAAAGGCCAGGGCCCTTGATACGCTGTCCTTCATCTTGCCCATCTCATCATTCAGCTTCTCGACGGATTTGTCCATGACCTTCCTGCCTGCCCTGAGCTCTTCCTCGAGGCTGGCCACCCTCTTGGTCTCTGACTTGAACTCCTCGAGCTGGTTCTTGGAGTCAATCTCCCTCCTCTTGTCCATCTCCTTCTTTATGTCAGAGACCTCGTTCTTGAGCTCCTTCTTCAGGGAATCGCCGAGCTTTGAGATGCTCTGCTTCTGCCCCTCAAGGAGCTCATTGAACCTGGCCTCCTGAATCGTCAGCCTCTGCGCCATCGCTGAAATGTCCTCGCGGTTGGTAGAGAGCTTCTCTGCGAGGCCGCTGATTTCCAGGCCCATTGATTCTGACCTCTGGACAACCATGTTCCTTGCCTCTAGGAACTTGTTGATTGCGATGTCCTGGTTGTCAATCCTCTTGGGAAGGGTCTTTGTCTCTGACCATATGGTATTGATGTTATCCCTGGTCCCCTCGTTCAGCTTCAGCTGCTTCTCAGTGAATCTCTTCAGCCTGTTGACGTCTGCCTGGAGTCCCCTCTCTATCGAGGACACCCTCTTCTCGAGCCAGGCCTTTATGTTCTCCGGTGCCTCTATGTTCTTTATTGCCTCGTATAATTCGTTCTCTCTCTTGTCAGAGAGCTTCATCCTCTCATCAATCAGCATGTCCCTCTTCTCGAGCTCCGCAAACCTCGGCTGGATGAGCGAAAGGAAGGTCTTGTGGATGTCCTTGTCAATCTTGTCCATGTCCTTCTTCTGGATTTCCCTGAGGTCCTGGTATATCTTTTCAGTGACGCTCTCTATCTTCTTCTTGATGTCATCCCTGAGGCCCTTGACACCGTCTGAGAGTCGCTCCTCCTGCTCGTCCATGTCCTTGGAGAGCTGGTCCTTGTCTGACCTGAGCTCTGCTATGTCCTCCCTGAGCTTCTGGAGATTCAGAACCTCCTCCTTGAGGTGGTTGAGCCTGACGTTGAAATCATTAACTAGGTCCCTCATGTCCCTGACATCGTTCACGGCAGGGTCCAGTTTTGTCTTGAGCTTCTTGCTCACGAGGTCGGGTATCACCTGCTCCATTATCTCATCGCTGGAGAATATCAGCTTCCTGAGCTTCTGGACGTTGTCAGGGCCGAGCTTCTGGTTCAGCTGCTCGTATCTCTCCTCAAGGTCAGGGAACCTCTCGAGTATCTTTGACTTGTCCTCCAGGTTGGAAACGCGGTAATCCAGCTTCTTGCTGGTGTTGTCAACGTTCCTCGCTATCTCCGATATTGCCTTCTTCAGGTCGAACATCTGCGACTGGAAATCAACCTCTTCCCCGAACGAGGCCAATTGCCTTCCCGCTGCTCCTCCAGCGGAGGGAACGGGCTGGAGTGCCTGCTGGTTTAATCTTTCGGTCAGTTCTGTTAATTTCGCTTCCATGTCAGAAAGCTTGCCGAGCTTGCTGAGTTCTTCTGACATCGCTGAAAGCTTTGAATCGACCTTCTTCTTTATCATTTCTGATAATTCCTTTTTCATGCCCGATTCATTCTTTGATGAAGAATTCTGCGCAGGTGCCTGGGCTGGCTGGGGATTCGTGCTGGTTTGTTGCGGCTTTTCCTGGGCAGCAGCCTGGGATGATTTCAGCCCCTCCTCGAGATTTTGCGCGGCCTTGCCGAGGTTTGAAAGCCCTCCGGAATCGTTTTCCTTTCCCTCCGGCGATTCACGGACTCCCTTGGTCACCTCTTCTATTATGCTCGCGAGATTCCTGTTTTTCTCGAGAAGCTCAAGCTTTTCGCTCTCCAGCTTCTTGATGTTGTCATTTTCCTTGTCAAGCTCCTTCTTTACGTTACCGAGCTTCTTTTCACCGGCCATGCTGGTTCATGCCCCCTGGAAACGGTTTTTCCCGGATACTGCAAATTTTGAGCAAAATGAGAAAGTTTCTTCCGGGCAGGATTTTTCTCCTGGAATTCTCATAGTAAATAATTATAAAGGGGCTATATAAATCAAAAAGGGCTGTTTTATATATGTTAATACTAGTATGCCGATATTTATTTTTTTAGAAAAAAACGCCCAAAAAAAGATACTGTGTATACGACTTTTTGGGGGGTAAGCCTCATTTTTCGTTTTTTATGGAAAATTTTATATTACACGCATACAATACTTTATTACATGATAAAGAAAGAGAAGATAACGGACTACAGGAACTTCTGGCTCATCTGGCTCAGTTGCGCAGGAAAACCAGACAAGGGAGAGTCTCTATTCAAGATACAGGACGCGTGGAACATAAAGACCAACTATCTCTACCACCATGAGACCGGTCTCGGAAAGCCATTATACATGCATATGATAAGGAAAAACTACATCCGCAAGCAAAAGACGAAACTCGTCCCGAACTTTGCCTGGATAAACGAGCACATAAAGGAAATCGTTGGTGAGGGGGTGGGCAATACGTGGTATCCGAGCGTCTTCATCGGCGGGCGGTGGCCGGTTGTCCAGAGTTTCATAGAGAAGAACGCGAACGTTCTTTTCAGCATGGAGAACCTAAAAATCCTCTACAAGGAAGATAGGAACATACTTGGCGAGTCCGGACGTCACATCTTTACAGACATTTTCCTTTACGTAATCTTTTCAAACATGATAGAGTTCTGTAAAAAATACCACGCTGACATTGTATTAAGGATCCTTTCTACCTTCATATCAGTGTTCGCGGACAGGGACCTGCTCAATTACATAAGGAAGGTTCACAGCCAGATCGGTGATAACGTACCAGTATTGATATCCAACGAATCAGAGATGAACAGGCTGATGTATCCATTCAAATGGTAACCCGCTTACGGACGCCGGCGGCTTGGTTAAATCAGTGCAGTCGCAAGCGGGTGAGCAACAATCAAATTATTCTAAAAAGCTCAACCAAGAAACGAACCCTTTTACTGCTCATTGCTTCGCCAGGCAACTGCGGCGAATGATGGTTGGTGACAAAAGCGTTCACGGAAAAAACAGGTGTAAATTCTACGTGTTTGGCTTAAGCCTTTGTGGAAGCGAGTGTCTGCTTCCCGCATTGGTTATGTATTGAAAGAGCGGGCACTTTAGATCCGGTAAAGGCTTATTTGCGTGTTGCTCCTCGGCTTGCGACTAAAACAACATGGCAAGCGGTAGCGTCTGTAAGCTGAGAAGTAGCCTATTTATCCTCAAAGGTCTTCTGGTTGCTTATCAGCTTGCGACTGGACCAATGGGGCAGGCGGCAGCGTCTGTAAGCTGATATTTATAAAGCTAAAGCCTGAATATAGAGTATCTGGGCCTGAAGGTGTGGAAATGACCAGGATAATAGGCATAGTTTCAGGGAAGGGTGGGGTTGGAAAGACTACCGTGGCTATCAATCTGGCAACTTCCCTTGCGAAGAAATACAAGAAGGACGTCATAATAGTTGACGGCAACGTGACGACCTCCCACCTCGGCCTTTACCTGGGGATGTACTATTATCCCATATCACTCAACCACGTCCTCTCCGGAGACGTAGTGATAGACAAGGCCATGTATGACTACAGCATTCCCGGGGTGAGGATAATACCCGCCTCCTTATCGCTGGATGACCTCAAGGGAATGGACGTTTCTGACATGAAGAAGCATGTCAAGGAGCTGTTCGGCAAGGCTGATTTTGTCATACTCGATGGCGCGCCGGGATTCGGAAGGGAGGCAATGGCAACCATCCGCGCCTCCGATGAGATACTCTTCGTTATGACGCCCTTCGTCCCTCCCCTGATGGACGTCATAAAGTGCTACCAGGTCGCGGAGGAGCTCGGTGTCAGGTCCCTGGGCGTCGTCCTGAACATGACCGGGGAAGGGAGGCACGAGCTCGGAAAGCAGGAGGTAGAGCAATTGATAGAGCTTCCCGTGATATCAATGATACCGAGGGACAAGGAGGTCCTCAGGAGCCTCTCTGCAAAGCTTCCTGTCACGGACCTCAACCCCAATACCAAATCGAGCAGGGAGATTGACAGGCTTGCAGCATACATAGCAGGTGAATACTACACCCCGCCGGGAATAGCTTCAAGGCTCTCCGGTTTGTTCAGAAGGTCAAAGGCCTGATATCATTAGCAGAATGGATTTCAATAGTTTTCTGGTTGCTCCTCGGCTTGCATAAGGCGGAAGCCTATCGTAAGCCGAGAATAGTTTCTTATATCACGAAAACCATATTAATTAATAGTCGCTGTAATGGAAATGTAGTGCTGGTTGGCATGACGGGGAATATAGACTCCACTATAAAGAAGAATTCGATTTCCGTAATCGTGATGCCGAACACTGCCTATAACGAGACGCTGAAGGATATAGTTAGCGCTGCGCTGGATAAGCACGGTTCGCTTTGTTACATATCGCTGAACAAGCCCTATAACAGCGTGATGACATATCTGAAGAACAATGGTGTTGATTCTGGGAACATAATATTCATAGACGCCGTGACAAAGGAGACGGGATCCGATTCAGAGCAGGTGATATACGTTTCCTCGCCGACAGCGCTAACAGAGATTAACATAACCATGAACAAGATTCTCGAGGCAGGGGGGATAAAGGTCGTTCTCATAGATTCCATATCAACGCTGCTGCTCTACACCGAGGAATCGGTCGTCCTGAAGTTCGTGCATTCGATCGTCTCAAAGATGAGGAGTGACAAGAATGACTGCATAATGGCTGCAATCGAGGACGAATCAACCAGGGAACTTATAGATGACATGTCAATGTTCGTTGACGAGATTCTGGAACTCGGGAAGAAGTGAGTCTCGTTTGGGAGATGATTGGTGGCAGGGAGAAGTCATGGTGTTGATATGGGGGATAGGGAATGAACGTTTACACTATTTTGCCGCTGATTGCCTTTTTTTCAAATCTTGCGCTTGCCTTTTACATCCTTTACAGGAATCCCAGGGGTGAACTGAACAGGCTATACAGCACCGTGATGTTTTCTTTTGCTGCATGGTCCATTGGAGAGTTTCTGTCTTTCGCCTCTGGAACGCCAGAGATGGCGGTTCGCATTGACATGGTGAAATGGACGGGCGCTATTATCATGTCCGTCACGTTGCTCCATTTCTTCCTGGTTTTCACGAAGAGCAGGGTTGCCAGCAAGAAAAGGAACTTTGTTCTCATCTATCTTCCTTATGCCCTTTTCCAACACATCGTTCTGTTCATGCCGCAGCTTGTTACAGAATCCGCAGAGGCGGCATACTGGGGATACAATTTCGTGCGCGGGGACCTTTACCCGGCACTCATATCGTTTGTGCTAATTTATGCGGTAACGAGCATCCTCCTTTGCTACAGGTTCTACAGGAAATCTCAGGGAAGGGAACGGGCCCAGGCAAAGCTCCTCATCATTGCGGTGTGCATTCCTCTAATAAGCGGAATAGCAACGGAGGTGATTGGTCCGCTCATTGACTTTCCTGTACTGCCTCTAACAGTTCCCATGTCACCAGTCGCTGGGGCAATAGTGGCATACGCAATAATCAGGCACGGGCTCATGTCACCCATTAGTTTCAGCATCCGCAGGAAGACTGCCACGGTCTTTTTGCTGTTCATCATAGCGTTTTTTGCTGTCACGTTTTCACTGGAAAGCCTTTTCGCGACAAGCACTGTTGATGCTCAGGCCAAGGACCATCTGGAAACTATAACGCAAATCAAGACTAACTGGATTAATTCTTATCTGAGTGATAGGGAGAGCGACATCAAACTCCTTGCATCATCGTCTTCGGTCAGCCAGGCTTTCAACAGGAAACTCGATGCAGAGGTTGAGCTTGCGAAGGGCAGCATGAAGCAGAAAGCGCTGGAGGTCGCTGCCCAAATCGATGAATATATCAGCAGCCACCCCGGGATGACGCTAAGTGAACTACAGAACGACCCCACCTTTCAGGAGATTGCGGTCCAGCAGGTCGGAGAGACCGGATACACTGCATTAATTGATTATGATACGCTGACATGCAGGTTCCATAAGAACCCTGACCTCGTTGACGTTGATTTGCATGCCTTTGCTGACAGCCTTCCGGGATTCTGGTCGGTAATGTCACGGATAGAGGGAGGCAGGGAGGCAGAGGGTTTCTATGACTGGGAAGAGTCTGACGGCGGCATGAAGGAGAAATACATGTATATCGCGATTGTCGGAACGAGAACCGGTGATGGTGTGGGGCTTAGCGCCGCAGCAACTACCTATCTTGATGAATACGAATCCACGATGAAGCTGGCAAAGGAATATGAGGACTATTTCATGGATTTCATGGAGAACTATGATTATCATGACATGTTCCTGGTAGGTGCGGATAGTGAGGTCTGGTGGGCAGCAAGGGAAAAGAGCATTATTGGAAAAGACCTGTATAAGGAACCTTATAACAATACGGCGCTGGCCCGGGCATACAGGAAATCCGGAAATGAGGGCAGGGCATTCTATGGCTATGATATAAATGAAACGGGAGATGCATCTTTCTTCGTTTCTGTCCCGGTCTATAGTGAAGGCAGGCTCGCGGGAATAATCGTCCTGCAGACAGGCACGGAAGATATTGACAGAATCATGGAAGACAGGACAGGCCTCGGGGAGACAGGCGAAAGCTATCTCGTGGGGCCGGATTACCTCATGATATCAGACTCGAGATTCTTTGAGGAAAGCACCATACTCAGGCTGAGGGTTGAGACTGATAACGCGAGGAACTGCTTCCTGCATGAAATCCTGACCGTGGAGGAAATCGGTGAAAGGCATCGCGAGATGAAAATAACGGAGAATTACATGGGAGAGAGCGTCCTAGGGACGTATGACTACATCCCTGAGATGGATTCGTGCCTCCTGGTTGAGATCAGCGAAGCTGAGGTGTTCGCACCAATAAGCGAAATGCAGCAATGGTTGTTGGTTTATCTCATCATAATCGTGGTTCTTGGGGTTTTGGTTTCCTTCTTTGTGTCCGAGTCTATAACAAGGCCCATCATCCGGCTAAGGGACGCCGTCGTTGAAATCGGAAAGGGAAAGCTTAACACAAAGATAGTGGTCGGGTCCGGGGATGAGATAGGTGAGCTTGCATCAGCATTCAGGAAGATGACCATAAACCTGAGGGATTCGCGCAGGGAGATAGAGAAGCGTGCCGAAGAGCTTGAAAATAACGTCCAGGAGAGGACAAAGCAGCTGGACATGAGGGTAAGGGAACTTACAGACACGAAGACTGCCGTCCTCAACATGATGGAGGACGTTGACAGGACAAACATGGAGCTTATGGATGCCCAGAAGCAGCTAAAAAAGAGCCTGGCAGAACTGGAAGAGGTTGATGTGAAGAAGAATCAGTTCATCTCCATAGCCGCGCATGAGCTGAAGACTCCTCTTACGTCGATACATGGATTCTCGCAGCTCCTCCTGAACAAGAAGGTTGCAGAAAACGTTAAGATGAGAGACAACTACCTGAAGATAATGGACCACGAAACCAGGAGGCTCTCAGACCTCGTTGATGACATTCTTGACTTGTCCAGGATAGACATGGGAACCATGAAATTCAACCTGGAGACTGTTGACATTAACGAGCTGCTTGAAAGCATCAGGCAGGAGGCAAATGTCATGATAAAGAAAAAGGGTCTGAAACCCGAATATGAGATAGAGAAGAAACTGCCCAAGGTCAGGGCAGACTCCGAGAAGCTGACCCAGATACTGATAAACCTGATAAACAATGCAGTCAAATACACCCCAGAGGGAAGCGTGACCCTGGGAGCCTCAAAGGAGGGCCAGAACATACATTTCTTTGTAAAGGATACTGGCATAGGAATACCGAAAAACAAGCATAAAAAGATATTCGAGAGGTTCTACCAGATTGACTCTTCATACACGAGGAGCGCGGGCGGGACCGGGCTGGGCCTTGCACTGTGCAAGGAATTCATTACCATGCTGGGCGGCGAGATGTGGGTGAAGAGCGAACCGAAAAGGGGAAGCGAGTTCCATGTCATAATGCCAATCAAGGCGGTCCTGAAAAAAGATGCCAAGGATAGGGCAAAGGAGAGCATAATGAGGGCCGAGGGGATTGTGACAGTTGCGGACAATTCTACTTCGAGACGGCCCACTCAATCCTCCTGACGAGGTCCTGATTGTCAAAGGGTTTTGTGATGTAGTCAGAAATCATCAGTTTCTTGAGAATCCTGTAATTAATCTCCTTTGATTTGAGGATGGTAATGAAGACTATCTTCATTTTCCTGGTCTTGGAATTTTCCCTTATCTTCCTCGCAACGTCAGTTCCTTTCATCCCGGGCATCATTATGTCAAGGACGAGGAGGTCCGGCTTCTCCTTCTCCAGCATGTCCAGGGCCTCCCTTCCATTGGTTGCAGTGACTATATCAAAACCCCTTGAAACGAGCAAATCCCTTATCAGAACTAACAGATTCTCTTCATCATCGACGACCATTATCTTTTTCTTCTTGGGCATGTCATATCCCGGGTGCGGATACAGTGATGTCATCCGATAATCTTCCTGATTCTGTTCAGCAGGTCAGCATTATCAAAAGGCTTCGTGATGTAGTCTGAAACCCCCATCTTCTTCAGGGTATCCTTTCCTGATTCAGAGAACTTCGCAACCGTGAGGAAGGCTACCTTGAGGTCCTTTGTTTCCGGGTTTGCCCTTATCTTCTCGCATACCTCCCTTCCGCTCATCCCGGGCATCATCATATCAAGAAGAACAAGGTCTGGCTTGGTTTTCTTCAGCTTCTCTAGGGCCTCCCTGCCGTTGCTGACCGCTATGACGTTATAGCCCTCGGCCCCAAGGATTGCCTTTATCAGCTCGAGGAGTGAAGACTCGTCATCCACTGCCATTATGGTCTTTGACATCATTATATTTTGTTTATGTTTTATTTAAATCCGACAAGGCGTCCGTTTTGCGGCGTCTGTTTTATAAACCGGTTCTCCAATATATTAATTACTATAGTAGTGGTGGTTCTTTGGCAAAGGCTAGAAAGATAGACATCTCCAAGATAAAGAAGGCTGTCAAGAAGGAATTCGCAGAAAAAGGAAGCAAGACAGAGTTCGTGACCAAGGTCGGGAGGGAATACATAAAGACCGGCATAAAAGGATTCGATGCGCTCTTTGAGATAGGGATACCCAGAGGCTCGACCGTGCTGGTTGCAGGAGGGCCCGGTTCGGGGAAGACGACGCTCTGCCTTCACATGATAATAAATGCTGCAAGGGCGGGCAGGAAATGCCTTTATATGTCATTCGAGGAGTCAGAGGAGAGGCTCTTCCAGCACATGGAGGACTTCGGCTGGGTCCCAAAGGCAGTGGACAAGAAGAATCTCCTTATCAGGAGGTTCAGCTCTTTTGACATAGCGAAGGCCATAGATGCGATGCTGGCCAAGCAGAAAGGCGAGCTCATGATAGATTTTGACCCCGTAATTCTTCCAAAGGGTTTCGTCCCGGACTTCGTGATAGTGGATTCCGTTAGCTCTATATCGTCCAACTTCATCGGCAGGGAGGAGAGCTACAGGTCATACATAGAGCACCTCTTCAGGTTCTTCGAGGAGAAGGGCTCAACCACCTTCATGATATCAGAGACCGACCAGAACACGGTCTCCTACAGCAGGACGGGTGTTGAGGAGTTCCTCGCGGACGGTGTCGTCGCACTATACAACATAAGGAGGGGTGACGTCAGGGAGATGGCCCTTGAGGTGATAAAGATGAGAGGAACCAAGCACAAGAAGAAGCTCGTTGCAACAAAGGTCGTTGGCGGCGTGGGAATAGAGGTGTATCCGGAACAGGAAGTGTTCGGTGCGACAGAGGCGAGGCAGATAGGTTAGCCTCAAATTATTATGGTATTTCATCTTCGCAGATTGCTGGCATTAAGCATCCTGTTTTTGATAGGAGCATCTGGTTCTGTGGCCGCTTCCCCGGGCGTGAGCCTGTCCTCACCAGACGACGGGAACGTCTCGCTCTCTGGCAGCGTTACTTTTGAGTGCAACGCCACCGCAGACTCCCTGACTGAGATGACCTTGTATACCGACACTGGTGGGGACTGGTCGGCATATGGGAATGTCTATTACGGGGAGCTTCCCGACGGTTCCAATACGCTGCTGCTGTGCAACTTTACCGGATATATGTGCAGCGACTCCACGGGAACGGATTCCGGGACAGGGATAACGGCGGGTAAGATAGGAAGCGGCGTCTTTGTTGACGGGACCGACACGCTAACCTTTTCCAGTGCAGGAAACTTTGACGTCCTGGAGGGCTCTATCGAGATGTGGGTGAAGCCAGAGGGCAACCTGAGCGGCGAGCACTGGCTCTTCATAGTTGCGCAGAGCCCAACCCTTCACAACACAGAATATCGGCTCTGGATAGCGGATGACGTCCTCTATTTCAGGTTCCTGGATGAATATGAATCTCCATCCAGCGTGTGGACGGACGTTTCCTCGTGGAATCCCGGGGAGTGGCATCATGTTGCAGCTACGTGGAAAGCAAGCACGGATTCGATGGAACTTTATGTTGACTCTAGCACGGGCGGGAATTCCTATAATATCGGGGGCATGGGTTACATGGGCTCCATGGGGGACACGATGTATGTAGGAAGCTACAAGCTGGGGACAGGCCAGCTTAACGGAACGATTGATGAGTTAAGGATAAGCGATTACGAGAAGAGCGCTTCGGAGATAAACGATTCGTATATGAGCGGGCTGACCAACGTGACCTTTGCCGGCGAACAGTGGACCGTCAACGGAATAAGCGACGGGACATACGTCTGGAACTGCAGGGCGACCGACAATGCATCAGGCACAGGATGGAACGACACCAACAGGACCCTGCATGTGGACGTGTCCAGCCCTCCCACCGTGAATTCAGTTACAACGGTCCCGAACACGACCGACGGGCTTGACCCGGGCATAGACGTCAACGTCACCGCGAACATAACGGACGTGAGCGGGGTAAATGCGAGCATACTCATGTTCAGGAGATCCGGGACATCGACCTGGAGCAACGTGACCATGAACAACATAACCTCAGACGTCTGGAACGGCTCCTTCTCCGTCCCACTGCCTCCGGGCACGTGGGAATATGCTATATGGCACAATGACAGCAATGGCCATTCTGGCCAGACGGCTGTGATGAACGTCTCTGTGGAGTATGACTATTCATGGTCTTTGTCTCCAGCGTCCCTCGGAACCACCTACATGGTCGCGGGGGAGAGCGGCACGCTCGGGGACCTTCACATAACGAACACTGGCGAATATCCGCTTAATTTCAACATATCGTCCACCTGGGGTGATACCTCATTCAACGTATCAGACCCGGACAGCTTTGACATAGGAGTAGGCCAGTCGAGGACCATAAACGTGACGGTCACGGCATCTATGACGCCGTATGAATACGCAATCAACGTAACGATAGGCTGCACGACTCCCGGAGTAAGCACGACCTCCTCTGTGGTGGGTGCCTCCCTCATATCATACGTCGGGGGGCCTCAGCTCACGGTGACGATAACGAACCATCCTGTTTCAGTCTCACAGAGCCAGTCAAACATAGTCTTCAACGCGACCATAAAGAACATAGGTAACGAGACCGCGAACGACACGTGGATAAACTGGACATTCCCGGCGGGGTGGTCAAACTCTTCCGGAAACGTGACCTACTTTGCGGGCAACGTCACATCAGGCTCCACCTTCTACTCGAACCTTGTCATGTCCACGTCATCCTCTGCAGCGGCGGGAGTGTCACAGGTTTACCTGAACGCGAGCTCCAACCAGACCTATAACGACTCTGACAGCACCCTGGTCGGAATATCCTGCAGCAGCTCTGACGGTGTTTGCGGCTCAGGATGCACTTACCTGACCGATTCCAACTGCGCATCCCCCGGGGGTGACACAGGAGGGAGCTCCTCAGGCACCGTGGTCTCAGGCGGCGGCAGGGCATCCTACTACAGGCTTGACCTGAAGCTTCCTGAAAGGCTTGACCTGTTCAGGGGGGACATAGAGAATGTTGAGGTGGTGATAAAGAATACTAACAACATCCGCTTTTCAGAGCTCATGCTTTCCTCAGAGGGATATAGGTCAACCCTAATATCCCTCTACTCGGGCCTACAGAACGGGACGATTGAAGCAAGCTCAGAACTTCCGTTCACCCTGCGCATAAACGTTCCAGGATACATGGCATACGGGGAGTATCCGGTAACAATCACTGCCACCGCATACGGCGGGGTAAACATAACGGTGGAGGGCTCTGCAACAATCAGGCTGTTCGTTCACAGCATTGATGAGAACGAGACCATCTCCCTTTTCAGGGAAGCGCAAAGGTCAATAGATATAATGAATGAACTGGGAATCCCAACGAACAGGACGTCAAGGATTCTTGGCGCCGCATCCTCATACCTAGATGACTGGGATTATGACAAGGTAAAGGAGCTTTCCCTCCTCATAATAGAATACAAGAACAGCTCGCTTGCCGCAAGTGCAATGCTCGAGGAGCTGAACGGGGGGGTTTGGTATGCAGAGCGGTATGGCATGTCTTTCCCGGAAACCACCAAGCTCAAGTCGCTTGCATATTCGGCACTCGCAAGGGAGGATTTCCAGAGGGCCGAAGATAGGTCAGAATCCGCGCTCCTCACGCTTGCGGTGGAAACGGGAATGTTCCTTCCTGCATTCATGTTCATTGAAAACAACTGGATTCTGATTATCCTCTCTGTTGCCGGGATGTCCGTCCTTATATTCTTTGGTAGGAGAGTGGTCAGCCTGTCGCTGATAGGGAGGAGGCTGAAGCACCTATCCGAAGAGAACGGAATCCTTGAAAGGCTAATCGGGGATGCAGGCGCTGATTATTTCGTTAATAGCGTCATAAGCAAGGGCGAGTATGAGAAGAGCCTTGATGAATACAGCAGGAAATACTCAGGGAACAAGAGGGAGGAGATACGGCTCAGGGTCAGGAAGATGCTCCTTGAATCGCGCGGCAGGAAGGCTGCGGAGGGAAAGAGGATGGAAATGCTGAGGGAACTGATGATTGAAACGCAGAACAGGTACTTCAAGGAAAGGAAGATTTCCAGGAGCGCATACAACTCAACGATAAGGGAGATATCCAGGGAGATTGCAGACCTTGAGAACAGGAAAATCCTTCCGAAGGTTGCGGTTCCCATAATCATTCTTCTCCTGCTTCTGCCTATGGGAGTTGGTGCAACGCCGCAGCAGGATGCTCTTGATGCGATAAAGGCAGCGGAGAGACAAATTTCAGAGATGGAATCCCTTGGGCTTGGAACGGAATATGCAAACGGCACCCTGAACGAGGCCATGTTCCTCTATAATGAGGGCTATTACGCCGGGGCGCAGTCACTTGCAGAAGGCGTCGGGGATATAAAGGAATCTGCAATAAGGGTTAATGAACTGGTAGATGAGGTGGAATCAAAGCTCTATGATGCCAGCATGCAGGAAATAGACGTGTCCGGACCGGAGGGGCTTTTCTACCAGGCAATGGGTTCATTGGAAATGGAGGATTTCGTTGCGGCAGAATCCCTCCTCGAGGATGCATACGAAAGGCTGGATGAGCTCGAGGAGCGCGCCTCCCTCGAGAGGGCGCTCGGGGGGAGTGACGTAATAGGCGCTGTCTTAAACAACTGGGAATGGTTTTTCCTGTTCCCGGCTCTTTTTGTCTTCTCTTTACTTGTCACGCGCAGGGCGGCATCAGGGGCCTTCATCAGGAAGAGGCTGAAAAGACTGGAGAGGGAGAGGGACAGCATCTCTGCCATGATAAAGGAAGTCCAGAGTATGTATTTCCGGGATGAAAGCCTCGGGAAGATAGAGTATGAAAGCCGGATGGACAGGTACAACGAGAGGCTGGTTAACGTGAAGAAGAACATGACCGTCCTGAGGAAGAGGCTTGGCTAGCCCGGGGGCAGCTCGGGGATGTCAAAACCTGACATTCCGTAAGGCCATGTGGTTCCTGGATCAGGAACGATCTTCCCTGCTTCTGGAGTGCTCCTTTCACCCATAGCCGTAAGGTCCTTTGTTTCATCAGCAAACATCACGAGGTCGTCTATGAATTCATCAATGGCTTCAGAAACCGCATCCGTTGAAATCATGTAAATGATTTTCCCCGGATTCCCCATCTTGACGCTGTTGGTGAACCTGAGGATTGATGCGGGGTCATTATATCTAAGGAGGCATGATATGTCGTCAAAGACGAAGGCATCACACTTCTTCATCATCTTCAGTATTGCACCGGACATCTCATCCATTGCAGAGGGCGAGGATATGTATACGCACCTGTCTGTTGATTCCTGGCTCGAATAGTGACTGCTCAGGGTGTCTATGAAGCACATCCCTTTTGCATCAATGCTGTTGTTCTTTAGCGCCTGTATCGCAGAAGAAACAGTATCGCTGAGGCACACGTAGCATATCCTATGATTCCTGAGCTTCTTGATGATGCCTGTTTTCTTGAGTTGCTCATCAGACTTCATTAGGAAAACAAAGAGCCCGTTCTTCTCAAACATTGCAACACGAGTATTATTTGGTTCCCGGATAACTTAAATATTTTTCCCTACTTCAGGGCATCCCTTATCTTCTTGTCAATGTCTCCAATCTTTTCCTCGCTCCTTTTCTTCATGCTCTCATAAGCCTCCTTTGATATTATTCCTGACTTATACTGGTTCTCCAGGAGCCTCAACATTCTCTGGTTTTTTGCCTTCTCTGTTCTCATTGTATCCACGTCGCTGCTCGGCTTGACCGCACCTGCCACCTGCCTTGCCTCGGACAGCCTCCCCCTGAGAAGAATCTTCAGGTTCTTGGTCATCCTCCTCATGAAGATTACCAGGACTGCTATGACCGCTGCAAACACTATGATGAGTATGACCCACCAGGGCAGGAGGCCGCGCGAGAGTATGTCATCCAGGAGGTCCTCTGCCTCCCTTATGAGCTGCCACGCATTGTAGACCGCATCGAGCGCGGCATCATAAAGCTCCTTCTGCAGGTAGTTCTCAGCGAGCTCTATCTCGTTCTCTATGTCCTTTATCAGGTCCTCCACGGGCGAGACTTCATACCCCGATGCCTTCGCATTCTCTGTCCTGGTCTTGAGCTCCCTCAGCTTGGCCTTGAGCCTCACCAGCTCGAAGTCTATGAGCTCCTTCCTGGAGGTGAAGATAAAGAGTGTGAATACCTCGCTGTCATCGGACTGGTTGGAGGTCGCGGTTATCATTACCTCGTGCTGGCCGGATTCTATCCCGAATGGGATGAGTATCTTCATCGTGAAGGTTGCTTCATCCCCTGCTGCCAGGGTTCCGATGTTCCTCGGTTCGATGATGAACCAGTTTTCTTCTGTGGAGCGCGCGGTTAGCTGGACGTTGGTGGCAGGAGAATCTCCGGTGTTCTTCACTACGACGTTGACGTACCTTATCACCCCAACCTCAACACCGACCTCCCTGTCATACTCTGTTATGTTCAGCCTGGCCTGTCCGCCCCCTCCGGGACCTGCCTCTTCGGGTGCGCCGCCCTCATCGCCTGACGGGGGCGGGGCAGGGGCCTCCCCTATGACGTCAAAGGTCTCGTTGGCCGTGGCATAGAGGTTGTTGATGCTGTTGTATGTCACCTTTACGTTAAGGGTGTAGGTCCCCGGCGGCTGGCTCGTGAATATGTAGGCGCTGACAGAGGGGTCAGTGCTCGCATCAAAAGTCTTGTTCTCTCCGGCACCTATGTTCGCTGAGAAATGCTGGTAGTCCCATGTCTGGCCCCCTCCTGATACCCAGTATTCTATCAGGACGTCAAGGTTGTCAACGTCGCCCTTGTTCTCAACGTAAAGCTCGAAGTTGAGGATGTCCCCTGGCTCGACCTCCTTGTTTAGTATGTTGACTCCGACATCGTAGGGCCCTCCCAATGAGACTCTTATGTAATCATAAGCGACGGTCTGATACCCTCCGATGGAAGCGTTGAGTGAGACTTCATAAATCCCGACCGGCGCAAGGGGTGGCATGGCATAATTGTAGGTATAGACGCCAGTCGATTCCTTTGTCATGCTCGCCATTGTTGTGCTGAAATAAGGATTGTTCGCGGGGTTCAGGACATTGAGGCTTATGCTGTCAGGGTCTGTCAGCATGCCAGAGCTGTCAGTGAACCACATCACGAACTTCATGATGCTGTTCTGGTACCATAGAGGATAGATTCTCATGTCAGCATGTATCCCGTAGCTTGGCGGGTGGTCGACCATGGTGAAGGTGTAGTTCTGGGTGCTGTTCACGAAGAAACCGACGCTGCTTTCATAGTATGTGGAGTTGACGATGACCGTGTAGTTCCCTGCCGGATAACCGTAGGTGGGAAAGTCTATATATATCCCCCCGTAATCGTTCCTTATGAAACCGTCGCTCTCTGTCAGGTATGACTTGTTGAAGAATGTCTCGTTGCCAGGATTGATTATCACGACATCAACGGTGACATTGCCTATGTTCTGCTCGCCTGACGAATCCTCTGCCCTGTAATACACAGAGCCCTGGTAGCCCTGGTTGCTGTACTCGTCGCTCAGGGTGAACATCATCGGGCTCAGCTTCGTGTATACATAGAAGGTGTCGCTTCCTGTCTCGTTCTCTCCCAGATCATCCTCTGCATAGACCCAGGCGGTGTAGTTCCCGGTGTAGGTGGTGTTGCCCCATGTTGAAGGATAGTATGCATACCAGCACGAGGTGCTGCCAGGCCCTGAGCCGGTGCAACCCTGCCAGTAAAGCCTCGTCATCGGGACCGTGTCGTTGGTCCCGTCCGGCATGGTAACGGTGGCGTTAACGGGCATCAGTATGGGGCGGTCGGACTGCGCCGTGACATTGGAATATATGAGGACGCTTCCCAGCTGTTCTGTGTAATCTGGTATTACCTCGACGTCCACGAGGGGCTTTATGTAGGGGCTCAGTGTGATTTTCACGTCGATTTCATCAGGCTCTGCGGAAAGGTTTGTCGCATTTATCGTGTAATTCGCTGTCCATGTGGACTGTCCTGCTATACCGCTAACGTTGTAGTAGAACGTCAGCTTGTATTCATCATCCGAATCTATTGCGAAGCTCGTGGAGCTGACGTTGGTGTGGTTTACCTCTGCGGGGGTGACGTTGAAACCAATGAGCACGTTTCCTGTATTGTTTATCAGGACGATGCAGGCAACCCCCACGTCGGGACTCTGGGAATGCTCGCAATAGGTTTCGTTAACATACCAGCTGCCGTTCACAGGGACTGTCAGGCTGACGTTGAGGGAGAAGTTCTCGGCATTGTCCGAGGTTATGTTGAGCGTCCCGTTGTAGGTTCCCGGCGCATATGCGAACGGGATGGTGGCGTTTAGAAGAATCTCCTGGGACTGGCCTGTGAAGAGGTCGTGGGGTCCCTCTGAGGAAAGGGTTGCTGATAGGCTCTCGAGGCCTGTCATGTTGAGGGTTACGTTGTAGACAATATCGTTTCCTGCAGAGAGGATGGTAACGTTGCCGAAGCTCCCCGAGGTCCCGTGCTCTAGCGAGCCCGTGATGTTTGTCCTGTCAACCTCCAGGGTAACGTTGGGGGTGACCGTGATGTTTACGATGCTCCAGTTGAACACGGTCCCTATGTCAATCTCCTCCCAGCTCACGGTGACGTTTATGGTGTGGTTTCCTGCTGGCGTCCCGTTCATGACAGTGAAGTTGTAAGTGACGTTGCACGAAGAGCTCACGGATATGTTGCCGCAGTCATAGGACGTCCCGTTGGTCGCATTGAAGTAGTTGAGGTTCATGGAGAGGTTTATCTCTGTGTCAAAGGCTGTCACAGTCCCTATGTTAGTGGTGTTGACAGAGAGGTTGAAGGAATCGCTGGTATACCAGTTTACGATGTCCGTGGTGAAGTTCTCGGGCGTAACGTTGATTGAGACGTTTGTTCCTGACACTATAACAGTCAGGTTTATTATGTGGAAGCCGTAGTTGGATGCCGATACGTTGAGGGTTCCGTTGTAGGTTCCTGGTGTCTGGGAAGAAGAGACGTTCACCGTAACTGTGACGTCCTGGTCTGTGCCCGGGTTTATGAAGGATATCGGGCCCGGGGGGTTGAATGTGAACTGGAAGTCGTCCAGCCCTGTCACGGTGAAGTTGACGTCATCAATCCTGTAGTTTCCGGTCGAGTTCACGTTTATCGTCCCCATCTGCTTCTCGAATCCGGGCCCCACCCTCACCGAGAGGTTGTCCGCGTCAACGAGCATTATGGGATTCTGCGCTATCGTGACGTTGAAGAGCGTGTAGTTATAGTCAGTGGAGTCGTCGGGGTTGGTCCAGTCTATCGTTATGTTGAATTCATAGGTCTCGTTTGTTGAGGTTGCAAGGGCCGTTATGTTGAAGTACCTGACACAGTTGAGGTCTATGAGGACGTCATTGCAGGAATAGAAGGTCTCGTTCGATGAGAAATTCTGGGGGACCGTCACCGTCATGTTCGTGCCATATGTTGTTCCGTTCCCTATGTTGCTCATCGTTACCGTGAGGATGAAGCTTTCGTTGTCATACCAGGTAACGTTGGTGAGGACCTTGGAGAGCGGACTGGTGATTACAGAGGCATTGGTTATCGGTGCCTCTACGGCAAAGTTGTCGTAGACCGTCCTGTTGTTGCCGTCCTTTGTGGCAGTGCAGTTCAGGTAGTAGAGACCGAGTTCGCTGGGAGCTGTGAAGTTTATGCTGTAGCTTCCGTCCATGTTATCCGTTATGTTGTCAACGTTCGTCTTGTCCCCGGGATTGTCATTGTGATAATAAGTGCAGTTGACATCCTCTGCGTTTGAGATGTTGGTATCCTGCCTGTAGTTCTTGAGCCACAGGGTTGCATTGACCTCCCTGTCTGGCAGGCCGCTTGCGGTGGATTCATTAATCACGAGGCTCGCATAGAGCTGGGCTGTCACGTTGAATGTGTGGTAGGACTCGTTGAGAATGTAGCTGTCATTGTTGAAAATCCTTGCGGTCAGGTTCCATTCCCCCTCCGCAGAGTCGTTCGGGAGGATATAGATGTTGGACCAGACGTTGTCCCCTGCGACCTGGTCACCGTGGCCTGAATCACCGTCATCATAAAGGATGACCGTCAGGTCGTCGGCTGTAGAGGGCGTCCCCATGTCAAGTGTCGCATTGGTGTGGTTAGTGAGGTTCCACCCGTCAACCGTGATATTGACCCATAGCAGGACGGTCTCGTTCCTGTTATATACAGTGTAGTTCGCTTGTGGGTAGGATTCTATGACCCACTTCTCTGCTGCCGAGACCGCCACGTCAATTGGTGTCAGAATCCCGTCCCTGACGTCATAGACGATGTCCGGGGCACGGGTGCTGTGACCTGATATGAAGATTGACTTCAGCCAAAGGAAGGAATCGGGTGGGAGATTCACTGAGCTGAGGTTGATACCCACATAGTCGAGATTGCTCTCGTTGTCAACACGGAAGTCAGGGATGCTCTCGTTCTCGAGGATTATCCCGAGCTCGTGACCGGGGTTTGTTGTCGAGTATACCCTGAGGAAGGATGCGGGATCTGTCTTGTTCTGGTCAAATATCCCGGGCGTGTCGTATGCCAGGCTCGCATCAAACCTCGGGGCTCCCAGCTCTGCGCTCCTGTTAACGGGCTGGGTTCCTGTGTTCGTCACGTTGAACTCGAGCCTGTACCACCGGATGTTAGGGTAGAAGAAATACCTCTTGACTGTGCTGGTCTCGTTCGTCTCGTTTGAAGGTTCGTTCCAGTATATCTCTTCACCTTGCTGCGTGACCGTTATCCTGACCGGGCCCGTGGTGAAAGTGACATTGCCATTCATATACCAGGTAAAATTATGGCTGCCGTTAGTGAACTTCAGATACTCCCTTGTCCTCTGGTTTCCGGTGCTGTATATGAAGTTCTCCTCCTCCCAGACGATGTCATATATCCTGTAGAGGCCCGACGTGTTCTCACCGCCGTCTGTATCGAAATAGAACAGGTAGTTGGTGTTGTTTATCGTGAATGCCTCACCGTCCCAGGTATAGCTCATGTTGTAGCCGAGCTCTGATGGGTTCCATGTCCTCTCCTCCTTCTGACCGTTCTCGACGGTGTCGAAGTAGAGGTAGAAGAACCTGCTGTTGCTGTTGTTGGAGAGCATCGTTCCGTTCAGTATGAACACCACATCGCCTGTCGCTGATTCTGATGCATCATAGTTCCCGTCAGGGTCGAACTGGACAGGGAGCTCGTGGAGGACAGAGCCGTCAGAGCCGTTGTATTCAACCAGCCTTGCGGAGAGGTTGTCAAAGGTTCCGGGAACTGACATGTTCTCAAGGAGATGGGTGAAGTTCATCTGGTATTCTACCGGCCAGTCCGTCCTGTTAATGGCGCTGTGGTTTACCTCGAACATTATCCTGTAGTGCCAGGAGGAGTTCCACCAGACATCATCATAGTTCTCAGACCTGGTAAAGCTGTTGCTGAGGATAAACCCTGCCAACACGATTGCCAGTATAACTACCAGACCAATCCTTTTCTTCATCTATCCACCCAAAAGTTTTTTCGTCTTCTCATACGCCCCCTTGCTTATCAGGCCGCTACTGAAGGATTCCTCAAGCCCCCTGAGCATCATCTCCTTCTTCGAGAGCCCTGGCTTCTCCGTTTCCTCCTTCTCCGGTCGTTTTGATTCCTTTTTGCCCGGTTTTCTTGCAATTTCCCTTTCCAGCTCTTTTGTCCCTTCGCTTGTCTCCGCAGGCTCCTCCCTGCCCTTTTCTGCAGCGGGTTTCTCCGCAGGCTCCCTTTCCTGCTCGCCTGTTTCCGCAGGCTCTGTTGAGGGAGCGGGTGCGGAAATCCTTCCTTCAGGGACGGATGCGCCACTCCTCTCCTCTGATATATTCTTCTCAATCTCCCTCAGCCTGTCCAGGTTCAGCTTCTTTGCCTTCTCATATTCATCCTTCTTCAGCGTCCCTGCCTTGAGCTGCTCCTCCATCATCTCGAGGACGGTATTTATCTCATCCTTCTGCTCCTGGTACTTGACGAGCCTGGGCGATTCCTGCATGCCTGTGTCTGCCATGGCAGACATCCTTGTCTCAAGGTTGTCCCTGAGCTCCTCGAGCTCCTCCTTTGTCACGAGGCCCGACATCTTGGTGTTGACTTCGTCCATGCCCTTCATCATCTCCTGTATGAGCTCGCTGGCGGTGTCCTGCTTTGCCTTGTATAGCATGAAGCTCTCAAGCCTCTTGTTCAGTTCCATGAATATTCCGTCAATCTTGTCCCCCACCCTCTTTATCCTCTTCTCTGTCTCGTCGACCATTATCATCCTGCTGGCTATGTTCTTGCTGAACTCTACCACCTTCTCGAGGCTTCCCATCTCGCTGAGAACGTCCTCTATCAGGCCCACCTTCTTTATGATGACCGAGGAGATTTCATCGAGCTTCTCTATCTTGGCCTCGTTCTGCTTTATGCCGGAGTCCAGCTTCGTGAGTAGCTTGGTGAACCTCTCCGGCTTGAGCATGGCCATGGTTTCTGTTATATCGTCTGTCTTGATTGAAACGTCGCTTAGCCTGCCATCTATGCTCGCGGTGCTGGATCTAAGCTCGCCCAGCTCCTCCATTATCCGTCTCACTGTGTCTGCGTTGCCGTCCTTCTCATCCTTCACGGCGTCTATGAATGCCTTGAGCTTCTCGAGCTGGACCTGCATCTTCTCGACCCTGGGCAGGACCTCTATTCCAGAGGGCCTTATCTCGTTCACGAGCTTCGTTATGATGTTCTTTATGTCAGAGGTGTCAACCGTTCCTACTGCTGCCATGTCCTTTGAAATCTTCTTTGCCGGCTCGGTTGGTGCAGCAGGTTCAGCGGAGGAAATTTCGTCCCCGCCAAGACCCTCGCCCGGACCGGGTTGTGACATGGGGATTATGGGCTCATCATACTTCTCCTCTTTCGGTTCCTTCGTAGGCTCGCCTGTCTCCGCAGGTTCGGCCTTCCTGGTCTTCTTCGCCCTCTTTGCCTTTCCTTTGCCTTTCTTCGGTTTCTCCGCTGGTTCCTTTGCATGTTCGCCTGTCTCCTTTGCCTGTTCGCCTGTCTCCTTTGCCTGTTCGCCTGTCTCCGCGGGTTCTGGGGCAGACTTTCCAATCTCCTCCTCAAGTTTCGCTATATCTGACCTGATTTCTTCGAGCTTCTTCTGGTTCTTTCCCTTCACCTCGCTGTAATGCTCCTCGCTTATGCTTGCCTCGTTGTATGCCTCTTCCAGGGAGGACAGGAGCATCTCTATATCCTCCCTGTGCTTCTGCAGTTCAACGAGTTTTTCCTTCTTTCCGGGCATTCAAACACCTCCTTTATTTGACTGTTCCTCCGATTTTCCGGATTCTGTTCTTGACAGAATCCATATATGTCTTGGCCATCGTGAACATCGTCTGCCTGACCTTGTCCTTGGCCAGCTTCAACTCAAACTCGATGTCAGTCACGTCAAGTCCCCTTGACTTCAGCCTTGCAATCTCCATCTCTATGTTATTGAGCTCGGTGTCATACTTGACGTAGGTGTTTATCTCTACCTCTGACAATCTTCCCACGTCATGCAGAAGCGGCCTGAACTCTATGAAATAGGGCTTTCCGTGATTGAACTCTGCGTTCTGGAACATTCCCGTTCCTGTCTTGAGCTTGGTGATGGTTGAAGCATACTCTGAGCCGTATTTCTGCTTGACCCTCCTTATGTCGCCGGTGTATTTCGTCCTCATCTGTATCTCGTTCGATATGTTGGCCCTGATGGCTCCCTTGAAGTCCATGAGGACCTGCGATATCAGCCAGATACCAATCCCCCACTTTCTGAATTCTCTGCATCCTCTCTCCAGTGCGACGTAGCCGCCCTTTCCGCCGTACTTCGGGAGCAGCCTGTGGACCTCGTCATAGACTACGAAGAGCTTGAGCTCCCTTGCCTCTGGCCAGGGTATCTTGAACATGTCGCTTATCGTCCTCCTCACGAAGGTGTCAAGCTGCGCGGGATCCATGCTGTCTATCAGCACGACCGTTATCTCGCCAGGGGTCATGTAGTTCCTGACGTCTATGCTGGTCTCGGGGTCGGTTATCTTGATTAGCCTTCCGGGGAACCTCCTGGCATCCGTTGGCTTCAGACCGAAGTTGGGGTAGAGGTCAAGCATCTTCTTGTCCCTGCAGGGCCTCAGGAATCCTGTCCACTGCGCAGTGGGGTCAAAGACTATGATGGGAATCTTCCTCTTCAGCAATTCCTCCACCGCAATCATCGCAGAGACGGTCTTTCCTGCCCCCGTAGAGCCTGCGGATATTCCGTGGGTCTGGAGCTGCCTTATGTCCATGTATGCATTGACGTCTGTCTCGGCAATCCTGCCTATCAGGAATGAATCTTTCCCGGGCTGCGGAAGCTTCTTCATATCCATCGGGAAGATGTATCTTGATTTCTTCTTGTGCTTCTCCTTCCACCATCTCCAGCCATAGAACCCGCCGTATACGGCGGGAATCATCATGAACATTATAAGATAGGTCACCCATGACATGAAGACGTTCCTCAGGGCAACCAGGAGGCCTGGAAGCTCGGTGACCTCGAAGGAGTCTGAGGCGAAGGCGTATTTCGTCCCGTACCAGTAAGAGACATTGGCCTCTATGACATACCTGTCGTAGGGGATGTCATCCGGGATGGTGATGTTCCTCCTGAATGCATACTTCTGGTCAACCCCCACGGTTTCCTTCATGGTGGTGATGACCTCGTCTGTGTTGAGGTTCTTTATCTTGTATTCGGCTACTATGTCCTCGACTGTCGCGGTCTCCCCCATGTTGACGAGCGTGACCTCGAACCTGAACTCCTCTCCCGGAGCGACCGCCTTCGTGAGGGCCTTTATGGCAACGTCAAGTAGGGGTATCGGGACCTGGACCACGTTTATAGTGACCGGCGTCCTGTACGTCTTGTTGAGCTCCACCAGGTGGGTTATTATGTCGCCCGTGTATATCCCCGGTGCCGTATTGGGCATGCTGTAGAGCTTTATCTTTATCTGCTCTGTCTGTCCGCCCGCAACGATAACGCTGGATCTCTCTATGGTCACCATGTCCCATATGGGCGAGCCTGCCTGCACGCTGGTCTCAACTGTTATGGGGGTATTCCTGTTGTTCCTTATCTCCATGGAGTGTATCTCATAATCCCCCTGGTCAAGGACGACGTATATCAGCGTTGAATCTATCTCTATCTGTGGCGCCCCGGCGCCTGCTGCTGCCCCGGCACCTGCCCCAGCTCCGCCTCCTCCGCCTCCTCCACCCCCGCCGCCCTCTGCCGGTGGGGGAGGCTCAGGGATGATTATCGGGCAGTCAGACGGGCAGTTGGCGTTCGATTCTCCGTAATCGTCCTCGCAGTTGTTGTCGCCGCATATGAACTGCGCGAGCACGAATGCCCCTGTCATCGTGGTCGAGTTTGCGGTCACGATTCCGGATGATGTGTTGACGTCCGTGTCGAGCCTCGTCCATCCGGTCGCGTTGGTGCACCCTGACAGCAGAATCCATGAAGAGCACCTGTATATCCCGAGCGACGTGAGGGAGAAGTCGCTCGTCTTGCAGGTGCCTGCTGTGTAGCATTCCTCAGAGGTGAAGTTCATCGTGCCGTAGGTGTAGTTGAGCTGGCTAGTGTTTATCCAGACCCCCTTGAGGGATTTGGTCGGAAGGCGGACGTTGGGTATCTCGCCGAACATGTAGGGGTTGTAGACGTCGTCCTGGAGGTAGACGCTGTAAAGGGTCGCCGTCTCGTCCAGGAAGTCTGTCCTTATGTCATAGGTCCTGAGGTCAATGGTCTCGTTGTAGTATCCACCGAGCGTGGCGTTGCTGGCAAAGCTGAAAAGCTCGGTATTCGTTCCCGGAACGAAGAGAGTGAAATTGACGCTTATCGGGGGCTTGTGTATCTTCTCCTCGTCCCTGGTGTAGCCCTGGAATATGACAGCCGGGTAAATCTCAAAGGACGTGTTGGTCGAGTTGCAGTTACCCGAATAGTCGCACGCAGTGGTGCTTGCGTAATGGACCCCCACCTGACTCGTGTTGGAGAAGAACTGGCGGAATACATAGACGTCATCCACCATATAGAGCTGTGTCATGTTAAAGCTTTGTGTTGAGTTGTCAGGGTATGTTATGGTCAGGGTCGCGTTCTTCACCCCGCCCGTATCGGTCGCGTTCGTTATTATCTCGACTGTGGAGTTTGACGGGACCTTCGCTGGGACGAACAGGCTGATAAGGGGCGGGAACGGGTCCTGGTATATTATGGCCTTTATTTCGTAGTCCGAGAGCACGAGGCTGTAGTTAGTGTATATCACCGTGAGGTTTATGTCATATCCCCTTGCGAGGGATATGTTGGGGGCCGTTATGTTCATCCCCCAGAGGTTGGTGGTGTTGGAGAACGTCAGGTTATTGAATGTCATCTGCTGGGACCACGTCGCATTACTCATAACAAGGGTGAAGTTGAGGTAGTTGCTGTCGTTCAGCGGAAGGCCTGCATAGGTCACGTTGGCATAAACCCAGACGCTCTGGCCGGGGGTTATGTTTATGGTCGGGCTTGTCTCAGTGGGACTGGTTATGTTGAGGGAATAGGGGTGAACGCGGAGGTAGACCGTCGTGTATCTGGTCGGCGGGTCTGCGCTCACGTTCTGGGTGGTTATCAGGCCGGAGTAGTTGGTGAGCTGGGTGACGAAGGGTGCGGTGTAGTTTATCCTCAGGGTCTCGTAGTTCCCTATCGGCATGTAGAGCTTTGTTGCGTTGATTCCTATGAACGGATAGATGTCGCCTGACCTGACGACGTCCAGGATTATGTATGCGTTTCCTATGTTGTGTATCTCTATGTATCCGAAGGTTCCCTCTGTCTCGTGGCTTACCGTGACGTCAATCAGTGACGGGACCTGCGACCATGAGAGGTTCAGCGGGACCATTATTATCAGGACGACCGTATCCGTTGATTCTCCTGATGCATTGGCCTCGAGGGTCCCCAGATACTGGCCTGTCTCATACATTAGCGGGACCTCAACCTGAACTTCTACGTCTTCGGAGTTGCCTGGCTCCATGAGAGAGATGTTCACGGGATAGAACGTCTGGCTGAATTCCGAGCAGACCGTGCCTGAAAGGCAGTGGAAGGTTATGTTGGTCGCGTTGGCGTTTCCTATCGACTGGATTGTCATGGTGTTGTTGTATGAGTTCCCGCCCATTATCACGTAGGAGAGGTTGTCCTGGACTATATCTATCACGGGATTCGGGAGGACGTTCACTATTATGGAGGTTAGGTTGCTTCCCTCTGATGAGTCAAGGTTGGTCCAGTTGGAGCTTATGTTGACGTAATACTCGCCCGGGGCGGTCCCGTTGACTATGAATATGGAAGCCTCTCCTGTGCCGGAGTTGTATTTCATTATCGTCCCCACGGAGAATGCTGAGGGTATGGAAGTCCAGCCAGACGGGACGCTTATGTTAGCGTTCACGCTGTATGCACGCGCGTATTCTGGCGATAGGGTGAAGTTGACGTCAAAGGAGCTTCCTGTGTAGAGCATCACGTCCGAGATGTTTATGTCTGTCACGTTGGGCTCTATTAGCATGGGCGTGTTCGCGGCGCCGAGGACAGGGACCTTTGCAGT
>Ga0307419_10000010_pt1 | contig 61082 bp, 59 predicted proteins | sample SalMarWE160230MG_2_FD_202512 | JGI IMG/M metagenome (GOLD analysis project Ga0307419, IMG submission 202512) | Salt marsh sediment microbial communities from the Plum Island Ecosystem LTER, Massachusetts, United States - WE1602-30 | ecosystem: Environmental > Aquatic > Marine > Intertidal zone... | reverse complement strand
AGAAATCATAACGAAGAAGGAATTTCTCTTAATAATTAAGTAATAAAATTAACTATTTTTTTTCTATATTTGTTAGAATTAGCTAATTTCTCAAAAAATGTCAAATCAAAAAATTTTCACCGTGTTCTAATTTATAACGAAAAAATTTCCATATCTAATTACACACACAACATTAACGACCTAATGGAATAAAAAATTCACTGCAAATCGCCTTATCCTTTTGCTTTACCCTTTTGAACTTGAATTTTTTATTCTTTCTTCTTCTTTTATTGATTCTCTTTATCAATAATAAAGAAGCCCAAAGATAATACACTTCTTAATCTTTGAAGATCTTGCTTTAATTTCATTACTCGTTCGTAAGATCCAGATACGGCAATGATTTCTAAACACTTTTCGAATTCTAAATGAACGTGCATTGTGGAAATGATAATTTCATGAAAATGATGTTGTATATCATTTTTTAGAATCTCATCGGTTTGATGAACGTTGGCATAGATTGGTTGGGATCCATACTGATGATCGTGCTTACGATCATGATTTTCTCCCTCTGGATGATGAAGTTCTTCTGATCCGGGTTGAAAATGTTCATGAGCCATTATTATTGAAATACAACCAACTACATTTCCCTGAGTTTCGGGGAGATTCTCTTCACTAACCATCAAGGATTGCATGGCTTTCCTAATACCATCTGAACGAGATATACCCAATTTTTCCCTAAATTTTTCAAATTTATCATATAAATCTTTTGGGAGAGATACAGTGAAGCGTTTATATTCTTCCATCTTAATTCTTCCATATGGTAAATAATCTTTTTTTTAGATTTAAACAGAAATAAAGTTTATTAACTTAATAATCAATTTTTCAAATTGAGAAATCATTTTTTTCTAATTACAATTGCAATTGGGACACTTGCTTCTCTCCATTGGGCAATTTTCCCTGAATATTCTAAATCCAATTTTACACGCCCGTGATCTCCTAAAATAATCATTAGTGAATTAGGTCTTAATTGTTTATAATTGCTTAGTATCCACTTATCCGTGCGTAAAATTAATTTTTCTATTAAATCCTCTGGTGTTCTTTGCTTTAAAGATCTTTGTTGCTTATGAAGATTTTCAAAATCAAGGTAATGCATCCAAGAGAGTTCAAAATTATTAATAGTTTTTGCAGATTCAACCCAAGTTGCCATATCAGTTTCTTTAGCGATAGAGTGCGTCCCTCCATCGTATCGTTCAATATCTTTTTGTCTTCCAATAAAACAAGATTTCTTGTTGTTATCATTCAAGTATTTTAGTAAATGAAATCCATTAGGCTCAACATCAAACCCTCCATACATAATTTGATGTAGAACACCTAGAGTATAGGGGTTTCTAGTAGACAATAAGAGCATTACTTCCGAGTTAGAAATTAGAAATTGTGGTTTATGATATGTTAATTCAAATAATCCAAAATTATCAATCAGATTAACACTAATACGGTCAACCCTCTCATACAGATTTATAAGATCTTGAACGGGTGGTGAAATTGTATTTAAAGGAGGATCGATTCCCAGTAATTTTAAAAACGTAGCAGGTAATTGGTTTAAATAGCATTTTAAAGTTTGAAGTTCACTCATGTGCAAGCCTTAACAATTAATAGTTTAATTTAATTTTATTAAATCTTAATAATTAAATAAGTACAAAATTATTTCAATTTAATTTTTTTAGTATTTCTGGAGAATTATAATTTAATTTGAAGTTTTTTTTGAAGTAAGTATAAAAGAGGAGATACAAGCAAATGAAAACGATGTTTATTGATACAATAAATTCAGGGATATCTGGAGACATGCTACTTGCCGGTTTATTAGGATTAATTGATAACCCTAATGAAATTTTAGATGAACTCAATGAAATCTCAAAATTTATCTCAGGAATAATTAATTTTAAAGTAAATTTGACGAAGATTGAACGATCTGGTATTGAAGTAAACCAGCTTATTGTGATAATTAAGGAGAGTAAGGATCACCGCTCTACAAAAACATTAAAAGACGCACTGAATGCTTTTATGGAGGAAAAAAAATTTTCACGAAATGCAATAAAATATGCTACCAACGTACTTGATACACTAATCACTGCTGAAGCTAATGTTCATGGAAAACTAGCTGAAGAAATTCATCTACATGAATTAGGCTCAATTGATACGTTATTGGATATTTTAGGAGTAACGAGAGCATTAGAAACATTAGGTGTGTTCAGAAAAGAAGTGAATATCGTAATTAGTGACCTCCCATTAGGAGGAGGAACAATTAAAACGGCTCATGGTATCTTACCTGTTCCAGCACCTGCTACTTCTAAAATTATTGAAAAATCAGGTATTCACGTGCATTTTGGACCTATTAACAGTGAATTAACAACCCCAACAGGGGCTGCTTTACTGAAAAATCTCACTTTTACTTGTGAAAAACCTCCCATGAATATCGAAAAAATTTCTTATAGCACAGGAAATAAGAATTTTACTAATTTTCCCAACCTATTTCGAATTTTTTATGGTTATGATTTTAATTCAACTAGCAATCTTGAGAAATATATGGAAAAGATAGCAATTATTGAAACTGATGTGGATGATGTTTCTGGAGAAATCATTGGCCATCTCATGAAAAGATTAGAATCCGAAAAGATATTAGATGTTCAGATAATACCTGCGTGGACTAAAAAAAGTAGACCAAGTAATATTATTAAAATTTTATGCTCTCTTGACCACAAATTTGAAATAATAAACATACTGTTGGATGAATTAGGCACATTAGGAGTTAGATTCACCACTTTTGATAGGATATGTGTTGAGAGAATTTACGAAAATATAGATATAGAAATTGATGGAAAGAATTATCCAATAAAATACAAAATTTCATTCATTAAAACATTAGATCAAAAACATTTGGTTAATATCAAGCCAGAATATGATGATCTCAACAAAATTAGTGAATTATCAGGATTATCAATGAAGAAAGTTCAAATATTTGCTCAAGAAAAACTTAAAAATTTATATCAGAAAATAATTAAAGAAAATTAAAAAAAAGGAAAGGTCGATATTATTAATATCTATCAACATGAAATTTGTTCATTAAATATTCATCTTCAAGAATATTCTCTGAAAAAGCTTTTAAGCGAGAGATCTCTTTTTCAAGGTCCTTAACCTTTCTTAACTTTCCTAATTCTTTATACATCTCTCTTGCTTCATCATAAATTTTGATGCTCTCATCGTAATTTCCAGAAACTTCTAAGTCTTCAGCTAGAAATTGCAAGCTTTCAGCTACATCTTGTTTCTTACCGAGTTTTTTCTGAATTTTTAATGCTTGGTAAGAAAATTTCAAACCCTCGATATGATTTTTGAACTTAGTATGAGTTCTACCGAGTGCCCGTAATACAGTAGCCTCTTCTAATACTAACTCATTTTCTTGGCAGTAATTTAGGATCTTTGTAAGGAATTCTATGATTTCTAATTTATGTTCCTTTTGATTGTGTAAATGATCTATAACTTTTTCGTAGCTTTCCAATGTTGCTGGAATATCTCCCTGCTTAAAAAATACTTTCGATTTTTGAAAATAGTCGATTTCAGCGACCATAAGTCTCAAACGAGAATTTTTATTTTTTTTTAGATTAAAGAATAAGATTCAATATAAACTATAGAGATCTACCTATATAAGGTTTTAGATCGTTCAAATGATATGTTTGATATTAAAAAACGGGTAAATAGTTAATAATTATTACATCTTACTCATGGCAAAATCATTAAGTTGGTATTAGTTTTTTCAGTTTTGAATTAATTAAATATTTGTTTGACTAAAAGGAAATAAAGAATAAAATTTAAAAAAAAAAAAAGAAAGGATATTTTCTAAAATACACCTAATGGACCAAGCAAGGGTCCAAAAATGCATAATAGGATGATACTGATACCATAAATTACTCCTACAACTTTTATTTTATCTTTTCTCTCTGGTAAGTCATAAACATAAAACGCGCCAACAAAGAAAGGAAAATACCCAATCAAGAAAATTAACCAAATACCCCCCAAACTAAGATCCCACCAAGGGTACTCCCAGATCAAATAACCTCCTATATTCAAAAGACATTCAACAAAAACGCTAAAAATAGTAAACCCGATTGCCCACGTCCATCTATTTGGAAGCCCTAAAAATTTCTGGTTTTTATCTTCGGGTAGAAATTTCGCAAATACAATTCCAGCTATAGAAAACATAAAAGCTATCTCAATGTTCCACCCAATTAATATTATGAACCCACTTGCAGAGGGAGTAGTCCAAAAGGCTGAATAATCGCTAAATGCGAAGACCAAGGCGTTCCAAATTTCATTAATGAGATCCAGCCCTAAAATAGTCAAACCAGCAAATATTGTGCTCCAATTATTTGTTTCTCGCGCTTTTTTAATTTCAACTCCGTAAATATATAACACTATTACCAATAAGGTAACAATATACCATCCAGTATCGGGATTTAATTGCCTTAACTTAGATAGTGCTTCAAGAGATGCGGGTGTAGGTGCCATTTTTATACACAATTATTATTATAATTTTTTAAATGTTTATTTTAATTATGCAAAATCTTAGTTTATAATATATATAAACTTTTTTCGTTTGGTTAGGTATTATATTCCTAAATTTATTAACGAAAAATATAGTAAATAAAAATAACATTTGAGATTATTCAAATCTCAAATTTGATTTGAAGTGGATCAATTTCAAATACAGTACTAAATTCTTTATTAGGTTCTATTCATAAATAGAAAATCTTATTCTGCTATTTTATTAGCAATTAGAGCTGCTGAAGCTCCAGCACCAAATCCATTATCGATATTTACTACTACTAATCCAGGGGAACAGGATTGTAACATTGTTGTTAAAGCCCCTACTCCTTTTTCACCTAAACCATACCCACTTGAAATGGGAACCCCAATAACTGGAATATCTACTAAAGCTGCGACAACCCCGGGAAGAGTCCCTTCCATCCCAGCACAAACGATGATTACTTGAACTCCCTCTTTTATCATTTCGCTCAATGGATTAAAAATTCTATGGATACCCGCGATACCTAAGTCATAACTACTCACAACTTTACATCCCATTGACTCAGCAATTACTTTAGCTTCTTCTGCAACAGGAATATCAGAACTTCCAGCAGTTATGATCCCAACAATACCGTCTTTCTTTTTAAATTCAAAATTTTTGAGTTTAATAATGATAGTTCTTGCTAGTTCGTTATATTCTATTGATAACTCAGAATTGTTTCCAAATTCCCTAATAATGGCATTATGTTGTTTTTCTGTAAACCTCGAGACAATTGCAAACTTATTTGTTCCTAAAAAAGATTTGATTATTTGCAAAATCATATCAGCACTTTTGTTTTCAGCATATATTACTTCGACAATTCCAGTACGCATTTTACGAAGTACATCTAACTTTGCAAGATCTCCAACTTCTTCAATCAAATTAGCTTTCAAGAGCTTTTCTGCATCATCTATTGAACATCTTTTTTCTAATAATCGTTTAAGTATCTCTCTGATATTTTCCAATCAAATCACCTTTATGTGAATATGTATCAAATTGAAAAACTATGAAAAATCTTTAAACTTTTCTGTAAATTTAATAATATCTTTAAAGAACCTTAGGCTTATGGTTGTAAAAAAGATTATAAAATTGCTTATATACGAATTAAAATTTAATTGCAATGAAAGATTATAAGGTTACAATTTTAATCTAAAAAATAAAAAGTGGTATTTAATGAAAATTGACTACACATCTTATAAAGATGTAAAACTAAAAGGTAAAAAGGTTCTTATCAGAGTAGATATCAACTCAAATATTGATATGGAAAAAATGGAAATTAGAGATTCACCCAGAATTCGAGCATTAGCACCAGTATTAAATGATTACTTCAAGAAAAGTGCTGTTATTATCCTAGCTCATCAGTCACGACCTGGAGAACCCGATTTTACTGATATGAGTTTGCATGCTAAAGAAATTGAGAAAGAAATAGGGCGTCCCGTAAAATTTGTCAAAGACATTTTTGGTGCGGAAGCGATTAAGGCAATTAAAGAATTAAAACCTGGTGAGGTATTAGTTCTTGATAATGTACGAAAATTTGAAGGAGAAATGAAAAATTATAAGAATTTCTCCGATGCTGAAGCAACTGAATTAGTACAAAAATTGTTTCCCTTGGTGGATTACGTTATTGTGGATGCATTTGGCGCAGCTCATCGTGCTCATGCATCTATTGTTGGTTGGCCAAAAATGCTTGCTGGACCTATAACCGATGAAGAATTAGGTGTATTAAAAAAAATTATAGATGTACCAGATAGACCCATGGCAATGCTTATCGGTGGAGCAAAAGCAATAGATAAATTCAAAGCCATGAAATATAATTTTGAAAGCGATAAACTAGATTACGCATTATGCTCGGGATTGACAGCGGTATTAATATTTGAAGCGCTTGGCAAAAATATGGGAGAACCAAATCATAAAATCATAGCTAAAGACTTAGAAGAGAACCACACCATGATTAAAGAAACATATGAAAAATTCAATAAAAGAATCATCCTTCCAGTAGATTTAGTGATTGACGATAATGGGAACAGAAAAATAATTACTATAGACGAAGCTGAGGCATACAACAAGACTACCGGTGATATTGGTCCGCAAACAGTGAAAAATTTCATTGAGATCATTATGAAATGCAAAACTATCATTGCAAATGGTCCACCAGGTATATTTGAAAAGGAAGTCTTTAGGGAGTCTACAAATAAGATTGTTGATGCCATGGCTGAAGCTACTAAGAAAAATCATGCGTTAACTGTGATTGGTGGTGGTGAAATGGGTGCTGCTGCTTCAATGGCAGGAAAAGCTGATGAAGTATCGTTTATTTCTACAGCAGGAGGAGCTATGTTGGAACTTCTTTCTGGGCATGACCTCCCTATGATAAAAGCCTTAAGAGAAAAGAAATTTTAAATAAAATATTTTTATTTTTTTAAATTGGAGAGTAATTTTAATAAAATATTTATTTTTTAACATTATAATTAACTTAATCACAATTTTCATTCGTGGGCCAGTGGTCTAGTCGCTATGACGTCTCCTTGACGTGGAGAAGGTCGGGAGTTCAATCCTCTCCTGGCCCACCATAAACCTACAACAACTGATCAAAATGCCGCTTAAAATTCGTTGGAGTTCAAAAGAATATATCTCAACCGCTCTTATATTACTCGGAGGTTGCGGATTATTTCAAGTATTATACATCGCAATTAGTCAGTATTTATTGCAAGTAGGAAATTACTTGATCATCACAATAATCCCTCTTGGTACTACATTTGCATTGTATTTCGCAACAATTATTATTTATGAAGCTTTTGCTCAGGTTGAAAGAAGAGATAAAATCAAGCGTCAATATATTAGGTCTAGATCATATTCTTCAAAGATCAAGTCAATTCTTAATAATTCTATAGCACGTCCTCTACTGATCAATTTTGCTTCCTTTACCATAATCTTTTTCATAACATTTTTCATAAGTTTATCCTTTAATAATAGGCAAATTTCATTTTTATTAGCAGAAGTAATTAGTGCATTTATTTGTTTACTCATTGCTAATTATTTTGAGAAGAATTATGCAAAAGTTAGGCGATTTTAGAGTTCGAGGTTATTTCAACTTTTTTAATCCCACTATTCAATATGAAATCCATAATTTTTTCGTAAGAATTAACAATTATGAAGAAAATTTATATAATAGTTGTTTCTAGATTATTTATAAATATATGTTGGAAATTGGTGGCGAATCATTGTAAATCTTGAAATAAGATGTCCAACTTGTTCTAAAAGAGGTAAAATTGAAGTTTCTGAAGAAAAAGTTAAAAATACCACTAGAGGATTATACGCTGTAAATGTTTCAGAAAATATTATATGCGAACACTCATTTGTGGTTTATGTAGATAAAAATTTAAGTGTAAGAGATTCATTTATGGCTGATTTTCAGATTGACTTGCCAAAATCAGACTTAAAACAAGAAATCGATGAAGATACTAGTATTTTATCTCAATCTATTGATGTAGCGTTAATCCGAATGAATTTTACAGCTTCAGTGTTAGCGTATTTTTTAAAAGCTATAATTAGAAGAAAAACCATTATCATAATATCTGAGAAAGATTTTCTAAATGAACATCTCTCAAATTTTATCAAGTTTATTTGCAGTGAATCTTTTAATGTTAACTACGAGATCATTCATCTTAATGAATATGATAACACGCATCATGGGAATCATATCGTTATTCAAGAAAACGAAGTTTTGAAAGATGATGACAATATTCTCACCTCAAAGCATATCAAAGTCGAAAGAACAATAATTCAGACCTTTCTAAATGAGATTGACCCAGTAATGGGTATGATTTTATTGAAAAATGAACTCAATCGAATTTATCAACTCTCTGGAATTATTGTAGATATGATTAAGAATTTGAAGAAAAACGAAAAATTATATTCTAAAAAGGTAATTAATGATATTACAAACATTCGCGGAATACAACTTCAAATTCCTTATTTAGAACATTTATATGAAGTAGTAGAATATTATTTTGGAGTAGAAGTACCCAGATCTTCAAATATTTCGAATTTCTTAGGAACTTTATAAAAATATTTTTGGATATTTTACAAAACTGAATTCTCTATATATTCTTTTCTTCTTAAAACACGCCATTCAGGATACCACACTATTTTATAGTCTAATTTTTGAATATTCGAATTATTTATGATTTTTTCATAGCTGTCAAATCCATTTAGACCAAAACCATATGCATAAAACTTAATTGCATACTCAAACTGAACATTATTAGGATCATCTTTAAGATATTCAAATAGCAACTCGGGTTTATCAATACATTTAATATCTTCAGGAGTCAGGCTCAAAAGTTTTGATTGTAATATTAAATCCACCAATTTTATATTATTATCTTCTATTTGCTTTTCGTTCACGATTGCCATATCATTAATTAACCTCATAATTTAAGTGTAATTAAATTATTGAAAATTAGAATAAAAGCAAATTATCACTCTTGATTTTTCAATTTCTTAAGAATATTATATATTATTTTTTTCGTGAAAGGTCTGTTTCACGATCTGTTTCAATTGTAAAATAAAAACAATCTTATGTTAGAAACGCATTGTAGAAAGCAATTTCTAACTTTTTAAAATATAATCCTAATATTTAATAATAACAATTAGGAATAATTATTGAACCAATATAGTATTTAAAGGTGTTAAAAGTGTATAAAAATATTTTAATAGGTATAGATGGGTCTAAAGAAGCTCACAAAGCTCTTAAAAAAGTCATTGCTCTACATAAAGATTGGAATAGTAAAATCGTAATATTTTACTCCGTTGAACATCACATGATTCCTATAACGATACCTGTATTTACTACGGCCTATTCTTTTCCCTTAACCTCTTATTCAGATATGCGGGATGAATATATTAAAGTAGGTAATCAAATATTGGAAGAAGCAAAAAGACTTTTTGAGGACGAAGGAATACCCATCGAAACTAGATTAGTGGAAGACATTAAACCGGAAAAATATATCATTGATAAAATTGCGGAAGAAAATTTTGATTTGATAGTTTTAGGAGGTAAAGGGCAACATTTGAAAATTGGTACAATATTAGGTACAGTATCCACTCATGTTGTCAATAATGCTAGTTGTGATGTATTAATTGTTCGATAAATTTCTATTCAATATTAAGGATAAGGAATTTTTCCTGAAATTAGCATAACATGAAAAAAAGTCATGATGAGATTTAACCCTCATAAGACCTCTTTTCTTTTTATTTCATTTATTAATTATCATCAAGCATTGAGATTAATCTTTGCACAATTTTACAAGTTTCTAATAAAACTTGAGAGTTGATTTTATCTGTAGTATCATTTTTACTATGAGAATATTTCGTACCAGATAATGAAGTTATGTCAATCGATTCATATTTTCTCAGATGGAATGGAACGGAATCTGTGTGGGCTCCATTTAAAACTCGATGACCGTAAATTTTAATTTTTTGTTCTTCTGCGGACTTTTGCATGTAAGAAAGCAATACAGGAGAAGCATTTTTTGGGGGGAAAATGCCATAGGATTTGATGTATTCAACTTCACTTCTTTTACTATTTTTACATGAAACCATATCAAAATTGATTTGAAGTGGTTTTTCATGAAAGTATTGTTCATATTTATCTACGAAAAATCTCGAGCCCATAGTTCCTATTTCTTCAGCTGAAAATTGACAAAACCAGAGATTATAATCATTCAAAGGAGTATTCTTGAATATTGAACTCAATTCAAAGACTAATGCCATTCCTGAAGCATTATCTAAAGAGCCTAAAGAATTATTTTCAGTTTTTATTAAAATTACCATAAATATTGAAAAAATGGTCACTATTGACACAATAATAATACAGATTTCTAGAACGATCAGAATCGGTCTATATATTTCAAAATAATAATCAATTAGGAATAAAGCAAATAGAATCATAAAAATAAAGCCTCCAATTTCCCATAACACGACAAAAAGAACTCTCCAAATAGTTTTGAATGTTTGGGATTTAGAATCTAAATGAGCAGAAATGATTATATTACGTGCTTGTTCATCTGGAATCTTAATTGCAGGAAGTTTTATAAAAACATTGGTTGCAGATACCTCTTTACCAAAGTTTTTCTCCCAAAATCCTTGCATTTCGGGGTGTTTCAAAATTTTAATCATAGAGAGAAATATTATTAGAATACTTATTATTGTAAAAAATACTAAAGCAGGAAAAAGATATTTTATAAAAAGAAGTATTGTAATAAGAATAAGACTCATAAACGCAATTATTTTTACTAATATTTCTGAATAAAAAGTCGAAAATTCAAATTCTTGTTTTAGGATTTCATTTTTATTAAAACCTATTTTTTCAAATGTTTCTACGGTTAACTTTACAGAGGATTTCTCACCTTCAGTTCCTGCTAATCTCGGGAAACTGAATTTTTCGACATAATGGAGCAATCTCTCTTTGATCTTTATATCCTTCTCTTTAATCAAATTCTTTTCTAACAAGCGATTCTCCTTAGTTAAATTATACTGTCTTTTTAATTTTTATCATTTAAAAATATTTCATAAAATAGTTATTAAATGGATCAATGATCCAATTCCTAAAAGTGTAGATACAGCAGATCCAAAAAACACTTGAATTATAATAAAAGAATTTATCAACACTGAACTAAATTTATTTGTTTTTTCATATATTATTGAATTCATAATCATTACTGCTAAAAAGATCAGAAAACTGACCAATATTGAATTGATTATAAAAATAGGGTAAGACAAGATCATTAGTATAAGAATATTAATTATTGATAAAATCATGGTTATCATGGTTTTCTTAAATATCGATCTTATGAAAGTTAATGAAGGATAAATAATTTTTCTATAGAATAATTCCATTATTAAATAAAAGGGGTAAACTGTATAAGCTAATAAAAAATCCAAGATATTAACAGGTGAGAAAAAAGCAAATGGATAAGAAATTGAGAAGCCTATATACAGAGTTAAAAATATTATTGTCGAAATAAATGAATACAACAAAACATTCTTATGAAATTGTGATTTAATTTCCTTCTTTAATCGTAATTCCATATACAAGCTTAATTTTTCTCCAATTTTCTCTGAACTAATATAATATTTGATTAAAATGGTCATAAAATATATTATAATCATTATAATAGGTGTAATTATAAGACTAGATATTCCAAATAATTGAAAAAAGACTAACCAAATTCCTAAAAAGGTTATAAAATAAAAAAGAACCTTTAAAGATTGCTTTAAAGCAGTAGATTTCATATTTCTTTCAAGTTTTTCGGATGAAATTTTCCCTCCGCTTTTAATTTCATCTTTTATGTGAAAGAATTTTAAAATGAAGATCATGATAGATAATGTCGTTGAAAATAATCCTATTAAAGTTAAACCAAGTAATATTAAAGTATATTTGTAAGATAGATGTATCGGACCATTGATTGTATCTGAATTGAAGAAAGTATTTTCAAACCAATTTATAGTATGAATTAAAACCGTATCAGAAAACAAATAATGAGCACCCAAAAATAGTGGTTGAGTTATGTTAACTAAGCTACAGTTTGTTAGATTTTGAAGAACTAAAGCATTTTTTTTATATGGTACCGTTTCGTCGTAAATTGATTGAATTCCGAGCAAGTTTCTCGGATTAGTATCATTGATTATTTTCGCGGGTATATAATTCATGAATGGATTATCATTACTAATTCCAAAAAAGCTTGCTGAAAAATTTACTAAACCGGCCCATGTCACTGTTGCTATAAAACGATCGTCTAAAGCACTATTCATCAGAACAATCATCCCTCCCAATGAATGACCAACTAGACCGATTTGTGAAGAATTTATTCTCTCATAAACAGGTAAAGATTCAATCAAATCTAATAATTTAGAACAATCCTGAGCAACAGCAGGGACATTGGTTCTATTTCCATAATTCTGATAATTAATATCTAAAATATGTCCTGAGCTCTCTCCATTACCTCTATAATCAATTGATGCTACATAAAAACCTCTTTTTGTAAATTCGTTTGGAATACGTGGGTCCATATCTTTTTGGCTTCCGAATCCATGGGCATAAAAAATTAGAGGAGCTTTTTCTTGAAAAGTTAATTCATGGGAAGGATAATATAAGTTGGCATAAATAGTTGCTCCACAAGATTGAAACTTTAATCTTTCATAATAAATATAACTTTCTACTCTGTTTGAAAATAAAAATATTAAACAAATTATAAAAAAAATTAAGGGGACTACTAAAATCAGTTCCTTTTTTTTTGTTCGAGATTCTTTCATACTTCAATACTCTTAATCTTGACAATTTTCTGATTTTTTCTCTCTTAAATACAAATTTTATAAAATAGAATTAGTTTAGGTACTGGGTGGTTCGACTTCTATGTTCAATTCGCTAAGAAGTTTATCAATTTTATTTGAAATCTTATTTATATTAAGAATTGTGCTTAAATGAGCAACCTCATTATCTCCTACAATTAATGATATTGATCCTGCTCTTAGGAGCATAAATTCTATTAAATCCGGGATCTTTTTTTTGATCGTTATACCTTGTGTTGGATATCTTTCGGCTTTGACGAAAATACCAGTTCTATGGTAAATCTCGTTTCGTTCCAATCGCCAATAATCAAATCTTACCCCAATAAATACAAAAGCTAATATTACTGCCAAGATTATTGACATGACCATATAAAATTCTGCAGTCATCCCAATATTAAATTCAAAGTTTTGAAAACCTTCTAAAATCATAGCTAATGATGCAGGTAATACGAGAAAAACCAATAGAAGAATTACAACAACGATAATTAAGACAATTATGAATAACTTTACTGAAGAAAAATCAAAGGAAATTGTGAGTAAATTGATAAAAAATACCAAAGTCCAGATAAATCCCAATCCAGCTAAAGAATTCCCAGATACGCCCCAAAATGCTTGTATTATCCATAAAATTATTGATGTAAGCAACAATGGGAAAAGAAATATTGCTTTAGAATAATTTCTTAGATAAATTGCATCGATTTCTTTTTTTTCATTATCATTCAAGGATATCACTTTTTTGATCTTTTATAGATCTATTTTGTATAATTAACATTACGTCTCAAGGTATTTAAAAAAAATGCTTGAATTCTATAAATTAAAAAAAAAAAGAAATGAATATTGAAAATTTATTAAAAAGTTGTTTATTTTCCTATTTTACCCGTAAGCCAGAGGATAAAAACAATGAGACCAACTATACCACCAATTATACCAATCCATATAAATATCTTAATATAAACAAAGATAAAATAACTATATGGTAAGCTTCCAAATGGTACAAGCCAATTTCCTTCGACAAATACAACGATCAGAAAGATAATAAAGGTAAAAAATGTAAATCCACCACTACCTCCTCTCTTTTTAGCGTGTTTTTTCCTATGTGCTTTCCTCTCCTCTTTTTTATCGTCGTGTCTCATCTTTTCTTTTATATAGGCTTTATTATCTGCAGATATTATCTTCCACCAGAATATACCTCCCACAAGACCAAAATACCCACATAGTGGAAGTACCACTAACAATAGAAGCCAACCTATGGATACGATAATAAAAGCGAGAGAGGATCCAACTGAGAAATCATTAAAAGTCCAGGTACCATATCCTCCAATATCAGAAGATTGAATGAATAATAATTCAACCGTGATCCCTCCAACAATGGCACCAACGAATCCAATTAACACGATTAATAAGATATACCAATACTTTTTAAGTAGGACTCTTATGAATTCTCGTACTTCTTTCATGATCTCTTTTTCTATATCACTCATTTATGATTTCACATGCTTTTTATTTAACATTGACATTGAAACATTATAATCAGATATTACAACAATATAAACATTTTTATAATAAAAAAGTTTGAGAGCCCAATTTTTATAGACGTTTTTGAGGAAGAAAAATAAGGATGCGCCGCCCGGGAATTGAACCCGGGTCACTGATTCATTACTCTTCAAGAGATTTTCTTGAAAAATGGCAAACCAGTATACTAACCAGTCTACTTTTGTTAAGAGTTTTAACAAAGTCTATACTAGCTTTATTTTAAAAAAGAGTATCTGCCAAGAAAGAGTTTTTTTTAGATAAAAAATTTAAAAAATGCACCGCCCGGGAATCGAACCCGGGTCACTGATTTGGCAAACCAGTATACTAACCAATATACTCTTGCAAAGAAGCTTTGCTAAGCCTATACGAGCAGTGCATATAATTAGTTTAAACTACAATACTTAATTTCTTAATTAACTTTAACTTCATTCAGTAAATTTTCCAAAATATTAAAAACTTACGTTATTACCAGTACGAATATCCATTTTTGCCAGCAAAAAAAATAAATTAGTTAACCGCTTGTTGAGAATCACCAATTACCGTGAAATGATAGCCCCCATGGTGTCTGGGAAACTTTGTACGATAAATTATGCAACCTTGAAAGTAGTTTTAATTTGGTAATCTTATCTCCAATATCTTTCTCTCTACTTGAAAAGAAAAAACTCGAAGAATTAAGACCATATGGAATTTTTGAAATACATGTAATTGAACAAATTCTCACAAATCCCCTCTTATTCTTATATCCAACATTTAAAATAGAAGGTTTTCCAGCTCGTTTCAAGAAAATAAATTATTCTAATGCATCTTTATTAGGAACTTCTAAAAGTATATTGCATAGCTCCTTCGAGCAATAAACCAAGTCACCGACACATAGCCTATCTAATAAAAAGTCTTCTGCAATCATTATACTATGCCTATAGAACCATTCAGATTCTCGGGCTCTCATAATAAATTTAAAATTATATATTTATATCTAGTAACTTAGTAATTGGACTTTATATCTAGTAACTTAGTAATTGGATTGTATATATATTGTGCCAAACACATTACTACCCTGGATTTTTGTCTTTTGGTAGAGTGATGCTTAGCACTCTTATTTCGTTACCTTACCCTTAATTGTTCTGACCTCTCGTTAGGTCTTGGTGATGTGGTAGGATCGCCTTTTTTAGACCGACTTTAGAAGAGTTAGCAGTTCATTAAGAATGAGAGAAAAAAAATATTTAACTTGTTGGATTAACAAGGTTTTTAGAATTATCTCAAGGATTAAACAGCGTTCTAAAAAGAAAAATGTTTTAAATGAGATATCATAAGACATGGGAAAAACTGATCTAGAACCTGATGATCTAATTTTAATAGACTATATTGACAAAAAAATATCAAAATCATTGGTATTTTGAATTTTAAGTAAAACAGTGGGAATAATCTGGAAAAGAACTAAAAATTATTCGATTAAATTCTAAATATTCTAGTCTAATTCATTTTTTCTACTTACCCGCAAATATCTTTCTGTTTATTACATTTAATTTTTTCTTTAAAGTCTTGATTTATTCCTTTTTGAATTTTTCAAAATCCCATGATTTAATATTTTTCGTTATTCTTTAAATTAAAAATTATTTAATGCTTTTTTTAATATGATTATATTAGATTTTGGATAATATTGTGAATATTCTAATATTTTTTCTTTCGAGGTTCCATTCAATAATTTGGAGAGTTCAATCAATATTTTGTTTTCATTTCTATGAGTATATTCCCATAAATAAAGTAAATCCAAAATCGTTTTTTCGAGGTCTGAATATTTAACTTTTCCATTTATAATTCCGAAATTGAAGAGATCGTCTTGAAACCTGATAAACCTATACTTTTTATCCAAAATCTTTATTGGTTTATTTTTAAAAATTCGGTTATTTATTAGATAACAGTATTTATTTTGATGGTTATAGTCGATTTCATTAAGTTTTAATGCAGTAAATAGACCATAATACCATTTATGAATATTCTTCAGTTTTAATGCTTTTGCTATAAGTTCTGAGATTGGAGGGTTTATTATATTTTGGATAATTTCATTAGATGTTTTTACATAATATATATCATCTAAGATCTTTATCAAAAATTTACGAGATATTAAATAATTGCATTTAATCCTATAATTCAAATACAACTCTTTACAATAGTTTTTCAATTCATCTAAACTAATAAGTTCTTTCTTTTCTTCCCTAATTTTCTTAAGAATTCGATTCATAAATCATTCAAGGATATATAATTACAAATTAATATAAAACACACACACATTTAGTACAGTATATATATTAGATGCCTCAAGATTTATACCCTTTCAGCAAAGATTAGATATATTTTTTGTTATTCATATAAAAGATAAATTGGATTGAACCATTTATATTTTTTATTGAAAACTCTTTTTCTAAGAATGGTTTTATATTCCTCAATAAGCTAGATTTAACTCGTTTATAATTCTGAGTATAATTAATGATGCATAGTATTCCGTATTGATGTAGATAATGTTTATATAAAAACTTGATAGATAGATATCTTTTCTTTTTACTTAGTCGAGAAGAAATTTTGTTAGCAATAACCATATCAAACTTACCGTTATAAAAGATAAAATCATGAAGTGATACCCCTTTAGAAACATCGAGAAGATAAGTAGAATAATTTTTATGTTTCTTAAAATAATTTTTAAATGATTCTAAAATCTTTTCTGATTTATTCGCAATAAAAAATTGCGAGTCAGGAGAAATCTTATGTATTTGGGAATAAATTTCTATTAAAGATTCTCCAATTATCAAGATCTTATTCAATTTTCTATTTTGTTCTTGAGTTAAACTTTTAATCAGATTTGTTAATACTTGATATTCTCCAGATTCAGTTGACTTTAAGTTATTGCGATTATAATTACTAATTTCTGTTTTCACCTCCTTTAAAATATGTATTTTACTAAGTATCTAATAAAAAGGGAATCTATTTCTTCTGTCTTTCTGAGAAGGTAACAATTTTTGGGAAATATCTTTATCTATTAGTCCTTCTATATGGCATAAATATTCGTATTCTTCTTTCAAAACTAAAGAAATTGCAATTCCATTTTTATTCATTCGAGATGTTCTGCCTATACGATGAACATAATTTTCTGGATAGTGTGGGATATCATAGTTAAAAACATGAGATATATTTTCTATGTCTAATCCTCTAGCAGCAACATCTGTAGCAATAAGCATATTAATCTTTTTTTTTTTGAAATTCTTTAAAACATTCTCCCTTTTATGTTGAGATAACTCTCCTGAAATTAATCCAATTTTATAAAATCTATTAAAGAAAGAATTGTTTAACATCTTGAACAACCATTTTCCTGTTTTTTTTGTATTCACAAACACAAGAGAAAATTTTGGTCGTTCCTTTTTTAAGATCTCTACGAATGTCTGATATTTTTGATTAAATAAATCTATCATATAAAAAAATTGTTTAGTGTTATTAACTGTTAGATCATCTTTGGACAAATTAATATATGTAAATTTATTTCTTGTAAACCTCTTTGCCAACTTTCTTATATTCTTCTCAATGGTCGCGGAAAATAGCATAAATTGAAATTTAGTTTTTATAGCTCTAAGGAGATATTTAATGTCTGGAAAGAAACCCATATCTAGAAGCCTATCAGCTTCATCTAATACTACAAATCGAATATTTTTAAACTTTAGATTCTTTCTCTTATAGAGATCGATAAGTCTACCAGGGGTTCCAACGATAATATGAGGTTCTTGTTCCAAATTTTTTATTTGGTTATTAATAGAAACGCCCCCATATATTGTCATTACATTAATTCTTTGAATTCCTAAATCTTTAATAACTTGGTAAATCTGTTTTGTTAATTCTCTTGTTGGAGCAATAATCAAGCATTCATTTTTAATAAATTCCATTCTTTCGATTATTGGTATAATATACGCTAATGTTTTACCAGTTCCTGTTTTAGATTGTACAATTACATTTTGTTCGTTTAAAACTAAAGGGATCGCTTTTTCTTGAACAATTGTAGGATTATTTATATTACTATTCCTTAATCCTTTGATTACATTAGTACTAATTCCTATGTCTTGAAAATTCATTAGGAACAACCTTTTTTCTATTATTTTTTTTATTCAAAAACTTTAAAATAATCACCGTTATTTTAATTTAATTTTCTATTAATTTGAAAAACAATTATCTTTGTTAATTGGGAACATCTTACATCCAATGGGTTTAAAATCGTGGATTGAACATAAATTTGAATCTAAATAAGGACATTTACCAGAAATATCTGTTTTTATAATGTATTCCCATCCAAATTCTAAACCTATTAATATACTATTAAAGCTTTTAGGGATTATCATTCGAATATAATCAATATCCGGTAGTATTGTTTTTATATATTGACGCAATAAACTTCTACTATAATATGGATGATTCTCTTTGAGAAAATTTATTAATTCCTCAATTTTCCAATCGAAATTATCATATTGCTTATTAATTCTCTTTTTTATGTTCTCAATCTCAGAATTGAGTTTTGTTTCAATATTTACAGATATACATTTAGGATTTACAACAACAAAGTCTAATAGCTTCTTTTTATTCAACTTTTTCCATTTCTCAACATCTTCTCTATTGACATAAATGTCATAACCCGTGCGACAACACTCTCCACACATCGCACATTTAAAATAACTGAAAGAAAAATCTTTTGCTCTACTTTTCGGATAACTCATCTTAACTCACCTGTCAATTTCTTTTATAATTCAAAAACACTTGTAATTCCTATTTCTGAAATAGTTTCTAGAGTTGGCTTAAATTTTGATTTAAAAATTCTCCAATAATACAATTCTTCCTTAGATCTCACTGAAAAATCTGGTGTGATTTGTTTCTCATCATTGAACTCGGTATCAGATATAATTTTATTTAACTGATCTCTTAAAATGAATTGAGACCCTGCACCATCCGAAAATTTTTGCTTTTTCCTCCAAATAAATTTTTCAGGCATCTCGCTTTCAAAGGCTTTCCTTAGGATCCATTTTTTTGCTATCCCAACATTATTTTTCCTAAAAATTTTTAATTCGGAGGGTATCTTAAATGAAAATTCGGCTAATCTATGGTCGAATAAAGGGGCTCTAGCTTCGATGGAAAAGAAGTAAGGAATACGATCAACCCGTTGTAATCCTGTCTTATGCTCTACTTCTAACAAGTTTAAAAGTTCTTGATTCATTGACTCTTTGGACTCTAAATTGACTAAATAGGAATAGCCCCCAAAAAGTTCATCTCCCCCTTCTCCTGTAAGAAGAACGCATTCTCCTTGGTCTTCTTTAATTTTTTTTGAAATTAAAAACATAGGGACAGAACTTCTTATCAAAGCTGCATCAAATGTTTCAAGTGCAAATATTACATCCGGTAAACATTCAATCATATCCTTTAGATTTACTTCAACAACAGTATGATTTAAATTATACAATTTAGCAAATTCTTTAGACATAAATATGTCTTTTGACCCTTCAACTCCAACGGTGTAAACATTTAAATCTTCGGTTAAATCCTTGGCAATGTAAGTAACTATTGAAGAATCTAATCCTCCACTTAACAAAGCACATATTTTCTCCCCTTCTTGAATGTTATCTGCTACAATTAATTTCACTAATCTATTTAATTCGTCCGTATAATTAAATATGCTCTGACTTGTTAGTTTGTATTTCTTTATAAACTCTGGATAGTGATAAAATTTCGCAGTTTTTCCCGAAGAATATCTTGCTCTTCCAGGTTTAATAGGGCTAATTTTATTGCCTAAAGAAGTAAGAGCTTTAAGTTCAGAAGAACAGATAAAGTAATCACTATTCTCACAATAATATAAGGGCTTTCCGCCTATTGGATCCTTAAAACCAATTAATTCATCTCCATTAAAAATAACTCCACTAAAAGAACCCACTAATTGATTAAGAATTTCAATCCCACATCTATGATATCCCGCAATTACCCCTTCTAAGTTATTACTTTTATCTTTATCTATATCTTCATAAACATTTAAATATTTAGCATTAATTTCCTTTAAATTATAGATTTGACCGTCAATAATAATTAAATCATTCTTATTTCCATCAAAACTGAAATTTATAGGTTTATTTGTTTCAATTTCCTTTCTTTGATAAAAAATGATTTCAATAGGAAAGTTTTCATGCTTAAACCTATGATTTGCACCCCCCCCCCGATGTTTCAAAGTAGAGGAGCCTTTTCTGATTTTGTCTAATAAGTCTTTATTCAATTTATTCTTCTTATAAATTGCGAATATCCCTGCCATTTTTAACTCATTTAATTTTAAAATTTTAATTTGAAAATCTGCCCTGATAAAACGAGTTTGATTATAAGAATGAGAAAAATTACAATCAAACTTCAATTATAACTCTAAAAAAATAATGGGATCAGCTGATTTGAGGGATGGCTCCTTATTTAATTGTTGGATTGCATCCTTTCAAATCAAAATTTTTTCACTAATATTTGTTTCGAAGCGTGAATGATATCAATTTTAGGTAATTCTTGTATCTTCTTAATGAACTCAACCTGATTTTTGATAGTATTCCAGTTCGAGTTGCTCAATTGAGAAATTTCACTTATTGTATGAAATTTACCATCATCTAAAACTCTAAAAATATTTTCTACTACCTGCCATTTGGTTTTCCTATGTGAGACGCTTACGGAAATATCATTTCACCAATTGAATTAATCTTTAAATCTGTAAGAACAGTTTTTCATTATGTAAATAATATTTTTCATTCTATATAAAAGTATATATGTCTATTTAATTTGCACATAAATATAATTATTTAATAAGTTATTTATTTAATTTATAAATAGATTCTCTCTTATTTAAATGAACATTATATTTATATTACTAAAATTGCTATAATAATATAGTGTTAACTATGTATATTTATAAATTCATTCATAAAATGGTGAATATTCCTCTTTTTATATCATATTGATCGGCTTTTGAAAGGGGGGCCCTCAAGCTGTTTTTTTGAATAGTTGAGATATGATAAATTAAAAATTCCGAAAAGGAGGTTTTTTTATGGTAAAAATTAATAATATTAGGTTTAAAAATCAAAAAGCAAGAAAAATTTTAACAGCATGTCTTGGTCAATGTGTCCATGTAGCAGGAGTTCATAATTTTAGGATGATAGCAACCGAATTAGGGTTTGAATGTTTATTTTTAGGTCCTGCGACACCGGTTTCTGTGATTATTAATAAATTAAAAACATTTGGACCTAACATTTTAGGACTTAGTTATCGGTTAACACCCTCTACTCTTAGACCAATACTTCAAGAATTTAAAGAAAAATATAAAGAACTGAAAGAAAAGCCTCAGAAACTTTTGTTTGCTGGTACTACTGAAGTAGTTAAAGTAGCTAAAGAGAGTAATCTTTTTCAAGAATTTTTTACTGGGGGAGAATCAAAACATAAAATAATATCCATTTTAAGAAATGATTTATCTGCTTATAAGGAAGAATATATAATTCCTGAAGATTTAATTTCACGAATAAAATGGAAAAGTCCATTCCCCGTATTAAGAGCACATTTTGGATTACCTACTTTAAAGGATACTTTAAAGGGAATAAAGAAAATAGCGGACTCAGAGGTTTTAGATATCATCTCAATTGCTCCTGATCAAAATACTCAAGCTAATTTTTTCCATCCTAAGGATCAAGTTAAAGAATTATCTGGAGCAGGAGGAGTTCCTATCAGATCTAAAGATGACCTTTTCAAGTTACATAACGCAAGATTAACGGGAAACCAACCATTATTACGAATATATGCAGGTACTCGTGATATTATAGAATTAGCCGAATTATTCAGGGAAACAATTCAAAATGCTTGGGCCGCTATACCAATTTTTTGGTTTAACCAGATGGATGGTCGTGGACCTTTGACCTTAAAAGAATCAATTAAACAACATTTAGAAGCAATAAAATGGCACGCTAAAAATAATATTCCCGTTGAGATCAATGATTCTCACCATTGGAGCTTAAGAAATGCCTCAGATTCCATTGCAGTAGCAGATATGTATCTCTGCGGGATGATCGCTAAAAAATTAGGGGTAAAACACTTTATAGCACAATTTATGTTCAACACGCCACCTTCAAGCTCACTAAATATGGATTTAGCTAAGATACTCGCAAAAAATGAACTACTTCATTCTTTAACAGACAAAAACTTTTCGGTGATAAAACAAGTAAGGGCTGGATTAGCTAGTTTTCCAATAGATTCAGATAAAGCTAAGGGTCAATTGGCAACAGCAACAATGGTTCAATTAACATTAAAACCAGATATCGTTCATGTAGTAAGTTACTCGGAAGCTAATCATGCTGCTCTTCCAGAAGATGTAATTGAGAGTTGCAAAATAGTGGATCAAGTCATAAATAGAATCTATTCAAGCAAAATTGACATGATTGATAGTCAAATACTAAAAAGAAAAGAAGAATTAATTAAACAAGCAAAATGGATAATTAATTTAATACCTTCTCTAGCTAAAAACAAAAAAGAGGTTAAAAATCCATATATTAATTCTAATGTTTTAAATCGTCTTGTGAAATATGGGATATTTGATGCGCCACATTTAAAAAACAACGATTATGCTTTAGGTAAAATTAAAACTAAAATGATTGATGGGGCATGCTACTCTTGGGATGATTTAAGGCAAAAAAGATATAATGAAATACAAAGAATTACAGATATTGTCTCTGATCTGCCTGATATAATATTACCTAATATGTTAAAACAAAAAATCTATCTTTTAAGTGATATATAAATGAATTTTTGTGTAATAGGAGCAGGAAGTGGTGGGCGTGCATTCGCGGCATACCTTTCTTCCAAAGGATATCAAGTGAATCTTTATAATCGTTCTTTTTCAAGAATTATTGATATAAAAAAGAAAGGGGGAGTTAAGGCATCTGGAGAAATAAAAGGTAAATTCCCATGTAATTTAGTTACACAGGATTTAGAAAAAGCAGTAAAAAATGTTGATGTTATATTAATAGTTGTCCCCGCTTCAGCACATAAAGGCATTGCTGAAAAAATTATGCGGTATCTCTCTCATGATCAAATAATATTATTAAATCCTGGAAGAACTTTTGGTGCTGTTGAATTTCGAAAAATTATTGAGAAGAAAGGTAAAGTCTTTCCCATTTTTATTGCTGAAATTCAAACGCTACTTTTTACTTCAAGACAACTTAAAAAAAATAGAGTAGAAGTCCTTAAAATTAAAAACCTTGTCGATTTTTCTGCTTTTCCTGAAAAAGATACTTTCTTTGTGTATGATACATTAAAAGGAGTATTTCCTCAATTAAATCCTGTAGATGATTATCTTGAAATGACATTGAATAATATTGGAATGTTAATGCATCCAACCATTTCACTACTAAATGCTGGTGCAATGGAATATGGAAAAGCTTTTAAATTTTATGCAGAGGGTGCAACTCCTCGCACTTGTGAGATTCTTGAATTTATTCAGAATGAAGTTAATAAAATCTTTAAAGTTTTAGGTTTAAAAGAATTTAGATTTTGTAATTGGGTAAATAAATCATATGGGGTTAGAAAGAAATGCATCCATGATGCAATTCAAAATATAGGAGCATATGAAAATATAATAGCACCAAAGCACTTAATTACAAGATATTTCACTGAAGATGTACCTACAGGTTTAGTACCAATTTCGTCTATAGCTAAGTTCTTGGGCATTAAAACACCTATAATTGATTCTGTGATTAATCTTTCTTCAATTTTATGTGGAATAGATTTTAGATGTGAAGGAAGAACATTAAAAGGATTGGATCTCGAAAAATTTATTCAAAATAGAATCAGAATTGAGGAATTTATAAATTTAGGAACAAAACAGAAAATTCCTACCAAGAGCATCTAGACGGAATAAGAACTTGGTAACTCTATTACTCATTCATAACTTGTTTGGGAGATTTCTTTTTACTATTTCTTTCCTATTTCATGCACGGGAATACCTTTGACAACTGGCAAACAAGCGAATTTGAGAACTAACTTAAAGAGCAAGAAAAGATTGATGAGGTCATCATGAAGAATGCCGAGATTGGTTATGAAACAGCATTGGAGTACGCGAGGTCGAACTTTCCAGAGGTCAGAATCGTGGAAGACTTCAAGCACCAAGATAAAAAGGGTTTATACATTCCAGAGTTAAAACTAATCACCATCTATGAACGCACTTCTCACACCGTTTTGCACGAAATTGGTCATCATATTACTGTGGATATTTTCAAGATTGCAAAAAACTTGAAGAAAGAGTATGCGTTTAATGAAGTGTTGGCAGAGATGACTTCGTATTCTCTTCTCTTATGAAGAGAAATTCATTTTTCACATATTTTGTCTCAGTTCTTGCTATATTACTCGGAATTTATTTGTCAATTATCACACATATCACTCCGCTATTAGTGATAGCTATTCGTATGGGTCATGTACTCCTCATAACAGGAATTCTTATAATAATAATGATAATTTTAGGTTTTTACAGGAAGAGAAGAACTTCCTCTTCAGTTGAGTTATTATTTTCTCAATACTTTGGTAAATTCTATTTGGCACCTTGGATTATTAAAAAGAAGGAAAACAGAGTTTATGTGAGCACAGATACAAAATATGCGATATCGGTGATTTACTTGGCTATTATAGGTTGTGCTTTAATTAGTTACCTTTTAATCCATAGCTTCGAAGAAATTTTTAACGGAATCATTGAAATTAGCCTCTCCACTGTAGTTATGATTTTAATTTCAATTTATGCAATAGGAGCTATATTTATATATTTAAATTTATTCTCTCTTTTGGGACGTATTATACGAATTATTGATAAGGATTCTGAAATCATTAAGGTTTCCAAGAGTATTAATCTAGATGATAAGAATCTGGAATTGAGAAAGAATGAACTGCAGATACCAATTGTTAACCTAAAAAATAGTAAAATTGAGGAAAGAGGATACTTTCAATATTTAGTACCTTTAGACTGTGTTATTGGAGATTCAACATTTCTTAAAAGTTGGATTTATGAAGAGAAATGTATCATTATAAAAAGTAGGGACGAAAATTTTATCAAAAGTTTAAATTCCGGGTTATTAAATCTTATAGATTTTAAATAGAGTTAGCTCTGATATTGCTATTGATTATAAAAGAGTAAATTGAAAAAAAATTAGAATGTAGTGAATTCGGAAACAGTTTGCTGTAATTCGTGGGATTCCATAAATTTTTCGAGTTCTTGGAGACTACTTGCTGTTCCTTCTCTAACACCGGTTTTCATTGATTCAAAGGAGGACATTGCTGTTGCAAGTTGGGTCATTTTATCAAGTGGATAGTCGTTTAATTTAGAGATTAATAGCCCACTTAGAAATGCGTCTCCTGCTCCAGTAGTGTCCATTACAATAACTTGATATATACCGCTTCTAACAACTTTTTTTCCATCTGTTAAAATAGAACCTTTTGCACCATCTGTAATTGAAACCAATTTTGGTCCCATTTCAAATATTTTTTTAGCAGCAAGATATCTATCTGATTCCTTGGAAAATTCTTCTGCTTCTTCAGCATTCATTGATACGACATCTGAATTTGTAATTAAAATTTTGGCCCATTTTGGATTATTTTTTATGATTGACATGCTCGGAGCAGCAAAAACCAAAGCACCGTTATTTTTGGTAAGAGTAATAGCTTTTTCAATTGCTTGACAACCACTTTCAGAAGTTAATGAAGTCCATGCTAAAGCATTAATATCTTTAAAAAGTTCTTCTTTAATATCTTCTGGTTTAAGCAAATTATTAGCGCCTTTATACGCAAGAATGCTTCTATCTTTACCCCAATCTGTTTTTAAAATAACTGAAAAAGCTGTAGAATCCTCATCAGTTTGTATTAAATGTGACAAATCAACACCTCTTCTTTTTAGATCATTTATACATATTTGAGCAGAGAAGTCTTTTCCAACTACTCCTAGATAAATAGCATTAAATCCCAACTGTGCACAATTCGATGCGATATTAGCACCTGAACCCCCTGGATAAAATCGAATTTCTTCGACATTTAATTTTCGGCTATATTCAATAGCAGTATATTTTTTAACGATTTCTTTATCAAATAGCTCAAATCGGAGGATATCTTTTACTTGTATCAGCGCATCGAGAGTATTACTCCCAATTGTAATAACTTTTTTTTTTACACTCATAATTAAATTCATTGGATAAAATTAATTAGAAATTATGATAAGAATGGGATTTTATCTTAAATAATTTTGCTAAGAAGCATAAACTATAACTTAAAAAGCTAGAAGATATAAATCTTAATTATAATACTAATGGAATATGCAGATGTTTAAGAAAGAAAAGAAGCAAAAAAAAGGAAATAGTCAAAAAACACAGATATTAAATATCCGAAAGAATGCCCGAAAACTAAGATCGCTTTCTAAAATGAAGATGTCAAAAGGGCTAAACCAGAAAGAAATGGATGAAATTAGAACATATGCTAGTTGGTTAAATGAATCTAGCAAAAAGCTCTTAGTTCTTGCAAATAAGTGGCAGAAGAGTGGCGAAAATGAGAGTGATTATTACAATAATGAGCTATTGAACTTACAACAGGCGTTGCAGCATGAAAATCGACAATTTACCATGATCTCAAATATTATGAAGGTCAAACATGACACAGCAGATAGTGTCATTAATAATGTTAGATAAAGAAAGTGATAAAAAACTATAGAGAAATTAAGAAATCTTTTTTAATCTCGGGATTTTAATTTATTCAATTCATCTTCTAATTCTTTTATTTTTCCATCGGGTTCAACAGTAGGTAATGCTCCACCTATTTCAACCTGTATCTCAGCATCAATCTCGCCTAAAACATCTTTTACTTGAGAATCAGTGACTGCTGTGTCCACCATCATGTCTCCAATCCCATCAGAGGTGATTTCTTCAGTTACGCTGAAATCTTCCATATCTATGCCAATTTGAGTCATTAATTCGGTAAGTTCAGGAATAGATAATTGATTTTTCAACATCCCTAAACTCTGGGCAATTCCATGCATGACATCTGACACATCTTTTATAGCATTAGCTTGTTCTAATTTAAAGACCATTCCTTCAAGATTAGTACGGAAATGATCGATTGCACGAGCTTGTTTCTTTATCTGTAGGTGATTTCGCGCGTGAAATTCTGAACCTTGCATATCTCCTTGTTTTCGTAGTTGTACGGCTTTATCCCTTGCTAATTTGGATGTCATTTCCATCTTTTTGGTTTGTCTCATCAGTCGCTTATTAAAAACTTTCAATTTGACTGTTGCGGATCGAATTGAATCTGGTTTCTTACCTCCGCTAAGCCATTTACTCATGTCCTTTAAAAATCCTATCGTAATCACTAAATTTTGGTAATTTTATATATATTATAAGAAAATTCAAGGTTATATAATTTTTTGTAGACCAATTCTCATGAATGATGTTTAAAGAGAAAATTTGAAATATTTCCACAGATTAAATTAGATTTAAAGATTGTTCTAGATTACGTATAAATACTAAGAATATCTTAATAGAAATAAATATCTAAAAGTAAAGGTTTTTAGTCGTGAGTAGTGTTGATTCTAAATTATATCTAGTAGCAGTAAGAGAGGCTCAAGCGGCAGTAGAATTAGATGAGAGCGGTCAATACCGTAAAGCTATAAATAAATACCAAAGAGCAGCTGATATTTTAATACAGTTTATGAAATACAATAAAAATCCCGAAATGAGAAGAGTCTGTCAAGATAAAGTCGAAAATTTTGTAGAACGTGTTAAAGTTTTAAAAGCACATCTTAATGGTCCACGTGGACGTAGTTTCCATCCATCACAAAAATCAGGTGATTCAGGAGGAAGCGATAAAGGGAGTGAAAAAGGTGATAATCAGTATTCACCAGAAGAACAAGAATTAGTTGATACTATCTCTGACACAATTTTGACAGAATCACCTAATATTCGCTGGAATGATATTGCAGGTTTAGCAGATAGCAAGCAATCATTAAGAGAAGCTATTGTTCTCCCCATTATGAAACCCAAATTATTTACGGGTGCTAGGAAACCTTGGTCAGGTATTCTTTTATTTGGTCCACCAGGTTGTGGGAAAACTCTATTGGCTAAAGCTGCAGCTACGGAATGTAAAGCCACCTTTTTTAGTGTGTCTTCGGCTGATCTTTTAAGCAAATGGTTAGGTGAAAGTGAGAAATTAATAAGTACTCTCTTCAATCTTGCAAGAATTAAAGCTCCTAGTTTGATATTCATGGATGAGATTGATTCAATTGCAACAAAAAGGGGTGAAGGTCATGAAGGAGGTGGTGAGCGAAGGGTGAAAACACAACTACTTAGTGAAATTCAAGGAATAAAATCTAATCGTGAAAAACCTCTTTTAGTGTTAGGAGCCACTAATCGACCTTGGGATATCGATGCTGCAATGCTGAGTAGATTTGAAAAGAAAGTATATGTCCCTCTCCCAGATATGCCCGCAAGAGCCGGAATTTTTAAGATTCATACAGAAGGTATCAATTCTGATTTGACGGAAGAAGATTATATTGAATTGGCTGTTCGTGCTGATGGATACTCCGGAAGAGATATTTCGAATGTTTGTCGTGAAGTAATAATGATTCCCGTGCGAGAATTAGATATGGGTGGTTTATTAGAAGATCCAAGTCAAGATGTGGTCGTTAGAGATATTAATTTAAAAGATTTCATAAAAACTCTGAAAAAAGTAAAACCAATGACCACTGAAAAGGATTTGGATCATTATCAAAACTGGGCAAAAGAATTTGGAGAGTACTAGTCTTTTATCAGATGATTAGAAATGGAAAGGCAAAGAGAAAGACCAAAAGAAGTTCCAAATGAAGTAAAAGAAAAAGCAGATAGAGAATTAGAGGAATTAAGGAAAGAACTAACAAGATTAAAGGAGTTAAAGAAAATTCAAGAATTACAGCATATTCAAGTAGAGGATATTTCAACAGAAGAAGAACTTAATGAAGCAAAAAATGGGAACATTGAAACCCGCCTAAACAAAATTGAAGATTTTCTTACTTCCAATCTTGGACAAGTGGATAGTAAAGCTTATAAACAGAATGCTGAAGAAATTGAAAGAGAGTTACAACGCATAGAAACAGAAATAATCGGAGAAAAGGCTGTTGTAGCAAAAGAAGTATCTACTTATGAATTATTGCTTAATGATTATCCTTGGTTAGAAGAAACGAGATACATTTTCATGTATTCCATCCCTAATAAGAAAACTAATACCAAAGATTATGAATCTTGGAAGAGTGAATGGTTAAAAGTGCTTTTTGATTATGCGAGATATGCTATCTTACACATTTTATACTTAAGAAAAATGCAATCTGTTAAACCATTTGCAAATTTTGAAGATAGAGCTACAGCTTTAAGAGAAATTGCTCAAGCACTTGTCGATAAGAAGCAAGCAGAATGGCTTTCAAAGAGTAAGGAAAAACTGCGAGTATATTGGAAGTCTCTTGATAATTGGGCAGAAGAGATATACGAGTGGGCAATGGAAATTTCACCGCTAGAACCAATATTGATATTTGAAATAAGAGAATCTAATCAAGAATTTAGCAACCTTCCAAGAGAAGATATTGAGAAAATTTTTAAAATGTTAGAAAATGATCGTAAAGGAAAAATTATAGAATTAGAAGATGGGCAAATTTCTTTTAAAATAAATGTTGAATAATTAATTAAACTGATGGGAAGTACCATTGTTTTCCCTTTAATATTGACTCTCTGAATTTTGCTATTCCGCTACTTTCCAACGATTCTAGTGTTTTTATGGCACGATCTTGAGACCAATTTAACTCTACACATACATCTTCTATTGAAACATATCCTTTTTCTTTAGCAATACCAATAATTTTTACTTGATCACTCGTGTATTGAACGGAGAAAAATCTGACCATTACTGTTCCAGAATCCAACTCTAATAGTTCGTCAATCACGTGTTTCTTTTCCAGTATCCGTAATGCTTTAAGTAAATCTTTAAGATCAATATTACTTTTTAGAATTCCGGTATTTACCAGTTCAAATACCTCATTAATCGGTACCAGCCCAACTCCAATTTCTTCTTTCTGTAATAATAACCTTTGATACGCCAATAATCCTAATTTTTCGTGGTTAATTTTTGAGAATTTTATTAATACATCATGTTCTGTTATTTGCTCTGTTATAATTTTAGAAGAAGGAATGTTATACATCTTTTGCAATTCTCTAACTTCTTTCTTTAATTCTGGAGTCAATGCTAGAATAACCCCATGTTTTTGAGCTATATTTTTAAGTTTTTCTTTAGTGAAGTTTTCAGTGGAGGCTTTTGCTTGGATATCTTTTATTTTCAGCTCTGCGGCTTTTCTCTTCATAGCTTCTCTTAAATCTATTTCGTCTTCTATTTTTCGTATTCCCATATCAATGACCTCTCCTTTTTGATTTATTTCCTTCAAGACTATTTATTTATGTTTTATTAGGGTTTTGTAATTTTTATGACAAAATTAAAAAAATATTTTTTAAAAGCTTTATTGATTAGTGATAATAAAACTACTTATTTCTTTTTATTGCAGTTAAGAATGAGAGACTTTAAAAATTTTAGACTTCTAAATGAAACTGAAATTAAAATTATTCTTGCTGCTTTAAATCAAATTTCACCAAGTATTGCTCCATTTATAGAAAAAAAGAATTTTTCATTATACATATTAATTCCTGAAAATGAGAATAGGCATCTAGTTTATTTAATTTTTGAAAGGCTACGAGAGTTAATCCTTAGCTTTCAAATTAACGTAAAGATCACGTCAACGGGATTATATTTAGGTTTTATATCAAGAAATACATTTTTTTTAAGCTTAGAAGGAGCAGAGTTCTTTCTAAAGGAAAATATCATTCCAGAACACAATATTTTAAAAGTAACAAATGAAGGGGAGAAAGCTATACTATATGGTAATCCGATAACAAAAAGGATGATTTCTAATTTTCCGTCAGATTTTCAAAAAAGTGCAATACTGCTAGTTTTAAATGAATCAAGAGAGCTTATAGCTCTTGCTCGTTTGGAAAATGATCCTTCTAATTATAAATTACTCAATCAAGGAGATTTAGTAGCAACTAATTTAATTGATAAAGGATATTATTTAAGAAGAAAACAATGAGTATTGAACAATTAAGTTTAGTCTTTTAGATCAAGTTGATTAATTTTTTTATCTTCGATTTTATCAATTTCGTCTTCTAACTCGTCATACAGAGAAAAAAAACCGGGTACTAAACCAATTGGGGATTTCTCTATTTCATTTCTTATATTTTCATATTCTTTCTCATCAGGGAACATTTTTTTTAGATTATTATCAAATTCTCCTACTCGTTTCATAAATTTACTGGATAATAGAAGAGGCTGTTTTCTACTAAAAATAGCATGAGAAGGAAAGTTTGAAAAATATTTCTCAATCAATTCACTTGCGGTTTCATATTTCTCCATATCAGTAAGGGAATTTTCCAATTGTTTTTTAAATTTAGACTCAAAATCTCGCGTAAATTTCAGTACTGAATCTCTTAACAATTTTGATGATTTGGAAGAGACCAAGCCTACAGTTACATTATCTGATTCATGGACTATCAATATCCCCTTTTGTAAATTAATATCTAATAATCCACCAATGGTCATAACTTCTTCACTCATCAATTGCACCGCATTGATAAAGCCAGTAAATATATTTTCGGCAATTTTGGATTCTGACCAATCATAATCGAAAAGTGGAAAGCCATGACGATCTTTGACTAGTATTCGAAATATTTTAAATGGTAATATATATAATAATTTTGGTTCTCTCTTTATAGTGATAATTAAAATAACAAAGCCGATAATTGAAAATATATCTGCAATTATAAGCATTAAACCATTGATATAATAAAATATATAGAAAATAACAACTACAGGGGAGAAAACGATTATCCCCAGAAAAAAGATAGTAGCTTCTTTTTTAATTAAAAATGGTGCATTTAACCATGTTTTTATACCCCAGTAGAAGACATAACCTTCGATAAATAATACGAGACCATCCCCTATAAGAGAAAAAAGGCCTTGCCATCTTATAGTTACATAGCCATCACTATTAACTATATTCACTATTCCAGGTTGAAAGGCTAAGTATATCAATACTGATGATGCAGCGATAACAATTAATAATCCTAATGACATATAAGACTCTTTAAGGGTATAATTTACTCCCATAACTATAAATATTGCCGCTAAAACAACAAAAAATCCTGAAACTACCGAAAGAGATTCAATTAAGAATAGAGGACTAATCGCTTCTAATAGCATAAAAACTCCCATCGAAATGATCCCCAATCTTAAATATCGTAAAGAAACTATTTTTTTCGATTTTGGGGCAGTATATGTCAATATAGCTGTTATAATAGTGACTAACCCCGTTATTAGATCACACATATCCTCAGGATTTATATTAAGAACCATTATTTCGTCCTCCTCAATTCTCTATTTATTGCCTCATCGACTTTTTTCTTATCTTTTTGAGACAAAGATAATTCTTTGGATACTGGGTCGTATTTTAACAAATTCTGGTTGATAAGATTGTTGATTCGATAATTCACATAATCTCTTCGTTCGTCAATCTCTTTAAACATATCTGCTTTTTTAATTTGTCCAAGCTCCCTTAATAGACTAAAGATTTCCCTATTTATTCGATCCTTTACCAGAAAAAGGACTTTTGCGCTTCTCTCATCTTCCTTATATGGTAAGAAAACCGAATAATTTCCTACTTTTATTTTTTTTATATAATTAAATTTCATTAACATTTCTAAATGCCATACTAGCTGCCCAGAGCTTTTTTGATTTCCATCTCGCTCGGATAATGCTTCTTTTCTTAAAATTGAAAAGTGTGCACATCCATTGAGTTGTATATACTCTAAGATGTTTTTCCTTAAATAATTCTCAAGTACGGTTTCTCTTGAAAATTTTGAGCCTTCAAGTAACACGTGATTATTGATTAAAAAATTAATGATTGAAATTAGACCATTTCGGGGTATCTTTAAGACTTTTTTTGAAACGTTATATAATCTTTCTACATTGAGAGTCTTATTCTGATTCATCATATCTTCCGCTATGGCAATTATACGTTGTACGTTCGGATTATCTAAACTTAAGGGGTGTGTGATAATATTTTCTTTCATGATGTCCCAGTATTTATTAAACTTAGTCCAAATTTCAAATTCTTCATTAAAATATGCATTATCTTTAAATTCTTGTTTCAATTCAGGATAGGTTTCTATAATTCTTGTAAAGGTCTCAAATGAAGTTTTTAAAATTTCAACTTTAATTAGCTCCTTAAAACTATCCCCTTCTGCAAAATTATTAATATTAGTATAAAGATAGAACCTTATCAAATAAAAAGCTATTTCACTCTGGAGCATCATTTTTTATCAGATGAAATTGGATTGAAAGAAAAATTTGAATTAAATCTTTATTGCAGAAAACATTGGATTTCACCCTTTTCTCTTACTTATTGCATAAAAGAATTAATTCATGATTATTAAGAACTAGTGTTATATAAACAAATTAGGACCAAATTTCTACAAAACTTAATGAATTTATATTATATATTCCGCTGAATTAAACATACGAAAAACCCAATCGTATCATTGGTATGCGGATATAATCTCTGAGAATACTTTATATCTTCCCTAAGCATTTTATTATAAACTTCTATTATTCCATCTACGCCATATTTTTTTGGTAATTTAATAACTATAAATTCTAATTCATCTTTTAGCACATCATTTATAACTAATTCATTTTCTTCTGGTGCAATTGAACACGTGCAATATAAAAGTTGTCCTCCGGGATTTAATGAGCTCAAACCAGCTTTTAATAACTTTTTTTGAACAGTACTTAATTTTTCGATATCTTTCATAGTTTTACTTCTCTTTCTACTAGGATCTTGCCTGATTAATCCTTCTCCAGTGCAAGGTGCATCCAATAATATCTTATCAGCTTTCAATTTCAACTTTGATAGATTCACTGAATCATCATTAATAACTATCGAATTATAAATACCCATTCTTCGAAGGTTAATTTCTAAAGCGGGTATTCTGTGTCTATTTCTTTCTATTAATACTAAATTTCCCCTATTGTTCATGATTTGTGCTAGGTGTGTGGCTTTCCCCCCAGGAGCTGCACACATATCAATCACTAAATCACTTGGATTTGGGTTGAGAATTAATGCAGGTAACATTGGAGCAACACTCTGAATATAATAAAATCCTTGAAGATATTCATGAGTTGACCCTAAATTTAACGGAGATTTTTTAATTTTGAATCCATCATGTATCCAATCAATTGGTTCTAACTTTAACCCTTTGCTTTCCAGTCTAATTCTTAAAGTATCTCTGTCAGTTTTGAGCGTGTTTACTCTTATCGAGGGTGTTAATGGTTTATCATTTGCTTCTAATAATTGGAGTGTTTGTTCCGCCCCTAAAAATTGAAAATATCTTTCAATCATATATGGAAGATATCCAAATTTTTCTGCAAGCTCTTGAACGTGCTCATTTTTTTGAGAAATTGGTTATCACCTCTTATTAATGGACTATTTTGTCCATAACATACTGATCGTTTATTAATAATAATCGTATAACATAATATTAACAAGAAATCTTTAAAAAAATTAATGATAAAGAGGTAATTTAATGCAAAATACTATTCAAAAGTTAGTCAAGATAAATACGTTAATAATCATTCTATTTATATCAACATTTAACACAAATCCAATCAATGAAGAGAGATCTAATGATACTCTATGTGCAGATACCCCAAATCAATCTGTAGTTTATAGAGAAGACACGTATTATGCAAATGGTGTTTATGTAGATGGTGAGTATGCCTACGTGGCTGATGATGATTCAGGCTTGGCAATTATCGATATATCTAATCCTACTAGTCCTGGAACTCCCGTTTACAGGGATACTACCGGAAACGCAGCAGACGTGTTCGTGAGTGGAAATTATGCCTACGTGGCTGATGAACTTTCTGGTTTAGCGATTATCGGCATTTCTGATCCCACAAACCCTGGACTTGCTGTTTATGAAGACACAAGTGGAAGAGCATACGATGTTTATGTAGAAGGAAATTATGCTTATGTAGCAGACTATGCTTCTGGTTTAGCAATTATCGATATTTCTAATCCTACTATCCCTGGAACTCCCGTTTACAGTGATACAAATGGACTCTCACAGGGTGTTTATATAGACGGAAATTACGCTTACATAGCAGATGGTAGTTATGGTTTAGCCATTATTGATATTTCTGATCCAACAAGTCCAGGAACCCCCGTATATGAAGATACGAGTGGAACAGCACGGGATGTGTATGTCAGTGGAAATTACGCCTATGTAGCTGATGACGATACGGGTTTAGCTGTCATTGACGTTTCGGATCCTACTAGTCCTGGAACCCCGGTATATGAAGATACAACTACGGGCACATCAGGTATTTGTGTAGAAGGAAATTACGCTTATCTTACAGATGCTCTCTCTGGTTTAGCAATAATTGACATATCCAATCCAACGAATCCAGGAACACCCGTTTACGATTCGATCGGATATGTACGTGATGTCTTTATTAGTGGAAATTATGCTTACTTAGCGGCTACTTCTTCTGGTTTAGCGATTGTTGATATTTCTGAAAATATAGATCCACCCGCACCTTATTATGAAACTACAACTGGATCTGCATTGGGTGTATATGTTAGTGGAGATTATGCGTATGTAGCATGTAGTACATCAGGTTTAGCGGTTATAGATGTATCGAATCCAACAAACCCAGGTTCGGCTAATTATGCAAATACAGGGGGGGCTTCACGTCGCGTCCAAGTTAGTGGGGATTATGCTTATGTTGCAGATGCTACTTATGGTTTAGCAATTATTGATGTTTCCAATCCCTCAAGTCCCTCACTAGTAACTTATAGTGATACAGACGGAAATGCACAGGATATCTTTGTAGATGGAGATTTTGCCTATATAGCTGATTATGACCAGGGATTAGCTATAATTGACATCTCAGATCCAACAAGCCCAGGAACGCCCGTCTACAAAGACACCAATGGTTTTGCAACCGGTGTTTATGTGGATGGTGATTATGCTTATTTGGCATGTGGAACCTACGGCTTAGCAGCTATCGATGTTTCAGATCCGACAAACCCTGGAATTCCCCATTATAGAGATACTAACGGAAATGCTAAAGATGTTTACATAAGTGGAGACTGGGCGTATATCGCGGACGGTCTATCAGGTATGGCGACTATGGACGTTTCAGATCCAACAAGTCCAGGAGCTCCTTACTATGCATGGACGGCTGATTATATTTATGGGATTCAAGTAAGTGGAAAAACTGTTTTTTTGGCAGCTAATGAATCAGGATTAGGATTTATTGAAATGCATGATCCTCGTAATCCGGGGGCATCCACCTATGAAGATACAACTGGATCTGCTCGTGGTGTATATGTATGTGGAGATTATGCCTATGTAGCCGATTATAATTCTGGATTAGCAGTCATTCAAGTCCGACAACGGATTGATAAAGAAGAACCGGTAGTTACAATTGCTCAGGGTGATTTTACTACTGAATCAGACTATTCAGGACTAACTCTTTCATGGACAGCAACTGATGCTAATCCTGATTACTATTCGATTTTCGATCAATCGGCAGGATATGTTGTAACAGCTACTCCATGGACATCTGGTGTCGCAATTGAATATGAGCTACCTGAGGGAATGGACGTGGATACATACTACTATACACTTACACTTTATGATGATTACGGAAATCATATTAATGATAATCTAATATTTACGATATATGACACTATCGATCCTGTATTTGTACAAACACCCGACAATAGAACTTTAGAAGCGGGTTACACGGGGCAGTCCGTATCGTGGAACGTAACCGATCCAACTCCAGACTATTTTATAATTGAATTATTAGAAACGGGAATTGTCCAAGCATCTACTCCATGGGAATCTGGTGTAAATGCACTTTTTAACATACCCGATGGACTTTCTGTGGGACAATACGAGTATCGAGCTAACTTTAGCGATCAAGGCGTAAATATCATCAGTGATATAGTGAAAGTTACCGTTGTTGACACAACCAGCCCTTTAAAAGCAGATAGCATTGGTACAAGTAATATTACCATAGGAGTTGGTTATAGTGACACGATTATTTCTTGGACTTACCATGATCTTTTTCCAGACTCCTACATAATAGAATTAATAGAAACAGGATTAACAGTAGGTCCACTTGCATGGACAAGTGGAACTCCGATAGATTACACTATCCCTCAAGGTCTTCAAGCGGGTGTTTATACATTTAACATTACAGTAACGGATGAGAGCGGTAATTCCGCGTCTAATTTAATAAGGGTAACTGTTACTGAGGGTGGAGGAGCAATTCCATTTGGAAACATATTCTTGATATTTATGGGAATAAGCATATTTTACTTAATATTCTCCAAAAAACGCAAAATAGTTTTGAATTCTTAATATATAGTATTTAATGCACCTTAATGGTGTATTTTTTTTCTTTTTATTCTGTAAAAATTAGATTAATATCTAATATCAAATTAGTAATTAATAATTGATACAAATGGAAAGATCACCTCAATTAAAAAATGATAGAAGTAGAAATCAAAGTTAGAATTCAAGATCTACAATCAATAAGACAATTAATCCAATATAATGGAGGGGCGTATAAAATCAGTCTTCTTCATGAAGATGTATATTTTAACATGCCTAAAGAATTAAGAGATTTTAAGAAGACGGATGAGGCACTTCGGATTCGGAAATCTGAAGAATTTGATAAAAATAATAACGATTTTTCCCTCAAATCTAAATGTTACTTGACCTATAAAGGAAAAAAAATTGATTCGATCACTAAAACTCGGCAAGAAACTGAAGTAAAAGTTAATGATTTTGATAACATGAAAGAAATCTTGAAAGTACTTGGTTTCCAAGAAGTTATTTCTATTCAAAAAGAAAGAGAATTGTTTGAACTTATCTATCAAGACGAGAAAATTGAAATTTTACTAGACTACATCCCAGTATTAAATCAATATTTTATGGAATTAGAAATGGTTATTTCCTCACCTGAACATATTGATGATGCTCGAGGGATTTTGTTCAAATTTTTAGAAAGGTTTAACATTAATAAAGACGAATCTATTAGGAAATCATATCTTGAATTGATAGTCGAAAATTTAAAAATAAAAAAGAATGAAAAGTTAGAAAAAGAATAAATTTTTATGAATAACTACAATTTTCACTAGCTTTTTCCTTTAGCAATTCCTCAATCAATTCCAATTCTTTATCTAATTCTTCTTTGCAAGTATTTATATTAATATTTTTATATATGAGTTGAATTTGGTCTTTCTGTATTAAATTAATCTTACTACAAAACTCTTGGACGAGATTTAGGTATTCATAATAATCCAAACCATCTTTAACTTGAATTGCCATATTTATTCTCATACTCTTTTAGGTTAATCCATTTCTTTTAATTAAAGTATAAAAGAGTCACCTAATAAAAGAATTGGAGTCCAGTATTATTTCTATAGATATTAAGTAAAAAGAAAATAGTTCTTTAAATTTCGATTTTTACTTGTCCTAAGATTTGTCCACTTACTTTTTTCTTTTTAGAGGGTACTATATTCTGAAGATTAATTAGAGTCTTGGAAAATTTAGAACCTCTATCTAATCTTCCAAATGAGTTTTGTTTTTCTTTGGAAAATAATTGGAAATCAAAATTCATAAGATTTTTGGCTTGCTCGTTTTTAAATTGCATTAACCAAGAAAAGTCGTCAAGATGCAATGATATTTCATCTAAGAGAGAAATTTTCTTTAATTCCATAATAAAGTACGTGTCCCTAACTTGAACAGGTATAGGACGCCCCCATTCTTGGAGTTCATCAATCAACATCAGAAAAAAAGTTAGCGGTTGAGTGTCAAAATTATGATCTGGTAATCTTTCCTTAAAATTATGTAAAGCCATTGATTTTGCAGCAAAGATATAGCCTTGGTATTCATCGTTCGATCTGATTTCTTCGGGAGTGCCAAGACCCTTCAGTAAGGATAGTGCTGAAAGAACTCCATGATCCAAATTAAAAGTTGGAGTAAATTGATATTCTGGGTGTCCAGAAATTTGTTGTAAATAAGTATTTGGTAATTGAGATTTCAATACTGGATTGAGAATTCCTGATCCTTTTCTTATCAGAGTCTTAGCTTCCTTAGAAAGACCTTCTTCAATAATATTTAGATACTCTTCTTGGTTTGATTTCCAAGATAAATTTATTTCAAATGGAACAAAATCTAAATCTAATGAGGGATAACATTTCAGAAGTTGATTTAGTAATGAAAAATTAACTGCTGTTGACATCTTTCCCAATGGGTATCCAATGTCATGTAATAAACTCGTGATCCACCAGATTTTTTCTTTCAATTGCTTTTCATCGACTTCTAATAATTCAGAGATGATCCCTGACATTTTTCCTTGCCCTATATCTTGCTCTAACAGAAAATCCCCCAAAACTGAGACTCTAAGTGTATGTTCCGTATGATCTCTATAATATTTTTGTACGCTTGTACTATATAAGAACGCTTCGAGGTCTGGTAATGATTTTATCAAATATAGCAATCCTTTGTTATCAATTCCTCTCTCTTTAGAAACATCAAGCAACGCAGAAGATAAAGTTCTTTTTTTCCCCGTTATAAAATCTAAATCAAGGTCAAAATCAGCTCTTATTTCTTCTAATTCCGGTTTAGATTGTTGCATTTCTTTTTCAAGACGTTTTGTAACCCATTTTGCAGTTTTTCCTGCAATTTTAGCTCCAAATGATCCATTATCTAAATTCGATAATTTTTTCTTTGCATCTGCTAACTGAATTTTAGCTTGAGTAATTTCATCTTCAGTATTCTTAAATTCATTATGCCCCATTAGAGATGTATCTATCCCATCAATAACATTTTCAACTGTCTTAAATAATTCGGTCATCCAATTACTAAAACTTGAACTTTGAGAAGAAATTCTGTCCATTATCCATTTATCATTGATTATATAATCTAACAAGTCAAATCTACACTTTTTTAATTAAAATATTTTTAATACAAAAGTAATACTTTTGAATCCGAATAATTTTATTTGGAATTTAAATCTAATCTCTTTTGCTTTTTGCTACTTTATTAGTAATTTCAATAAAATTTAAGGGAAAAATCTCTCATTAGAAATGATATTATATTTTAGTATAGAAATAGTTATAATTCTTTACAGATTCCATCAAATTATGAAGTTCTCAAAACCAATAACGGATATTATTAGGGAACGCACGTCATGGAGAACCTATTATCCTGAATTACTAAAAGAAGATGTCAAAGGAGAAATTGAGACATTATTGGAACAAGGTAATTTAGTTAGTCCTTTTAGTTCTAAAACAGGAAATTGCCGATTTGAATTAGTAAGCGTTCTTGAATTTGACCCGAATGAACAAAAGAAATTGGGGACCTATGGAATGATCTCAGGAGCACAAGAATTTATTGTTGGAGCATCAGAAAAATCAGAATATAATAAATTAAATTATGGGTATTTAATGGAAATGATCATCCTTAAAGCAACAGAATTAGGTCTAGGAACTTGCTGGCTCGGAGGAACATTTAACCGTACGATATTTTCTAAAAAAGTTAATTGTAAGGCAGAAGAGATAATTCCTGCAATTACACCTATTGGATACCCTGCAAAAAGAAGAACTCGAGAAAAAGTAATCCGAAGGATGATTCAAGCAAAGAATAGAAAACCCTGGGAAGAAATATTTTTCAATAATAATTTTCAAAATCCCCTATTTAGTGAAAATCTTAATGAATATGCTACAATTTTAGAAATGGTTCGCTTAGGGCCTTCTGCTGGAAATAAACAACCTTGGAGAATCATTAAAGAAGAAAATGAAAATAATTTTCATTTTTATGTTAAATATCCAGAAGGAAAAATAGCAGCGAGCTATAGACCATTTGTTAAACTTGATATGGGAATAGCAACATGTCATTTTGATTTAACTGCTAAAGAATTTGGAATAAAAGGAGGATGGGATTTTACTAATCCAGAAATTTCATTACCCGAAAATGTTGAGTATATTGCTACTTGGAAAAGTGAGTAACTTTTTCACTCTTTATCTTTTTTCAAATCTGTAAATTCACCATCCATGATACGTGCGAAGTATCGTCGTCCTTTTAGAATCCACATGATTTGGTGCCCTTGTCTTGCTTTTTTTCCCCATTCTGACTTCTTATTATGATTCTGTTGGATGAATCTATATCCAGAGAAATCAATAAATTTGATCCCACTCGAGAATTTCTGGACAGGATATTCATTTTCGTCAATCATTACATTTTTCTTCTTATTGAAAATCGCTTCATATATTTTCAGACCATGAGATTTTATATCTTCCAATTTAAATCCACTCTATTAATTTCAAATGTATTTGTAATAGATAAAATATGGAACTCATAATTTTTAAATATGTTATTCTGAGATCATCTGGAGGAATTCATTTTCTGTAATAATTTTTGTGCCTTGTTCTTGTGCTTTTAAATATTTGGCAGTAAGTGTGCTTTCGTTGGTGACTAAATAACTTAGGCTTGTTATAACACTTGTTTTTGGTTCTCCACCATGTTTTAAAACTAAATCTTCTGCTTCGGAACGTGTAATTTCGTTGAGTTTACCGGTGAAACAGAAGGTTAAACCTTTTAATTTTCCACCTTTTACAGTTTTTTTTATTGATATTTTAGTAGTATTCAACACTTCAAGCATTTGTGGATATAATTTATTGATCCCTTTCAAGAGATTTTCAGCAGTTACTTCAGCATATCCATCTATCATTGCTAATTGTTCCACTTTAGCATTTTTAATTTTTTCAAGTGTATCATATCCCGCATCAATAACTTTCTTCACGAGTAATTCTGCTATATTTTCAATATTAAAACCCCCAATGAATTTTGCTAATGATATTTCTTTTACGGCGAATAAGTTATCTAACGCTTTTTTAGCAGATATTTCCTTAACTCCTTCAAATTGGGTTAAATCTGATACAGTAAGTTGATATAAGTCAGCAATTTGTTCAACTTTACCCGTTTTAAAAAGGGGATGTAACATCAGCTTCTCACTGAAATGTTTGGCACCGAGAGCATGAATCCATCTTACTAAGCGTTGATAATCTCTTTTTGGGCATGCTTCATTAGGACAGTATAAACGAGTCCCCTCGTTTATTAACTCAGTATTGCATTCCTCACAGGTGTCGGGAATAACTATATCCTTTGCATTATGAGGAATTTTCACAACTCGTTCAATTTTAGGAATTATATCTCCTCGTTTAGATACAATTACTTCTGCACCAATTTTAATTCCCATTTCCTTCATGAGATTAGGATTAGCTAAACTAGCTCTACTTACTGTAGTACCCATCAAACGAACGGGTTCAATTATAGCAACGGGAGTATAATTATGACCACTAATGGTCCATTCAACGTTAATTAAAGTGCTCTCGATTTCTTCTGCTTGAAATTTGAATGCCACCTGTTTCATTGGTTTAGCACGTTTCATATCTTCTAGGTCAATTTCTTTACCTTTTATTACAAGCCCATCAATGTCATATTCTAATGAATCACGGATGTTATGCATCACATCTTCCCAAATATCAATTACTTCCTGTATTGATTTAACAATTTTAGTTTTAATTGTGGGTAAATTTTCACTTTTCATCCATTTTAATTTCTGTATCTCGTTTGTAAAACTTACATCATCAGTCAAACTAGTCGCATCATAAAATATTAAATTAAGATCCTCACATCCTATTCCATCTTTACGTCTAACTATACCCGCAGCAGTATTCCTGCAATTTTGCATATCCTTATATTTTTTCTCGAAAAGATCATGAAAAAGTAGAACCTCAGCTCGAATTCCCCCTGAAAATCTTGTGGATAACCGTGGGACAAAACCATTCATTTTCATTATATTATTTGACACGTCATCTCCCATAATTCCGTTACCTCGAGTTACTCCACATTGAAAAACACCACTTTTATATTGAAGCTCAAGACTTATCCCATCAAGCTTATACTGAATTAAAAATGTTTTATAACCACGATATTCTGCCCATTTTATGAATTCCTGTGGAGTTGTAACTTTATCCTGTGAACCCATCGGAATCACGTGTTCCTTTTTAGTAAATATTTCAGAAGAATCTGCTCCTACAGTAAATAAAATAGGGTTATTAGGGTCAAGTGTTCTTAATTCTTCTTCTAATTCATCATATTTTGCATCTGTTATTTCTGGTGACCCATTATAATATAAATCTCTATGCCTTTTTATTTCTTGAACAAGGAGATTAATTTTATCCTTATTTATTTGGTTTTCTAATTGTTTTTCTTTTGATTCACTGGATTTATTCTTTTTAGGGCTTAATAAATCATCTAAGTTTTTTTGTCTTTTTGACATAATTATCAAAATTTCATGTAATTCAATGATATCTATTATTATTCAGAGAAATTTAAAATATCTGTCTTTAGTAATTTACAATAAAATAGGTTTAGGTTATAGTTTTAATGGCTTAAAACTTTTTAAACTGTTAGGTATGTTCTCAATGATATTTCCTGAAAGATTAAATACTTTTAAATTAAGAAGAAGATTAATTGATTGAGGAATCATTTTAATAATGTTATTACCATCATTTTGTAAATCAACAAATTCAAGATTCTTTAAGAAATCGATATTCTCAGGAATGATTTCGATTTGGTTAAAGGATAAATTCAAAATTTTCAAATTAGTTAGCTTTATCACACATTTTGGAATTTTAGTTATATTTTGTCTGATTAAGTGTAATTCTTCGAGATGTTTTAAATCGCATATTTGATGAGGAATTAAGCCTATCTTGATCAGATCAGTTACGATATAAAGTCCTATAACACGACCCACTTCGTCAATTTTATAACAATGAGCTTTTTTTAAGTGATGTTTTTCAAATTTCTTAATTAAATCCAGAGTCTTACCCGATAATATCTCCATTAATGCTAATTTGGGTGCTTCTGAAAGAGCTACTCCATTCTTAATGAATTTATTTATGTTATTCTTAGTGTTTGCGATTTTCCAGACCCAATCGGGTAAATTATCTACAATATTGTTTGTAAAAGTTAACTGAGTAACATGTGAGAAATTAAGTTGATGAATGGATTCATTTTTTAACGTGCAATGATCTATAATGAGCGAATTAAGATTTGGAAGAGAATTTATTGAGAGTGGGATGTGATCTAGTTCTTTTAAGGTTAGTTTTGTTATATGACCATTAACACTATCATTTACCCTAACCAATCCCTTATTACTAATATTGGTTTTTTCTTTTATTAGTTCTAGTCTATAGTCCTCTTTAATGTCAAATTTACTAATAAATTCATGTAATTCATTTAAAAACTTATGGGCTTCTAAATAATCTATATCTATAATAAATTTCATATCGGAATATTGAAGATTATATATTTGTGTTAACTTATTAATAGCTTTATCCTTTAATTCATTCAAGAAAGATTGAGTATCTGCTTCAAATAAATCAAGTAAAGGTTTAAAAAAAAGAATTGAGTTTTCATTTTCTATTGCCCAAAAAAGAGGACCGGCTTCCACAATTGAGAATTTTTGCATCAATATTTGAGCTGCCGATACTCTAACTAAAGGAGATTCATCTGAAATTAAACTTTTTTCAAGTAATTCATATGATTTGCTTGTTATAAGGTTTAAATGTCCGATAGTTTCTACTGCCTTGATTCTCTCGTCAGTATCTTCACTCTCACTAATGATTGACTCTAAGAAATTTATTGATTCTTCTTTTGTTATAAGTCCATTATTGAAGTCAATGCATATCTTATCTGGAGTGATTTTTTTCCTCATTTTATTAGAGTCCTTTAAATTTCCCCTTTATTTATACGCTCATGCATATTTTTACATCTATTCAACCACAATTCATCATATTCTTCATTATCAACAATTCTCTCTTTGAGATCAAAAATATTGAATATTCCTTCTTCTTCACACCATTTTATACATATTTCGTAGAGGGTCCAATCCAAATCTTCATATTCCCATTCAACGCGCACCTGTTTTTCACCTCTTTGCCACAATATAAATACTCGATAATGTCCCTCTGTATCTATATATTTTTGATTTATTTCTTTAATAGGAATAGGTTTATAAGATTTAAGGTCATTTGATTTAAATTTAGTTTGTAATGATTTAAGTTTATTTTTATTTAAATATAGTTTACTTGGCTGGATCTTATCAAGCTCTAAAAGAAAAATTTTAGACATAATTACATCAATAGATCTGAGTTTTATTTTACACTCTCACTAACTATTTCATGATGACATACTGAAAAATAGTCTTTAACTAAGTTAATAATTTCAACATTTTTCATTACTTTGACATGAGATGATAAGAGAATTAATTTATCTTCTATTCCTTTTAAATGAGCATTATCTCCAATCGTACAATTATCGGATATAATTGTGTTTTCTAATTCTACATGATTTGAAATGTAAGTTTCATTGAAGATGACAGAATTTTTAATCACGGTATTGTTATCAATGAACACATTATCACCAATAATCGCATTTGGACCAATAATGCAATTTTGTCTAATTACAGTCTGTTCTCCAATAACACAGGGATGAATAATTTTTGTTGATGGATTGATTTGAGCACTATAATCAATAAGGTTATTATGCACCTCTTTAAGATTTTGAATCAGATCATTCATTAGTGAAATATTTCCTTGCAATAAATCATAAGGTTTTCCAATATCTTTCCATATCCCTTCAATTGGATAATGATAAACCTCATGTTCTTCAGCGATTTTGGGGAATATTTCTCTTTCAATAGACACCTTTTTATTTGAGGCAATATAGGAAAAAACTTCTGGTTCAAGTAAGTATACTCCTGAGTTTATTGGCATTGGTACTGGACCTCCTTTTGGAGGTTTATATTCTTCTTTTTCTAAAAATTTCTCAATCTTCATAGTATTTTGATTTGCTATAATCACGCCGTATCGAGATGGATCTTCTACAACTTTACTTGCAATAGTCCCAAATGCTCTTAACTTGTTATGAAATTGGAGCATCCTGCTAAAATCAAAATTTAAAATGACATCACCATTAAGCATAAAAAAATTGTCATCTTTTAAAAAAGATTCAGCTAATTTGATCGCACCAGCTGTTCCTGCGGGGAAAATTTCATCAGTATAAGAGATCTTTATTCCTAGTTTTTCGCCATATTTAAAATAATCTTTAATTACATCAGCCATTACACTTACAGCTAGTATAATTTCACTTACACCAGCAGCTTTAAGTAGTAAGATCTGACGTTCCATTACAGGTTTATTACATATTGGAATTAATGTTTTGGGAATAGAACAGGTCAAGGGACGAAGGCGCGTGCCCCAACCCCCTGATAAAATTACAGCTTTAGACATAATTAGAAACTCTTATTGGAAAGGAATTTAATAAAAAGAATCTAATCAATAATTAAAACTTAATCTAACATTTCAAAAACAACATTAGTATTCTTAACTTCTATAAGAAGAATTTTACATATTGATTTTTTCTGGATTTGAGACCGCTAATTCATCATAATCTATTTTTGTAACATTAGAAAAAATCCAAATTAATATAACAATGGTCATATCGATAGACGCGGCACTAACAAATAAAGGAACGATTCCCATTATTACTGCCAAAGGTCCAGAAATTATCATCGCAATCGGTGAAACAGCTGTTGCAATTGTTATGACAATTGACATAACTCTTCCTTGCTTATCAGGGGGGATTGTTTGTTGTAAAATTGTTAAAAACATCGTGTTCACGAATGGAACTATAAAGGCAAAAATAAATCCCCCTATTCCGATTATAATAAATTGTCCAGTAGGAGCAAGCGCTAAAATAAGGTGTCCCAAATCTCCAAAAATTAAACCTAAAAAGATAATTATTGCCTTATGTTTCCAATTTTTTTTTATTGTTACAATTATAGCCCCTACAAACATTCCTCCTTGTATTAAAGCTGATACAAAACCTAGATCTAATGCATTTCCATAGTGAGTGAATAATACGAAATATTGCATTAATGTAGAAAAGGGTTGTCCAAAAAAATTGATCATGGTCGCTATATATAATAAAAATAGAAGTCCTGGTATACTTCTTATAACTTTAATGCCCTCTACTAAATCTTTAAAAAATGGTTTTTTAACTTTATTGATGGCCGTTTTCACTACATTTGGGATTTTTATAATCAATAATGGGACAATAGCTATTAGAAAGGTAATCACATCTATCCATAGGATTTGTTCGATATCAAAAATAGCCAAAAAGGTTGCGGCGATAACGGGGCCAATTGTTTGAACCATACCAGTAAAAAAAAAGTTTAATCCATTTAATCTACTCAAGTGTTTCTTAGGTACCATTATAGGTATGATTGCATTTGTTGCAGGCCAGTGAAATGCTTGACATAGTCCTCGAATACTATTGATAATGATGATAGCCCATACGGTTTCAGCATTGAAAAAAAAAAGCATTATTATGATAAATGTAGTAAATGCTTGAAAGAAATCAGCCAATGCTATAATCAATTTCCTATTCCAACGGTCGACATAAACTCCAATCAAAGGTCCTAATATCCATTGTGGAAGGAAAGCAAAAAAAGTGGCGATCGATAAGTATATTGCACTTCCGGTAATATCTGTTATCCAAAATATAATTACAAATTGGACCACTGAAGAACCTAATAACGAGAACATTTGGCCAGACCAAAATGCAATGTAGCTTTTAAAGGTTTTAGGATTTGCGATTTCACTCACTATGCTCTAACTCTATCTTTTTAAAATTATTTTTAGTTTCATATATTCATATATGCTATAGAATCCATAAAAATATCAAATTTAAATAATAAGTTTAAAAATCGGTTTTAATATTTCTAGTTTTCGAGCTAGAAGTATTATGAAAAATCAAATTTTGGGATAGCTATAAATCTCGAGTTATTTTTTGTGAATATAAGAATGTCCCGGGAACGATACCTTTATCCTCTGCCATCTTGTAGAACAACAACTGCAGAATCACTATCTCAAATAAAGGAGCTAAAAAAGGATCTTTTATCTCGTGTTTATAAAGAATTATTTTTGGATTTTCATGAATTTTCTCCAATTTATCATTAAATTTTTGATTAGTAATGTGTAATAATCTGCCAAAAGTCCATTCAGAAGTTAATTTCTCAATAAAATTTCCATTAAATTCAAGATTTTTATCATCTGAAGTGAGTATAATGAGTTTTGATTTATCATTCAAACACTCAATACCCCCATGTCGAAAAGTTGAGATTGAGGTCGCTTCTGAATATGATCGTACGATTTCTTTAAAATTCAATGCAGCTTGATGAGCCGTGACCATCGAGGACCCTCTGGCTAGTATCTCTAGAAACTCTATCTTTTTGCCGAATTGAGGTAACATTTTCTCCCAAATAAATTTGATCTTTTGCTTGTCATTCAGTAATACTTCGATTTCTTTAATTAAATCTCGAACATCTTGAATGTATTCTTCCTTAGTAAAGAATTCTCCGATAATAGTTTTTGACAAGACGTATAGTATCAACAATGTACAAAGATATGTTTTAGAAGTAACAGTAGCTTCTTTTTCTATATTCATGAAAATTTGCAATTCTGTCATGTATGCTAAATAGCTATCTGGATTATTTGTGATTCCGATCGTTAAAGGTTTTACCTCGATATCATTGATATTTTTCAATAATTCCCTAATTTCTCCTGATTCTCCTGATTGAGAAATAATAACAATTCCAGTATCTTTAAAAGAGTCTTGTCTCGTCTTTGGGAATGTATTAAATAAAAATTCTCCAGCTTCACGAATTTCAATGGTTATTCCATATTGATTTAATAAATAATAAGGTAAATAAGATGCAATGTAGCTAGACCCCATTCCAGTAAAAATCAATTTTGAAATCCCTCCTCTTTTAATAAAATCTTTCACTTGCAGGAATTGGGGTTTGCTTTCGGATAATATGTGTTCAAAAGTGCTTTTAAGAGCTTCTGGTTGAGAATAAATCTCCGAAAAAAAGACGTTATTCCTATCATTCATAAATTATTATAAAAAGAAATAAAAGATAAAATTAATTTAAACAACACAGAATAAGAACATTATTAGAGGAAATAAAATGGTTTGCATGCATGGTCTTGATGATAATAATTGCCCAATTTGTCGTGTGTCTAGTTCCACCTTCCCGGTAAATCCCATTAATAAAAAAAGCCTAAAAAATAACGATTTAAATTCATTTAGTCATTTATTCGCCAAAAAATTATCTGGAAGTGTGACTTTTGAAGATGATGTATCAATATCTAGAAGTATTATTAAGCCAAAATTAATTAATGATTTCCCTAAACCAAATATAATAAATAGTATTCCAAATTTCGAAAATAAACTCTTTATTGAAAGAATTAATAGTTTAAGCATTGAGAATCCCAATTATTTAAGGATATCTAAGAAGATCTCATTGGAAAATCCAGAATTAAATTTGGAAGAGGAATAGATCTTTCTTTTTTCTAGAAAATAATTTCTCAAGATAGTCTTAAAAAGGTTAGAATCATATTTTGAGATATATTTGACATTAAATATGAAAAAGTGATTTAAATGGAAGGACAATTTAAATTGGTATGGTTGGGTCATGCTTGTTTTAAGATTGTGACGCGTAGTGGTCAAGTCATATATCTAGATCCATATAAAGTTAGTAAAGATGAAGAGAAGGCAGACATCATTGTTTCGTCTCATTCTCATGGGGATCATTTCTCAAAATCGGATATTAAAAAATTATGGAAAGAAAGCACAATTTTATTAGGTCCAGAGAGTATTGGAAGGAGTTTGAAAGATTTTAACGGACAAGCTTTAAAGGTTGGTAAGCCATTTACTTATAAAGATTTCTCCATTGAATTATTTCCTGCTTATACAATAAAGAAACCAACTCATCCTAAAGGTAATGGTTGGACAGGAACTATAATCGAATCGGGAGGTAAGAGCATTTATCATGCGGGAGATACCGAAAAAATTCCCGAGATGAAAACTTTAGCAAAGAGAAAAATAACCGTGGCTTTACTTCCTTGTGGAGGCACGTATACAATGGATTTTGAAGAAGCTACGGATGCAGCAATTGACATTCAACCACAAATCGTTGTTCCAATGCATAATTGGGATAAAAATTTAAAGGAATTTGAAGTAATCATGAATAGAAAAGATCCGAACATAAAAGTAGAGATATTGGAGAATAAGTCTTTAACAATTTAATTAAAGTTTTATTTTAGCAATATATAAGATTAAAAACCCGAAATAATATAATCAAATTAATTATTCAAAGAATTGGTTAATATGGAAATTAATGAAGAACTTAAGGATAATACACTTGTAGCATATATTTCGATGGAGATCGGGATTGATTCAAACATTCCAACTTATAGTGGAGGTTTAGGGGTTTTATCTGGTGATACTGTTAGATCTGCCGCAGATTTGGAAATCCCAATGGTTGCTGTATGTCTTTGTTATAGTTCTGGTTACTTCTACCAGTTATTCAATGAAAAAGGCGAGCAGAAAGAAAAAGAAATCGAATGGAATTACTTTTACGAATTTGAAAAAATATCAGAACCAATTATCATAAAGATTGAAGCCAAAGAAGTGTTAGTAACTGCTTGGCTTTATAAAGTGATTGGGCAATCAGGTCATATTATCCCTATTTATCTCCTTACAACGGATGTTGAAGGAAATGAAGATTGGATGAAGAAAATGACTGGCTCTTTATATGATTCTACCTCAAAATGGAATCGAATAGTCCAAGAGCAAATTTTAGGTATTGGAGCAGTTAAATTGTTGGAATCACAGGAATATAAAAACCTTAAAGTTTATCATCTTAATGAAGGTCATGGCTCCTTTTCTATAGTAGAACTTTATAAGGACCTAGGAGACTTGGAAAAAGTAAAAGAAAAGGTAGTATTTACGACTCATACTCCGGTTCCGGCAGGACATGATAAGTTTGAACAAAAATTAGTAGAAAAGGTTTTTGAAAAAAGATTTCCCTCTGAATTAAGAAAACTTGCTGATGATAATGGATCTCTCAACATGACTTTCTTAGGAATGAATGCTTCTCATTATCAAAATGCTGTGTCAAAAAAGCATGGGGAAATCTCTCGAAAAATGTTCCCTAATATAAACATTGATTATATAACGAACGGAATTCACCTACCTTTTTGGGTGTCGAAACCAATAAGGAAAATATTCGATCGAAAGTGGCCAAATTGGAAATCAAACCCACTCTTGCTCCAAAATGCAATTGAATTAGATGATTTGGAACTTTTTGATGCTCGTATTGAAAATAAATTCAATTTAATAAATTATCAGAAAGGCCATTCTTGGAATCTTTTAGATGAAGAACTTATAACCATTGGTTTTGCGAGACGGTTTGCAACTTACAAAAGAGCGACACTGATCTTTCAAGATATCGACAGATTAGGTAAAATCTGTCAAGGAAAGATTCAATTTATTTTTGCAGGTAAAGCACACCCAAAAGATATAATAGGGAAGGAATACATAAAAAAAATCTTTGAATCCGCAGAATATCTTTATGATAATTTTAAAGTCAAGGTAGTTATAATGGAGAATTATAACATGGATTTAGCTCATATGCTAGTATCAGGTGTTGATGTGTGGATGAATACACCAGAACGTTATCGAGAAGCAAGTGGAACCAGTGGCATGAAAGCGGCATTGAATGGAGGGTTAAATTTAAGCGTGCTCGATGGGTGGTGGCTTGAGGGATATCACAAGAACCCTATGGCAGGATGGGCAATTGGTCCAGATGATTCTAATCCCAAAGATCCGGGAGTTTCTAATAGTTGGGATATTGATTCAAATGCGATATATGAGATTTTGGAGAATCAAATTATTCCCACATATATGAATCATGATGAGTGGTTATTAAGAAGTAAACAAGCAATCTCATTAGCCGCTTATTTTAATACTCATCGCATGGTTGAAGAATACGCCGAAAAAGCGTATCGATTAAGAAGGCAGGAGCCATGGAAATATCTATCTTAATTTTTGGTTTTAAAAATTTTTCTTATTCTATTTAACAGACTCTAAAGAAAAGATATTTTCTAATTACTATAAATTTCAAATGGTCTTATTTTCACGTAATCTTCGGGATTATTAATTTTTAAATAATGTTCGAAAACTTGGGTGAATATTGATTCCAAAGTATCGATACCCGCAACTAAACCAATCATATCTTTACTCAGTAAGAGGATATAATTTGTTGTAGATTCTAAATAATAATGACCCGCTTCAAATACTAAATCTTTCTTAGGTTCAATAAATTCATTAGCATTCTTTACCGTATCATTAGTTGCAAAGAAGACAATTAAGAATTCTTCTGAAATCTCTTCCTTGAGATAAGAATCTCTTATCCCCGAAGCCACTAATGAATCTCCTGTATAATTTCGAAATAAATATTGAAGTTTATTTAGTTCCTTTCTAAATTTGTTTTTATTATGAAAGAAATTAAAATCATTATTGAGTTCTAGTGGTTTACCTTCATTATATGAAACTTTAACTTGACTTAATTCAAATTCTTCAAGATAACTTACCATGATAAATTTTTTCTCTCTTGTACAATTTTAGAATAATAATTGTATTTAATTAAACTAAAAGGCAGTTTTTATTAAAATTTCTTCTTTATACTTTATAGTTTATTAACAAGAAGGCTTATGTGAGTAAAGCAAAAATGAAGTTAGGTAGGATAGTATTAAATAGTCGTTTAATTCTTGCCCCCATGTTAAATGTCAGTTCTGCTCCATATCGCAGATTTTGTCGCAAAGTATCTAATAAAGTTGGATTAGTTATTGTACCAATGTTATACACTAAACGACTCGAAAAAAATCCTTCCTCTGTTGAATTAGAGTTGTACCGGATTAATGAAGAACGACCCATCGGTGTCCAATTAATTGGATCAAATATAGAAGCCTTAAAAAAATCTATTGAATTCCTAGAGAGCTATGAATTTGATTTGCTCGATATAAACGCTGGTTGCCCCTCAAAAAGAGCATTACACGCAAATGAAGGAGGGTATTTAATGAACGATTTGGAAACTTTAGATCAACTAATTCAATCTGCCCTAAAATTTTCATCTCGTCCAGTATCATTAAAAATTAGAACAGGATTTGAAAAACCAGTAGATGTTATTGAATTTACATCAATGATTGATAATCTTGGTTTAGAATTTATTACTATTCATGGTAGAACAGTAAAAGATAGATTTTATAAAACTAAAATTGATTTAGATACAATTAAAAAGATAAAGGAAAACTTGTCCATTCCCGTCATTGGAAATGGAGAAATTATTGGCACCGTTTCGGCAAAAAATTTCTTAGAATCCACGAGTGTTGATGGATTAATGATTGGACGTGGTAGCATTGGGAATCCAGAAATATTCACCCAAATTGATAAATTTCTTAAAAATGGTACTGAAATATCAATTGAAAATAATATTATTAAATGGGAAAATTACGTTAAACTTTATGAAGAATGTATTGATGATTATTTAGACGAAGAGAATCCCATTGAATATCAAAAAGAGAAATTTAAATTTACAGAAATGTATCGGAATTCGATATGGTTAACGAAAAATATAAAAGATTCAACAAGTATTAGAAGAAACTTATCACGGGCTAAAAATATGGAACAATTAAGGTGCTTTTTTAAAGAAGTTATTCAAGTTTATAATTTTTAATCTGAAGTCGTAAAAATTAGAAGAATATAAACAATGAGTTGAATAACAAAAATAAAACCAATAATAGTAGCAATTAAAAAAATAGCTTGAATTACCATTCCAGCTGGGGTTGATGTCAACCTTTCAACAGTCCAGTTAAAATTTCCCTCTGATCCAGAAATAATAATATATAAATTGAAGCAAATAACCTCAATCATTCCATAAAGAAAAATTTTAAATAAATTTTGTTTCTTTGTCGATATATGACTTGTTAATCTGCTCACATCGTTTCTAACTAATAAAAATCATTAAAGATTAAAGGTTACTGTTCTTTAAATTATTTTTTATATTTTGATAATATTTCTTCTGGGGTGAATACCCCATCTTCAGTGATTATTCCACTGACCAAGCGAAAGGGAGTGATATCAAAAGCATAATTTAAGCATTCTACTCCTTCCGGGACTATTCGAACTTTCCCAAGCACATAACTTACCTCTGTAGTATCTCGCTGTTCAATCTTTACATCCTCTATAGTATCTTGAAGTGAAAGTGTTGAAGTAGGAGCTGCAACATAGAAAGGAATATTATTATCTTTCGCAGCTAAGGCAACTAAGTAAGTGCCAATTTTGTTAAATACGGCATCAGATGTTACTCTATCTGTCCCTACAATTATTTTATCAATTTTTCCAAGACGCATTAATAACCCCGAGGAAGTGTCAGAGATAACTTTCACGGGAATATTATCATATTGCAGTTCATACGCAGTTAGCCTTGCACCTTGCAATCTTGGTCTTGTTTCATCAGCAATTACGCTTATTTTCTTGCCATCTTCAATAGCTGCTCTTATGGGAGCTAATGCAGTTCCATATTGAACAGTAGCTAATGAGCCTGCATTACAATGCGTTAAAACCACATCTCCATCATTCAATAACGTTGCACCATTTATTCCTATGTTTTTATTGACAGTAATATCTTCTTGCGCCATAATTTTTGCTTCTTCTACCACTAAATCTGATAATATTTGGGGATTATCAGGGAATTCTGTGATTATTTTCCATACTCTATCTACTGCCCAAAATAAATTTGAAGCGGTTGGTCTTGTATTTTTAATGATCTCCGCTGCTTCTTTCATGTATAAGAGAAATTTATCTTTTGACAAAGATTTAAATTCAATCGTGGCTAAAGCCATTCCAAATGCGGCGGCTACACCTATAGCGGGAGCACCACGTATATTCATGACTTTAATAGAGGTGGCTACGTCTCTATAATCCGTGAATTCTAAAAATTTTAATTCATGAGGTAAAATCGTTTGATCGATCATCTTGACTTTATTATCCTCAGTCCATTCAATCGTTGGAATCATAGAATATGTAAGGTAACACTATTTAAAAATTGTTTTTAATAGTAAATACTTATTTTTATATAGAAAATATGATGAATCGTGGCGAGTTGATATTAAAACTAAGTAAGAAAATTCATTGGATTGACTTTATTGATGAAATGGAAAAGCTCGATTTCTTGAAGCGTAAATTAAATAATCAACAAAAATCAATAAATTCTGGAAATATTATGTTGGTTAATAATGTAATCGAAGGAGGTGCTATTAAAGATACCTCTTTACTACATATAAATCCTTACATCATATTTCGACCAATAACTGAATATCAGTTATGTCATATTGTAAATGTCTCAAGAAAATATGAGATTCCAATAACTTTTGCAGGGGGTAAAACAGGATTATCAGGAGCTTATGCTAATTTTGGAATTATTGTTGATCTTGCTAACCTTCATTCAAGTAAGGAAAAATATCAAGTAGATTTGGAAAATGGATTAATCAATGTTGAGCAAAGTGTTTTAGTTTCCGATTTAATTAAAATCATCCCTAATGTTAGTAAAGGCAAATATATTTTTCCAATACAACCTGCAAGTTCTTTTAAATTACCAGTACGGATTGGAGGGATTATTTCAACCGAAGCAAGTGGTGTAACCTCTGGAAAGCTTGGTTCAGTTTTAAATTGGTTAATAAGCATTCGAGTGTTAACCCCCAAAGGAAAAATAGTTAATATAAACAAAGGAGATCCTTATTTTACTAAGATAGTTAGAGGAAACGGTTATTTTGGTATTGTACTAAATGCCATTTTTAAATTATATCAACCAGAAAAGAATCTAAAACAAGCAATTATCTTCGGAGATGATTTAGATTCAGCATTTAATGGGCTACAACAAGTATTAGATAAAAAAATTTTTCCATTAGTTAGTGAATTTGTGATATCTCCATTTAAACTACCAGGAGCATTTGCTAATTTAAGTGATACCATAAAATGGGCAACTCTTATACAAGGCTCATTTAGTGAAGTTGAATCATTTGTTAAAATTATGGAAAATCTAACAAAATGTTCATATAAATGGTTAAAAGATAATGAATTTGATGATTATCTTCAAGAAAGATCTACTTTTGCCCTTTTAGTTCAAACTTCTGATAAATCCTCTGACTATATAGCATTTCCTGGATTTGAAGATGTATTAAGTCCTCCTAAAAACTTGCCTGAAATTTTATTATCAATTAATAATATTTTTGAAAGAAATGGTTTCCAGAAAATTATATTTGGCTATGGTCATATTAATTTTAGACAAGGAATGGGATTATTATTACACGTTCGTCTGCCAGTGCCAATAGATAATTTTTACAAAGAGAATAGAGATAAGATTCATGTGGTATGCGAAACGGTTTATGAAGTCATACAAACTTTAAAAAACCAATTTAAAATTATACATAAAGCGGAACATAGTCCTGGTCCTTTCAAGATCTGGCTTGAACCGGAATTTAGAGAACTCCTTAGAAAAGAAATAGAACAAGGGAAAGCTTTTATTAATCCACATTTAGCCATTTTTCGAGAATTACTACTTAATAAATTTAAAAATGAGATTGCAAATGAGCAAGATTTAATCAGAATCGATCAGAATCTCCCGCTAGCTGATAAGAAAAATCTTTTTATTGAAGCAATGAAGATTTATGTCTCATAAAAATAATGGAAAAAAGAAAATTTTTAATAAAATAAATGAGATACTATTAGAATTGAAGCATATCAAGAATTTAGAAAAAAGATTTATTGAAAAATTATGAGTAAACCCTTACAAATTGCGAGATCAGCTGTAATTTCATGTTCACGTCGCACTGACATTCCTGCTTTTTTAATGGATTGGGTAATAGAAAAAATACAAAGTGGATATGTGGATGTTACTAATCCATTTTATCCGTCTCAAGTATCCAGAATCTCATTAAAACCAGAAGATGTTAAATGCTGGATGTGGTGGTCAAAAAATTTTAAGGGTTGGATCGATTTATACCAGAATAAACCGGATATTTTCAATATTTATAAAGGACATTGTTTTCAATTTACGATTAATTCACCTTCAGAATTAGAAAAAAATGTAAAGATTTCATTGGATGATAGGTTAAAACAATTAAAATGGCTAGTAGACGAGTTTGGTACTACAGCTGTAAATTATAGATATGATCCTATTATTTTTTATAAATCAAAAAATTCAGATAAAATCAACAATAATCTTCACAAATTTGAATATATTATTGAAAAGGTTTCTTCACTTGGATTAAAAGAAATGATCTTTTCCTTCGCAACGTTGTATTCTAAAGTAGAAAAAAGGATGAGAGCAAGGAACTATATTCCAATTGATCTTAATTTCGAAAAAAAAAAAGAAATTCTCGAGAAATTAATACAGATATGCGAGAAGAATGGTATTTTAATGAAAGCGTGTTGCCAACCTGATTTACTTACATTAAAAGGAATAGAACAAGCTCATTGTATTGATGGAAAAAGAATAGAACACATTATTGGAGAACCAATATCAAAAGCTAGAGATACTGGGCAGAGAAAAGAATGTGGTTGTATTAAGTCGAGGGATATTGGGGGGTATACCGGAATTTTTAGATGTAAGCATAATTGTGATTATTGTTATGCTTCACCAGCATAAATTTAGATTTTAGTAATATAGATATAATTGTCGAAGCGACAGACTAAATTAAAAATTAAACAAACCCTTTTTTTTTATACATTTCTATTTTTTGTCACAAAATTATTTAATTTGGGTTAAGAATTATCGATACATATAGGTGATTGATTATAACTTTAGAAAAAAAAATTGAAGAAATGTTGCTCGAAAGTGGAGCGAAAAAAGTTGGGTTTGCTACCCTCGAAACAATGTCAGGTGGACCAATAGGAGCTGATATTACCTATCTACTTCCCGAAGCTCAATCAGCAATATCTTTTTATGTACCTTTTAATAAAGAGATGATTTTAAAATATTTAGGAAAAGAAGATCCAAGCATTCGTGGAATTCATGAAGAAGAGAATATCAATATCCATAAAATAATATGGAGAGCATCTCAAAGCGTTAAGCATTGGTTAATCGAACAAGGTTATAAAGCAATGTCAGTTTTCCCTAATAATCAATATAGAACAGATATCCCAGGATGGCAAGTCACTTTACCTCCCGAACTTTCATTAAGATATCTTGCTGCTCGAACGGGAGTAGCTTCATTTGGTTGGTCGGGAAACGTTGGTACGAAGGAGCATGGAACTGCTATTATTTTAGGAGGGATTGTTACTGATGCTAAACTTGAACCAACCGATCCTATACCAGATTCAGAATCATTTTGCGATGAGTGTAAGATCTGTACAAAAGTCTGTGCTTATCAAATGTTCTCACCTACAGAACAAACCACTGTGAAAATAGGAGGTTATGCTTTTAAATATTCTAAGCGGATGAATAAAATGCGCTGTTTTCTTACGTGTGGCGGATCCAATGGATTGCATCCCTCAGGTAAATTTTCTACATGGTCTCCAGGACGTTATGATTATCCCAAAAATGATATAGAAGTATCGCGACTGATGTCTCTCGCAATGACAAGTCAAAAGAAAAGACCTCACATTAAAGATTGTTCAAGCGGATATCAACCAGCATCTTTTGATGGAATGGGAACTATCCAACTTACTTGTGGCAATTGTCAATTTGTCTGTGCAGGTAATCCTAAAGAAACAGCACAACGATACAAGATATTAGTTAATTCTGGATGCGTGATTCAAAATGAAGATGGTGTTCTTAATGTTTTTCCTCCAGATAAAGCACAAGAAGTGTTTGAATCACTGCCTATCAAACATCAACGCCTATATCATAAAGATTATAAGACGAAAATGAAAAAATCACTTTAAGAAATTCAATAATAATATTAAAAATATAAGAGGTTAATATGATGAAAATATTAGTATGCTATTTCTCTAATACGGGAAATACAGAAAAAATAGCTAAAAGCATTGCTCAAGGTTTAGAAGGAGAAGATGTAGAGCTTTTAAAAGTCGAGGACGCAGATCCCTTAAGTTTAAAGAATTATGATCTTGTCGTATTAGGTTCAGGTATATATGCGGGGAAGTTACATAAAAAAATAACGGATTTTATGAAAAAAGTTTCTGAATATCCTCAGAGTTTCGCTTTTTTCAATACTCATCAAAGTCCTACTGCTTATCAGAAAGCTTTCAAGAGAATTGCTGAAAGCATTAAAGAAAATAACTCACAAGTAATAGGAGAATTTGATTGTATAAGTGAAAATCTGGGCATTCCAAAGGAAACTACCCTAAAAATGCTTGAAAAATTACCTATTGAAGAAAGAAAAAAACAAGAAGAATATCTGGAAAAAACTAAAGGTCGACCTAACGCACAAGATCTGGCAAATGCAAAAGCATTTGGAAAATCCCTAATTAAATAACTTATTTACTTATTTTACTCATTCATAATAATAAGAGATTAGTATTAAATTTAATAGAAATATGACAACCATTGACCCATACGAAGTTATAATTACCAAAATGAGGGAATATCCTAACGATATTCCCATTGATAAAGATGGTAATGTCTCTGAAGCATTTAAAGAGTACATTAGACTCCTTTTTACTCCAGAGGAAGCAGAAATTGCTCAATATTTGGATGTGAAACCTTTAAGGTTAAGAGAGATTGCGCAGCGTATTGGAAAAGAGAAGAATGAGACTAAAAAGATCCTTGATGAAATGGCTGACAATGGAGTTATTCAAGATATCGGAGGATATTCTTATTTTTTAACAATTGCTCATCTCTTTAATATAGGTTTTAAACATTCTAAAGCTTTAAAACGCCTTGGAAAGAAAGGCGCTGAATTATATCTAAAATTTTTTATAGAAGAAAAATTCTATAAGAGATATGAATCTTCTGATGCGGGAACTTCATTGACAAGGATTATTCCCATTGAATCATCTATAGATCATCAATCTGAGATCTTAAATATTGATGAAATCCATAGGATTATTGATAACTGCTTACTTCCTATTGTTGCTACAGATTGTCCTTGCAGAAATAGAATGGAAACTTTAGGAGAAAGAGTGTGTAAGGATAAGTTTCCAATTAAGGAAACGTGTTTTCAATTAGGTCCATTTGGTTCTTATTTTTTGGATCGAGGGGAAGGGAAAGAGCTGACAAAAGAAGAAGCTCATAGGGAATTTGAAAAGTTAGCCAAATTAGGTCTCGTCTTTACAACAGAAAATGTAAAGCAAGTAAATCATCAAATAATATGTTGCTGCTGTGAATGTTGTTGCAGTTTAATGAG
>Ga0307419_10000009_pt1 | contig 61727 bp, 59 predicted proteins | sample SalMarWE160230MG_2_FD_202512 | JGI IMG/M metagenome (GOLD analysis project Ga0307419, IMG submission 202512) | Salt marsh sediment microbial communities from the Plum Island Ecosystem LTER, Massachusetts, United States - WE1602-30 | ecosystem: Environmental > Aquatic > Marine > Intertidal zone... | reverse complement strand
AACAGGGCTATGGCCGGAAAGAAAAAACAATGAACACCAACGAGATATTTTTTTATTCACATTGATACTGTTTTGCCTCATATTTGTATTTTATTCAGACAATTTGCATCCGGACAATTTCGAAGATGCCGTAGGTGCTGAAAGTACCGCCGGTTTGCAGATCGCTGATCATCATTTAGCAAACTACAGGTCGGCTGAACATACCGCTCACCAGTGGGATTAAACAGCACGCAGAGTAACATCTACACCGGGTATCATAAAGCACTGGAAAGGAGCGGTTATGCAATTTACTGAAATATTAACTGCTGAAGAAATGCAGGACATCCATGAAGTCTCAGAAGAAATCCTCCAGACCGTCGGACTTCTTGTTCGCAATGAAAAGGCCCGGTCTATTTTCAAAAAACACGGGTGCGCTGTTGATTCTAAAACAAACAGAATTCGTATTCCACGAACCGTTGTCGAAAAATACAGTAAGGCCTTCACACCCTCCTTTACATTCAGGGGCCGCGATCCACAGTTTGACAGAACCATTCCGGACGACAGGCCGCTTGTAGTAACAGGAAGCTCCGCTCCCAACATCATAGACTTAAAAACCGGTGAGGAGAGACGTGCCGCTTCGAAGGACATTGCCGATATCGCCTTTCTGATAAACGATCTCGAGGGATATGATGTTTTTTCAATTTCAACACTTGCGAATGACGCGCCTGAGGGGCAGTTCAGCCTGTCCCGCTTCTACCCGGCGTTGAAAAACTGCCTGAAACCTGTTCGGAGCAACACCCCGAACATGCAAGACCTGCATGATGTGCTGGAGCTCGGTGAGATCATTGCAGGCGGCAGAGATGCGTATCGTGAACGACCGATCATCAACCATCACTACTGCCCGGTGATATCGCCGCTTACGATGGATGTTGAATCAACTGAAGCGGTGATATTCCTTACCGAAAACAGGCTTCCGGTATACGGCACCATCGTCCCGAATGCAGGCGTTACCGCGCCAATGACACTTGCGGGAACTCTGGCCCTCGGAAATGCAGAGTTTCTCTCGCTCTCGGTGCTGCAGCAGATGATCCAGCCCGAAACCCCGCTGATATATGCCGTTTTGTCGACAGTCGCCGACATGCGCACCGGTGCCTATTCACCTGGAGCTATAGAAACCGGTATGCTGCAGATGGCCCATTCACAGATGGCGCGCTTCTACAATGTGCCGTCGGGAGGGTATATCGGGCTCACGAATGCGCACATAAACGACGCGCAGTCCGGATACGAAACGGGGATGGGCACCACAGCCGCGCTACTTGCGGGCGCAGACCTCTTCAATATGGGCGGGCTTCTCGGAAGTCTCATGGCCTTCGATTTCTCCAAAGCGGTGATCGACAACGAGATCGCCATGATGCTCAAGCGGGTCGCCCGCGGGTTCGAGTTCACCGATGACACACTCGCACTCGATCTGATTGAAGAGATAGGTCCCGGCGGCAGCTTCATGGATTCTGACCACACCCTGCAGTACATGAAAAAAACGGCGCTATTTCCGAAAATAGCGACAAGGGACATGCGTGAAACGTGGATTTCATCCGGTAGAAAGGATTCGGCAGCACGCGCGCTCGAGCTTGCGGGAAGCATTCTCAAAAAAGACAACCCCGCAGTATTTTCCGATGAACTCGATCGGAAAATACACGCACGCTTCGCAGGCCTCGTTGCAGGAGATGCCGGCTGGAAATAAGAGGGTTCGCATTTTTTTCATCGGGATGATCTCCAAAGAAATCGATGATCGGTTCAAAAATTGCCAGTAAAATTCCGCAGAGAATGCTTGAGATTACGCTCAGTATACTTTTCATCCTCATTGCCATTTTTACCATCGGTGAGGTGGTGATATAAAGAGGCACACCGTGGAATGGTACGGACAGTAAATTTTTGCCCCGACCCGGGGTCGGTGTACGCCCGTCGTCGCAGGCAACAGATAATGATCATGTATCATCTAAATAAAATACTTTTCAACAGGATGATTAAAGATGCCACTTACAACATTTAAAAAACTACTGAATGATGCGAAAAGAAGAAAATATGCAGTGGGTTCTTTCAATGCCTGGGATATGTACTCGGCAAAAAACATCGTCACGACTGCCGGAGGGATGCATTCACCTGTCATTATATCTCTCTGGCAACCGGAGCTTGATTTTGCGGGGGAAAAAGAGCTTTATGAAGTATGTGTTTCTTTCGGACAATCAGCGACAGTCCCGGTAGTTATTTTTGTCGATCATGCCCAGGAAGTGGATGACATCAAACGCGCAATTGCCTTTGGGGCAACGAGCGTTATGATCGACGGCTCGCGCTTTCCGCTTGCTAAAAATATCCGTTTCACACGTCAAGCTGCTGAGATTGCGCATGCAGCCGGAATTTCAATAGAGGGGGAAATAGGCGTTCTCGGAGAAGAGGACGGATCGGAGCCCGATGAAAAATACTACACTGACGCGCATGAGTCGGAGGTGTTTGTTAAAGAGACCGGGGTTGACGCGCTTGCGGTAGCAATCGGCAACGCGCACGGTTTTTATAAAAAGGAGCCGAAACTCGATTTTGAGCGCCTCGAATCAATCCGGGCGGTCGTGGACGTCCCACTGGTTCTTCATGGCGGCTCCGGTATACAGGTCAACGACCTGCAGAGGGCTATAGGCCTCGGTATTACCAAGGTTAATATCGGGGCGGAGGGGAGAACCGCCTTCATGGCGGGACTGCGTGAATCACTGGCAGAGCTTGATGAAAAGGAAAAGTTCCCTCATAAAATATTTCCCCGCGCTCTGGAATACCATGCAAAGCGTATCCGGGAAAAAATGAAGGTGCTCAAATCCGAAGGAAAAGCATGATGGCCGGAATACCTCTCTTTGAAGGGAAATTTTATCTCGAGTCTTACCAGTTTCACTATATCATGCTTCCCGAGCTTGCTCCCGAGGAAGACACCTGGCGCCATGAAAAGCAGATGCGATTCATGGAAGACGTCCTGTCCGGCGATGCAGAAGCCTACTCCCCGCAGCTCTCGGATAAAAACGTCAAAAAAATATTGCAAAATTCGCCGAAAGTAACGATTTCCTTTTCGACGGCAGACAACAAAACCTTCTACACTGACTGGAAAGCACCGCTCGGAAGATTGTTCTTCAAAGTTAAAACCGATAAGGGGTATACGGACAACAGCGTTTATTCCATGAGAGCTCACTGCAGTCATGTAGAAATGAGAAGTTGTGAACATTTCAAGTTCTATTTTGGATTTTCACAATTAAAAGCGGCGCAAGTCCGCGGGACGCATCCCTGGTTGGGCTGATCCTTGATAGGATGCATCCTCCCGGGATACATCCTCCCTGGATACATCCTCCCGGGATACATCCTCCCTGGACTGGGTATTAAAACGTAACTTGTTCGAAGTTACTTAAAATAGCACCGGAACTGTATAACTGCTGTCAGAGGCTTTTTTCCAGTTTGAATATTCTATACGGGTTTTTGTAAAAAAGCATCTCCGATATCTCATTCGCCCGCTCCACATCCATTAACCCTTCATCGACCTTCATGGAAAGAGCCCTGCTCACGTGCTCCCGGGCCAGAGCCTGATGGCCGTAAACGCCGTCAATAAAAAGATAGTCTCCGCCGAATGCGCTTATCTTGTTAACCGGGACAGAATCAATCCACCCTGCCAGGGCTTGCACACTTGCCGACGGCGATACGATATGCGCCCAGGCCATGTCGATGAACACGTTGGGAAAGTTCTTCGCAAGGACGGACACAACATCCTGAAAGGGGTAGCCCATGTGAAAGATATCGAAATCAACATCCGGATACTCTAAAAACAGGTTCGAAAGAAGCGCGGGATCGCTGTTTTTAAGCATATTGCCGTTTCCCTCCTGGATTCCGGTATGAAACTGGACGGTGAGGTTGCGCTTGCCTGCGAGGCGCAGAATGAAGTGCATCATACAGTCCTGAAACTTTTTGCCGAGGGGGAATACCTGCGGCAGGTAGTTACCCATGTGCTTGTACTTGAAAAGTTCGTTGAACTCATGTTCAGCTTCACTCATGGTGAACCGTTCATACAGCAGGGGCCTCTGATAGGCAAGGGCGCTCTTCAGCGCGACTGCCCCGTGCTTCAGCGCATTGTCGAGAAGGGATTCCGCAGCCTCTAAGTAATCTCCGAATCCGCATACCCTGAAACCTGCCTGTTCCTCGATACGCATGATTTCATCCCCTGTCTGGGGAAAGATCAGGCCGTCGATCGGGTACACATTTCTGAAAAAAGTCTGGTCGCATTTCAGATTGCTGTCGAATACGATCTTCTCGTTTTCCTTCGGGATATCGTGAAGCAGGCTTACCCGGATTTTCGATCTGTCCTTCAGCACCTTCTTGAAATGCCCCGGTTTAAGAGAATCGAGAAACTTGCCGTTCAACTCCTCGATAGTCTCACGGCATATCCGGTCGAGGCCATACAGCCCCTTCACCGATATATCAAGCGCCCGGGCATAGCCCGTATGCCTTGAAACATTCCAGTACGGCTCTACAATATCCCACCGCTCAACCACGGGCAGGTCGGGGTTTATCACCCTTGCAAAGTCCGAAGCGGACAGACCTGCTGAAATCAGATCGCAGTTGAAATAGTGGGTCAGATACTCCTTCAAAATATCGGTATTCTTATCCCTAATATCCTCAAAAGCGGGCAGGTGCTCATGGGTGTCGATTATCTCGATGCCCTGCACATATTCATATATCTCTTCAAATATTTTGCTCATCGATTCTCCCCTATTTATACATATCAAGATTACCATCACATAATACCACGTACCGGGGACATGTCAATAAATGAAAAAAATCAAACCTGAATTGATGGAAATAAATAAGGCAGGCAATTGGGACATACTACAGTCAGTCACAGGATAACAACTTAAATTTAAAAAGTCGTTCTGTTAATCTGTATAGGAAATAAACTACATGAGAAAGAAAGGGCCGTTCCGGTTTCACAGGTTTCCCTATTTAAAACTGACTTCTCTTTTCCTGTATCTTTACCTGCAGATTATCTATGGTAACTGCAAAGATGATTACAACCCCAATGACCACCTTCTGCCAGAAGGTGGACACACCCACCATTACAAGCCCGTCTATCAGTGTTCCGATGACAAATGCACCGACAATGGAACCCCAGATAGTCCCTCGGCCTCCGAAAAGTGAAGTGCCCCCGAGCGTTGTGGCAGCGATAGAATTTAATTCGTACATAGTACCTGTAGCCGGGTGAGCAGCAACAAGCTGTGAGCTGGTCATAATTCCAACCATTGCAGCGCAAAATCCGGATATCATATAGACGAACAGTTTTGTCCTGTTAACCCGGACACCCGAAACCTTTGCCGCATTTTCATTACCCCCTACCGCATACACATATCGGCCAAATGGCATTTTAGTAGTTACGTATGTAGCAACAATACCAAAGATAATTAAAATCCAAACCATAATGGGCACACCGAGAAAATTGCCCTGTCCTATTATCTGATAGTGGGTGCTTGCTATCTGTTGGGTGCTCCTGCCGAAATTCGGCAGAATATTCAAACCGTGCAATTTGGTTGCATCTGGATGATTCACGGCAATAACACCCAGTTTTGGATATGTATCTAAATTCGGGAAGGTCTGCCCGCCGGAAGCAAGAAGAGCGAAACCACGTGCAATGTACATCATCCCCAGGGTTGCAATAAATGGCGCTACATTAAATTTTGTAATGAAAAACCCGTTGACATACCCAACTGCAGTGCCAAGCAACAGAACGATAACTATGATTACTCCCACTCTAAAGTAGATGGTGATATTAAGAGCATGAATCGTAATTCCTCTATTGATGAAAAAACCGGCGGCCATCCCGGTTAGCCCCACCAATGAACCAACAGAGAGATCAATACCGGCAGTGAGAATCACAAACGTCTGCCCGATGGCAATAATCGCCATAATAGTGACATGTTTTGCCATAAGGAGAAGGTTTTCTCCGGAAAGATAATTTGGAGCTATAATACTGAAAACAATTAATACAGCAAATAGTGCAATAAATGTCCTCAGCCTCGTGACAATATCAATAAATTTTATCTGTTCTTTTTTTACGGGTTCATTTGCATTAGCTTCCATTGCCATTAAATTCTTCCCTCTCACACCGGTTTAATTTATAGCATTCTTCACCCTATGAGCAACGGCAGACGCCATAACAAGCTTGTGTTCATCCATTTCCGATCTATTAAACTTCCCGGTGATTTGTCCGTTCGATAAAACGATCACCCGGTCGGAAATTGCCATTATCTCTTTTAATTCGGAATCTACCAGTAAAATGCCTAGCCCTTGTTCGGCCAGATCCCGTACAATTGTAAATATTTCTCCCTTTGCGCCAACATCAATACCTCTCGTTGGCTCATCCATAAGAAGTATTTTTGGCCTTGTGAGTAACCCTTTGGTGATAACAACCTTCTGCTGATTCCCGCCACTCAAAGATGCCACAATTGTTCTTGGCGAAGGAACTTTTATATCAAGCTCCCGGATCTTTTCCTTTACCTCTGTCACTTCCTTTTTTTTATTTAATACATAGTTCCTGCTAAAATATCTGAGGCTTGAGATAGTCATATTGTGCATAACCGATAGTATCGGAATCAAACCCTCTTTTTGCCTGTCTTCTGGGATGATGGCTATACCATCGCCCAGTCTCCCGGTGATATCATGTGAGGCAACCTCCCTGCCTTCCAGGTATAAGACCCCTTCTGCATCAGGATGAATACCCATAATACATTCCAATGTTTCTGTTCTGCCTGCCCCTCTTAAACCATACAGGCCGAGAATTTCACCTTCCCTCAAGCTGAATGAAACGTGATCAACTAAATATCCACCTCCATGCTTGGGCAGAGCAAGAGATTCTACTCTCAATAACTCTTTTCCAACTTTATGTTCTTTATATATGTATCGTCTATCAATTTTTCTCCCGACCATCTGATCGACTATCCACGGAAGATCGATTTTTTCCACCTTTTCTTCACTTATAAGAGCACCGTCCCTCAGTACGGTCACATAATCTCCTATTTCAACAATTTCTTCGATTCTGTGTGAAATATAAACAATCGATACACCGCTTGTCTTCAAGCGTTTGATTACCTGAAACAGAACCTCAACCTCGCCTGCACTCAAAGAAGAGGTCGGCTCATCCATTATCAGAATCCGTGCTTCCCGTGAGAGGGCTTTTGCAATTGCAACAAACTGCTGCTGCCCTATTCGAAGGTGCTCCACCTTTGTTTTAGGATTTATTGAGGTTTTCAATCTATCAAGAACTTCACGGGCTGCTTTCTCCTGAATTTTTCGATTAATGTATAAGCCGTTTTTTGTCTTCTCATGGGTAATAAAGATATTCTCCGCCACATTCAGATTTGGAAAAAGATCAAGTTCCTGAAATATAATTGCAATACCTTTTTTATCTGCGTCGAGCGGTGAATTGAGGGTTATTTCTTCACCTTCAAGAATGAGTTTCCCGTCCGTAGGAAAGTCAACACCGGCAAGAATGTTCATAAGGGTGGATTTCCCCGCTCCATTCTCCCCGACAAGGCAATTAATCCTGCCTTCATAGACATTGAAATTTACACCTTTTAATGCAACTGTACCGGGAAAAATCTTTGTTATATTTTCAGCCCGATATATCACGCCGTCTTTCTTATCTTCTTCATTATGATTTTGAGAAGGTGTCATTTCTTGACCTTTATTTAACAGTAAAACGGACCGGGGCTATAATTATTTTTTCATCGGTTGCCCCCAAATGATGACTGAAGCACCCCTCAAAAGAGATATGTGCCCCTTTGAGCTTGGCAGGATCAATCCCTGCTAAAACGTTTGTGTGTACCCTCGAATTCAGTTCATCAGAGAGCTTTGCCCAATCAAGCTGGTTCGTAAAATCTCCGAAATGGATAAACTCCATAGAATCGCGAATAGCCTCCCCGGTAAAAACAGGCCCGATTTGTATAATAGCATCCGGATGTCCGTCAGAAGGATTGATATCAATATCAATTGTTCCGTTTCGAGATTTTGTATGAACCTCGAGAACAACACCCTCACCTTTTACGATAAAATTATAGGGATTCTGGTGTTCGGGTATAGCACGAAACCCGTAAGTTGTGCATGCTTTTTGTTCATCTTCCTTCAGAGCATTGATAACCTTGCCAAGTGGTACAGCATGCTGGTCCGCATAAGGTAAAATCTTAGATTCCCAGATGTCATCAACATATTTCTTTGCATTGAATGTTCGTGCCTCAAAATATATGGAAAGCCCTTTTTTCTCCTCGGCCTTTCCCAATATATCGTCATGTACAACATAACAAGATGTTCCAAAGATCAATATGCCGATACTAAAAAATATTAATAAACACAGGTATATATATTTAAAGTACTTCCGGGGCACCATTATAGGGTTCCTTATATGGTTTGTAGTAAATTCAGAGTATATCTACTCTCCCGTAAAGTGCAACAAAAAAGCAGCCGGAAAGAATATCCGGCTGCCTTCAGCATCTGTTTTATTTCTTAAGCCAGAAGTTATTCAATTTGGAGGCGTTATCTTTTGTGATAAGAACACAATCCACCAGTTGTTTCTCAGGCAATTTCGTAGACCCTGACTTGATGTATTTATCAGCCTGTTCAACAGCCATCTGGGCAAGTCGTGTACAGGGCTGAAGCACCGTAGCTTTGATACCGCCTTTCATAATAGAATCACGGACATCGTTGCTTCCATCAAAACCAACAACAATAACATCCGTTCTCCCTGCTGCCTCAAGTGCCGCCTCAGCACCCATTGCCATTGTGTCATTACCACTTATAATACCGTTTATCTCCGGATGCGCCTGTAGCATTGACTGCACAACAGTCAGTGCCTGTGTCTGGCTCCAGTTGGCACTCTGGCGTGCAACCATTTTCATGTCAGGATACTGATCGATAACACTGTGATAACCCTTCGAACGAATACCCGCATTTGTGTCCGACTCTTTCCCAACAAGCTCGGCGTAATTTCCCTTTTCTCCCATCAGTTTTAAAAACTCCTGTGCGCCTATCTTTGCTCCCTGGAAGTTGTTGGAAACAATTTGAGCTACTGCAATACCTGTAGCATTAATTTCCCGGTCGATCAGAAAAGTTGGGATTCCTGCTTCCTTGGCTTTCTTTACTGCAGCAACGGATGCATCAGCTCCTGCATTGTCGCATACAATAGCAGACGCTTTCTGAGCTATTGCGTTATCAAACAGCTCATTTTGTTTTGCCGGATCATCTGCGTGGGTTACCACTACTGTTTTGTAACCCAATTCTTCCGCCCTGGCTTTCGCAGCATCAGCTTCAGCTTTGAAGAACGGGTTATCAAAAGGAGGCATGATAATGTAAATTAGCTTCTCCTTTGCAGCCCCCTTCTCTGCTTTTTGACCGCCTGCAAAGCTCAGGGATACAATACCAAACGCGAGCAGACAGAACATAACTACTTTTAATGCCTTTTTCATTTTCTTACCCTCCTTGAGCAAGTTTACAATAATATAGTATTCCTAATTTTATGTTAATTGTCAAGTTTTTTCTTCGAATACTTCATTATTATTTTTTTATACTTTCTTATATTTTCTAAATTGACTAATTACTAGTGACTTATTTTTTCATTTATACTACATTTATTTTGTTATTATATTTATAGATTACTATTGAATATTTATGATTTGTCCTTTTCCATTTAAAATAAAAAATGCTTACAGAAAAATACTTATATATTACAATTGAAAACTACAATGACAAATAGAGCACTTTGCTTCATATTCGGGATGATCAACTGAGAAAATGATTTACAGGAAATTATCTTGATGAATGAACCATTTATTCTGTCCATTGACCAGGGGACAAGCGGCACCAAAACTGTTATTTTTGATGACCAGGGGAGAATCGTTGCCAAAGCATCTGAGGGCCTGAAATCCTATTTTCCGGAAACAGAATTCGTGGAGCAGGACCCCCTGGAGATCTATCAAAATGTGTTAAATTCCGTTAAAAAGTGTATAAAGACCTTTCGACAGAGGATTACTGCCTGCGGCATTTCAAACCAGAGGGAAACCTTTCTTCTCTGGGACAAGGAAGGAAATCCTCTCTCCAGGGCTGTGGTATGGCAGTGCAAACGGTCAATAGCGGTATGTGAGAATCTCAAGAAAAGGGGGATCGAAAGAGAGGTAACTGCAAGAACCGGACTGATAATCGATCCCTATTTTTCAGGAACCAAAGTAATATGGCTCAACAAGAACGACACCATGATTCACGATGCAATTTCCAGAGGAAAAGCGTATTTCGGGACCATTGATACATGGATTTTGTATAAGCTTACCAAAGGGAAAAATTACTACACTGATTATACAAATGCTTCCAGGACACTGTTCTTCAATATTAATAATCTACAGTGGGATGAAATGCTTTTAAGAGAGTTTCATCTGCAAAACCTTCAGCTGCCCAAACCGAAACCGTCATCGTATCCCTACGGGGAAACTGATTTTGAAGGACTTTTCCCCTACAAAATCAGCATCTCGGCAATGATCGGCGATTCACATGCTGCAGCCTTTGGAGAAGGCTGTTTCTTTCCGGGAACCGCAAAAGCCACTCTGGGAACCGGCTCGTCGATATTGATGAACACAGGAGATCGAAGAAGCGAATCCAATACGGGCATGGTTTCCACCATCTGCTGGAGCAGGAAGCACCGCGTGGATTATGCCCTGGAGGGTATTATTGTTACAGCAGGCGCAACAATCAAATGGCTACGCGATCAGCTTGGTTTTTTCGGGAAGAGCAAAGATACGGAAGAGATGGCCCGAGCCGTTGAAAACAACGGCGGTGTATATCTTGTTCCCGCATTCAGCGGGCTGGGGGCTCCGTACTGGAGGATGGACATGAAAGCCGCTATCTTTAATCTGACTTTCGCGTGTAATAAAAACCACATCGTTCGGGCTGCCCTGGAATCCATTCCCTTCCAGATTAAAGACGTAGTGAATGCAATTGAGACGGACAGCGGAATCAAATTACGGGAGCTCAAAGTTGATGGAGGAATCACAGCAAATCTTTTTGTTATGCAGTTTTTAGCAGACCTTTTGAATGTAAAGGTTACCAATATTGGCATTGAAGAGGTTTCTGCTCTGGGGGCATCTTATCTCGCCGGCCTGGAGGTGGGAGTGTATAACAGTCTTGAACAATTGGAGAGCCTTGTTTTGAGTAAAAAGCAGCACTCTCCCTGTGAAAAACAAAAGGAAGTTTTCAAGTTTTACGAAGACTGGAAAAAAAATGTAAAGAGGTTATTGTAAAATGCTGCTTGCCATACAGAGAAGAACCAAGATCCTAGAGCTGCTTCAGGAAGAAGGGAGTGCCCGGGTTGCCAATCTGAGTAAGATTTTTAAAGTATCCGAGCCGACTATCCGCCAGGACCTTGAAAGGCTTGAAAAGGAGGGGTATATAGTCAGAGAGCACGGTGGAGCGTATCTGAAAAGTATCCCCAGTCAGGTGAGAAGCTTAACGCTTCAACATACTGAAAATATGGATAAAAAAGCGAGGATAGGGGAAAAAGCAGCGGAGTTTATTAATGATGGAGATTTCATTATTCTGGATTCAGGCTCAACTACCACAGAGATAGCCAAGAATCTGGTTAATAAAAAAGATTTAAAAATAATCACCGACTCCCTGAATATAGCTCTCCTGCTGGGTTCGCAGTTTTCTTTTGAGATCATGGTAACAGGGGGTGAGTTCAAAGCACCGACCTTATCATTAACGGGCGCCAAAGCAGCCAATTTTTTCCAGCATATCTACGTTAACAAGCTGTTTCTGGCCACTGGCGGTGTTTCTCTTGAAGCAGGGCTTACCTATCCGGGAGTCAACGACCTGCAGGTGAAACGGGCAATGATTAACGCAGCCTCTGTTGTCTACCTGGTAGCGGATTCTACAAAGATCGGGAAAACATCCTTCGCCTCTCTGGGCGGCCTGGAACTCGTTCAATACCTTATCACCGATGATGGAATCGACAGGAAGGCCAAAGATCTCATTGAGAAAAAGGGCGTAAAGGTAATTTTAGCTTGATTACCTCATGAAAAAAACTGATGTGCCAGTACATAATGCGGGAGGTCTTCGCGAATGAAAAAAAAACTAACTTTAGGCCTGGCGGTAGGCACCAGAGGATTTTTTAATCAAGAACTTGCAAGAGCGGAAAAGAAAAAACTTCTAACAAAAATTGAAAAATCAGGTTTTAATACCGTAGTTCTGCCTGACGGTGCAACATCAAGTGGCGCAATCGAAACTGTCGAAGATGCTCGGAAATGCGTGCGGCTTTTTAACGAACACCGTTATGAGATCGAAGGTATTATCGTATCACTTCCCAACTTTGGGGATGAGATCAGCATCGCTGTTACACTGAGCGAATCAAAACTCGACGTTCCTGTACTTGTCCAGGCAACAGATGATGATACTGACAGGGTGGATTTGCTTCATCGGCGAGATGCCTTCTGCGGAAAGCTGTCAGTATGCAACAATCTCCATCAATACGGAATACCCTTTACCGACACGACCAATCACACCTGCAAAATCGAAAATGAAGTATTCACGAAAGACCTTGAGTTTTTCGCTGGTGTCTGCAGAATAGTCCATGGTCTGAAACATGCGAGAATCGGCCAGGTTGGGGTCAGGCCTGCGGCCTTCAGTACAGTGAGAGCAAGTGAGAAACTTCTTCAGTCTGCCGGTATAACCGTGGTTCCGGTTGACCTCTCAGAGATTATCTCTGCCGCAAACAAACTTAAGAACTCCGAAAAACCGGTTAAAGATAAATTTGACGAAATTCACGCATATGGTACTATTCCCGATACAATCAATGAGGAAAATATCTTTAAGAATGCACGGCTTTCAGTGATTTTGGAACGGTGGATGACAGAAAACAATATTGATGCCTGTGCTGTTCAATGCTGGCCTTCCATCCAGGAGAACTATGGGTGCGCAACCTGCACTGCCATGAGCATGCTTGGAGAAAAGCTCATTCCTTCTGCCTGCGAGGCAGACATTGCCGGGGCCGTATCCATGTATACACTTACTCTCGCATCTGGACTTCCTTCGGCCCTTTTGGATTGGAACAACAACTACGGAGATGACCGCAACAAGTGTGCAGTTACTCATTGTAGTAATTATCCAAAAAGTTTTATGAATAATGATATTGAAATCTCCAATCTGGATATTCTGGGTGCCTCCCTTGGATACGACCGTTCCTTTGGAGCAATCAAAGGAAAGATAGCACCCGGACCTTTTACCTTCTTTCGAATGGATACCGATGATGCTGCAGGGAAAATCCGCGCCTATCTTGGGAAGGGAGAGTTTACCGATGATCCTTTTAACATGGACGGCGGCATCGGTATCTGCAGAATTTCCAGCCTCCAGTTTCTAATGAAATACCTCTGTCAAAATGGGTTTGCTCACCACGTGGCTATGGCACGATCCTACTGTTTGCCTGCTATTGAGGAGGCAGTAACAAAATACCTCAACTGGGACCTCTACGTGTACAGTTAATCCGTGATGCCCCTCCGGTATTTTTTTAATAGAATCCTGACCCGGACAAGCCATAACTAAAAAGGTAAAATCCATACTACAATAAGCAATCACTATTGTAGATATTGAGGCAACATATGATTCTTACTGAACGATATAAAGATCAGATTGCCGGGGTTCTGGCATGTTATGACCGCGTTATACTCCATGGAACATTGTCCGGCTGGTGCTATGACAAAGGGATGACAAGGTTTCTATTTTTACACATGATTAGAATATTTGATTATCCACAGTTTGCCCGGACTCTTCTGGACATGATCCGGTAAAATGCTGAACACGTTGCCCGGGAAAACGGAATCAAAATCGAGTTTATCGGAAAGACCAAAGCCTTCCGTATGGAAGCCCGGATTAAGGAAATCATCAAATCACGCAGATAACAACCTCATTCCAGTCTTGTTCACATCTTCTCAGCCATGGAAACCTGCACAAACCACAAGTCCTGGCATGAAGGGGACTCAACATCAATTACCTATACAATAAATCCCTCCACATGTACTTCACCATAAGAACAACAGTGCAATTTGCAGGATACTCAAACGGGTTCGTGGTCTCATTAAACGTGTTGCCCACACGTATAAATATATCCGTTGATGATGTACAAAAAGCAACAAATAACTTTTGTGAAATACATGATAGTACGCATCACCATAGTACCCAAGAGGGGTTGTATTAAGCAATATGTACACGATGTTGTGCGAATAATTATTAACTAGACATCGTTAACTTCCCCATGGTGAAGTTTGTAATCGATGTTGTGCTATTTATGAATAAACTGCTAAATAAAATGATAAACGGAATGTTAAGAGCCAGGTGTATTCTTTAGAATACTTGAAAAAATCCCTATTTACTAAAGCCCTAACCCTTCTGCAACACCATCACCATAAGCCTTATCAGCTTTGCGAAAATGAGCAACCATCTTTTCCTGTATATTTTTCTGCACTTTTTTAAGACTGCCCACAATATTCTCAATAAGTCGTTTCTGCTCATCAGGTGGCATCAAACGGAACAGATTTCCAGGCTGGAGGTAATCATCATCCACACCCTGTTTTTGATCATACCAATCTGCATCTCCGGAAATTTTAAGCGACGGTTCTTTATAAGCAGGATCTGCCTTGGGGCCTCCGAAACTGTTCGGTTCATAGTTCACAGACGCACCGCCATTGTCATCAAATCTCATGTATCCGTCACGCTGATAGTTCTTGGCTTCAGTTGCACGGGGACGGTTTATCGGCAAACGTTCGTAGTTTACACCCAAGCGATATCTATGCGCGTCTGCATAGGCAAAGATGCGAGCTTGAAGCATCTTACATGGAGAGAAGGATATACCGGGAACGACATTCGCGGGAGAAAAAGCTGACTGCTCCACTTCGGCAAAGTAGTTATCCGGGTTACGGTTCATCTCCAATATTCCAACATCGATTAAAGGATAGTCTGCATGAGGCCATACCTTGGTTAAATCAAAAGGGTTCCAGCGGTACTTTTCTGCATCGGCTTCAGGCATTATCTGCACTTTAAATGTCCACTGGGGGTACTCTCCATGTTCGATTGCTTCAAATAATTTGCGAGTATGATAATCAGGATCTTCACCGGCAAGTCGATCCGCTTCTTCCTGCATCATATTTTGAATTCCCCGCTGTGTCTTGAAGTGAAATTTAACCCAGAAGCGTTCATCTTGTGCATTGATGAAGCTGTATGTGTGGCTTCCATAACCGTTCATATATGGAATCCCCCTGGGAATGCCACGATCTGAAAATAGAATAGTTACCTGATGCAGTGATTCCGGCACCTGCGACCAGAAATCCCACCACATAATATGAGATCTCAGATTTGTTTGGGGTGAACGTTTCTGGGTATGGATAAAGTCTGGAAATTTTATGGCATCCCTGATAAAAAATACGGGAGTATTGTTCCCCACCATGTCCCAGTTACCCTCTTCTGTATAAAATTTAAGTGCAAAGCCTCTGACATCTCGAACCGTATCTGCAGAACCTTTTTCTCCTGCCACAGTTGAAAAGCGGCCGAATACTTCGCTTCTTTTACCAATTTTGGAGAATAGTTTTGCCCGGGTGTATTTCGTGATGTCGTTTGTTACAGTAAAAACGCCATGTGCACCTGCTGCTTTTGCATGGACGACGCGCTCGGGAATACGCTCACGGTTGAAATGAGCGAGTTTTTCAAGCAGATAATGATCCTGTACAAGTGTCGGGCCGCGTTCTCCTGCGGTGAGCGAATTCTGGTTGTCTCCGACAGGTATGCCTGCAGCAGTTGTCAATTTTTTTTCTTCACTCATTGTTGATCCCTCCTTTTACATTTAATTATTTGCATCTGGATCACGAACATAAATATAATTCTTAAAAGATTTTTAAACTTAAAATTTCATATAACGACCAGTGTTATTCTGAAGTTACAAGAAAAACAGGAAATTTAGGTAACGAACAATTCACTACACAGGAACAAATTTTAGGCAAGTAATTATGATTTTTCTGATCGCTTTTTATTTTCTCCGCCAGCTTCTTTTTCTTTTCCACCGCTTCCATTTCCTTTTCATCCTTGGAAAAGCGCCAGGGCTGCATTATCCGATCTGTTATCTTTCCACCTATATGATTTTTTCAATTATATGTTCTCGGTTTGAACTGTGCCCGAAAGAGCTGCCCCACTTTCAACTCCCACCCACACCAACTTCTCTATTTCAGCCGGGATCTTATCCTCATCGCGATTAAGAATGATGACAACTCCTACCGGTGGAATAATTATTACCTCTTATATATCTTTACTCTTCAGGCGGATAATCATACATTCAGCGTACATTATTCATCCATTCCCCCACTGTAAAGGTAGGGGAAGCGGCCCGGGAATTGCCCGGTAACAAAAACTGCCTTAAAGAGTGCCTCTATCGACGGGCTGTAGGGACCGTACGAAGCTGCTATAAAAAGAGCATCCTCTACAAACGGAATTGCCGTATAGGGATTGTCCACCGAAAGGACGGCGAAGGGAACCTCCTTTTCCATACATGCCCGCGCCCATGGTGCCTGCAGCTCATTTGCAAGGCCGATGACAACGATATCATAATTTTTGAGCTTTTTCCTGACCTCTGCAAGCCTGTTCTGGTTTCTTCTCCTGTTGGGCATATAGTAGATGTTAATAATGTCCCAGCCCGGAAGATACTGTTTTGCCAGCTCTTCGAACTGACTTGTCGGCGAAAGAACAAGTCCCTTCACACCTCCCAGTGATACTTTGAAAAAATAGCCTGGCGGAAACATACCGATTTTCGACGAAATAAGTGTTATGCCCTGAGCTGTGCCGGATTCAACCCTGTACTGTGCTTCCTGGATCATCCTCTTTCGCACGATACTGCTGCCCTGCCGGACATAAAAGTTCACGAGGTATCGTTTCTTCATTTTAAGCACTCGAAGAACCCTCTGATCAAGTTCCTTTTCATCGAGTATACCGTTTTTAAAAAGTGCTGCCGCATTTTCGATTATCCGCTTCTGATTTTCCAAATCATGCGAGACGAGCATAAGATCATTACCCGCTCTGAATGCAAAAACAAACGCCTTGAGAATATCAGAGGCATAGCTCCTCGAGCCACCCATCTCGAGATCATCCGTTATAACCAGGCCGCGGTAAGCAAGGTTGTTTCGAAGCAGCCCTGTAATGACATCCGTTGAAAACGATGCGGAATAGAGGGGATCGATCTGTCTGTAGACAATGTGTGAAACCATGCACGCATCCATCAGGTTTTGAGAGATGAGCAGTCGGTACGGTTCGATGTGAACCCACTGCAGCTCATTCAACGGTGTGTCGACAATTCCTGAATACCTGTGGCTGTCGAAGTCCGTCATACCGTGCCCGGGAAAATGCTTGACCGTTGTGAGAATCCCGAGCTGACGATGCTCTTCAATGAATGCCCGAACCATGCCGTACACCTGAAACGGATCGGAGCCGTATGAACGAGTCCCGATAACCCTGTTGTCGGGATTGGTCAGGACATCCGCACACGGCGCAAAATTCATATTGATTCCCAGATCATGCAGGGTCAATGCAATAAGCCGGGCTGAATCTCGGCAAAATTCCGGATCCCCTGCTGCGCCGAGCAGGCCCGGCGATGGGACCATTGCGGCATGCAACTCCCTGATGTGATTCACCGTTCCGCCTTCAAGGTCTGTTGCGACAAACGGCGGTATGTTGAAACGGGTGCCTGCACAAAGATTCTCAATCATGTCCGTAAGGTTTCGAACCTGCTCCCTTGACTGCACATTCCGCAGAAACAATTTCATATTTCCAAGTCTTCCGGAGCTCATCCATTGGGTATTTTCAGCATCAAGGTCGTACCCCTGAAACCCGAATATGAGTATCTGCCCTATTTTTTCCTCGATGGTCATTGAAGAGATAATATCCCGGGCATCCGCTTCATAAAAATCCAGAAACTGCAGGTTTTTTGCCGCATGGCAGCTGGCAGTGGAAGAAAAGAATATTAAAGAGAACAGCACTAATGAGAGAAAGATGAATGGCAGCCTTTTATTCATTATTCGTTGTCGATAAACAATACACTGTACCTTGACGAGATTTATGCAAAACCCGCACTCTGAGACGCATCGAGTCGATGACATTACAAAAAATCCCTGCACAAATCACACCTATACAGACAGCACGTTCAACCTTCCTCCTTATTCTTTTTTATTTAAAAATCAGGAAAGCAGTTTATATAACCCGGATGGGCACTACTAGGGACAAACGCAAAAGAAAGAGGGGGGTCATACTCGGCAAGTATACCCCCCCCTTTTTTGTAAACGGATACGGTAATCAGTCAATCCTTGTTACTTTGAAATTATCGATGCTCACCGATACGCTGTTCGTTCTGAATGTAAAGTAGTTTCCCGAACGTATCGGACCGCCGAGGTCAAAAGGATAGTAGTACCTATCCGGATCGAAAGGATCGTAAAATTTACCTTTTCCGGTGCGTGTATCGATCTCGAGCTTGACGGGTACGGTATAATTGAGATACTCGGACTTCAAGTATTCATCTTTTATGAAAAACTTGCCGCCATATTTTATAATGTCACCTGAAGGATACAGCCTGTCCCACAGACTCATATCGGTCAGACCCTTGCTCTCGTATGCCTGGAGAAATGCACCGGGTGGTCCATAGTGACCCGGATCCCACGTTACCCAGGCCAGCAGTGACTGACCATTCCCCCAGCTTCGCACGGTACTCGGGTTGTTTACACAGATATGGATTCCGAATCCTGCATAATCATCCTGTCCGCCGTCTACATATCTGAGATCGAACTGGTAGAGCATCTTACCATACTGTCGTACTGGTATGGTGATCATCGCCATTGTTTCTTTTGTATCTGTCTGTACAAGCCTTCCGTTCATCACCTTCCAGTTTCCGCTTACCGGCATCCACCGTGAAAGTGAGCTGCTCGAAAATGTCTCATACACCAGATCGGTGTCTGCAAAAGAAACTACTGCCACACAGAAAAAAAGCATAAGCAGTACAACTTTTAAAGCTTTCATAGAACTTCCCCCTTTGCACATTAGAAATATATTTTGGAATTTACCCCTTCCATTATGCATTTCATCACTTATCTCGTCAAGAATTATTTGCATTCTCTACCGGAAAAAATATTTGATACCGCCTGTTTGCCCCTCATATCCTTGATTTTATCTCTAACCATGTTATTGTTTAAAACCAGTGACAAATAATCTTTTTTAAGGAGATGAACAATGCAGATAGGAATGGTTGGGCTCGGCAAGATGGGAGCGAACATGGCGAGACGGCTTATGAAGGGAGGCCATGAGTGCGTGGTATTCGATCTGGACAGAAACAATGTCAAACAACTTGAAAAAGAGGGTGCCTCAGGAAGTACCTCGTTGAGTGACCTCGCTCAAAAGCTGCAGCCTCCTCGCGCCGTGTGGATAATGGTGCCTGCCGGCAGGCCGACCGAGCAGACGATTTCGGATCTGACCTCTGTTTTTAAAAGCGGAGATACAATCATCGACGGTGGGAATACCTACTACAAAGACGACATCCGCCGGGCTGAAGAGCTCAAAAAAGAGGCTATCGACTATGTGGACGTCGGAACAAGCGGCGGCGTATGGGGACTTGAACAGGGGTACAGCATTATGGTCGGTGGAAAAGAAAGTGTCGTTCAGCGCCTGAAGCCTTTATTTCAGACGCTTGCACCCGGACATGAATCAGGATGGGGACATGTCGGCCCGACCGGTGCAGGGCACTTTGTGAAGATGGTTCACAACGGCATCGAGTACGGCCTTGCTCAGGCGTATGCCGAAGGATTCGAGCTCATGAAGCTCAAAAAGGAATTCGATCTGGATCTACACCAGATAGCCGGCATATGGAGATTCGGCAGTGTTGTACGCTCCTGGCTGCTCGACCTCATCGAAAAGGCCCTCTCCGAAAATCCCGATCTGGAGGACATAGCAGCCTTTGTTCCAGATTCCGGGGAAGGACGCTGGACTGTGCTCGAGACGGTCGAAGCTGAATGCGCGGCACCCGTAATAGCGATGTCGCTGTACAGGCGTTTCCAGTCCCGGATGGAAAATCCATTCTCCGATAAACTCCTCTCTGCGATGAGAAATCAGTTCGGCGGTCATGAAATGAAAAAGGAGTAACCTTTATGAACGATTACACATCTATCGTTATTTTCGGCGCTTCCGGTGACCTTACCCGACGGAAACTCATCCCGGCGATCTACAGTCTCTATGTAAAAGAAAAACTGCCGGACAATATTAATATAATAGGATATGCAAAATCACCGATGAATGATGAGGAGTTCAGAGATCGTGTCCGTGTCCCTGACAGCCATGTTGGATGCAATAATCCAGAACAATACAGCTTGGGAAATTTTGCAGAACGGTTACACTACTGCGAGGGTAGTTACACCGAAGAATCAGGCTTCAAAAAGCTCAACCGACGGCTTATTGATATTGAAAAAAACAGTGCAAACCGCATATACTACCTGGCAACACCTCCTCAACTATTCACCTCAATCGCCGGCAATCTCAAAAAAGTAAAACTGATGGATGAAGATACGGGGTGGCGGCGCCTTGTTATTGAAAAACCCTTCGGGAATGACCTCGAGACTGCTATTGCTCTCAACAAGGCCCTGCACAGGGATATGGATGAACACCAGATCTACAGGATAGATCATTACCTTGGGAAGGAGACGGTACAGAACGTACTGGTTTTCAGGTTCGCGAATACCGTGTTCGAACCGATATGGAACAGAAACTACATCGACCATGTGCAGATCACCGTAGCTGAGACCGTCGATGTAGGCCATCGCGCCGGGTACTACGATAGCGCCGGCGTGCTTCGCGACATGTTCCAGAACCATATGCTCCAGATGCTCGCACTCGTTGCAATGGAACCACCCGCATCCTTTGATGCCGATGCCATACGAAACGAGAAGGTTAAGCTTTTTTCGGCAATCAGGCCGATAGTTCCCGAACACATAGGAGGGGAAACCGTACGGGCACAGTATACTGGATACAACAAAACGGATGGAGTTAAACAGGGCTCACAAACGGCGACCTATGCAGCGCTTCGACTGTTTGTCGATAACTGGCGCTGGAAGGGCGTTCCCTTTTACCTCAGGTCAGGCAAATCCCTGCAGAAGAAGACCAGTGAAATTACCATCCAGTTTAAAGATCCCCCCCATGTAATGTTTCCGCTGCCTGAAGGTGCGCCGATACGGGCTAATACGATATCAATCTGCGTCCAGCCCGATGAGGCGATCCACCTCAGGTTTGAAGCCAAGGTCCCGGATACTGCCGCAGAGATGCGTACGGTAAATATGGATTTTCGATACGCCGGATCTTTCGGTGCATGCTCAATTCCGGATGCCTATGAACGCCTGCTTCTCGATGCACTCCTCGGCGATGCGTCCCTCTTTACACGGAATGACGGTATTGAAAGGGAGTGGCGCTTCATCGACCCCATAATAAAGGCATGGGAATCTTCATCTGCACCCCCGCTTCAGTTCTACGATAAAGGAAGCTGGGGCCCGAAAGCCGCCGACGAGCTGCTCGAGAGGGATGGGAGAAAATGGCTGGCAATATGCGGGATGCCCGGGTAATTCAGTGTATGCGGGCAAGTACAAACAGGTAAATCATGAAAGCCAGAACGAAGTGGATTCTTATAATCTGTGAGATACTTCTCATATATTCAACGCTGTACATCGTTCGATTCATAACAATGTTTCTCAGGGAAAGAGGGTTGCTTTCTCTTACCATTTACACCATGACCGCTGTATTCTTTTTACTGGTTGCCCTGTATGTGTTGAGATTAAAGCCACCCATTCTCAGCATTCTGCTCCTCATTCCGATTCTCGGCGCATATGGCGTGCTGTTTCTAAAGATGAAGATACCGGTCGAGAGGATTCACCTTCTCGAGTACGGGCTTCTTGGATTTATGCTGACAGGCGTCCTGAACGACAGGTGGAGAGCCGGAAGATCGGCAGGCGGAGCGCTTGCTGGAGCAGCTACGGCCGGGTATGTCGACGAGGCCATTCAGTACTTTCTTCCAAACAGGGTATACGATTTACGCGATGTGGGGTTCAACGCGCTCGCGGGGTTTAGCGGAATAGTCGTATTTGCGGTTCTTCATTGGGTACAGAGGGCAAAAGGGGCTAAAGCTGTTCAATAGCGTTTCGACTCCCGGTCCTTTCGAAAGACCAATGTTTCCCTCTTGAACCTATCCGCTATTTTCAGAATATCCTCATCATTATGGTAGAGTAGTTTAGCCCTTTCAAACTCGACTCGTTCGGTGCCTCTGTTCAGCTGAAAGGCTGTGTGGTACTGGCTTACAATATTTTTAACAGGGTTTCCGGTTTTAGGATCTGAAAGTGTTACTTTACCGTTACAGTCGCAGAAGTATGTCTTTTTTTCATCCAGCACATTGAAGAATATCACCGTGCCGCGAACTCCGGCCAGAGCTGTAGGAGATTCTACCATAAAACCATTTTTCCTCTTAACGATCAGCAAAAACCAGCCCTTCTTCACTCTGATCTTCGGCTGGGACAGAATACTTTCAGTCGTTACACTGCTTTTTTCCTTGAGATGAAATACTGCAAAATCCCTTATTTCCACATCAGCCTCGGATCCCGTTCCTGTACGGATCGTATCACCCTCACCAACCAGAACCCCCGATTCTACCCTGACCTCATTTACATACACGTCACCTGCTGCAAAACTGATTCTACCCTCCATGGGCATTTCCCATTCTTCACTCCGAGAAGCTGCAATAAGCCTGAACGGGTGTCTCACAAGCAGAGCTGCCACGGTTGTTCCGAAAATCATTCGAATGAATTCTCTTCTCTTCATCCTTTCCATGACCTGGCCTCCGGGGTTGCATATAGTAAATCTCTGATATTATAACATGAGATCCCGGTTTACTGTATAATCTTTTTTATGCCATTCCCTCTGTCACGCGGCATGTTCTCCGAGCAAGGCCAAACCGGAAGCTTGTAGGATCGGATTATGTCTGTGGAATTGGAACTGTAAAGATGATTAGAAAGGATAAAAGCCGATGTCTATGGCGTTTCTGGCAAGTATCTTTCCCATCTCCTCTTTCATTATAGCGGCGTGGCCTTTTTCCCATTCGGCAAGCGTCTGAAAAAGTATTCTGATTTCACCCTCGCTCCCATCGGCTGATTTATCATAGAATTCAGCAAAATCCTTTTCAATGAGATAGGCCATCCTCATTATCGAATAGTCGCCGAGGTCGGAGTCAAGCGCGGTTGAAACTACCTTCTGTTTTGCCATTATTGCATGGTACCTATCCTCCCCTGCATCTCTGGGCAGCTCTGAAAGCTTCTTTCCCTCTTTCACGTTCTGCATCTGTTTTTTGAGGTACTCTGCATGCCCACGCTCCATCTCACTGAGGAAGGAGAAAAGCTCCTTCAAGACAGGCAGTTTTACCTTTTCACGCTGTTCATTGTAGAACTCCATGCCCTGGAGCTCCATCCTGTGTGCAAGCTGAAGCACATCGTAAACTTTCATTTCTTTCTCCGTGTCCGGTGTCTTTTTTCAGGACTTTATACATTATTCTGATGCTTCACATACGAATAAGGCTGTTTACCGGCAGCAATACTCGTCAATGGCCTGCGCGCCCCGGTGACCATCGGCAATTGCATGCACCACATCAGGCCCGTGCACAATATCGCCCCCGGCGAACAGCCAGGGGATATCTGTGCCGCCGTTCTCGTCGGTTACAATTTTTCCTCTGACAAAATCAAGCTTTTCCTCTATATCTTTTCCCAGGTAGCCGTAATCAGGGGCCTGGCCAATGGCTTCGACCACCATATCCGCGGAATAAAACTCCGTATCAGATTCGTCAGTCTGGGGATTGAACCGGTTGCTTTCATCGAATATACTTATGCATTTCACTGTCGCCAGACCTTTTACACTGCCGGAAATATCATGCTCGACCTTTGTCGGGAATCGAGCGTTCTTGATTTTTATTCCTTCCTCCCGGCCTTCTATTATCTCGTCATCGTCCGCAAGCATTTCGCCCTCTTTCTCTAAACAGGTCAGGATGATTTGTACCTCGCCGTATTTTTTACGCTGAAGACGAGAAAGAGACCTGGCGATATCGAACGCGACGTTTCCTCCGCCTACGATTACTATATTCCTGCCGACAAAAAAATCTTCTTCCAGGGCTATTTTCGCAAGAAGGTCGAGCGCCTGAAAGCAGCCTTTGCCGTCAATACCCTCAGTACCGGTCGAACGTGGATTGTCGAAGCCCGTTGCAATAAAAACCGCCTGAGATTCATCTTTCAATTTCTTGAACGGGACGTCAACACCAACCTTCGTTCCGGTGATAATACGAACACCGAGATCCTCAATTATTCCGATATCGCGGTCGAGAGCCTCATCCGGAAGTCTGTACCTGGGAATACCGTAACGCATTATGCCTCCGGCTTTTTCATTGGCCTCGTATACGGTAACCTTGTATCCAAGGAGAATCAGATAATAGGCTGCACTGAGTCCTGACGGTCCGCTTCCAAGGATACTTACCTGCATGCCATTTTCCGGTTTCTTGAACGCCGCCGCAACCCTTTTCATCGATTCGGTATCGAGATTATCAACCGCGTATCTTTTAAGCCAGCGTATGGCAACCGGTTCTCCCCTGAGACTGATCGAGCACACCGTTTCACATTTATGCGTGCATACCCTTCCGCATACACTGGAAAGGGGATTGTCCATATACATCTGTCGAACCGATTCCTCGAGGTCATCGTCCCAGATCGCCCGTATATACTCGGGTATGTTCATATGTGCCGGGCAACTCTCTTTGCAAACCCCGCATTCAACGCATCGTGAAGCTTCTTTGAGCGCCTCCTGACGGGAAAAGCCCTTCACAATTTCAATAAAGCTTTCCCACCTCTCTTCCGGTTTGAGCTCATCAATCTCCATCCTCTCAAGATCAAGCCAGGAAAACTCATCCAGAGTTGCATACCCCTTGTTATCGGCGTATGCATCTCCCGGTACGAACAGGAAATTCCTTCGTATATCTTCGACTTCTTCATCGGCAAACATGTCGGGCTTTGTCCTGTAGGTTCGAATGTATTCCCTGCTCATGGTCAGTGAGCTCGAAGGGCACATGTCGACGCAGAAACCACAGAAACAACACCTTCCGTAGTCTATAACCGGGCGTTTTCCAAGCTTTCCCTCTCCCACGTTCTCGCCTTCGATCATGGTTATGGCGTTAGTCGGACATATATCCTCACACGTCCCGCATCCGATACATTTTTCTATATCGTTTGAGTGCAGCCCCCTGTACCGGGGGGAAGCACCCGGTTTATCAAAAACATCGATCTCTTCTTTGGGAAATCGTATGGTCGTCGGGCTTTTTAAAGCATTTCCCCAGAACTTGAACGGTGAAAACAGGCTTTTCTTACCCGGGTTCATACATACCTCCTGTAAATTCTTGATGATTGCGTTATTCTATCTGTCGAAATCAGGCGGGCATACACTGAAAGAGGCCATCCATATGGCGACATCGTCTATCCGCATTCCGGGCAGATGCTTATGGCAGAGACTCAACCCTGCCGGCAGTGAAGGCCCCCGAACTGAAATACGGTACGGTTTAAGCCCGCCGTTTGAAACCACGTAGTAGCCGTATTCACCCTTGCTTGATTCAACCCGTGCATAGGTATCGCCTGCGGGTACCGTGAACTTCAGCGGGTTCCCGAGATAAACTTTGAACTCTCCACCCGGCATAGCTTCAAGAATCTTCCTGATGAGCTGAATGGCCGCCTCATACTCCTTTCGAACCTGCACTGCCCTTGCAAGGGCGTCTCCGCCTTCAGTTGTAATTATATGAAAGTCAAGAAAAGGGTATGCAGCATACGGGTCGTCTTTTCTTACATCGGCAGTAAATCCCGTTGCTCGAAGGTTCGGCCCGACCAGGCCGTAGTTTACCGCCTCATCCGCGGAAATTTTCCCGATTCCCTTGAGCCTCCTGTGCACCACGGGATTTTCGAAAAGAAGGCTGTCCCATTCCCGAAGGTTGTACTCCATATCATCGAGCAGGCTTTCAAGTTTTGCTGCGAAACCTTCGGGAAGGTCCCTCCTCACACCGCCCGGCAGATTATATATATGATAGATACGGGCGCCAGTAAGCCACTCGAAAAAGTCGAGCACACGGTCCCTTTCATTCATCATCCGGTACATGATGCTGTACAGCCCCATCATGGCGCCGAGCGCGCCCATACCCATGAGGAGGGATGTCATCCTGCTCATCTCGAGAGTAAGACTTCTCAAGAATTTCGCCCGTATCGGTATCTCGATACCCATAAGACGTTCGACGGCAGTGCAGTAGGCGACCTCATTCGGGTCTGGATCGGGAACACAGATTCTCGGGATGAGGCTGATATTCTGAAACCAGAGGTTCTGTTCCATAAGTTTCTCGAACCCCCTGTGCAGCTGCCCCGCATTCACACGTACCCGTGTTATGGTAGAGCCCACAACGTCGCACACATACCCGAAGTTGCCATGCATGCCCGGATGGTTGGGGCCGAAGAAAAAATCATAGGTCGCGTATTTGTCTGTTTCTGCTATCTTCGTTACCTCATAAAAATCACTCATACACCGGCCTCCTCAACACCGTCTACAACTCCATACGCCCGCCTGGAGTACTCCTCGGTATCGAAGTCCTTCCGGAGAGGCGGGATGTCGCGCCAGTTATGGAGAAAAAGCGGTGAAAGATCGGGGTTGCCGGTAAACTCGACACCGAACATCTCGTGTATTTCCCTCTCGTACACCTGCGCCTGCGGCCAGATATCCAGTGCGGTCGAAACTTCCGGAGCATCACGGTGAGTCTGCGCCTTGATAACTGCATGAAGCCTGTGGGTGTAGGACCACAGATTATAGGTTACATCCATGCGGTTCTCATCGATCCAGTCAACGCAGGTAATGTTCGATAAATGCTCGAATCCGGATGACTTCAGTACGACGAGCGTACTTACGGCACGCTGACCGTCGGTTACAAGTTCCATCCTGTTGCCGTAACGCTCGTTTACCGTAACTCCCGCAAGCAATTTTCGCAGTTTGCGTGCCATCTCCTTATTCGTCATTTCACACCTTCCACGATGGAGATTTTCTTCTTTGTCTCCTGGGCTTTTGCAACAGATGCAATACCTGGCCTCAGAACGGGCTCCGTTCTTTCGAGCACCTCAGCCTGGTTTCGCTTGTACCACTCGTAGTTGAGCCGGTACTTCTTATATCCGACCGCCTCGCCTTTTTTTATCATCTCCATCAGGTTTACGAAACCGTCGATAACCGCCTGCGGTCTCGGCATACACCCGTTCAGGCTCAGATCGACAGGAATATACCGGTCGAGCTGGTTGATGGTTGCGTAGCTCTTCCAGTAGATCCCGCCGTTTACAGGGCATGATCCGAAACCGACAACCCATTTCGGCTCCGGCATCTGTTCGTAGGAGCGCACTATCCGCTTTAGGGTCTTCACCGACACGTATCCGGTAACAAGCAGAATGTCCGCCTGCCGTGGGGTTGCCATGGGCCCGATGCCGAACCTCTCCATGTCAAACCTGCTCGTCATAGTAGGGGGGAGCTCGACTGCACCGCACCCGGTGCAGTAGTAAAGCATCCAGAGGCTTCGACTTCTGAAAAAGTTCAGGACGCGTTCGAACTTCCCGTCAAGTATCTCTTCTCTGCTTACCTTCAGCATATCCGTTACCTCGTAATAACCTTATTTAAATTGTACCGGACCTCAGGTACATATTAATGACAAGTTGAATAAATGCAAGCCCACCGGCAGTGAACCATAAAAACTTCGTCGCCTGCTCCACCCGGTACCTGGCGAATATGGCATTGATCGCAAGGGATAGCATATACACTAAAAACTGCTTCAGAATAAAAAGCCCTATCCCAGGGCCCCCGCCTAAAAAGAGAGTAACGATCAGCCCTGTTTCGATGAAGATTCCGACACTGTGCTGCAGAAAGGCGAGCCCAAGGAATTTGCCGGAGAGCTCGACCATCGGGCCTGAGGCAATCTCGGAAGGCGCGATCATCGTATCAAAGGGCTTTTCGGCAAGCATGGCCTGAAGCGCGATAATACCCGCAACAAAACCGAACGGCATGGTAATTATATTCCAGCTTAAAAACCCAGCCTGCTGCGCTTGCCCGAGCGCAACCAGGGACGTTGAATTGAAAGCAGCAATCATGCACAGAACAATCGTCGCAAAGGGCACCTCGTAGCCGAGCATCAGGGTAAGCGCCCTGCCGATACCGATGGATGCGAGCGGGTTGCCGGAGGCCGACACCCCCATTGCCATGCCGAGATATCCAATCGGCATGAGATACAGAATGACGATAATCGGGCCCGTCGATTGAAACGGCAGGTACCGTCCGACCGGTAAAAACATCGCAGCTGCAACAAGCCCGGCAAGACCCATAACGGAACCCATATCCATGATCCAGTGATGCGAGATGCTCTTCCTGCTGAAACATTTTATTACGTCTATATAGCTCTGCCATACCGGTGGACCGTATCTCCGATGAAATCGTGCGGAAAACCGTCTGCCGATGCCCATGAAGAGCAGGCCCACAGCCATAACAAAAAATGCATGCCCCAGCACCTTGACCACACTCAGTAACATTATGCTGTCCTCTCTGATATTTGTACCCAGTACTCAACAGGGCACATTACCCAATAGGGCACATTACCCAATAGGGCACATATACAGCGTGCAAATATTCAAATAAAAATAGCGCGCGTCTTAATTCGTGACTCATATTACAAAAACAAACCGTGCTATACGATTCCTCCAAAAACAACAACCAACAAAACGACAACGATCAGCAGCACAAGAGTGCCGAGCTGAGGCGTGTTGAACCACCGTTTTACCGTCCCGCTCAGCTTCCCTGCCTCAAATCCTATTCGCCTGAAAAGGCCGTCCATCGAAGTTCCTTTCAAAAAGGGCTCAATAGTGACCTCAAAAGGCTCGTAAAAGTGCATCCCGTAGTGATACTTCTCCTCGGTCAGGCCCCACTCTTCAGGCGTCTCCCCCGAGGTGTAGGTGTCAAGCTGCTCCACATGCTCCCTCTTCCTGCCGATCAGATATAAAAAACCAACGATGAAAAAAGAGCCCATAAAGATCGCTCCGATCGAGGTCAGCCTGATGCTCGTGGTGACTCCCTGAATCGAAAAGAGGTCCTGGCTTATGGGGGCAAGTCCCATACCCGTAAATATACTGTTTACCGGACTCAAGACAAGACCGGGGAAAAACCCGCCGAGCATAACAATAAACATCATAATCAGCATCGCAAAGGCCATGGGCGCGGGCACTTCCTTTATCTTAGCGAATCGATTTGAGAGCTGACCCAGGTATATGGTATGAAGTCCTCTGTACAGATAGAGAAACGAACCAGTCGATGCAAAAAAGGCGGGAATCGCCATGATAAGCATTTTCTTTTCGAACAGGGCCTGATAGATCATCCATTTGGAAGCGAAACCGCTCATCGGCGGTATGCCCGCAGCAGCGATGATACATATGAGAAATGTGAAGAAGGAAAGTGGCATACGGTAGGCCATTCCACCCAATTTGTGCATTTCCCGCTCTCCGGTTCTGTATTTGACCGAAGCAAGCGACAGGAATATGCCCCCTTTGAATACCATGTGATTGAAGGTATGAAAGAGCGCCGCCGCAATGCCCAGAGACGAGTTCATGGAAAGCGCCGCAATGATCAGTCCGATGTTCGAAACCGTCGAGTATGCCATGAGCTTTTTCATGTCATCCTGCTTGATTGCGTACAGTGTTCCGAGAACTGCCGTAATAACGCCGAACCAGCCGAGCACTGCAAGGTACAGCGGCACGCCACGGACTGCAGGGCCGACATAACCCGCCCTGTAAATTGGAAGCACAACCGCAATCAGGCCGAACACCCCGTACTTGATCATGACGCCTGAGAGAAACGAGGAAAAATCATCCGGCGCTTCAGCGTGCGCCAGTGACGGCCACATGTAAAAGGGAAATACGGCTGATTTGGCAAAGAAGGCAATGGTAAAAAATAGTGTGCTCAAAACGACCAGGCTGTTTCTCGTACCCCACAGCCCTGAAAAGTAACGCACGGAATCTGCGATGGCCATACTCCCGCTGCCGCTGATTCCAATAAAAATTCCGGCAAGCATCGCCGACGAACCGATGAGCGACAGGATATAGTAGTACAGAGCCGCTTTCCGGGAATCTTCCCTTCCGTGAGCGATTATGAGAAATGACGTCCATCCCATCACCTCCCATGAAATGAGAAAGCTAAACCAGTCACCGGCAAAGAATATTCCTGCATTGGCGCCCATGAGTATGGTCCACAGAGGAGCAACGCCGGTGGCGTGGTCTCTGTCGTTGAACGCAAGAGAAAAAATAGAAATAATCAAAGTGACAATCGTCGAACCTGCAAAAAAGATGAATCCAAGGCCCGTAAACTGGAAAAAAGCGCTCTGCCCGAGACCGGGAATCGGAGACAGGGCTAACGGAAATTTCTGCGAAATGCCGGAGCCGAAATTCCCACTTCTGAACAGAGAATATGCGGCAAAGAGCTGAAACAGCGTGCTCAGAAAGAAGAAAGCCCACTGGAGCCGCTTCCACCTCTTGAGAATTATCAGAGAAAAAATGCCGACAGCGTACGGGAGGACGACGGCACCATACATACCTGTATTTAAGATACCCGGACACGCGTTCATCATAGGGCTCCTCCGGCTGCTGAAAGGGCAACGAGCACGTTATTGATATAATCCGCCGTGTTGATGAGGTCCGACGCAGCCCGGCTCAGATACCCTTCAATGAGACCCGGACGCAAACCGAAAAGCACGACAACAAGCGCGAGAATCAGAGCGGGTGCCGCGGTGCTCAGGCTTATTTTCAGACGGCGGCTGCGCCTGGCTATATCTTCCGAAGGCTGCGCTTCAAAAAACACATGCCCAATTCGCATAAAATATGTACCCTCCAGTATAACAGAGAAGAGAATCACGGCAGCACCGATCAGAGGAAAAGTCTGTTGCCCTGCTGCCGAAAGGGAGCCCTGCCCGCTGAACAGGTCTTTCAACAGAATCATCTTCCCCCAGAAGCCGGCAAACAGCGGCATACCCATGAGTGAGAGCGCCCCCACTACGAACAGCGCTCCGGTCAGCGGGTACCGCCGCGCAATGCCGCGCATCTCCCGCCACCGCGCTTTACCGGAGGTTTTAATATAAAACCCCGCTGTCATAAGCATGAGCGGCTTTACAACAGAGTGGTTTAAAAGAATAAAAAGCCCGGCTGTCAATGCTACACTCCCCCCGATACTGAAGGTGAGAACAACGATTCCCATATGGCTGACGGAAGAAAATGCAAGGACTTTTTTAACATCCTCCTCCTTCAACGCAGCAAGCTCGCCGATCACAATGCTCGCCGCAGCAATAATAAAAACCACGGCAGTCAGCCGGCTTCGGGCAAACCGGAAGGTATCAGACCCGGCCATCATGGTAAGAAAAACTCTTCCGAAGGAAACCACCCCTGCAATGCCGCCGATGCCTGCGACCCCTGCTGCAATGGATGAAGGCGCCCCTCTGTACAGATCCGGCACCCATGTATTGAACGGGAAAAGCTCTGCTTCAAAAAAGAATATCCCGAGTATGCCGATTCCGAGAAGAAACGCGAGAGAGCCGTTCAGCTCGCTGCTTCGGGCTATATGTGCGATGTTGAGTGTTCCGAGGCTCGAATAGAGCAGCGCGATACCGGCAAGCATAATCATCGATACCAGCGCTGCGGGAACAAAATATTTCAATGCACCGCGTGCTCCAGAACCCGAACTCACGGATGCCGAGAGGCCGAGCAGGGCGATGGTGCCTATCTCGATAAAGATAAAAAGGTTGAAAAGATCCCCGGTCATTGTCATGCCGAGGGAGGCGAATACAAAAAGCGCGAAGAGCATATGGTAGTATGCTGGCCGGTTGTTTTGAAGATCGTATATATGAATGAGGAATGCGATAAAGTATATGAGAATCCCGAAACCGAATGCCACCGGGCCCAGATAGAGGTTTATTCCGTACGGAGGTTTCCAGCCTCCGATAATTACCGAATACGCATCGAATCCGGAGACGGAAAAGAAGTAAATCCCACCGGCTGCCCCTGCAGCATAGACCGCGATATTCAGATATTTACCAAACCTGCCTCGAACGATATTGCACACGGGGGCGAGAAATGCTGAAAAAAGCGGGAGTATGAGAAATAGAATTATATAGTTCACTGCACCACCTCTTCATCATCTGATTTCATCTGCCCGTACATGAAGGACGAAGTTTCAAGGCTCCTGTGCGACATATAATATTTAATAGCTATGACCAGCCCGAGTGCCGTTGTTCCGAAGGCGATTACGATGGCGGTAAGAACCATCGCCTGCGGAAGGGGGTCTACAAAAAGCGGTGTATGACCCGTGTTTTCCGTAATGATCGGCGCAATACCGGAAGGCCGCCACCCCAGGGCCACGAGAAGCAGATTTACTCCGGTCTGCAGTATGTTTATTGAAAGGAGTATTTTAATAATATTCCTTCTCGTAAGAATTCCAAAGACACCGATCAGCAGGATCGCACCGGCGTTGTATAAAAAAAGCTGCTGTATACTCATCTATTCTCCTTCAAATTCCCGAGGAAAGAACCGCTGATCCCGGATATCTCGCTGAGAACCTTCACACCGATAAGGGTATAGAGGATGACAACCGTGCCACCGCTGAAAAAATCTCCTACCCGCCCTGTCGGAAGAAAGTTCTGCAAAAACCCCCCGCCGTAGTAAATACCGAGAAGGCCCACTGCCAGAATACCCAGGCCCATCAGGGTTTCCAGAACCATATACAGTATCCCTCTACCCGTTTTTCTGAATGCAAGCGAGGTGAGAATAAAAGCAGATGCGAGCACCGCACCCCCCGCAAAACCGCCGCCAGGCGAGAGGTGCCCCCTGATGATTATGACAATTCCCACGACATAGATAAACAGATCGATAACCGGCACAGCGGTTTTTACAATATGGCTCGATTCGGTATAGACGCGTTTCTTTCTCTTTTCCATCAGCATGGCAACGCCCGCTGCAGACGCAAAGAGAACGATTACTTCGAGAAGCGTATCGAATGCACGGTAGTTCACCACGATGGAGGTAACGATATTCGCGCTGCCGGATTCGTATCCTTCTGTGCCGAATGAGACCGGGGAACCCGTATCCTCCCTCACCGATTTTGTCGAGAACTTCGCGGACACACGGTCTTCAACCGCTGCACTCAGCAGCTTCTTCCCCTCACCGGTATCGGTAAACGCGCGAAATACGAGAAATCCCGCGGCGCATAAAACGATGAATACAAATATATTTATCAGAACTCTATGACTTCTTTTCATTTTCCTTCCCACCGTCATAACCGATCTCTTCAATCCTTCTCAAAGCAAAGAAATACAGGGCCGTGCTTAAAACAGCCCCTATCGAGGCTTCTGTTATGGCAACGTCGTATGCCCTCATCAGCACGAAGAACAGTGCTGCAAGGAGGCTGACGATGCCGGTAATGAGTGCGGCTGCGCGAAGCGTTTTCGTAAAAAGCACCGCAATACCACCGGCAACCATGAGTGCACTCATAAAAAGGACAAGGTATATCATGCCGCATCCCCCTCGCTTTCCTCCGTATGAACAGACGGAGCCTGTGTATTTCGCGCGGCTCTCGCAAGTGCATGGCTCCCGACCGGGTTGGTCGCAATGACAAAGACCGCTATGAGGATGATTTTGAGCATCCACGAGGGCTGGAGGCATATAAGTCCTGCTGCAAGCGATAAAAAACCGAGGGTGGTAGCCTTTGTTCCCGCCTGAAGCTTGTTGAAAACATCCGGCATTCTCAGCACCCCGAGCGCACCCACAAATGTGAAAAACGCCCCCACGAGTAGAAAGAAGGAGCCGAGGATTTCCCGTAAGATCATCACTATATCCCCCTTTCCCTGTACCGGGCCACGACCATAACCACGCCGAAAGACAGAATAGCGTAAATAATCGCAATATCGAGAACAAATGAGTTCTTCAGAACAAACCCGAGTATCAGAAGTATTCCAGTGGTGAGCGTGGTGAGCATGTCCAGGGCCACCATCTTCTCGATCACAACCCTCGTTTTTATCAGTGCAATCATTCCAACGATCCCACCGACACCGAGTATAGCAAACGTAACGACAAGAACAATATTCATTCAGTAATCCTCTTTATAAATTTCTCAAAAGGCTCCATTATCTCCCTGGCATTTCTTTTTTCACTGACAGTGTGAATAACAAACTCCTTTTCATTCCCCTCGACCGTAAGGGTCCCCGGTGTAAGAGTTATGGAACTGGATAGAAGCAGCCTTCCGTAGGAGCTCTTCAGTTTTGACTTTCCCTTTTTCAGTTCCGGACTGATGGGAAGCTTCGGGTTGAGCACAACAAGCGCAATTTTCACATTTGCCCGTATCACCTCGAAAATAAAGTACGGCAGGTATATGAGGAAAAAGAAGATGCGAACGGGGCTGATGTATTTGAAAGGAAGCGCGTTAAACCGCATTGAGGCCGATGCAGCAACTACAGCAACGGCAAGGCCCACAATCAACGTGGGACCGGTAACCGTTTTTACGAGCAGTATGTAAATCACAAAAGCGATAACAAAAGAAAGGATAAACGTGCCGAGTTTTTGCATTGCAGCCTCCCTCAATACAACCTCTGTATACTGTTACAATCCCATCCTGCTATTTCCATCTGTTACTTTAATGACGAAAGTTTCTTATTCATGAGTTCGAGTATCACTTCCTGTATGAGGTCATACGCCTGCAGAACTTTCTTGCTCACAACATAGTAATACACATGCTGACCCTCCCGCCTGCTCCCGAGCATTCCCCTGTTTTTCATAAAGGACAGATGCTGGGACAGGTTCGTCGTGCTGATCGACATCTTTGCCTGTATTTCCGATACGGTCATTTCTTTGGCGCGCAGTATATCGAGGATTTCAAGCCGTTTCGGATTGGAAAAGGAGCTGCAGAAATCAGAATGCTGCTCATAGCTATATTCGTCCAATTACCTAATCCTTTAGTTGCATATTTTCGTAATAATTATATATCGAATTCTTTAGTATTGTCAACTGTTTTTTAAAAAAAATAGTCCGAGCCTAATGAGCCCGGCCAACATGGAATCCCTTTCGTTTGAGTTTTTAATACTGCAGCGATACGTACCGGTTATATTGTAAAAATGTATCTATTTGACAGGCAAGTCGTATTTACCACTGATATACGTATCTTGATTAGTCTTGATATGAAAAGTATCGCTGTAGCACTTTTATTAATTTGATTGCTGTTTCGCGTGGTACTGTAGTATACTCCTGCCATGCTCTGGTTCCCCCTTGCCATCGGCGCTGCGATTTTCTGGTCTGTCGGACAGATACTGATTAAGAGAGGGTTTGAAACAATCCCGCCGCTCTGGAACAATATCCTCAACGACGTGCTTTCACTCTTCATCTATATACTGGCAGCACTCCTGCTGAGTCGATTCAGTATCACCCGTCCCCCGTCGATTGTCTTTGTCTACGTCCTTCTTTCTTCGATGCTGTACCACGTGTTTTTCTATTCCATCTCCAAAGGGCAGATATCGCTTACGGGAACTGTCGTTGCCGGTTATCCTGTTGTAACCATTATTCTTTCCTATTTCTTTCTGAACGAGCGTCTTACCCTGTTTCAGTATGCCGGCATCGTGCTCATACTTTCGGGCTGCGTGATCGTGGCCCTGCCGGAAAACCATCCAAACTATGAAAACAGGAATTACTCGTGGATACTGTGGGGCATGGCCGGTGCAGTGACAATCGGCACCGGAGATTTCATTACAAAGCTTTCGATAAATATTGTCGGTGCCTATACACATATATTCTTTCTCGCCCTGGTATCAAACGGGGTATCCGGATTGAATTTTCTGCTCGACAGAAAAAACAGGAAGACACCCGTGTTTTTCCACAGGAGCTTTTTAGGGACTTTTGTCGGTATCATTATTCACCTGACAGGTGCCGTTATGTTTCTTACTGCCTTTAATTACGGGAAGGTCTCTCTCATCGTATCCGTCTCCTCGGTATATCCTGCACTTGTAGCACTTATGGCGGTAAAGTTACTCGGCGAGAAAATTAATACAAAACAGGGGGGCGGAATAGCAACTGCGATTATCGGCTTGATTCTTATTGGGCTGGGAACATTCTGAGATACAGCATATAAATCTTTGTAAATAAACGACCTATGGTTTTATCCATTAAAATTCTGGTCTAGCAAAGCGATATCTTTTCCTATTGTACCAGAATTTTTATGCTCAACTGACTTATTATGATATAATTGCCTGCGATTACATTCTACAGGTAAAAACCATACGGCAAGTGTCTGTTTTTACTTTTTAGGATTGAAAGTTAACTTGCCTATCTTTTTTATATCTAAGCAAGCCCTTTGGGAGTACCGAGAATCTCCGAAAAGACGATTGCCCTCTTAAGATGGGGAAGTGTCTCAAGTCTTTGGATTACAGAAAGTCCCTGCCTCTTTTTTTCGGTCTCATGATGTACGATAGTGCCGGATATGGCACTTATGCCACCGAAAGCACCTGTGTCCTGCCTTCGAACCTCAGGCGGTTTCTCCGGTGAAGAGGGCAGCTCTTCAGAAAGGATATAACTGGGGCTGAGAACATCATGAGCTGACTGCTCATGAAGAAAGGAGACACCGTCCATCGGAATATTCCTTCGTGAAGGAGCAGAGGGGGGAGGTTTCTCCATCGAGCTGGCAGGGGCTTGCCTGTCAAGCATACCGGAGGTTTCTTCAAGAGAGTTGATGGCTCTCATCAAAGGGCCACTTCCCGAGGGCATCTCCTGATGCAGACCGTTCTCCTCTTCGTCGGCATTTTGTTCGGTTTCTTCCATCCCTTGATGCTCTTGATGCGCTTCACCTGCCTGACGCATCCTTTTCTTCCTGGAAGAAACCAGCCCCAGAATGACGTTGAGAAATATAAAAATTAAAAAAATCAGGAGAAATACCAGTTGCATTACTGCCCCTCTTTCGGTTTCGCCTCACCGCTTATGCTCTCTCGCATATCGGTATCCGCCTGAATATTCCGCATTCGATAATAGTCCATTATTCCCATGTGTCCCTTTCTGAAGGCATCGGCCATCGCCTTTGGCACTTCCGCCTCAGCGAGCACAACCTTGGCCCTGTTCTCCTGCACAAGAGCGAGCATTTCCTGCTCACGTGCTCTTGCAGCCGCACGCCTCTTCTCAGCCTCAGCCTGAAACCTTCTTTTATCTGCCTCAGCCTGGTCCGCCTGTAGCTTCGCGCCGACATTTTCTCCCACATCGACATCCGCTATATCAATGGAAAGAATCTCAAACGCGGTTCCCGCATCAAGGCCCTTCTCCAGAACTCTCTTCGATATATTATCCGGGTTCTCGAGCACGTTCTTGTAGGTTTCTGCAGACCCGATGGTGGTCACGATTCCTTCACCGACGCGGGCGATTATCGTCTCCTCAGTAGCCCCGCCGACCAGGCGCTCTATGTTCGCGCGGACCGTTACCCTGGCCTTCGCCTTGAGCTGAATACCGTCCTTTGCCACGGCATCGATCGTCTGCTTCCCCTTAGCGGGATCCGGGCAGTCGATAACCTTGGGGTTGACGCTTGTTTTAACCGCATCGAGTACATCCCTTCCGGCAAGATCAATAGCCGCGGATTTCTGAAAGGAGAGCGGGATGTTTGCCTTGTTCGCTGCAACGAGCGACATAGCAACCCTGAGCACATTTCCGCGCGCAAGGTAGTGTGTCTCAAGGAGGTCGGTATCTATTGGAATACCGGCTTTAACGAGCATAATCCTGCTGTCGACTATCACGGACGGGTTGACCTTTCTCAGCCACATACCGATAAGCTTTGCCACACCCACCGGCGCGCCGGAAAGAAGCGCCCTGAACCACAGGCCGAAGAATTTAATGAACAATATGATGAAAATAAGTGCAACGATTCCGATAAAGACATACAGTATGTACCACATCTCTCATCTCCATGAGCCGTTCAATATTCTCTGAACCACCGGCCGCTTTATGTTTTTTCTTTCCCGATACTATATGATAAATTTGACAGTTTTCTTCACGATTGTCCACAGGTAAAATCCATCGGATGCATTTAGTGAACGGGAACTAACCTTCCAAGTAACTTCAAACAAGTTACGTTTTGAAAATCGGTCCCAAGAGGACATACGCCGCTTTTAAGTAACTTCTTGCGAAGTTACTTACAGATACTCGGTCATGAAATGATACATCCTGTCAAGGACGTATGTCCCTGGCGGGATATGTCCCTGGCGGGATATGCCCCTGGCGGGATATGCCCCTGGCGGGATATGCCCCTGGCGGGATATGCCCCTTTAAATAAACAACCCCAAAAAAACCATAATTCAACCTGTATCCGTACGCTTTCTCCGCACCACAATCCTGCTCCCCTCCACCTTTACAACGTACACTTCAGTCCCTCTTTCGATCATCTCGCCGGTGGTAACCACACTGTACTTTCTGTCTCCGAATACGGCCATTCCCGACGGTCTGAGCGTTGTGACCGCCGTTCCTTCTTCGCCCATGAGCCCGGTATACAGCTCTCCGGTGTACGACGAGAACCCCGCCTCCCTCTTCTGTGAAGTCCATAAAATCAGCCTCTTGCCAACAAAGGTTTTCGGAAAAACCTTCAGGCCGATAATAATCATCGCAGGCGCTCCTATCAAGGCGCCGACAAGAAAGAAGGAGCCGATGAGTGTGCCGAAATTTCGATATCCGAAAACGGTCCCCACAATCATGCATATAATGCCGGCTGCGCCAATCATCCCTGCTGCCGGAACAAACAGCTCCAGAAAAAGTGCGACAAATCCTACAATAAAGAGCAGTACTGGAATCCACAGGTCCACTTCAGCACTTCCTTACGCGTATTCGATTTCCGCTTACCTCAACGACCTCAACCGGTGTTCCGGATTCCACGAACTCACCGTCGGTCTCAACGTATAGAATCTCCTCCCCGAACTCAGCCTTGCCTGAGGGGCGAAGTTTGGTCACCGCCACACCGCGTTTTCCGATGAGCGCGCTCTCCTCCTTTGTCTGCACGGTAAACCCCTCTTCCGCCTTCTGGGATGCGTCGAGTGTGAGCCTGCTGAACAGGCGAAGCCGAGGCAGCGAATAGGCAAGCACGCCGAATATAACAAACGACGATACCGTGCTCAGGCCGACAACGAGCAGGTTTCTGCGAAGCACTCCCTTTTGCCACTCGAAAGATGGCAATACGAAACCCTGCATTGACAAAACCAGTGAAGCGACAATGAGAATAATACCCGTTACACCTGCAACACCGAAACCGGGAATAATAAAGATCTCGAGAACCAGCAGAACAAGCCCCAGAACAAACAGTATCAGTTCGACAGAGCCGACAGTGCCGAGCAGGGCATATCCCGCAAACACCATGGCAAAACAGATAATCGCTATTGTACCTGGAACACCAAACCCGGGGCTCGTAATTTCGATGAAAAGGGCGACGAGGCCTGCGATAATGAGTAGGCTCGTAAACGCCGAGCTTGTAATAAACTCCACCGCCCTGTCCGCGGGTGTCGGTGTGAGGTCCGTTATCCGGGGGTTTATTATTCCGAGGTCATTAAAAATCGCAGACTTATCACGAACGGTACCGGAAGAAACGCCGTATCGCTCCATCTCGCCTGCGGTTAGTGTGAGGAGCTTGCCGGCAGGAGAGATGATCTTTCCCTCCTCTATTATTTTTCCGCTTTTCTTTGCCTCCCGCTGCGCATCTTTGAGCTCTTCATCAGTCATAACGGTGAGCGTGCCGTTGACATACACCTCTTTGAGCACAATATCGGCATCGACCATGGCCCGTGCGATGTCGGCGGGATACCCGTTTTTCTCGGCCAGTGACGCAACCTGCCCCCTCAGGGCACTTACCACCTTTTCCGATGCAGCCTTCGTCCCTTCCGGGCCCATGATCACCGGCGCAGCAGCCCCGAGAGACGTCCCAGGCGACATGTAAATACGGCTGGAAGAAAAGGAAATAAGGGCACCGGCGGACCAGCTTACACCGGTGCCCTCCGGGCCTGATGTCACATACGCAACTGTTACTGCCGGCTCCGCAGATCCAATGAGCGTTGCGATCTGCAAAGCAGAATCCACCCTCCCGCCGAAAGTGTTAATATCAAAGAGTATCACATCCGCATTCTTTGTTTTTGCCTGTTCTATACTCCTCCGGATAAAAACAACGAGCGAGCGGTTAATCTCGCCTTTTATCGGAATAATAAAGATATTCTTCCCATCTTCCGGAGCGGAAAAGGCCAGGTGCGCCATCAAAAGAGATACCAGAATGATTAACAGGGGGATATGTGATTTTATTATTTTTACAATATTCGTCATTGACTTTTCTCAAGTGTCTTCCGGAAGAAATTCGAAACAGAAAACTTTTCAATCGTTATTACTTCTTTAACACAACATTAATAGTACTGTTCAATAAAGTCAACAATCAATAGAGTTACCAATTTCCGAATCAGCAGTTGAAAAATGGCCGCTCCTTATTATCCTGACACATGGAATAAACCCCATGGACAACATCTGAATAATCTGATAATAATAGTTTGGTTAAGAAGCGGTATCATCCTGTACCGGGGAGGGTGTAATGAAAAAATATATTTATGCCGTAATTTTACTTATTATCATTATCTTCACATTTGTTCCTGCAGCCCTTGCTGAGACGCAAGACAGCTCCGGAGAAATTTCCTATATCGAAGGTACCTGCCTTATACAGCAGACACCTGACAAAGAGTTCAGTAAAGCCCGGATCGGACAGGCGGTTTTTTCTTCAGGCAGCATAAAAACACTGCCTGAATCAAAAGCAGAAATCACCTTGCCGGACGGAAGCACGATTCTTGTTACAGAGGATTCTGAAATTACCGTACAACGGTCGAGCCTCGAACAGCACACCTATACCTCAATCGGTCTTTTGTTCGGCAGCATCAGGCTGTTTGTAAAAAAGCTACTTCCCGAGCGTCAGGAATTCCAGGTCAATACGGTAGCGGTCACTGCCGGTATCCGGGGAACGGAATTTACTGCAACCGTACGGGAGGATGCCGATGTTCTTCTGCAGGTTGATAAAGGAGTAATTGAAACTGAGGCGGGAACTTCGAAATTCACCATCACCTCCGGAAAAACGAGCTCCTTTTCCCTTTCGGGTGAACGAAAAGATTTCAAGGCTCCGGTCGATACAGTGCGCTGGAGACAGGCGGCTGTGGCCCGCATAAAGCAGAACCCCGAAGCTGTGCTCAAGCTGATGTTCGAAAGAGAGAAGATGATCATTGAGCGGCTTAAAAAGGATCAGACAAAGCTCGAGGAGTACAGGCGAAACTGGTACCGATTTCTCATGTGGGCGGACTACCTGGAAAAACACGGAAAATATGATGAGCTTTCCGGCCTCATCAAAAAGGAAAAAGTCTATACTCTGAAAGTGCTCGTCTATCTAATTGGAGTCAGAAGACGTCTTGCGATTATCCGCTCCGTGCTCGTGCTTACCGCTCATATCGAAAAATCACTCGAGCCTGAAAGAGCGAAAAAATTGCCTGTTCTTAAACGAATACGCGACGAATACATAAAAATCAACTTTATTATCCGGCGAATAGACGAGACCGAACAAAAATTGAAAAAGGTGCTGTTTGTACTGAACAGGAAGCAAAGACAGGTAGGTGCCAGGTAAAAACCCTGCGGTGCTGCCTAAACCTATCTTCGCCGCAGACGTATGAGGCCGAGGAACACCGCGGCAGTAAAAACTATGATACCGTATCCCGCTATTCCCACATCGGTTATCACAAAGATGCGAGTTGTCTGGTTCAGAGCGGGAAGGTTTATGAGAAACAGCAGCGGAAACCCTAAAAAGAGGGAAAAGCCGCTGCCGAGCACGAGATCGCTTGCAGCCGGTGTGCTGTAATCGGGGTCGATGACCCTGAGCAGGGCGAGGCCTGTACTCACGGTTCCGGTGAGCAGCCCGAATATGGAGATAATCCTCTCAAACAGGTAATCATCAAAGCTCTTTCGTGCCAGCGCAAAGACGAGCAGCATAATGATCGACCCGCCCGCAATACAAATAATCAGGATGGGAACTACATACCGTGCAACGACAACTATTTCAATCGCCATAATTGCAGATGTAACGAGGAAATCCACACTCGAAGCCGAGATAGCGGTAAGGGTGCGGTCGTCCAGCACATGGTGAACCTTGAACCGGTCGAGCAGCCTGCCGATAAGAAGCGCGAGCAGTGTTGCAAAAAAGGCGTGGTACGCCCAGAGTATTTTCCCAAACTGCACCGAAAACTCACCACCTGCCATATGAAGGAGAAATACAAGAAGCTTGATGAGGGCATAGTCTAAAAAATAGACACTCCCAACAACCGCGATATGAAAAGCGCCGGATGAAATGACATCCGGATGAGTCGTGCTCTGCGTTCCGGGCATTCCCGAGGAGCCTCTGCCGAAAAAACCTCGATTTCTCAGCGTATCGGTATCCACATTCCTGACAAGGCCCCTCCTGACTCCCCAGTTCAAAAGAGGGATGCCCACAAAACAGGCCCATAAAAACCCAATAGCGCCAAAAGTCAGCCCGACCGTGCCTCCGTCCGTAAATCCCAGCGCCTCCCACTGTTTTCCGAGTGCGTATGCCTGTCCCGATGACTGCCCGAACCCCATTTCAAAAAGCATCCCGAACGTGGGAAAGATATTCGGCATGACTGTATAGAGGAGAATAAGTGTTATAGTATAGCCGACAAATCCCTCGACCGCATACCCCAATGTAAGGTGGAATGCCGTTGCAAGTGAGTTCTTCTGTATATACCTCTCTCTCTTCTTCAATGCAATAGAGATGAAGGTTATGGCTAGCAGGTGATATACGATATTTCCAAGCACCTCACGTGACGGTGCAATAGCAGGCACGAGAAGTTCCACCAGATACATGAGCGCAAGCCCGATAAAACCGGCAGTGATGGCGTTCGGCACGAGAAATCTCTGCAGGAGTCTGCAGTTCGCCCTGAGCACGGTCGCTGCAAGCAGTGAAACGCTGACCAGAGCAAAATCGATAACGAGCGCCCACTGCATCATTTTGCAAGTCTCCGAATATCATGCAGATTCTGCACATCCATCTTCCTCAAACCGGATTCGATCTCCCGCACGATCCGAACAACAGCCCTGTTGACCGGAGTTGGGATGCCTGTCTTTTCCCCCGCCTTGACCAGCGCACCGTTAATAAAATCGATCTCCGTTTTCTTCCCTCTTTCGATTGAATGATGAATGTTCGACTTCAGATTTTTGTAGCGTATGCCTATCATTTTAAGAAGGAGGTAACGGATAAAAAGAGGAAGCCCGCTGTTGCCGAATTTTTCAGGATTGATACCCCCGGAAAGCTTCTCAATGCTGATTCCGAGTGCATCGGAGACAGCAGCGCCCTCATCAGCAATACGATAGAAGAGCTTCCTCGCGGAAGGTGTCTTCATTAGCTTGCCGGTAACGAGCCCTGAAGCGCCTCCGAGCCCTGTTACACCGCATACAATAATAAGTTTTGCCCAGAGCATTCCCTCTGTATTACCGGTGATGGCGACGTCAATATGTGGTTCAAGGCATTTTTTGATTACACCGAGGTCACGTGCATGGACGCCATTAAGCGGCCCGAACATGATGCCTCCCTTCGAGTTCACCTGATACCTTCCATACTTGAGCATTACCGAGTTGTAGCCGACAGCACCTGCCGCGATTCGAAGCTTCGGGTACTCCTTCGCAATGTCCAGAATTTCAAGCCCGTTCCCAACGGTCGCGATAGTACCGTTTTTACCCACAGATTCCTGCGCTTCAGTGAAAACCGACCGCAGGTCGCCGCTCTTGACCGCGATGAATATGATGTCAAACCCTTCGCCTGCCTCTTCAGGTGAAGCGTACGCTCTGACCGGCACATTGAAATCACCCATCGCTCCATGCACGACAAGCCCTCTTTCACCGATAATCTGGGCTGATTCTTTCCTTCCCGTGATGCAGACAGGGTCAAGACCGTTTCGTACCAGAGCAGCTGCAATAACGCCTCCGTTCCCGCCGCAACCGATTACCGCTGTTTTCATGGTAGATAAGCATATCAACAATTCTCATATTGTCAAGGAGTTAAAAAAGTCTACTATTTTTCCTTGACACAGGGTAAATGCAGCAGTTACCTTAATAAGCATCTTGTTTTGAGGGTGGCACAATGGATATTTTCGATAAATGTTATAAGGACGGTGGGTACCTCGGGATGTTCAGAATGATGAAGGACAAGTACTGGACGAGGCCGGTTCTCTCTGAGATACCGGGGACCGAGATGACATTCAACGGGAAGAAAATGATCATGTGGTCAATAAACAACTATCTCGGACTCGCTGGAAATCCTGATATTAAAAAGGTATCTTCCCAGGCAACTGACACGTACAGTGCATCAGCTCCTATGGGGTCGAGAATGCTTACGGGAAATACGGTTAAACACGAAGCCCTGGAAAAGCGCCTTGCCGATTTCGAGGAAAAAGAGGCGGCCATACTTTTTAATTACGGCTATCTCGGCGTGCTTGGAACGCTTTCAGCACTGGTGCATAGAAGCGATACCATTGTAATCGATAAACTTTCACATGCCTGTATGATTGACGGCACATTCCTTGCGGGCGGGAAGTACAGATTCTACAAACACAACGACATGAACGACCTCGAAAAACAGCTCAAAGCGGCGCATAAACATGGACGCGGCGGTGTGCTCCTGGTTTCCGAAGGTGTGTTCGGAATGCGCGGTGATTTAGCAAAACTCGATGACATCTGTAATCTTAAAGAAAAATACGATGCGCGGCTCTTCGTGGACGATGCACATGGCTGCGGCGTCATGGGCCCGACCGGTAGAGGTACTGCGGAACATTTTGGTGTGACCGAACGCGTCGATCTCTATTTCAGTACCTTCGCAAAGGCATTCGCAGCGATCGGCGGTTTTACCTCAGGCAAAGAGGATGTAATTCGGTACATCCGTTACAACGCTCGAACACAGATCTTCGCAAAAAGCCTTCCAATGATATACGTCGAGACAATCAATGCTACTCTCGATATTATAGAAGAGAATTCAAAACCCAGAGAGAGACTCTGGACGGTTGCAAAAAAGCTGCAGAAGGGGCTTCGGGAAATCGGATTCAGCCTGGGCGACACCCAGTCGCCGATAACACCCGTGTATGTGCCTGCAGAACCTGAGGTGGCAAAAAAAATCGTATACTTCATGCGAGACGAGCAGAAGGTTTTTGTATCCGGAGTTATGTATCCGGTTGTGCCGAAGGGTGTCATTCTGCTCCGTCTGATCCCGACTGCAGCTCACACGGACGAACAAATCCACAAAACGCTCGAGGCTTTCAAGAATATGCGGGACGCCTTCAAACTGCAGCTTGACCAGGCCAGGGTATAATCTTTCAACTGCATACGCAGGTTGACACTCACCTTTTCGTTCCCGTTTTTTCACGGGCAGACTGCAGAAGCGATTCCAGCACAGCAGTATTTTCCATCGCATCTTCTACAGGGTACAGGAGCCTGTCCCGCCCGGAAACAACATCGGCAAAGTGATCGAACTCCTTCACGTATTCGTCTTCAGGAGCAAAAGTAATTGTTCTTTCTCCTTCGCCCTTTATTACCGTGATATGGGTTTGCTTGCCGAAGGACACAAAAGCACGCGGTACTTCGATGAGCCCCCTGTCTCCGACAACCCTGTATTCAAACCTGTCCTGCTCCACCATGCTCGTGTGAAAGGTCGACATGATACCCGGGCTGAACTGCATAATTCCTGAAAACGACAGGTCCACGCCGCCCTCTGTGAAATCCGCAACACCCGATGCGTTAAAAGGCTCCCCGCCTGAAAGCATTCGTGACACGTTTACACAGTAGCACCCCACATCAAAGAGGCTCCCACCGCCAAGCGCTCTGTTTAATAGATAGCTCCCCTCATCTTCAAGCACGTAACTGAAACTCGATTCAATCGATCGTAATCGGCCGATTTCTCCCCCTTTTACCATCTCAAAAACAGTCCTATTCCGCGTATGATAGCGGTACATGAAGCCTTCCATGAGTACGAGACTGCGTACATTTGCTGTTTGGATCATGCGCCTAACCTCATCTACAGTCAATGCAAGCGGCTTCTCACAGAGAACGTGTTTTCCCATCTCGAGGGACGCAATAGCCCAATCGGAATGCAGACTGTTCGGAAGGGGAATATACACAGCGTCTATACTCTTATCAGAAAGCAACAGGGAATATGAACCGAAGCTCTTTTCAATACCTAATTTTCCCGCCCATACCTGCGCATTTTTTTCAGTACGTGAGGCTATCGCTTCGACACTCACCGTCCGTGACTTTTTGAGACACGGAATCACTCTCGAAACTGCAATATCAGCACAACCAAGCACACCAAGTCGGATTTTATGCACAGGACACCCCCTTTACGGTTCTTCCTTCTACGTTACTTCGAACAAGTTAATGTTTGGATACTCGGCCGCGAAGTGACTACGCCGCTTTTTTCTTTTTATTTGCCCGTCTATTTGTTACCTTACTCATTGTATTATTAAATGAAAATTTTTGATAGAGGGATTTGCAATGACGGATTTTAAGATTGCAGTTATCGGGGGTGGTAATATCGGCAGTGCAATTGTTAAGAGATTCAGTGAACGTATTTCAAAACCGGAAAATATACTTCTAATCGAAGTCGATCATCATAAGCGAAAAGAGATCGAAAACACATGCGGGGTTCATACAACAGACAAAATAGGCAGCCAGCTCAAAGGGTACGATGTTATCCTCACCGCAGTAAAACCGGGGACGGTACGGGAGGTTCTACAAATGCTCGCACGTCATATAAATGAGGACTGTCTCCTTATCTCGGTTGCTGCCGGAATCACCATCAATTTTATTGAAAATCATATAGGCTCAAGTATTTCTGTTGTGCGGACAATGCCAAACATCGCAGCCGGCACAGGTGAAGCTGCTGTTGCAATGTCCTACAATCAACATGTATCCGGACTTCAAAAGAGAAGGGCTCACACGGTGATGGAAAGCGTCGGCAGGGTCATCGAAGTGAAGGAAAACCAGCTCGACGCGGTTACAGGTCTCTCGGGAAGCGGACCTGCCTTTGTATTCTTGATGATCGAAGCCCTTGCAGACGGCGGCGTGCTTATGGGTCTTTCCCGGGAGCAGTCGATTTTTCTTTCCGTACAGACGGTGTTCGGCGCGGCAAAACTGCTTCAGAAATCGGGTGAGCACCCTGCAGTTCTCAGAGAAAAAGTTACAACACCAGGAGGTACTACAGCAGAAGGACTCCTCACTCTGGAGCAGGGCGGATTCAGGCTTTCCGTTATCAATGCTGTTAAAAATGCGACTGAAAAAGCAAGGCGGATTGGTGAAACTCTCAACTCCCATTAGCCAGGCATATTGGTTTCCCTAATACGATAACTATTTCGTAAAACGGCTGATCAGTTTCCTCAAATCTCTTTCGCCCTCAAGAATAGCCGTATACATCTCCCGTATGAGGTTAGCAGCAGGGTCCTCTATTTTACATATGCTCTGAAGCACGTGCCCGATGCCGAGCGGCATCTCCCTTTCATGAAAACGTTCGTCGCTCTCAAATAACCGGCCCTTCTCATCCTTCGCCTTAAAGAAAAGTGCAGATGCAGTGCCGAGGGCTATGTGCATCGGTTCTATGCCGTGTTTATCACAGAGCCTGATCGACCCGATGAGACGGTCGTCCGGTCCGAGCTTCCGGTATAAATCCCTACCGAGCCTGTATATGGTGTCACCGAGTGCCCTATTCTGAAAACGCATCAGAAGATCCTCGATATGCTCACCTACTGTACGTTCTGTAAAATCATCCGGATACTCCTCAATGAGCGCTTTCCCCGACTCCCACATTGCATTTCTTGTTACATTCCGAATTTCGTCATCTTCAGCCGCTTCCCACACATAGGAATAACGTTTGAACACAGAGGCCGTATACCCGCATACCGCATGCCCCATATTGTGAATAAACAGTTTCCTGTCCACGTACGCATGTATGTTCTTCTTCGGATCAAGTCCGGGTACTTTGGGTACCTGCCCCTTGAAAGCGTTCTTATCCAGGATCAGGGTGTTATAAGCCTCTGCAAAGACGAGCAAAGGATCGTGGACCCTATCTTTTTCACTCATTATGGGGACCATCTTCCCGATAGAGGTTTCCACAAGCCCAACCGTCCGATCGAACGGAAATCCAGCCGGGAGTGCTCCTATGAGCGACTTCTGAAAAAATGAAGCCGCATCGCGCATGTTCTCACATAGAATTATATCAAGAGGCCTTCCCGGAAAGCGGTTTTTTCTGCGTATCAGTCCTACCGCCAGCGGTTTTATTATGCTGTTGAGTGCCTTCTGACCTACAGCAGTAGCTACGATGTCGGCAGTGCAAACCTCTTCGGCTACCAAATCAATTTGAGAGCCCTCCACACCACGCACATTCCTCACCGAAATTTTCTGTTCTCGCCTGTCTTTTACCTGCACTGTATAGTATCTCTTCTGATTAAGCGCTCTGATTATTTTTTCATCGATATCGATGAAAACAACTTCCCAGCCGGCCCGGGAAAAGAGCTGGCCGATAAATGAGCGTCCGATATTCCCCGCCCCGAACTGTACTATCTTCTTCATGGCAGTAGAACCTTTCCTCATGCCGGGACTTTTCTTCGCCCCTTCCCGATGCCTCTGCTTGGAACCTTTATCCTGGTCCTGTATGAATTCCGATTACAACTGAATAAATTAAAACACACCGGTGCAGAGCACATCCCCTGCACCGGCATATAGTAAATAAGGAGGTCTTTCACACGTATACTCTTACAGCCGTGACTCCGATATTCATCCGCTATGAAAGCATTTTTCTGATATTCGAGGCGATTCGCTCCGGGCCCGGGAGATTTTCCTTCTCGAGAGGTGCTGCCATCGGAGGCGGTATTTCATAGGCTGAAATAAGTTTGATCGGACCCTTCAGGCTGTCGAAGGCCTCTTCCTGAACGGTACGAATAATATGCTCGCCGAAGCTCCCCTTTCCCGGCGCCTGCACAACCACAGCAGCATGTCCGGTTTTCTTCACCGAACGTATCAGGAGGTCCGTATCGAGCGGGACAAGAGTTCTCGGATCCACGATCTCGACACTGATGCCGTCCTCCTCTTCAAGCTGCCGGGCAGCCTGCATACACGCCTTGAGCTGATGGGAGTAGGAGATTATGGTAACATCGTTTCCCTCTTTCCGCACAACACCCTGGCCCAGTGGAATAGTATATTCCTCCTCGGGCACAACATCTTTTTCAGTATACAGGTGCTGATGCTCTATGAAGAACACGGGGTTATCCTCCCGAATCGAGGTTTTCAGCAGCCCCTTTACGTCGTATGCTGAAAAGGGAGCAACCACCTTCAACCCGGGAAACATGGTGGGAAACGCTTCCAGGCTCTGACTGTGCTGACCGGCGTAACCCTTACCGCCGCCTATCGTGGTGCGTATTACGAGCGGGATTTTTGCCTTCCCGCCGAACATATACTTTGTTTTTGCGATCTGATTACCAAGCTGATCTCCGGTCATCAGAATAAAGTCAATGTACATTATTTCCGCCACCGGCCTGAGCCCCGTCATTGCAGCGCCTAATGATGTTCCCACGATCGCAGCTTCCGATATGGGTGTATTGAACACACGCCTTCTTCCAAAAATGTCGAATAGCCCGACCGTTGCCTGAAAAGCCCCACCGTACTCAGCCACCTCTTCGCCGTAAAGCACGACCCGGTTGTCACGCTCCATCTCTTCCATCAGGGCCTCGATAACCGCATGTCTGTACAGAACCCTGCCCTGCGAATCTCTTCTGAACTTTTTGGGCTGCCTGTTGAAATGAACAGTTTTATACCGGTCACCGATATCGTCACTTGTTGTGCTGGAAAACAATCCCTCCATGATGGTTTTCGGATCAGGGTCCGTTGCATGAGCCGCCCTGTTCGTCACCTCATCCATGAGACCGTATACGCCTTCTCGCATACCGCTGATTTCCTGTTCAGTCATCACACTGTTTGCAATGAGTTCCCTGGAAAACAGATCGATTGGGTCAAGTTTCAGCCAGGCATCTTCCTCCTCCTTCGTCCTGTAGGTGACTCTCTTGTCACTGAGCGAGTGTCCCTTGTACCGGTATGTCTTGAACTCAACCAGGGCAGGTCCGTCCCCGCTCCTCACTGTTTCAACCGCCTTTCTAACAGCCGACCGTACTGCGAGCACATGCATGCCGCTTTCGACACATGCGTGCATATTTTTCGCATTGAGCCCGGTGCCGCGCTGCGCAAGATGTTTTATCGCTGTCACCTCTCCCACCTGCTGGCCCGACATACCATACTGGTTGTTTTCAAATACATATATCACCGGAAATCCTTTTCCGAACTGCGGCATCGATGCAAAGTTCATCGATTCGAGACAGATCCCGTTATTTACAGCACCGTCACCAACCATGCATACCGTAACCCTGCCGTTCTCAAGCAACAGTGAGCTGAGCCCGGCTCCTGTTGCAATTGCCATACTTCCGCCGACAATTGCATTCGCGCCCAGGTGGCCTGCATGAAAATCGGCAATGTGCATACTTCCGCCTCTTCCCCTGCAGTATCCCTCCTCCTTGCCGAGCAGCTCAGCCATCGTCTTGAATATGTGGTGCTCGACCGCTTTATTTCGCAATTCTTCATCTGATTCTCCGCTTTCCTGCATTCCCAAAAAAAAGAGGAGCCGTTCTCTGTTCATCGAATAGATACTGTACAACCCCTTGCCGATGGAATGACCGTGGCCCCGGTGCGTTGAGGTGATATAATCGTTCGGTTTGAGCACAGACATCGTCCCGGCAGCCACGCCTTCCTGTCCTATAGAGAGATGTGTTGCGCCGATAAACGTGAATCCCTCATATGGTACAACCTTTCCGCTCTTCAGCTTGATAATCATCTCCTCAAATGCCCTGATAAATAACATTGTTTTAAACAATCGGACCGCTTCCTTCGACGTAATATCCTTGTTCAAATGGTCCGCAAGTGATCCCGAGTCCTGAAACAGCGGTATATCCGGAAAACTAATGTTACCTTTTTGAAAATCAGGGAGTATATCGATCTCTCTCATGAATAATCCTTTCCGACGTTTGTAATTTCTTTTTTTATACCGTTCTTAACATCCTGTAATAAAAGTTATGTTACATAATATGATGTTTTGTTACATTTGTCAATAAAATAGTGTAATTATCCTTGACATTTTGTTATTTTTTAGTAAGCTTACCATGCAGAATGTTATTCTGACATTTCACGTCCGAATAATGCCGCTCACCGTCGGTAATACAGCAGGGTATAGTATGATCGCTGAACAGAGAAGACAGGAAATTCTCAGGTTTATTGAAGAAAATGGATCGATTAAGATATCCAACCTGGGTAAGAAGTTCAACGTTACAGATATGACGGTTCGAAGGGATATCGATTCTTTGTCAGAGCGAGGTCTTATAAAACGGGTGCATGGAGGGGCGGTCTCGGGTAATGATAACCTGGACCTCGCCACGACCTTCCTGAAGAGGAACAGGGAGTTCACGCTTGAAAAGGACAGAATCGGATTAAAAGCGCAGGATTATGTTGAAAACAACCAGACAATTATCATCGACGGCGGGACGACGAATGAAACATTCGCGAGGAACCTGAACCCCGGGCTGCATCTTAAAATAATAACCCATGCGCTTAACATCGCCTGGCAGCTTTCAATACATGAAAATTACGACCTTTTCGTTCCCGGTGGAATTCTGAACCGCCTGACCATGACATTCTCCGGCCGCGAGGTGGAAAGAATATATGAAGAACTGAACGCGGATGTCCTTTTTGCGTCGGCATCCGGCATATCCCTCCAAAAAGGGCTCACCGACCCGACCTGGCTGGACACGTCGATAAAAAAGACGATGATCGGGGCAAGCCGTCAGGTAATTCTGCTTATCGATTCTCACAAATTCGAGCTTGTATCTTCACGCACATTCGCTTCCGTAAACGACATTAATATAATCATTACCGATCATAATCTGGATCCAGAAGTACATGAGAAGTATATCGATGCTGGAATAAACCTGGTTCTCGCATAATGCTGCTCACTGTCGGTAGTATACTTTCCAGCCATGTATAGCCCTGAACTCTTCACGAGACAGGTGCTTATATATTCGATACTCAAGAGATGTAATCGTGTTTTCTTCATCTCTGACAGGTGCCATTTTGTATACAGGGACTTCAAACGACTGGATTACAAAACCGTCCCGATCGATCAGGCTTATATGAATTTTTGAGTTTCTGTTCCGCCGGGCCTTTTTCAGCATACTCGAAAGCGGTTTTACCTTTAAATGAAGGAACACACGGCCATCTCTCCATTTAATACCGGCTTCTGCCGCAGCTCCATCATCGCGGTAGACATTCTGGGACGGCAGGGCGGGACCTCGTAATTCCGAGCCATTCTCAACACGTTTGAACGTACCGTCGCTGTACAAAATGACCACATCACCAAGCCAGCGGTCGATCAAGAGAACAGAATCGTTAAAAACAGCTGTCTTGTATCGGAACATAAAGCCTGAAAGCCCAAGGCCCAGTATAAGAAGAACAATGACCGCCAGAATCAGCAGCCTTCCCCTGGATGGACCGGACTTCGAGCCGCCTTCACTCTCATCAATATCCATACTCATAATTCTCCTCTCTCAACATTGAATCATAGCGCCGTTTCGATGCGCAATAATCCTTTGGGCATTATGTCAAATATATCGGCATTTCCAGCAAAATCCTGAGCGTCGGCCATTCTATCAATTTGAAACGATAAACACGCACTTTTTTTAGTTTACTTTTAGGGCTCTCTTTATTACCTTAATTATGCGTAAAATCTTATAAATCTAGTGTTTAAATACAATTTAGACAGGGGTGCAATCAGATGGAAACAAGGAGTGCACCGAGAATAGTTGTTTTTTCGACACCAAGCTGCGGGTGGTGCAGAAAAGTAAAGTCCTATTTACGAGAGAAGGGATTCAAGTTCAGGGATGTGGATATTTCAAGAGATCAGAAGGCTGCAATGGATGTTCAACGACGGACCGGATCAACTTCTGTCCCCGTTGTTCTTATAAATAATAGACCAATCATCGGATTCAACAAAGCCGAGATCGATAAGCTGCTGAGAAGTTACAACTGATATGAGCCAGAAATCATGAATAGCATATAATTTATATAAATAGATAGGAGGCACTGCATGAAATTAAAGGTCATCGATGATAAGGTTCTGGTACAGCCAGACGGGACTGAAGATGAAAAGACTCCCGGAGGAATTATTATTCCCGATACGGCCAAGGAGAAGCCACAGAAGGGTACTGTCGTTGCGATTGGAACAGATGAAGAGCTGAAGGACCTCATAAAAGAAGGTGACAAAATCGTCTTCGGAAAGTATACTGGAGATGAAATTGAATTCGATGGAAAAAAATACCTTGTCGTTCAGAGAAGTGACATCCTCGCAATTATTGCGTGATGCAACAACAGGGGCGGCTTTTAGAAGCTGCCCCTGCAGTTAGGAGCCCTTGTGGTTGATGAACAAACAGTTGCCGAATTCTTCAAGGCCATTGCTCATCCGACGCGTATAAACATCCTGAAAACGATTCAAAACAACAACTTCTGTGTAAACGACATCAGCGGGTTCCTGCAGCTCAACCAGCCGAATACCTCTCAGCACCTCTCGATTTTGAAGGAAAAGAAGATACTGCAGAAAACGAAGAATGGAAACGAAGTTTGCTATAAAATACGTGACACAGCAGTCATGGACCTGTTAAAACAGGCTGAGAATATAATCTTTCGTCTCAATAAAGAGTCCTGAAAAAGTCTTCGAGAAGCCGCTGTGACCACTTACCATCAACGAGCAACTTTATCTGATGTTATGTAAGGTTTCCCCACTGAACACCGGAATTATTTCGTTTTGAGGGTGAAAACGCCGTCCCAATCGGCACCGGGCGGATTTTTCTTGAAGTGCATACATCTCTTCAGGTACATGCTGCTTACTTCATCTTCATTTAAAACTAGCGCCTGCTTGAATTCGCTGATCGCCTTTTCCCAATTCTGGCTCTTATAGACCTTCAAACCTTCATTGAAATGCAAGAGAAATTCCTCTGAATACACAATAACCTCTTTTTCACCCACGAGCTCATATATGGCCACCGGTTTAGTCTTGCCCTTGACACGAACAGAATCAAGCTCCCGAGTTACAAGCCGATCGCCTAATTCATTCTTTGTAAACTCACTGACAATGATATGATGCGCTGTCTTGTACACCTTGTTTATTCCCTCGAGACGCGCTCCGAGGTTGACGTTGTCTCCTATTACGGTATAATCGAATATCTGTTTCGAGCCGAGGTTTCCCACAATCATATCACCGGTGTTGACGCCGATACCGATATCAAAGCCGTCCCTTCCCTCTTTCTCCCATTTCTCCTTCAACCGGTCGAGCGAGCGTATCATCTCCAGTGCGGTAAAACATGCCTTTTCCGCATGATCATCGATATGCGCCGGCGCGCCGAACACGGCCATAATTTCATCACCTACGAATTTATCGAGCATCCCTCCGTATTTCAGGATAATATCGACCATCTCTGTAAGGTATTCACCGAGAATAGCCACAACCTCTTCAGGGGTATATTTTTCCGAATAGGTGGTAAACGACCTGATATCAGAAAAGAGCACCGACAGATGTTTTCTTTCCCCGCCGAAGGTAAGCCCGTCCGCATCCTTCAGTACAGAATCCACGACATTTTCCGCAAGGTAGTGTTTGAACACCGAACGGATATGAAGTTTCTCCTTAGACTCGGAGAAGTACTGGTACGCATTACAGCCTATAAAGGCGAGGCCGATACCGGAAATAGGTGTTATAAAGTTCATGATAACATTGAAACCGGTAAACAGAAGAATGTTCGCGCCAAAGTACACTGCACCGATCATGATTGATGCTGCAATCCCTATAAGGGGTTTTGACCTCTTAATGAGAAACGCAATTGTCAGCGTAAAGATGAAGGTAATGGCATACGCGATAATATCATTAACCCGAGAGTAGTAGCTCTGATCCAGAACAGTCTGAATAAAATTGGCATGAATCTCGACACCCGGCATAAGCGTCTCATTGCCAAGGACATAGAACGGTGTCGAGAAGAGGTCGTGAAGCTCGGATACCGTTGCACCGACAAGAACGATCTTGTCCTTGAACACATTCCGGTCCATAAGGAGCTTCAATCCCTCGTCATCGACAACCTGCTCATATGAGATGGTCTTGAAGGAATAGGCCGGGCCGTAGTAGTTGATGAATGTCGACGGCAGGTTGTCATATTTCTTTATGAAATAGGTTCCACCGAGCATAAAATCACCCTTCGGTGTTTCTGTAAACCAGTTTTTGTAATCCCCCTTCAATCCGAGATAGTTGATAAGCGTGCTCAGCCCAAGCGAGAAGAAACGCTTGTTGTTGTAATCTCTGAACAGGATGTAGCGCCGCACGAAGCCGTCGGTATCGAACTTGGTATCGGCAATACCAAATGGAGCGACCTCTCTGAGCTTTTTGATCGGAGGGAGAAGGCTTATCATCGAGTAGCCTTCGCGTTCCTCGACGATCATCTTACCCGCAAGTACAACATCGTCCTTCCGGGAGAGAACCTCGGCGAAAATATCGTCCTGTTCCGGGTTGATGGTACTCTCCTCGGTAAATCCCACATCAAAGAGAATCGTCTTTGCCCCGGCTTTTCTCAGGTTCTCAACAAGTTTCGCATGGTAGGTTCTCGGCCACGGATACTTGTAGGGTATTGATGCAAACGACTGGTCATCGATCGCCACAATAACAACTTTTGAACCTTCGAGCCCCGTATCGTTGACGCCCCGGACGGAGAATCTGAAATCTTCCATTCTATGTTCTATATTCTCGAAGAAGAGCAGATTCGAGAGAAAAACCATGACCAGGGCCGATAGAAAGCCGATGACCAGAATGATTACGAGTCTTTTGTTCTCCTTGGACATTTAAAACTCCTTTGTTGCAAAAACAGATACAAACAGGTCACTGGTGTCCGGAGTCGTGATGTAGTTCAGGCTGCCGTCAACCGATATCTTATACGGAGCATCGTACTTTGTACCGACCGTGAAATCCAACCGGCTCGGACCCGTTTCATAGATGATATCGGTGTACGGGTAGAGGGATTGGTCCTTGAGAAATTTATATCCGACTCCGCCCTCGAGGTACAGCGAAGTATCGATGTCGCCGAAGTCCAATCCGGTAACGACCGTTGTGTCGAGCGGTAAATCGTTGAAATAGCTGTCCGCACCGACACGGGTCGAATAGGTGTTGCTGTCGTTTGCAGTCGTAAGGTTGTCGGAAAAAAGTCCGATCGTGCCGTTAAAGTACAGATCGGAGTTCGTAACCCAGACATCCATATTGTACGTTGTTCCCCCGTTTATAGTGGTGCTTGCCGAATCGATGCCTCCGGTGGTTGGATCATCACCCCCGTTGGAAGCGGTTGCGATATCGACACCGCCGTTTATACTGAGAAAGTCGCTCGGATATACGTACGCACTTGCGGAGTACCCGGCGTTCGTTGTCGTTGATTCGTATGTATCCTGCAGGTTGTTCTTATAGTTCAGAAACGCAGCGTTGAGAAACAGCTTTCTGTTGAGAAGCCAGAGACTGTCCCAGATGCGAAATCCCGCTCTGTCGTTGATAACGGAGGTATTGCCGAGTGAGTAATAGCTCGGCCCCACATAGCTGTATTCGGCATTGAAGGTATTGTCATAGAAGGGCCCCACCCTGATGCCGGCTTTGGCGGCAAGAGAGGTAAAACCAGGCAGAATCGGAACGATGTGCTCATTGATAATGAAGAGCCATTCGAAGTTCTTGGGGTCAAGCGGCAGGTCAACATCAGAGTCCGGCGCGAGCCCTGCGCCGGAGGTTATATCCTCATTGAGGAGGCTTTCATTCGCCTCACCGGTGAAATGAATTTTCCCCTGGAGCAGAGACAGCTTTACATCCGTTCCCACAACCAGGTTGTCCTTTGGAGTCGGGCTGTCGGTAGCGGTTGCAATTTCCGCACTGAGGGAGTCCTTGTCATCTCTCACCTTGAGGACCGCAAGCCCCCACTGGAATTTCCGCTCATTTCCAAGTTTCAGTTTTCCGCCGATTACATTCTGTTTGTACGTCGCCGGGTCGTTTACATCGCGGAGACTCCGCCCGTACACGAACTCGAGGCCGAAAAACCCAATCTGCGGAAGGGCATGCAGTCCGAATACCTCCTGCCCATCGATCGAGTAGTCGGTAAAATTCGGCGTTGTATCACCGAGCACGAGGCCTCCCCATGGAGAAAAAAGGTCAAGCCTTGCCGACGAAACGGGCTGTTTGTCGGAGGACTGCTCGTTCGTCGCTTCAACCGAGAGCGTGTAATCGATGGTCTCCGTCAGACCACCGAACATGTCGAGCTCGACTCTCCCGATGGTACTCTGCTCCGCCTCCTTGTCGTACTCGCCTCCCATGCCGACCGTCCCGTTGTAGGTGAACTTCCTCTCCTTTTTCGGTTCCTGAGCAATATTGAAGTAGCTTTCGATTTCAGAAAGATTTCCCTCCCGGTCCTTGACGGAAAAGGAAAAAACATGTCTGCCCGTACTTGTTGCATCAGTAAATGTATAGGTAACGAGGAATACCGATTTATTCGCTTTTCTCGTTACATCCACATTGTCCATCATTAGTTCCATCGAGTTGATATCGACATCAGCGTCAGCATCGTAGATTGACAGGGCAATGACGGCACCTGCGCCGTAGGTGATATCCTCTCCTTTCTTGGGGCTCAGTATTTCTATGCTCGGCGCAGTTCCCGCAACGAGCAGACTCCCTGTGAGTAACACACTGATGAATACGGTAACGAATAATAAACCTTTTCTAACGTTATGCATTGCATTCCTCCTCGCTTTGCGTTTGCCCGGTAGTACCGGCCCGGTAACACCGGATAGAGTAATTACATGCTGAAAAGACGACTTTTTTTGTCAGCCCACAGATAAATATGCGGGAACATGAAACCGGATCCTGACAGCGCCACTCTCTCTGTCAGGTTCCATCTGACTTAATATTTCTTCGTTGCTTTCCTCTTTTTTTCCCTGATCAACTGGCAAGCAGACCGGCATCCTTTCGTCACTTTAAAAGTGGTTTTTTCACTTTTTCCTTACACCCGCAAATACAGGCTGCACTATTTCTCAATGTTCGAAATCAATATGAAGTTCTTTCTGCTGCTTCGAGCCCTCGCTCTGCTGGTTGAGGTATATGATTATCTCATGTTTGCCGGGCTCGACAGGTATCTGATCGTCCTGTATCACTCCCTTTTCAATGCCCCCGCTCGTTGCCTTTGCGTATTCGCCGGCTGCAACATCAACCGTGTACCCTCCGGCAACAGCCATTTCCACGATATCCTCGAGAACCCAGAGAAGCGTTTCTGCGTCACCCTCTTCAAGAACAAACTTGGTTCCTTTTACCGATGCAACCGATGTGGGTGTGCTCACCTGAAAATCCGTGCCGCGTTTCTTCGTGACCTTCGCCCATATCTTTCCGGTTTCAAGACGCAACCTTTTACTCAGTTTATTTTTCTTCCTGGATGCATTCAGTGTCAGCTGGGCGTTCTCTCCAAGCTTCACCCTGCTCCCGTCATCCTGGAAAATGACACTCGCAAAGCTTTCGGCCTCCGTCTTGATGGTATCCCCTCCCTCGAGGAGCATACCGAGCTTCGCAGCAACGTCTGTACCGGGGTTGGCCTTAATTATCTTTACATTCCCTCCGACCTCTCCGAGAAAGGCTATTGTATCCTGCGCAAATAGGGCTGCAGGTAAAAACAGTATCACTATAACGACAGCACACAGAAAGGCGATCTTTTTTTCTTTCAGAGTCATTTATTTCCTCCAGATTATAGATAGTATTTTAGGGCTCGTGCATCATCGGCGGAGGAGACGAGCATGCTCGCCAACCCACAACCGTTGTTGCAATCAGCGGGCCCTTTCAGCCGTCGGCTGAACAGCGAAATTACCGCATCCCGCATTCGAAATCACTTGAGATAGATGTTATTGACATCAAGTTTTTTCTGCTCGATCAGATGAAGAATGGTCATAACCTCTTCTCTCGAGATAAATCCGTCATCAAGAACAATCCTGGTAATATCGTAATTTCTCAAATTCCGTGCCCATTTCTTACCGAAAAGTTCGGTTAAAACTCTGGTCAGCTCTTTTATAATCTCCTGTTTATCCGGCTCGGTCAGTACGAGCCCTATGCCGGCGGTCCCTTCCTGTGAGTACACGAACTCATTCAGCGTTCCTTTGACGAGCTCATCACCGTGCGAAGTGCTGATATATCCCCAGAGCTGCCAGTAGTAGGTCTCTCCCTCTTCCAGCAGTCCGGCAATATCCGATCCATCCACGCCCTGGGCCCTCCCGAGCTTTGTTTTCGGAACGATGGAGCCTGCAATGAGCTCTTTATTTCCGTTCGGGTCTTCAAAGAGATGAAGCTCGATATTCTTGAAATTGGAGATCCACCGGAAATCAAGCCCCGATTTAGAAACAGCGATGTTCAGCGGATACAGCGGCTGCTGGTACGGCGGATTGATGGTGATATAAATTGTTTTCGTCGCTACAGGCGTTGAATTGCCGCTCTGATAGAGTGTCAGGGTGATTGAGAAGGTACTCTGCGGCAGTGATCCCGTAGCCAAAACCTTGTCCTCCAATCCCTTTGACCCTGCGCCGCCGGAGATTGTAAATGACCCCCCAAGGTTTGATGCGTCAGTCATATCGATATTGGAGAATTTATTTTTGGAATAACCCGTGTTATAGGGCAACGCATTCGTGTTTCCGGAGATGAGCGTTTGCCCTGTATTTTCATCCTTAACAATAATACTCACGTAGTATTCATCGGTCACCGTTTTATCGATATTGAAGGTCACCTCGAATACCTTGTTCTTCGCAGACCCACTCAGGCCCATGTCAGCAACAAAGAACCTGTTGTACTGTGCGTTTGCAAATACTGTTACCGTCATACCCGGGGCTGCAAATACCGAAACAGCGGCGGCGAGCAGTATCACTGAAACCGTAATCGTTATGAATAGTATCTTCGATAATTTCATAAAATACCTCCTCTGTATGCATACTTACACTAAGTGTATCCCACTTTCGAAAAATATCAAAAAAAACATTTGCCTATCCGCGAACTCTATTACTGTGTTAAAGACTATAGCATATCCAGCAAAAAAGATAAGAAAAAAATGAAAAAAAATTTCTTACCATACAAATACATCAAATACCAGTTGCAAACAATCCAATGTCAGTGCAATCACGGCATCAAACCGCGGAAGCACCGCATTTTTAGAACAGCTGACGCCAGGAAGTAAAAACGCCGATTAACACGGCATTACTGCAGGTCGCTGCCCCTGAGATACGCGCGTATTTCCTCTTCAGTCGGATTCGCCGGATCGGGTTTCAAACCGGGGATGAACCTGGTCGCCTCGTACAGCGCATATGCTGCATGGTCATGAATACCCACTACGTGATGGATATAGGGACCGTAGATGAACTTCTCTTCCCACAAAGGCCAATCAGGAACCTCGATCCACAGAAACGTACCGAGTGTAAATGGCCCTGCCGTACCCTTTGCATGACCAATGAACAGCGAGTACTCGCCACCCATGCCGTCGAATCGTGCGACCGTTATATTGCCGCCCCTGATCTCCCAGTTTCCCGTGCCCGGGCTTCGTGATGGAAGGATAAAATGCTGACCGACAAAGGCCTTTTCTTTATCCCTGGCCAGCTCCAGGGGAAAGGGGCCACAGTGCCAGAGTAGCTCGCTGTTTTCATTTTCCGGATGCCGGATGGTCAGATCACAGAAGAAGGTCGGATCAGTGCCCTGACTCGCATTCTGCAGCAGAATCGAAGTCAGCGCTCCGTGTATATCCGTTTCACAGGCAACCGGGATACCCATAGAAGTAAGCTCCGAGTCGACGAAGCAGGGTACGATACCGAGCGCAAGCTGCAGTGCATCCCAGCACTGGATAGCAATTGCAGAGAGGTTTGCATCTGCAACCCAGTCGAGGAGTGTAAGTTTGAGACCCGCGATCTTTCTGATTGCGTCCTCATCCATATCCTTGAAGCTCGTCCGTTTTTTAAAATCTTCAACCTCGTCTCCGATTCTCTTATCCGATTTCACCTTGTCGAGCACCCTCTTTTCTATATCGACCAGGGTGATAGGCACCGCTTCAATACCCCAGCGTTCGAGAAGCTCTCCCTCGTTCACCATGACGGTGAAAAAATCTTCCGGCCGGGTCGATATCTGGCCGATCCTCGCCTTCAGAAATCCGTTTGCCGCTCTTGCAGCCGCGAGAAAGGTTTTGAAACCCCGCTCGAATACAGGTGCATCCACCCTGGAATTGACGATGTACGAAAAGGGAA
>Ga0307419_10000007_pt1 | contig 62534 bp, 64 predicted proteins | sample SalMarWE160230MG_2_FD_202512 | JGI IMG/M metagenome (GOLD analysis project Ga0307419, IMG submission 202512) | Salt marsh sediment microbial communities from the Plum Island Ecosystem LTER, Massachusetts, United States - WE1602-30 | ecosystem: Environmental > Aquatic > Marine > Intertidal zone... | reverse complement strand
GATATAGGTTGTATATCACCAAAAGTACTTATTATTGTATTATTAGGAGTTGTCTGAACTGGTTTTGACCAAATTGAGATATCATCCCAAAAAAGATCCAGATTATTCCAAGCATCATCATCTGCAACATAAAAAATATAATTGAAAGATGATAATGATGTTTCGGAATCTAGGTTGAATGTATACCAGAAGAAAGTATTAGCAACGTAATATTTATTAAGAAATTTATTTCCTCCTGCTGTACCCCAATTTTGATTTCCTCTTATATTATAACTATTTTGTGAATCAGGAATGCTAGTATAACCCGTTCTAAACCCTATACCTGAAACCTCTCTCAAAATGGAAGGATCGTCAAATCTCATTTTTGCGGTAATCCTTGTATCAGAATTTACATTAATGGTTCCTGTATAACTCGCTTTCCAACAATTACCCCATATCCTTAGAGCTGAATTTCCACGGGCTGATGTGGAATTACTTATTTCCCAATCATTAGGATTGACATCTTGGCTTCCAGCACCACTTATTAGATTGGAATGCTTAAAATATTCAAAACCTTCATGCCAAATTCTAATTATATCATAATTTGGATCTTTAACATTAATTTTTGTACCATTATTAAAATAGATGAAAAAATCACGAGATTCTTCATTATTTGAGGTTCCGTTTAATATCCAAATTAAATCTCCAATTGCATTAGTATTATTGTTATATATGGAATATTTATCAAATTGACATTCTACTTCATAATAATTAATACTTGACAAATATTCTACCACTCTAATGGAAGAAGTGTCTAAAAGACAATTACTTATATCCAGATCTTTAAAATATTCAGTGAAGTTCACAAATAATTCAATAGGCGCGTCTTGTTGATCCCCGACCATAGTTAGGCTTAAAGGAATTCTAAAGTCCCAAGAAGCGTTCCACCATTCACTATTTTCAAGGGGTAAGCTAGCTTTTGGATTTGGGTCAATTGATACCGCTTTATTGTAAATTGAATCAAGATTCGAATTGTTACTAATCGTTGCGATAAAAAGGGGTACGACCATCACAAGAAAGATGATAATATATCCTTTTTCTTTTTTCAAGTTATTTTTATTCATTTAAAAATCCACTTTTATATTTTAGATTTGATAAATTGATTATTTATCACTCTATATGCAAAATCTAACATATATAATTATTAGCTAAAACACAATTTTTATTTAAAAAATATAGTTAGTTAAGGATATTCTAAATATATCGCTTTTTTATGTATTAGATTTTATTAAGAATTAAGTAAATTTTACGTTTTTTAGGTGAATTTGGATTATCAATCATAAACCCTCCTTTAAAAGGAGTGTTTTCAATAAACATTTTTCCAATTAAATCCATCAACATGTCATTTTTTGGATAAAATTGAAAAATTGCTTTAGATTGGGGTTTTAAGATCGAATATACTGATTTTGCTAAATTTTTTAATGCTAGTTTGTTACTATTGCTATTTGGATCTCGATAGACCCATTGTAACGATGAAACTGAAATAATAGCATCAAATGTCTCAGGTTTAAATGGAAGAGTACACATATCTGCTAAGATAGGATTTAATTCCTTAATATCATAATATCTAAGAAATTCAGATATGATATCTATCGCTATTGTCTTGTAACCCACTTCAGTTAAATACATTCCAACAAACCCTGCTCCACACCCTAAATCTAATATAAGAGAATTATGTACAGGTAAATCCAATAATTCCAAAGTTCTAATTGTAATTTTTTCTTGAATTCTCATTAGAGACTTTGAATTTGCATATTTTTCAATATTCTCTTTGTCATAATACAGTTTGACGGTTGAATATTTATCTTCAGGTCTTACACGCTTTATTTCAAATTTGTAATCATCATTCACAGAAATTTTGCCTTGACATTTATTTTTTCTGATCTAATATTTAAGATTCAAGTATAAATCAAAAATTTTATTAAAATTTAAATATTTAATAAATCAGTTGTCAAGTATTAAATTTTCATAAAATTAAAAAATTAAAACGTGTCCACACAGAATTAAGTGAATATCATGTCTGAAAAAGAAGAAAGAGTTCTTGTAAGAAAAGCAACATTAAATTTAAGGAGAAAATACGGCAGAACCAAACAAATTACCATAGTAGAAAGAGATGCTTTTATTCCTAATTCCTTAGAGGAGGAAATTAAGGAATCTATTTTGAAGAAAAAGTCTATACTAGCTCCCGATATTGCATTAAAATATGATATCCGAATTTCTACTGTAAAACTCTTACTCAAACAGATGGAACAACAAGGTGTAATCAAGCTTTTTGATCCTTCTCTTAATTTAAAAATTTATGTTCCTTCTTCCTAAATCACCTCTAGCATTCAAAAAGTACCAGTAAATTTAGAAAAAAATTTATATTCAACTAAACTATACCTAATTGAAGAATTTATCTAGATGCAGATGTAGCCTAGTTGGTAAGACGCTAGCTTCGAGAGCATGAAAAGTGACTGAGAAAGCTGGTGCGTGAAAGCGCTCGGGGGTTCGAATCCCTCCATCTGCGTTCATTCTTTCACTAATATGAGTAGTATTGTAATGACCAAAGAATTTATCGTGTTGGGAGAATTACATCAAGATCTTTATTATGAAAGTGAATTTTATGATAAACTCGTCGAAAAAATCACGACAAACTTACTTAATTTCTTACACCATAATCCAGATGATCTTAATTCTCGAATTGTCCATAAACTAATAACACAAGCTTTTGGAGAAATCCCTAAAAAGATTGAAGCTCAAGGCTATATTAAAAGAGGAGGGAATGGTAATAATTCCGCAGATTATATCTCACGGTTGGAAATTCCGACGAGATTAATCACAGTAATTGGTCGAGATAGTGAATGGATGATTTCAGAACTGAAAGAAAATGGCATTAATTCGGATTATATTTTTCAGCAAGATGCCCTAACACCAATCAGTACAATAATTAAATCAACCTTTACAACCAAAATTTATATAGCACCAAATCTTAAAAAGAAAATGAATTTTAATGGGATAGAAATTACTAAAGAAGCATTTGAAAATGCTAAAATAATATTTACGACACCTATTTCATCTAAATATAAGTTTTTATTCGAAATGGGTGAGTCTTTAGGATTAATTACCGCGTTTACTATAGAAGCACAGAAAATTCATTCTCTCGATCAATTATCGACTATGATTGGAGAAACAAAAGATATTTTTTTTGTAAAACTTAATGATGCGAAAATTATTTTAAAAGAAGATCTTATTTTAGATAAAATTGATGAAAAATTAAGCAAATTTGCGAATATAAGAATCTACACTGATGGAGAAAATGGATCTTATCTCTATACTAATAATTTTCACATACAGCATCCAAGTATTAAATTGAAAGATACAATTGATTTAACAGGAGCTGGTGATTCTTATGCAGCAGGGTTTTTATCTAAAATTTATGAATTATTTGAAGATAAATTGCACTTTCAGGAATTTAGGAAAATAGAACGAATTAAAGAATTTGAAGATATACTTAAAGATTCAATGAAATTTGGCACCATGGCTTCTTTGTACAAGATAACTAAACAGTCAACACCATCAAAAATAGAACTTGATGATTTTATTAAGCAATTTGATAAAAAGAATTGAACAGATGATTTTACTGAATAATTTGGAATATAATATTTTCCATTTGAGGTTTTGCAGACTCTATTTTATTTAAGATTTCTACGGTCCTCTCAAGATTTTCAACATCTTCTTCGACGATAAAGAGCAAGTAAAATTCTAAATTCCCAAATTTAAGTACTTCGATTAGTCCGGAATATCTTTCACCATTTTCATATTTATCTGAAAACTCATACATTGAGTGATTTTCAGACAATATTTTTTTCTGTGCTTCGAGATATTTTTCATATATTCGGACTTTTTCTTGTAATTGTAAATGGGGACGATAATATTCTCCAATCGTGAACCCTCTTGAATCAAATAAAGCAATTAAAACTGAATCATAATTATTACTTATTTCAGCAAATAATTGAGAAACCATCTCCATTTTTTCAAACAATAAAGATAAACCGCTTGAAAATGCATCCATGATTGATTTTATATCATATATTGAGGTTTCAAAGAAAAATATATCAAAATCCATGCTATATCTCATCAAAGCTTGTTTTATCGTTAAAATACGCTGATTGAGTACTAAGTCTCTATTAATTTCGGGATCAAATTTATGAAATAATATACACAGGGGGGGATATTCTTGTTCTTCTTTAAAATGAAGCAGAATTTCATCTAAATAATCTATGGTTTGTACATAGCGATCATAATCTTGTGCATCAATTACGTAATAAATTAGATCAATACCAGAAAGATATCTCGTTGGATTTTTTAAATATTCTTCTCTATATTGAGTTTGACCTCCAAAATCCAGCCTTATAAATTCAATGCCTAAGAATTTAAAAGCATCTCGAGCTATTCTTCTAGTAGGCATCAATTTCACTACTTCTTGTTCAAAACCGAACCGTTTAGTTATAGCTGTAATTATACTGGTTTTACCCGCATTATCTAACCCTAAAAATCCCAATTTTCGCATTTTCTTATATCGATGGTTGCAGTTCTTCTATAAGAATATCATCATCTTAGGATTTAAAAATTTGTCGTAAAATAGATTAATTGTAGATTAATTTGAAATTTATTGAAAAATATATCTGAAATGGTATAATCAAAAAAATCTATTTCATCTCAATTTTTAAGAAGATATATGATAGCTTTATCCTCCTGAAATCGGAAAAGATAAATAAAGCTTATCACCTTCTTTCAATTTAGTCTTATAATTCTTTAGATAAGTAATGTTTCTTCCATTTAATAATACAATCATAATAGGATTTAACTTCTTCTTATTTTTACTCATAATACTCTCATCAAGATTATCTCGATAATCATTTAAAAATTGAGTAATAATATCACCGACGGTTATTCCATCATATTCAATCTTGCTTTTGTTAGTTCTAAGAGCAAAAATGTTAAGCAAATTTAATTCTATTTTAACCATTATTTTTCATGTTTTTAAATGTCTCATCTCTTTAAAACTTCATAGTATTTTAAATCTAAGAAAAAGGTTCAAATGATCGATTCTTTAGATTATGATAAGGAAATATTTATTTTGGTCATATTTTTCAGCGCTTCATTAATTAGTGGATCAATATTTAAATTGTTAAAGATCTTCAAAATTTCTTTTTGATTGTAATTTTGATTTTGTGGTTTTAATTTACAATACTCAAAAATTTTCAAATTTTTAGATATCTTTTCTCTTAAATTATTTATTTCTGTCGCATCGAACCCTATTAATGAGGTAAAAATTGGATAATCAGAAAATAAATAATTTAATGCAATTGATTCTAAATCAACATTATCATCGCAATACGAGGTATTTGTTAGAGTAAGTCCATCTGTAAAAGCTCTGATATTATCATAACGTTTTGCTTCAAGCTCGGAATTTAAATTTCCAATTATTTTAAATCTTGTTAAGCGACAAATTCCACAGATTAATTCAGGATTGTTAATTTTTGAGGTAATTTTTTCAAATATTTGTAACAAATTAATTTTGATAAGTGTAAAATGAGAATAAGGGGTGTAAGTTAATAATTCTCTCCAATTAGATTCCCATATCTTATTATTTTCTTGATTGTTTATCATGTCAAATAGTATAGGATAAATATTACTCCCTCTCTTCATCAGCATAAAACCGGCAATCAAATCATTTATTCTCCCAACATCCATGACGAACATTTTTTTTGGAGATTCGATGGGGAGACCTACCCACGGAGTTTTAATGATTTGAGAAAATACATATGAGAAATCATCGCGAATTTCAATAAAAATTTTCTTGTTCGGATTTGATAAATTAACTTTCAAATTATAATCGGCTAACTCCTCGATGATTCTTGCTCCTACAATTCGAGCAACATCAATAGAGGTATAATCATGCGTACCAGACCTTCTTACTCTTAATGCAAACGTGTCTCCTTTTACAAGTATTTCCTTAGCTATTTCAATAACTCTTTCACTAATATTATTAATTTTATTTGAAGTTCTTAAAGTTGGACTTATTGAAAAAATCCCAAATACCTTTTTCAGGACATCAATTGCATCACGTAAATCATCATTTTTAAAAAAAAAGAAAATTCTAGATGAATCTTTACTTAATTGATACTTATTGAATGGAATACCATTTCGATTAAGAGAGTTCTTGATATTTTCCATCAAGATTTTTAGCATGCGTATCTTTACCTTTTGAGATTTTAACCATATTTCGGAGTATCGGATGATTACTAAATTATATTGCTTTAATAAATGGAGTTTTTCCATGCTGATTGATTTTAGATATGATTATGATATGTAATTTGTTAAATGAAAAAAATGTTAACTTTTGAGCTAAATTAAAATGCTAATATAATAATTTCCAATAATTCTAGATATTCCAGTTTTTAAATTATGTTCTTTGAGCAAGACGAGTCCTTTCTCAAAGATTTCTATCTCAATAAATGATTCGTCAAATCTACTACCATCTAAATTTCCACCGTTTGAAAATACTGTATTTTCAATCTTTACATTGAATGAAATACTCGGAGAACTATTTAATACTAAATCAATTTGTGATCGTGCAAACTGTGATAATGCATCTCCTGAGTCTAATAACTCTGTTCTCCATACACTTAGAGGAGTAGGAATTAATCCATGAAAACATGATACTCCAAAAATTTTTTTATGGCTCAATGAAAGTACTTGTTCTAAAAAGGCATTTAACTTTTTTCTACCTATAAAACCTTCTTTTGAGTCTGGAGTGGTTGAATTAATCCCTTGAAAATATAATTTATTACTATTATAGAGGGGATTATATTCACCTATATAATGTTTCCAGTAATCCCAGGCAGGAGGGATAGAATCTTGAGGACCTGGGACTACTATATAAGGATATTTAAATCGACTCAACATTTCCTTAGAAATAATAAATTCCTCTTTAAAACTATTACTAGTTAAATTTCCAGAATGTACTATCAAATCTACATTGGAAATATGATTAATCTTGTCTATAGCTAGAGCAAATGATGTATTTGTATTATCTGGGATATCAGAAACTAATGAATTTGAAATTTGAATTATTCTGCAAATAGGTTTCTTAATAATTTTTAAATCTAAAGGAATATAATAATTAATTTCTCTATGAATTTGTACTTGGGAAGTTGAATCTAAAACGGGTATTATTTTGAAACTAACATTCCCTCCCTCAATTTCTATTATTGAATACGTAAACAATTCTCGGTATCTTGTCTTATTACAGCAAAACGTACCAGCATTGAAAATAAGTAAATCTTTCTCACTACTGCTAACTGTATATAAATTGGAAATGTGTCTATGACCATTCAAAACAAGATCCGCTTTCGCATCCAAAAGCATTTGAAGCATATCTCCTGAATCATCAATTGCTGAACGTTCTTTTCCCGTGTTTGGAATGGGGATGAGTTGATGATGAAAACATACAATTTTAAATTTTTCTTCGCGTTCGGGAATTTCTAATTCTTTGCGAACGGTATCAATAACACTATGATGAATTATCCCTCCTGGAAGATCTGGTTTAGTGCTATCAATTCCAATTACATATGTATCATCATCTTCGTATTCATAATGACGCCTACCAATCATTTCTTCAAATAATAAGTAACCCACATTCATCGCATCGTGATTTCCAATAAGCATCATTATTGGGGCCGTAGAACGGGGATTAAATTTAGCCAATTGCTCTAAACTAAATTCATATTCCAATAATGTTCCTGTATGGGTAATATCTCCCAAGTGAAGATATAAAGAAACATCCTTAATTTTGTTTATCTGGTCAATGCCCACATTATACGCATGTAAATTAAAAGCTCCACCAGAACGGCTAAAGTGTGTATCTGATATTATGACAAATTTTTTCTTTGGGATAATCTTTTCTGAATTATTAAAGCGTAAAATCTTATCTGTCGTCATAGTAATTGTTTAATCTATTAATTTTGCAGGATGCCCTCTATATAGTCTATCTTCTTCAAAAATGGAATTAAAATCACTATAAGAGTGTGCTCCTAATTGGACTTTTTTTTTTACAATTGTTCCTGGAAGAAGCACACATTTAGCACCAATAAGAGCATCATCTTTGATAACTATCCTCTTCAAGATAAATTTGTCTTGTTCGATACCAAATGTCAAAATTGTTGAATTCATCCCTAAAATGACATTCCTACCTATTTTGACAAATTCCGAAGAAATCCAAGTATTATCACATAAGCTATTTTTTCCAATTTTTACACCAAAGAATCTCAATGTAAATCGGTTTTTAAACCAAGGTAAAGGATTTGATGCCATAATGAACAAGGGCCATTTTTTAATAATATTTCTCAAGTTCCAGAAGAAATAATTCTTATCTTTTAAATCACGTTCAAAAATACCTTCCGTTGGAGTAAAAATTAAATTTACTATTTTTAAGAATAGAAATGAAACTAAAATTGCGCCAAATTGAAGAAGATAAATCATGAGTACTAAATTAAAAGGAAAAAGAAGCACAAATATAAGATAAAATGGTGGATGCCACAAAAAGAGGATGAAATAATATTCCATAATTGATACTGGGATAAAACTTAGAACTATTATTAGTAAATATATAGGAATAAACTTCTTTCTAACATTTTCATCTATTGGTGTAGGAGAATCGCCTTTCAAGCTGGCAGGTTGAAACATGTATCAGTCCTCCATTTTCTTTGATGTATCCTTTATCTTTGAGACCTTCTGTTGGGAGTCTTCAACTGATTGTAAAGGTAATTTAATATTAACTGGGATCCCAACGTGTATAAGATCACCCTCCAATTTTTGCCCAATCGAAGTGTAACTATTTGCGCCTAGTATTGCTCTATCTTCCATTTGCGTGCCAGGAGCAACAATTGTTTGAGGTCCAACTACGCATGCTTCACCAATTTTGACTTTTTGGATAAATATTCTATCTTGATATATCAAATGAGAAAATATGCATATATTTAACGAAGTCATTGTAAAATCTCCTATTTCAATAAAGTAAGGATCTACATATCCTTCGTATAAGACTACATTTTTTCCGATACGTACACCAAAAAATCTATACACAAAAATATCGGCCCAAGGTAGGGGTAATGCTCTTGCTAACCATACAGGAAAATATGCAGTCCAAAATTTCCTATGTATATATTTCCATTCTTTACTATCTCGCAAGAAATTTCCTTCCTTTGGTGGAGATAATTTATTTAAAATCTTAAATATGACAACCGAGAAGAGAATAATTGAAAAAGCAAATAAAAATACACATCCGTAAATGTTAAATGGTATGAGGCAAATAAACAATATGCGCTCTATTAACGAATCATTTATCGGAAATGGAAATATAATCTGATTCGTAAAATAATAATACAAATTATTCCAATACCATAAATTCGCAAAAATGGTAATTAACAATCCTATATATAATTGTAATATTATTATCAGCGTGAAGGGTGTTTTATACACTCCTGAGGTAGATATTATTTGAACTTTCTTATCCAAAATCTCGCTTTCCATGATAAAAAACTTGTTTCATGCCTCTATTCTTCAATATATCAATATATGATCAGCACTTAATATATATCTTTTATACCTTTATGGAAATAAAATTAAAAATTAGAAAACTATGAGGAATGAGCTATCTCAGATGAAAATTGTAATTATTTTTTAAAAGCTTCATCATTCGTAATATAAAACGCAAATTCTCGTTATTGCTGTTGATATTAATAGAATTTGTTTGAAATTCCTTGATAAATCGGGTTTTATAACTAGAGGGCGTTAAAATGCTTTTTAATTCAATAATGATTTTTCTAATAAGTATATCCTCTGAATTCAATACGTGAAGGTTATTTTTTGGAAGAAAATCAAAATCAGAAAAAATGTCTGAAATAGCATTTTCATCAAGGATTATGCTGTCCACCATTCCTCCTAATTCTTTCGCTATCTTATTGACATTGTTCAATGTAAAATCATTTTCATTGTTTCTTAAAATTATGAGAAGCCGTAAATCGGCAGGAATTTGTGAAAGAAGATATATAAAATCTCGATTTTTGATCAAAGATGAGTCATACGTATTTCCAACTAATTTATCATTAACATTATCGAGTTCCGAAAATAATGAGCAAGCTTTTGCACATATTTCATCAGGATCGATTTTAATTCCGTCAGATATGCAATTAGCGATTGGTAAGGCGTCAACATCAATAATGTGAGCGGAATAAAACGAATTTTTAAAAATCCTCTGTAATTTTTGTAATGCTTTTTCAAAATTTGCTTGTAGATTTATCATTAGTGAATTATCTTTTTTTAGAGCCTTATTGTTTTATTCAAAATTTATGTTTTTAAAGTTCTAATAAAAATTATCTTGAAAAAGAAGCTCCAGAATTTTTTTTTTCATTAAAATTAAATATATATCCAATTATTGTTTATTTAATCAAAATGATCAAATTAGAATCAACAATATTCTATTACGAGTGTGAAAAATATGTCGATTGATTGGGCCGCCGCAGAAGCCAAACCAGACAAAACTCAGAAGGTTGAAGGCAGATTCTTGCTGGATCTGAGGGCTAAAGTTAATGATCTTGAACAACAAGTAAGTGAACACCGAAAAGAGCTTACTCAAACACAAAAAATACTCCAAGATACTACAAAAAATTTAGATAAGGAAACTAACGAGCATAATTCAACCAAATCTACTTTGGATGGCGTTAAAACTGAATTGGCATCAGTTAAATCCTCTCTCGAACAAAGTATGAAAGATATCGAGAGTAAAACGCAAACGATTGCTAGAATTACTGCAGAAATGGATGGATTACAAACAAATCTGACTGGAGCAAATTCGAAAATAAGTGAATTGGAAACAAATTATGCAGCAAAAGAGAGCGAAGTATCCGCTTTAAAGGAAAAAAATGCTAGTCTAACTGCTGATTTGGATGATTTGAAAAGTGAATTAAATAACGCCATGAGTCTTGGTTCAGAATCCCAAGAGCAAACAACTCAGCTTTCAAATGAAATCCAGGATTTAAAAAACAAACTTGAATCTGCTCAATCAGAGAATGCAAATCTTCAATCCCAACTGCAAGAATTTAATGATTTATTGATGCAAAAGGATGGAGAAATTCAGAATTTATCGGGTTCTATTGGTGAGAAAGAAAAACTGATTGAAGCCCAGACCTCTCTCATTGAAGAAGTTGAAACCGAACTAAGTGAATTAAAACCCCCTGATATTGGTTCGGGTGGTTTTGTTAGCGATGAGAGGACAACGTGTCCCATGTGTGGTGCTGTAGGCCATGATATTAAACAAATTGAAGATAAAGGCAAAGTACTCTCATATGTTGGTCATATACCAATGTACGCGAAGAAACACGTTTGTAAGAAATGCGGATACGAATTTTAACATATATAATTTGAAAAAATTTATTTTTTTGTTCATTTCTTTTTATTCTTTTAATTATTTTCTTTAGGTAATTAAAGAGATAATCTAATAAAGTAAATAAAAAAAAGAGATAAAAAAATCGCTTTATATTCGTGATTTTTTTTGCTCATGTATTTTTTGGCGTTCTTCTTTTACTTTAAGAAGTATTTCTCCATGTAAAGGATATTTATATATAGCCAATGCCGCAATTACTAATGCAATGGCGGGAAGGGCAAACATCAGTATTTTTAATCCTATTTCCACGTCTATCCCAGGGTTGGGTACATATCCACCACTCCAAGAAGTTCCTGAGAAAACTATTCCAATAGCTAATATAACTAACACATTAGAAAAGCGGAGAACAAACGCATTGACACCATAATATCCTGCTTCTCTCCTCATGCTAGTAGCTATCTCATCTTCATCCACAATATCAGCCACCACTAGATCGATAATGAAAAGTGATCCCGATAAACCGATTCCGATTAAAAAGAAGACAACCAACCCTCCAATAAATTCGCTTATAAATAAAGTTCCGGAAAGTGCTAAAATCCAAATTAAGAAAGAAATAATCCAAGCTTTTCTATTCCCAATTTTCCGCACTAAAGGTTTCCATAGAAAGGTAATGAATATCGTTGCAGATAAAAATGTAGTTGCTAGTAATACCGAAGTTAAGATTCCTGATTCCACATGCAGTACATTTTGTGCATACAGTGGCACGATCGTAGGAAGCATGCCATATACAAACCACACACACGTCTCAGCGATGACATACCATCGAAAAGATCTACTTTTAAAGCAGTATTTTATTGTTTTGAACAAGCTGAAAGCATTCTTGTAATCATTTTGAAACTCAGATCTTTCCTTTGGACCAAAGATTAAAAATATGAGAGAACATGCAATTATGATGATTCCCGCAATAATACCAAACAGTTGGAATTGTGGTAAGGAACTTGGATCGGTATAGGATGAAATTATTAATCCTGGTAATATAAATGCAACGATTAATCCAATAATTGTAAAAACTTGACGAATATTGTTAGCTTGTGTCCGTTCTTTTTCAGTCATAAAAACTTCAGGGAAGAGTGAAGTTAAATTCAAGCTAAAGATGGTATAAAATAGCTCAAATAGTACAATTATTATTAAAAAATAGGAAAAATTCGCGATTTGACCAGTTATTCCGTAGGAGATGGGGGGTGTATATATCAATGGCATCACTATTGCCAAAGGAACAAATGCACCGATGATATATGGTAATCGTCGACCCCATTTCGTGTGCGTTCTATCGGATAGATAGCCCATTATTGGATCGTTGAATGCATTCCATATTGACCACAGGATAAAGCCGAGAACCATTAGCCACGTATCGATTTTCACTATCGCAAAATAAAAAGTGAATGCCAGTAATATAAATGACTGATATGCAGTGATATCGCTTATCTGGCCAAAACTATAAAATAAGGCTTTTTTACCCGTACTAGATTCTTTTTTACTCATATATTATCCCAGTTTTTTATATTAAAATGGTAATTAATCATATTCAATTTTTTGTTAAATAAATATTTTGTATGGTTATTTTTACACTAATGGCAATAAAATTAGCAATTTTTCTCGTATGAAGCCTAAATTCGATATTTAGACAGGTTTTTCATATGAATATTGAGTATTGCAGATTGAAAAACCCATTTTCTTATATGTGTGTATTGCTGGTGGATTTTCAATTCTAACTGTTATAAGAAATTCTTTTTTATCAACCAAAAGTTCATTTAATATTGAACAAATTAAGGAACTGGCATAACCTTTATTTCTATAATTAGGATGAGTTCCAACTACCATGAAATAGTCGATTTTTTCATACTTCAAAATCCTAGTCAAACAAATTATTTGATTATTTTCTAATATGGCAATCGGAATGTTATTATCATCGACCAATATGTCTTCAGTTGTAACAGAACCCCAATATTCTGGATCACAAATATTCATGAATGATGCGATCTCTTCTTTATGAGTATGTGATAATACTTGAAAAGGATATCTTTCAAAATTGTTATACTCTCCCTTATTTAGACTCATGCGATACAATGCAATTTCCTTAATATATTCTGGAAAATATTTAGTTATTATCTCCTTATGTTCTTCAAATCCAGTTATAGAAATGGGCTCATAATTCTTGTCCTTAAGTAAAAATTCAAGACTCTCAATAGATCCCCTCAATTGAATCCTTCGGTTTTTCCATGATAGTATCATTCCATGAATCTTTTTATTATCATCTAAAGCCATGAATACTTCAGTATCTTCAGGATAAAGAGAGTAGTCAACAAGGAAAAAAAAATAATCCGTAATATTATCTTTAATATAATCATAATATAATGATTCATTTTCTCTTGATACTTGAATTGATTGATACTTTTCCCTTTTCATAATAAATACAAGGTAATTAGAAACTATAAAAATTATGAAAAAATAAAAAAAAAGATTAAATTCTTGATTTTTTCTCTTGATGGATCTTGTCGCGCTGTTCTTTCACTTTTTTTAACTTATCCCCGTCTAATGGATAGAAGTAAATGGCTATAATGGCAATTACTAAGGCTATTGCGGGAAAAATAGACATTAAACTTCGAAGTTGTAGATCCGGGATGTTAATTGGATTGAATTCTCCCCAATTAGCAATTAAAAATACAGGTCCAATAATGAGGAATACAAAAACAGTCGCAAATCTTTGAAAGAAGATATTAACTCCATAATATCCTCCTTCCCTACGCATTCCCGTTTCGACCTCACCTTCATCCACAATATCCGCAATTACGATATCGATAATATAAAGTGAACCTGACAATCCAATTCCTATTAAAAAGAATACAATAAAAGCCATGAGTTCCATGTTAGGACCTAAAAAGAATAATGGCATTAGAGAAATGATCCAAAGTGACATTGAAATTAACCAAGATTTTCTTGGACCAATTTTTTGCACCAATGGTTTCCAAATTAGTGTCATGAAAAGTGCAGCGGATAAAAAAGTGGTACCCAATAAGAGAGAAATCATAAAAGTATCGGTAAAACCAAGGATAAATTCACCATAGAGGGGTACCATTACCGGAAGCATGCTGTAAACAAACCAGTTACAAATCTCTGCGGGTATGTATCGGTTGAAACTCTTGCTTTTAATGCAAAATTTCAAGTTTTTAAAAAAACTAGGAGCTTTCTTGTAGTCATCTTTAAACTCAGCTCTTCCCTTTGGAGAGAATTTTAAGAAGAGCAAACCTGGAACAATGATAATAATTGCCACAACTATTCCAAAAGTAGGATATTCTCCTGGTAAGGGGTTAGTATAATTAGATATAAAAATACCCGGTAGAAGAAACGCCGCAATTAAACCAAAAATTGCAAATAATTGTCTTACATTATTTCCTTTGGTTCTTTCTTCCTCTGTAATAAAGATATCTGGGAATAAGGAGGTAAAATTGATATCATACATCGTAAAAAAAAGCTCGAAGATGATGATAATGAAAAGAAAGTACACAAAATTGATCATTTTATCAACTATCCCGAGGATAAAAGGTGGAGTGAATAGTAAGAACATTATTAGTGCGATTGGAAATAATGAAAACATTATCCATGGAAATCTTCGTCCCCATCGTGTATGTGTCCTATCAGATAGGTATCCAATGAAAGTATCATTTAAACTATTCCAAATCGACCATATGATAAATCCAATAGATATCGGAACGATATCAATTCTTACAACAGCAAAATAATAGGTAAAAGTTAAAAATGTAAAGGCTTGATATGAAGCGATATCAGATAATTGCCCAATACTGTAGCTGATTGCCTTTTTGTAGGAGAATTTCTTTCTTTCTTCTTTTAAATCTTCAGTTACCATAGATGATCATTTTATTTTTTTGTAAGATAATCGTATTTGTCATCTTTCTTAATAAACTTTTATTGAAGTATTTTCTAAAAAATTACTGATGATGATGAGGTAGAAATTGCAGCTTATTCCATGATCATGGTACATAGTAGATATCTTCATCTCCTTAAACTTGAAATATATATATCAAACTTGGGATATCCTCCTTCTCCTGTGCGAATTAAGAAAGGAACATGGTTAGGATTACATAGTATTGTGTTAGGGGGAGTCACCATAGGAGAAGGATCTGTAATAGCCGCGGGAGCAGTAGTTACTAAAGACGTTCCAGATTTCGCTTCTACCGGTGGATTCCCTGCAAAGGTATTAATGTACTTGCCAAGTTCTCCAAATTATGCAGAAAACACAGGAAAAAAAGAAGAATGAATGAAAATTTGGTCATAAATTTATAGTTTTATTATTATTTTACCCGAATAAAATATTTGTTCTTTTTCTATAATAGAGTAAGGAATACATTGTAGACTAAAATCGATGAAAATTGTTAAGGGAATCATAAAAATACTTCAAGTTTCTTATATAATCCACAATTAATCCTTGAAAAAAGATAACATTAAAAAGGTGTCGATTCTATTTAACATTAAAGCAAATAGAAATCTGAAAGCGATTTTTTTGAAATCTAAATATAAGAGAATTATTGCTAATTTCATTAATAATTACACTAAATGAGAATTTTCTATGGAAAATGTGATATTACAATTAAATCATGTGAAGAAAAAATATCATAGTTTAGTAGCTCTTAATGATGTAAGTTTTTCTGTGAATAAACATGAAATCATCGGGTTAGTCGGTCCAAATGGTGCTGGTAAAACCACGGCATTGAAATTAATTGCTAGATTGCTTACACCAAATTCAGGAACAATCTGCATTAAAAACATAAATGGAACTCTCCAAGATATACATAAACATTCAAAAAATTTACTTGAAACTGGATTCCTAATCGATATTCCTCAATTCTATAATAGTAATATTTTACATTTACTTAAATATATCGCAAATATCAGAAATTATCCCAAGGACAAAATAGATTCAAGAATTAATCATCTTTTAAGAGAATTTACCTTATACAAATGGAAATATAAAAATATAAAAACACTTTCCAAAGGAATGAATCAGAAATTGGGATTCATCGCATCTATTATCAATGAACCGGAATTAATTATTTTGGACGAACCACAAACGGGTTTAGATCCCGAATCACGTATAAAAATTCGCGAATATTTAATTTCACTTCAGAAAGAGGGGAAGACTATATTGATTTCTTCTCATTTGCTAAATGAAATTAGAGAAATTTGTAATAGAATAGCCATACTTAATCAAGGATTTCTGGTTGGCTTTGATTCTATTGACAATTTAGAACGTAAGTTTAAGATCAAGCAATTGGTATGTGAAATTGAAGAAAAAATTGCTCCAGAAAGATTAGAAACACTGATCTCAAAGATCATTCAAAATATAACGAAATATACTGAACAAAATGAAAATGAAATAACTTCATCAAGGATTATAACCTACAATCCTGAAATTCCAGCATTCATTATTAATTACGATGGGTTGCGAGAATCAAAGAGCAAGATTTTAGAGACTTTATCCCATAATTTTAAAGATGATTTCGTGGTAAGTACTTTTTATGAACCCAAATTATCACAGATTGAAAAATTATATTCTCAAACAGCAGCAAAAGATCAAAATAAATCAACGGAGTTCAAATGAATTGGATCGATTAAAAATCAAAAAATACTTATTTAAATTGTTCAAGCCCGTTTTTCAAACTTTCAAATTTGAATTATACGTTCAAAGAATTAAGTTCATAATTTTTTCAGTAGTCAGTTTTATTGTTGCTTTTATAAGCGGTTTTATAAACAGAGTTTTACCATGGCCTCAGTATTCGTTTTATCAAAGCTCATTATGGTGGTTTGTTTTTACGATCCTATTTTCTTCATCATTCTTCTTTTCAAGTATAATTTGTTCTGAATACAAGAAAAAGACGGGTTTAATGATTATTCCGCTCATAACTAGGCAAGAATTATTTGTAGGAAAATTTTTAGCTAATTATTTGTATGTAGTAGTATTTGCTGCGATTCATTACATTATAATGTATATTCTTGCATTTGAACTTTACGGACCCCCTCTCATAAGTACTCCATTAATTAGTTTTGCTTTTGTTACCTTGTTCATTCTTGCACTTTGTTGCCTCATCTCTTTTTTTAGTTCCTTTATGCCCTCACCAGCATATGTTATCATTATTATCATGGCGTTATACGTCTTTGGTTTCTCCATGATTCAATCAATAATTGATTCTTCTATTGAACCACTTTATTCATTTAGTTACCTTTATAAGATTATAATTGTGATTAACAATCCCGATTTCTCCGTTCTTGACAGAATTTCCGAAATTGATGGAACAATTTATTGGGACTTTCCTACCGTGGAAGGCGCAATTCTATCATTAAGCGTGTACGTTATCATATTTTTTTCTTTAACTCTATTCATTTTTAAAAAAAAACAAATTTAGGTGAAAATAAGCATTAAATATTTTGACTGGAAACAAAAGAAATTAGGAAATCACCCCCTACACAAAAAAAATATTCGAAAAAGCATGAGTTTGCTATTTATAATGGTTTTTTCTCTCACAATGGGAGTTTTGAAACCATCTTATGCCAATTCAGATTACTCTTTTTCAGTAGTACCTGGTACCCAAATATTAGAAATAGATCATTGCAATCTTCAATTATGGAAGGAAACTATCAACCATACATCAAGCCCATTAGATTGGTTCCCTGGAAATTCAAATCAAACTGGAGCACAAAGCAAAAAAACTGTAAGAATTTTAGCTTTTGGCGAATGTGACACTTATACTCTTTTTTTAATGATCTATTCAGCGTATGATATTGATTACTTTGAACTTTCTGATTATGGATACGATTCCAATTACTTGAGATTAAATTTTGCTCACCGATATTATAATTTTTGGGCATATGATCTTGCCATAGATTATTTTATGATGCCACCACTTGAAGATAATTCTTATGAATCTTCAGAAATGTATAAAATCCTGAGTCATCCATCTGATTTTTCAACATTGATTGATGATTATAATAATTTTTCTGAAACTGTAAATAACGATCCTCTAATGCAAAGTTTAAATATTTCAATACCAGAGTTTGATGGAGATTATTTCCTACAATACCTCATTTTCAATGAGTTAGCAACCGCTTTACCTTCAAATGTCTATCTGAATGAGTTAATTGATGCTCTTGGTTGTGAAAATGCGAGCGTTCAAGAAAGCTCCTTAATCCTCAACTGTAAAGGCATTTCTAATTATCAATTAGAGATTTCTTATAATGAACAAGGACTCATGGATACATTTAAAGTTAAAACCGAAGATGGAACTTTAATTTATAAGATAACCAGCTGGTATCCAAAGTATGTTGTCTATACCATTTTTGGAATTATTATAGCGGGAATAATTGGATTATCCGCAGTATTTTTTTATCTATCGAGAAAAAAAATAAAATTCTTTAAAGAAAATTAATAATTAAATAACTCAATTCAAATAAATCTGGAGATAATATTTAGGAAATCTATTATTAATTATATGGAAAAGACTTACTTTCTGTTTCTTTTACCAGAAAAGTACTAGGAAGAACCTTTTAATAAAGAAATGATTATAATCCTATACCTATATATTCCCCAATAAAATGATTAAGATGGAATTAGATAAACTGTTTAAGCCAAAATCAATGGCGGTAGTTGGAATTTCAAAGAAGAATCATTTAAGTCCTGGAAGGATCGTGATGCTCAAAAATGAATTTGAAATGCAAGTAAAAGTATATGGTATTTATCCTTCCGGTGGTGAAATTGAAGGTATTCGACTTTATGACCGCTTAGATAATTTACCTGAAATTCCAGATATCCTAGTTATTGCTGTAGGTCCAGACGATACAGTAGATTATATTCAACAGTGTGCTGATTTACATATCCCTTCAGCTGTAATTATTAGTGGAGGATTTGCTGAGACGGGAATTAAGGGGAGAAAAAGGCAAGATAAATTAGAGCAAATTGCATTCGAAAATGAAATCGCTGTACTTGGTCCTAATTGTCTTGGCGTGTATGCCCCTCCGTTAGTGGATACCATTTTTTTACCTACAGAACGAATTACAAGACCACCAAAAGGTTCTGTAGCACTCATAAGCCAAAGTGGTGGTGTTCTTGTAGATCAATTCTTTAATAAGTTCAAGGAGAGAAACATTGGTGTTTCTTCAGCAGTATCTATTGGTAATAGGGCTGTTGTGGATGAAGTAATGCTACTGGAATACTTCAGCAAGGTAGATACTGAAACATCAAACATTGCATTTTATTTAGAAGGATTTAAAGAAGGTCGAGCAAGGGAATTTTTAAAGCTCGCCAGAGAATCGGAAGATACAGTTATCATGTTTTTTGGAGGAAAGACTCGGGAGGGAAAAGTGGCTACACTTTCACACACGGCGAGCTTAGCGGGGAATTATAAAATTCAATATGCGGCATTAAGACAGAATCATGTCATTCAACCGCATTCTGAGAGAGAACTTCTTACATCTTTAAAAGTTTTTGATGTTCTTTCCCACCGAAAAAATCCTTTTGGAAACAATGTAATTACCTATGGAGATGTAGTAATTGTTTCTGTCTCAGGAGGTCATGGAGTGATAGCAGCAGACATGCTAAAATCTTATGGATTGAATCGCGTTGACTTTTCTAAAGAAGAAAAAGCAAATATGAAGGAGCTTATGAATCCAGTTGCTAGGGATATTGCTTCATTTAATAATCCTATCGATTTAACAGGCTCCGTCTTGGATACTGATATTGAAGATATGATACGCTACTTATCTGATATAAAAAGAATTGAATGTATTTTATTACTTTTACTTCCTTATCCACCTAACATCTCATTTCAAATTGGCAGAAGGATTGCGAATATTGTAGCTTCTAAAAAGAAACCGGTTGTATGCTTTGTTCCTTATGTTTCAAAATATGAAATGATAATCGAATCTTTGGAATTAGCATATATTCCCGTTTTTCATTCCATTAAAGAAGCAGTACAAGCAATTTCAGCTCTTAAGCACAGAACTAGACTTGATAATGTTAAGAAAGGTAATATTTTTTGGGAATAAGATATTGAGTAAGATTTAGAAATTTTCGCATATAAATTAAATTAATCACTACGAAGAAGAGAAAAAAAAATGAAAGAAAAAATTGGTTGGATTGGAATTGGTGTTATGGGTAAATCTATGTGTAGCCATGTATTAAATGCTGGTTATGACGTTTCAATATACAATCGAACAAAAGAAAAAGCCAGTGATTTGCTTGATAAAGGAGCCACTTGGTGTTTGAATCCTCGGGAAGTTGCTGAAAAAAGCGACATCGTATTTACAATAGTTGGATTTCCTCATGATGTTGAATCTGTTTATTTGGGAGAAAATGGAGTTTTAAGTTCTATAAAGAAAGGAGCTATAGTTGTTGATATGACAACTTCTGAACCATCGCTTGCACAGCGAATATATAAAGAAGCAAAGGAAAAAGGAGTTTCTTCAATTGATGCACCAGTTTCTGGAGGAGATGTAGGTGCTAAAAATGGGACTTTAGCGATTATGGCTGGTGGAGATAAAGAAACATATGATAAAATTTTTCCATTTCTCGAATTGATGGGAAAAAACATTGCTTATATGGGTAAAGCTGGAGCAGGGCAACATACAAAAATGAGCAACCAAATACTCATTGCTTCAACGATGATCGGAGTTGTAGAATCCCTCTTATATGCCTATAAGGCTGGAAACGATCTGAATGAAGTGATAAATGTAATTGGGAAAGGAGCTGCGGGATGCTGGTCTATCAACAACTTAGGACCTCGAATTGTAGAGGGTAATTTTGATCCCGGATTTTTTATCAAGCATTTCATAAAGGATATGGGTATTGCTCTTAAGGAAGCTAAAAACATGAATCTTTCATTACCAGGGTTGGCTTTAGCTTATCAATTTTATATTTCAGCTACGGCTCTAGGATTAGAAAACCTCGGAACGCAAGGACTCTATAAAGTGTTAGCTAAACTGAATGGAATTTAGTTAAATTAAAAATTTTTATTTTCTTTTATTATAGCATGCTACCTATAATAGTTGAAATCTGGTTTTTACTCCTATTACTGATACAAACTCTTCATATATTTGAAGAATTAGGCATGGAGGTCTATAAAATAAAAGCGTTTTTGACTATAAAGAAATATGTTATTGTATCCTCGATAATAACAAGTATTTCAATGTTGACATTTATAGCTTTAATATTAGAATTATTTATTGGATACGTTTTTGGAATTTTTGTGTCAATATTCGGGATACTAAACTTTATCGTTCATACTATTGGATTTATAATGAAGAAAAAGACCAAAGGTACGATTGCTGCGGGTTTTTATACTGGAATCGTCTTAGGAATCTTTGGTAGTATTAATTTATTCTTGTTATTCCAGCTCTTATAAGTAATTACAAATTTCTCTGGAGATTAGCCTCAAAGTGTTTTAGCACTTCTTGCAAATTTTCACTCTCACTTTTTACGGTTTAGATGTGATTTTTTACTATTTTTAATCGCATTCGAATTAACTTCTCGATTTCTTTTAACTTGTGCAGTTCATTCTCCTCGCAGAAAGCGTAGGCTACTCCTCCAGCACCTGCTCTTGCCGTCCTCCCGATACGATGTAAATATGTTTCAGTTCCATCTGGTAAATCAAATTGTATGACATGTGAGATTTCATCCACATCAATTCCACGAGAAGCAACATCTGTTGCAATTAGAACACGAATTGCTCCAGTACGAAAGCTTTGAAGCGCATCTTGACGTGCAGTTTGTGATTTATCTCCGTGTATAGCATCAGTACGAATTCCCTTCCTTTTTAAAATCTTAACAACTCGATTGGCGCTGTGTTTTGTGCGCATAAAAACCAATGCTCGTTTAATCGATTTATCGGTGAGTAACTTTTCCAATAAGGCTTGTTTTTTCTTTTTGGAGATTAAAAATACAGATTGTTTAAGAATTTCCAAGGTTGGTTGTTCTGGTGATATATCTATTCTTATGGGAGTATTTAAAATACTATTGACCAGTTTTTTAACTTCAGGTGGTATCGTAGCAGAAAAAAGTAGTGTTTGTCGTTTCTTTTTAGGTATATATTTAATGATGGTACGAATATCATTGATGAAACCCATATCAAGCATTCTATCACCTTCGTCTAGAATTAAAACCTTAACATAACCGAGGTTTATATGGCCTTGCCTGATCAAATCAAGTAATCTACCAGGAGTTGCAACCAAAATGTCTACTCCCTGTTGTAACTTTTTCACTTGTGGATTTTGCCCAACCCCTCCATAAACAACAGCATTTTTTAGTCCAGTATATTTCCCATAAATATTAAAACTGTCTTTAATTTGGATTGCAAGCTCTCTTGTAGGAGCAACTACTAAAACACTGATTTTACGCTTGGTTTTTATGTTAGTGTTGTTCTTTATACTAATTAATCGTTGCAAGATAGGAAGCGCATAAGCAGCAGTCTTACCCGTACCTGTTTGAGCACAACCTAACATATCTTTTCCCTTCAGTATAATAGGGATTGCTTGAGCTTGAATTGGTGTCGGAGCCTCATATCCCGAATCTCTTACTGCTTGCAAAATCTCAGAGTCTAGATCAAGATCAGCAAAATTTGAACCACTATCATTTTGATTGTATTTTAAAGGCTTAATTTTTTCTGATATCGAAGATTGTACAACTTCTTCTGGATCTAACCGTTTTACTTCAACAGCAGCAAGACCTTTTTTTTGTGGTTTAATTGTGAAAGTAAGAAAATCACCGCTGGTGATATTATTTTCTTTATTTGGTTGTAGTGCAGTATGGTGTAAAAAAATATCCTTACCATCACTATCAAGGGTTATGAATCCAAACCCTTTCTTCTCATCATACCATTTGACCGTTCCGGTCATTCTTTGTGTTGTTTTTAACGTTATTATTCACATTTTTCTTTCTATTGTGGGTATAACCTACTCATATATCATTCTTTTATTATGGAAGAAATTATGAGCGGGAATGTTCATTAAAATAATTAAATACCCCATCTCAAAGAAAGAAATTACAATTGATCCCTTTATCAAAAATATATCTTTATGATCGATGAATCAATCTTCAATATCTTAAGAAGTAATAATTACTAAAAATTAACCCAATATTTAGTAGAAAAGAGTTACATCACCTATATAGTTTAAGTATTCAAAAAATCAATAGTAAACATTTTAGAATTTCTCTCAGAAATATGTTACTCCTCAATTTAAAAGTTGAACATTATTATAAAACATAATTTTCTGTTATATAGTTATCAAAGTGATGTAAGGCATCAGGTAAGTTCTTTCGACCAAATCCAATTCTAAAGTGGGACGCTCCATAATTGAATTGAGTACTTGGCATTAATAACACTCCTTTCTTATCTAATAAGTCAAGACAAAAATCTTCAATATTCTGTTCGATTAGCAACCTTGGAAAAGCAATCGAACTCGCTTTAGGTCTTACCCATGTAATAAATTTATCAAATTTAGTAAAAAAATCATCTAAAAATGGGAGGTTGTTTGTAATAATCTCTAAATTCCTTTTAATTATAATATCTTTATTTCTCAAAGCTAAAATCGAAAAGAACTCACTTGGAGCACTATTACAGATAGTCGTATAATTCTTGAAAGAACTTAACCGTGTCATTAAATGATGATCTTTGGTTGCAATCCACCCAATTCTTAATCCTGCTAATCCAAATGATTTTGACATTACTCCTAATGACACACTTTGATCATATACATCACACATCGCTGGAAGGCGATCCTCTTTATTAAACTCTAAAAAACGATAGACTTCATCAGAAAAAATGAAAATTTCATTTTCTTTTGCTATTTTTACAATTTCTTTGTATTTATTCTTTGAAGTTAAGTATCCTGTAGGGCTATGAGGTAAATTTAAAACTAAACATTTGGTATTTTTTTTAATATTTTCTTGTAAAATGTCAATATCAAGCTCCCAATTATTTTCATCTTTCATGTACCATTTAGTAACTTCACATCCAATAGAATCTGCTACCTCAAATAACGACTGATAAGCGGGAAATTGAACAATTATGTGGTCACCTTTATTCAAGAAAACATTCATAAAAACAAAGATTCCTTCCTCTGCCCCTGAAAAGACCAGAATATCATCATAACTGACTTTGTCATATAATTTAGCAATTTCTTTCCGTAGATCAGGATGTCCAAATGATTCTGTATACCCTAACCAATGATTTTTAAGATTAATTTCTACATTATCCTCTAGATCGAGTAGCTCCCCGATGCTAAACGATTCGCAATCTGAAGCACACAATAAGTACTCCACGTTAAATTCATATTGCGCGAAAAAACTCTCCAGTTTAAAATCTTTAAGTTTCATGTTATGATACATCAATTATTTTTTCGAGTTGCTTAATAGTTTGAGAAACATACATCCTATCATCGATTTTTAGTTCTATTGCACCTTGAGGGCAAATTTCAACGCATCTCCCACATCCTCTACATTCTTTTGATATCTCTGCTCGATTATTTTCAAGTTTTATAGCGTTAACGAAACATGAATCTAAACAAGTTCCACACCCAATACAGGTATCAGTGACCCAAATATGTACTCCTGCCATTTTTTGAATTTTTCTCCCAATTTTAGGATTTAAAACAGGAGAAATTCTCCATAAACAACAACACGGATCACAATTACAAATACTCAAAAGTTTATATCCCAGATTCACTCCAAGCCATTGTTTATCAAGTAAATTTCTTCCTATCATATGAACTAACCCTGCTTCTCGACATTTTTTGATATGATCTAAGGCTTCTTCTTTTGAAACTAACCTTCCTAATTCTGGATTGATATCGTGTACCGCTTCTCCTAAAAAAAGACACCCTAATTCAATTGGGTAATCTTTGCATTGCATTGACTTTCTACATATGCAGAAGTTCATGATCCAATGAGAATTCGCTTTATTAATAAAATATTCCAATACTTTTGTAGGTAAAACCATTTCTTCTTGATTTGGGAGTTCAGAGTTAACGGGAATTACAATATCTTTTGGTAAATATATTATCTCATCATCTTTAAAGAGCAAAAGATCAAAAATTTTTCCAAGTATGGGAATTCTGGTTAATTTTGCTATGAGCTTAATGTTAGGGAATGTTTTTTCCAGAAGTCTCACAAACCAAAGAGGTCTTGCCATTATATCACTACTATATTTTTAATTTGTTATATTAAAATATTTTAATCTATCATTAATTTTATGAAACTAAAATTAAATTATTATAGGTCTTCTAAAAATGAGTGAACTAAATCTAGGAGATTTGAAAATAAATCAGCTAGGATATGTGTATAAAGATATTAAAAAACAAGCAAAAATACTTGAGGAAAAATTAGGTCTACCAAAATTTGCATTTCTCGAAAATAAACCCACTAAGTATTTGTATAGAGGAAAGGAATCAATTATTCAAACCACTATTGGGTTTAGCAGATCTTTAAATGTGCAAGTAGAATTAATACAACTTATCAAAGGAGAATGTATATTTAAAGAGTTTCTTGACTCAAAAAAAGAAGGACTCCACCATTTTGGGATCTATGTTGATGATGTTGATGTTATTGTAAAAAAGTATAAAGAAAAAGGATATGAAGTCGTTCACGAGGGTTTAACGGCAGGGGTACAAAAAGTTGCATATATTGATACTTATGAAGATTTTGGAGTCTATATTGAATTTCAACAAACTAAAAAAAGAAAAATAAAAAATTAGATGCTTATTTTTTCTCTTAGTAAATCCTTCAGTTGTGAAGAATCACCAACAAAAACCGAGTAGGCAATATTTTCAATTTCCCAATTCTTAGATTTAGGATTATACCAAGCAAGATTTGATTTTTTTACCTTTAAAGTTACTTTTTTGGTTTCATTAGGTTCTAAACTGACTCTAGTAAATCCCTTTAAGAGTTTTATAGGGCGTTCAATCTCAGAATTTTCAAATCCTATATAAAGTTGAACAATTTCATCTCCCATATGAGATCCAGTGTTAGTCACATCAACGCTTGAGATTATTTCATTCTCATTCGATTTTACTTGAAGATTCTCATATTTGAAAGATGTATAGCTCATTCCAAAACCAAATGGATATGCAGGTTCGAAATTTTCTTTTTCAAACAAGGTATATCCATGATAATAACCATATTCAATCTCATCAGCATTTTTATCGAAATAGGGTAAATGAGCCGCATCTTTTGGAATGGTAAAGGGTAATTTTCCACTTGGATTAATATTACCAAAAAGTATATCTGCTAATGCTCTTCCGCCTTCCATACCTGAATACCATGCCATTATGATTCCTTTAACATTATCTTTCCATTCTTCCATCATTATTGCCGAACCTCCAATAAGTATGACGATAACGTTTTTATTTTCTTCTGACACTGAATTGATGAGATCAATCTCTTGATTTCTTAGACCAAGATTGTCCCTATCTCCTCCTAGTATTGTATTACCTATCTTTATATATTCTCCCTCGTCCTTATAACTACAACCTGCAACAATTATAACAGCATCAACATCTTTTGCACAATTTTTTGCAGCATGAATATCAACTCCATCTTGATAAACAATATCAATCTGATTATCCATTAAATCTTTAATTCCTTGCAATGGTGTTATGATATTATCCTGCTTTACATTACTACTACCATGATCTCCGGTATTCTTTAAACTAGCTAATCTTCCTAAGACTGCAATTTTTTTAATAATCTTTGCATTCAAGGGTAAAATATTTGCCTCGTTTTTCAATAAAACCATACTTTCTTCAGCCACCTTCCTCGCAAGTGATACGTGATCATTACAACCAATCAAGGATTCTTCATATTCTTCGAGATCTTCTTTAGTCGTAAATTTCAAAGTAGTACGCATTACCCTTCTTACTGCATCATCAATTAAGTCCATAGGAACTTGTTCTGATTTTATTAATTTTAATAGTTTTTTACCATAGTATTTCGCTCTGGGCATTTCAACATCTAATCCTCCATTAATACCCTTTAAGGTATCTCGCAAGCCTCTAAACCAATCGGAATGCACAAAACCTTTAAAACCCCATTCTTCTTTTAAAATTTTTCTTAATAAATAGGAATTATGTCCGCAATATTCTCCTCGTACTTTATTATATGCTGACATTACTGTTGCACATCCTTCTTCAACACAATGTTTAAAATGAGGAAGATAGATTTCTCGCAATGTTCTTTCATCCATCTCAACATTTATCTTAAAACGTGCATTTTCCTGATTGTTTGCTGCAAAATGTTTAACAGTGGCCATAACATTATGTTGTTGAACCCCTCGAACTAAGGCAGCTCCAAATTCCCCTAAGAGGAAAGGATCTTCTCCATAAGATTCTTGAGCACGACCCCCTGCAGGATGCCTTAAAATGTTTATGCATACACCTCCAAATAGATTTCCCCTATGGGCTCGAACTTCTTTACCAATTGCGTTTCCTACTTGTTCCTCTAGATTGATATCCCAAGTAGCTGCTCTTGCCATCGATACTGGAAAACAAGTTGAACCTGGGATTATAACTCCTCTAGGACCATCAGTAAATCGGAATGTGGGTATTCCCAAACGATTCAACCCACCACCAGGAATAGTTCGCTTAAATAATCCTCTATCAATGAAGATATATTTAATAAATCCATTACCTGACATTAGATGTACTTTTTCTTTCAAGCTTAATTCATTTAAAACTTTTCCAACAAAAAGCTCTATTTCTTCTTCATTCATGCCCTTTTTAATTTCAATTTGCGTCATAATATTTTTGAACTGAATCTAATCTATTTGTTATGTATGATAAAATTAAACGAATAAGAAAATTATTATTGATTTTTCTAAGTTTCCTAATTGAGAAAAAAGATTTAAATCACTGAAACCTAACATTATCAGCTTTAAATGATAAAATTTGAAATGATTTGATTGAATTCCTTAGAATTAACACTTTCGGCAATTGGAGATATTCCTGAAAAAATACCTTTTAATCCTTTCATAATGCATTTAGCAGCTAAATTGATGCAGATTGATTATAATGAAGATTATTGCCAAAAACCAGAGATATTGGCAGAAGCTCAAATAAAGTGCTCTGATTATTTTGGAATAGATCATGTTAATGTTTCAACGGATGCATATAGAGAAGCTAGTGCGTGGGGTGTAGAAATTGATTGGAATAGTCATACTCCTGTAGCTAAAAAATACATAAATATCTCTGAATTCGAATCGCTTGAAATCCCGGATCTAATCTCAAGTGAGCGAATAATGAATCGAGTAAAAGCAGTAAAACAATTATTTGAAAAAGTAGGTGGAAAACAATGCATTATAGGATGGATAGAAGCTCCGTTTGCAGAAATTTGTTGTCTTTTTGATCTTGTAAATGTTTTAATGCTATGTAGATATGATGATTGGGATAGAAAGATTAAATCCTTGATAAAACGAATACTACCTGTTCAAAAAGAATTTGCGAAATTACAAATAGAGTCAGGAGCTGACATCATTGGTGCGGGAGACTCTGCGATTTCGCAAATCGGACCTAATAGATATAAAAAGTGTTGCTTAGATGCAACAAAAGAATTATTCCATTTTATCCAAAATGAAGTTCCTGTTCTTTATCACATCTGTGGAGATAATTCGGTTATTGATAAAGAAGGGAATGACATGCTAAAATTAGTTTCAAGCACAAAAGCAGATATATTGGACTTAGATTATCAAGTTGATTTAAAAATCGCAAAACAAAAAATTGGTCCAAACAACTGTATACGAGGAAACACCAATACTCAAATATTAGGAAGCTCAAGTTATTCTGCTAAGGACGTTATGAATGAAGTCGAAAAAACCATTAATAATGGGAAACCTGGTGGAAATTATATGTATGCTGCTGGTTGTGAATGGCCTTGGGAACCAATTGAGCTAGCAAGTCGAAATTTAGGTATTGCTAAAACTCTTGTCGAAACTTTGGGAATGTATTAAGATATCACTCTATTTTATGACCTCCAATATCAACAGAAACAATAGACTCATCCAATCCTTCCAATTTTCGATAATCTGCTAGAGTTCGAGTAGAAACTAGTTTGATGTATTTATTTAAGTCATTTAAGACATCCATAGTATAATTGGGGCCCTCTTGTGCTTTTAATATCTGATCCACTCTTTCCTTTGCAATTAACATAAGATCTTTGGATCCGTTTCTAATCCAATTTCCTCGTTTCTCCCTATTTATTAATGGAGGTATGTATATCTCTTTTCTTGTATTTTTCGCAGAATGTTTTGTACCAAGATAATTTCTATTCGTTGAAATCGCTTTTTCTATTTCATTTCTGGCAATCGTATTGGCATTAACATCTATACCATTTAATCCTCTCTTTAAAATTGCTATCAATTCATCATCAATTACCAATAGTTCCAATGCTTCTGATAAGGATGATTCGTAGGTTCCCGCACAAGTGATATAATTGTGTCCCGCATTTATTGCAGCTGAAAGACCCATAAATCTTTCATAACCATTTTGAATGTCAAAACATTTCGAATCCGTTAAGCCTCCAGAACCTTTAGAGGGTATGCCATAATATCGAGCTAATTGAGCTGAAGCGATTGTTAATAATGACATTTCCATTGAGCCATAAGCAATATTTCCAGTTAAAGGATCCATGATTGTATTTGTAGATGCATATAGAATTGGAGTACCAGGATTAATAATTTGAGTTAATACTATAGTAGAAAGTACTTCCATGTTTGCTTGAGTCAACACGCCTGCGAGAGTGACTGGAGCAGAAGCTCCCGCACTTGCAGCAGCACTAATTAAAATTGGTTGGTTGAATTTTGCAAATACAATTAAACCGTTCAATAATATTTTTTCAAGTAATAGTGGTGACGTGGGATTAAACACGCCAATCAATCTTGGTTTCCTCAATAGCTCCTTTTCTCCGCCAACTATTATAGATGCGAGTTTCATCATATCCATGCTTGCGGTTCGCCCATAACAACTCATTCCATAAGGTTTATAACTATGTTTACCCCATTCTCGAATTGTTTGACAGTGTAACTCTGTTAGAGGGATATCGCTTGGCCATACATCCATGTGTGAGCAATCAATGTGATTTAATCCATTTATGATTTTCAAGTGATCTATTGTATCCTTGAGTGTTGCTTTTCTTATTCTTTTCTTTCTGGATGGGTCGTAAACGTTAATTGCTGCTCCAAATGTGCCAAAATGAACGCTCTCAGTATTAATATTCATTTTATAATTGCCATCTGGACCCCATAGTGAAAATTCTGAAGGAACATTCTTTAATTGGTTTTTAATTAACCCATGTGGGAATTTCACAAAGAATTCTTTATTTTTTTCTAATATAGTAGCCCCTTTTTCTTTTAGAAGCTTTCTTGCTTCTTCAGAATCAATCCTGATCCCTATTTCTTCTAAAAGATCTAGTGAAGCTTCATGAATTTGAATAATTTCATCTTTTGATAATACTTCTAGTCTGTTGAGCTTCATTATAATCTTATCAAAAAATTATTAAAAAGTGAGATCTAATACTTTTGTAAGTTGATTAGTTTTATATTCATGTAAAATTAATTCTAATTTATTATCCTAATTAATTAATGTTGACCTTATAATGAAAATTAATTTAGACATACTCAAAAAACTTGAATCATCTATTGACACTTTACATCCAGAAGGTGGAAAAGTACCAATAAACATTCTTGGTTATGGTGAAATAAGTTTAGTATTTGAACTTGTAGATGATCCCCAGAATTTAGCTTATAAAAGGATTCCTATATTTGATACTGAAAACCAAGTTAAAAGACATATCTGGGCTTATAATGAATATAACAGAATTTTAATTAATGAAGTGGGATTAAATCTTCCTGAGTACGATGTAGCTTGGTTTAAGGACGAAGAAGATAAGATAAAATTTTATTGCGTTCAAGAAAAAATCTCTTCAGAATCGGTAGGAAATCGAATTATTCATGAATTAAATGCTGAAGACATCAACACTCTGATTATACTGGCGATGAGAGAGATGAAAAAAGTATGGCTTTATAATAAAAATCACGAAACGATAGATCTAGGATTAGATGGCCAAATTTCCAACTTTGCTGTTATTGGATACAATCCAAATAACCCAAAAATTGAAGAGAATACAAAATTAATTTACTTCGACACTTCTACGCCAATGTTCAGAAAAAATGGTGTAGAGGCGATGGACGCAGAATTATTTTTAAAAAGCACTCCGTCCTTTTTGAGGTTTCTCGTAAAAGCGGCCTTTCTTGAAGAGGTTGTTGATCGCTATTATGATTGGCGGTTGGTAAGTATTGATTTAATCGCTAATTTCTTTAAAGAACAAAGACCCGAGCTTATTCCTGGGATAATTAACCAAGTAAACAAATTTTTTAAGGAAGAAGCACGCGAGTTCAATATAAAACCTATTACGTTTGAAGAAGTCCAAAAGTATTACAAAAACGATAAGATGATTTGGGTTATTTTCCAAAATGCTAGGAAAATTGACAGGTATCTTAAAACTAAACTTTTCAAGAAAAAATACGATTTCTATCTACCGGGAAAAATTAAAAGGTAAGATAATTCAAATAATTTTTTAGAATCTATCATGATTAGAGCATTTATAGCAATTGAGTTAAATAATAGAATTACTATTGAAAAAATCAAATCATTTTCCGCGCGGTTACAGCAAAATCAACCAAAAATTAAGTTAGTAAAACCAGAAAACCTTCATTTAACAATCAAATTTCTTGGAAATGTCACGGAAGAGCTAGCTTCTCAAATATATACTTTCTTAAACGATGAAATCAATTTAAGGATGTTTAAAGATTATAAATTAGATTATTCTCTTAAAGGTGTTGGTCAATTTAATAAATTTACCGTGTTATGGATCAAGATGGAAGGGAATATTCAATTTATTCAAGATATCAAGGAGAAGATAGAAGAAGGGTTGTACACACATTTTCAAGTTCCAAAAGATAAAAAAACTCAGTTCAAACCACATTTAACTATTGGGAGATTGAGAAAAGAAAAGATAGAATATAAAAACATAACTTCTCTTAAAAACATCATAAATGAAAATAAAACGAGCAATTTTGGAACCTTTACAGTTGATAGAGTAGTACTGAAAAAATCTGTATTGACTCCACAAGGACCAATTTATTCAGATTTAAATTATTAGATAACACTGATGTCAATAAAAGCTCTAGTTTGGGATTTAGATGGCACATTAATCCACTTTAAAATTAACTCTATAAAAGCTCGCAGAAAGGCCATTAAAATTTTAACTGATTACGGAATACCTAAAAAGAAATTATCAATTACTTTACCCATATTTGATAATATTAGAATCTCGAAAATTTTTTATAAAGAATACGGGATTCCTGAAAATAAAATTGAAAAAATATTAAAACTGGTTAATGAAGCTGTTATAGAAGTTGAACATGAAGCGGCGATAAATGCATCGTTAATAGAAGGAATCGAAGAAGTATTAGATTTTGCTAAAAAAAAGAATCTCAAACAAGCAATTTTTACTTACAATGCTCATGCTAATGCCGTAATTTCACTTAAAACTGTAGGGATCATTGATTATTTTGATGTGATTGCAGGACGTGATGATATCATCAATCTTAAGCCTCACCCAGACCATCTAAAATATATTTGCAACCGGCTTAAAGTTGATTGTAATGAAATCCTTGTAATTGGGGATACAAGTAGCGATATAGAAGCAGCTCTTAATGTAGGGGCTTATTCAATAGCTTTAGAGACAAAAATTCCCACTTATTTGAATAGAGAAATGTTTCAGAAAGCCGGAAAAATAATTAAACAAGAAGAAATTCAGCTCAAATTAATAACGGCAATTGAAAATCTAATCAAAAATTAGGAGAAATTATAAATAATATTTAGACTATTATTGACATAGGTTTTAGTTAAAAATCACAAATTTAATATAAAATAGGTTTAAATTTAAATAATGCATGTAGAGTTCGACCTTGACATTTTAAAACCACATAATCCTTCAAACTGGGATCTAGCATTAGCACTAAAAGAAATACCTGGAGTATCCTTCGTTCAGATAAAAACCGACGAGATCGATCAAAAAACTACTTCAATCTTCTTAAATATTAAATGTACTGCCGAAGTTGGTTTGGATACAATTAAAGACAAGTTAGAAGATATGAATTGCGCTTTACACAGTGTAGATCGAGTACAAGTTGAAGATTGAGATAATAAATTAGTGATAATTACTATAAATTTATATCTCACATCTTTGGTTATGAATTGAATCGAAAATAAAGGATTTTTTTTTATTCTAAAATAAATTGAAAGGTAAGAGAGAATGTCTAGTGCTCCAATTGTTGCTAAAGTTCTGCAGGAAAGGGGAGAGATTAGTGATGAATTAGATTATGCTCTTATGTCTTATTTACTACAAGCGAGAGGTTTGGGATATACGGCTTGTCAACCACAGTTAGTTGAACTTAGTGATGGTACTAAAGCTATAAAAATAGATATTGATCATACTTTCTTAGGAAATAACAACGAATTAATGGGATTAGGGATTGTAGGGACAATTTTTGTGGATTATGAGAAAAGAGAAATAACATATTGTACTCCCTTAGAAGAATTAAAACTCAATATTCAAAAACTGAAAGATGCAGGAATTAAACCTCAATTACGACCCAAGGGCAAATATTAAATTACTTTTCGTTTTTTTTGTACATATAAACCTTCTTCTTACATTATTTTACAAACAAAAATAAATAGCCTTAAATTTATATTATTAGAGCATGATGTCAGAAAAAGAAGAAAATTTAAAATTTCTAATTCTCGAATACCTTTCGGATGAAAATTTACAACCTAATAAAATTTCAGATTCTAAAATAGAATTTGGATTTCAGTTTATCTATCCTCCCGGGAGAGATCCTCTCGGTCGACCTATAGGAAAAGGAATGGTGGTCTTTATGCCAAAAAATAAAGACTTGCTAATACTTTCAGTTGGAACTCAAATTCCACCTCCTCATGTTGAGGCGCTTGATTCATTAGAAACACAAAAAAAAATGCAATTTTTTATGGATATACGTAAACATTTTTTATTAAAAGATGTTTTGTATCGAATAGATATTCAGAACCATCGGTATGAAATCTCAGATCAAATTTTCCTTTCAAAAAATGATTCTCTTACTAAAAATACATTCTTTTTGAGTATTCGTAGGGTATTTGACGCTATGGTATATAGTAGCATGATCTTATCCGAGTACTGTATTGATAAAATTAAGATAGAAGATGTCATGAAGACTAAGGATTTTGATTCAAGTTCGAATTATCCATTATATTCTTAATAGAATAATTAAAGTAGGATTATTATGGTTTTTGAAGATTGGTTGCAAGCTTTAGGGAAATTAGATTATGTCCAAGGCAAATCACGACCAAAGATCGATTGTATTTTATGCGGTGTAAGGGATGATGATGATCGAGTGGTTTTACTGAAAATTTATCATGATGATCTACTATTCATATCATTAAATCTCTATCCATATAATCCAGGTCATTTAATGGTTATTCCTAATCGTCATCTTTTGAATTTTAGAGATCTTTCTAAGGAAGAAATTATTCATATCTCACGCACTATCCAAGGAGTGCAATTGTTATTAGATGAATTGTATCATCCTATTGGATATAATATAGGTATAAACCAAGGAAAAATTGCAGGAGCAAGCATTGATCACTTACATTTTCATGTTGTTCCTCGTTATACTGCAGAATTAGGGTATATTGATATTGTTGGGAAAACAAGGGTATTACCTGAAGGTATTGAATCAGTTAGAAAAAAGTTGATAACTAACATTGAAAAGTTTCTTACTAGGAGTTTTTTTGAAAATTTTTAGAAGTATCTAAATGAATGTTAATTCTATAAAATAAAATTAAAAAAAAATAGCGAATTTTAGTTAATTATCGTGTTGCATTTCTGATATCTGCAGCAGAAATTCTTTTGCGCTTATCATTCTTGCAAATTTTATGTGCCTCTTTTGTTGCCTCTGCTGCTTTATCTTCAAGAAATTCAATCAATTTATCTAATGCTGCAGCAGCTACTAAATCTGCCCCTTCTTTTTTCATCAACCTTCGAATAGGAGCTTTTGCGATATAAGTCTCAGATTTTGCTTTTTTTACAGGAGCTTTTTTAGCAGGAGCGCTCTTTTTAGCCATTTTTATTTATTCCTCCACAATTTATTGAAATAATACTCTTATAATATAGATTTATAATTAATAATAACTACGAATTTCTATTATATAAATGTTATGGTTCGAAATAGTGGTTTTTGGAGATCTATTTGATTGAATTTTTTAGATCTGAAATGTACTAAAACTACTAAGACCGACAAAATACCACTAATAAAATAATTTTTTATTTTTTATTAAATGATAAATAAAAATTTTCTGATGCAAGTATTTTACTCAATTATTATTTCAATTAGGAAGATCGATTAAAATTTATATTTATCAAAAAAATATTAGCCTTATCGCAACTTGTATAACTCAAAATATGTGTTAATAGAAAGTAATCCTATGTTAGCTTGAACGATTTCAGAAATTTTTTTCCGAAATAAGATCTCTAAGATATTATAGTTTTACATTTATTAAGGTCAAAAACTGAGTCTTTTCGCCTGAGATCTTCATTCTAGCTTAAAATGAATTTTTTTCTATTTTTTTTATAAAAATAAACATTAAAATATTAAATATTTGATAAGATAGATAGAAATAAATTATAAGGGTTTAATTGAATTTTTGAATTCGGAAAACAAAAATGAAAAATTCACGGAACCTGAAATAGAAGATTCACTACAGGATTTAGGATTTACTAAAAATGATTCTAAGGTTTTATTAACTCTTGCAAAATATAAAATCTTAAGCCCCGCTGACATTGCTAAGTTTTCTAATGTGGATCGTGCCCGAGTATACGATAGTTTAAATAGATTGATTGAAAAAGGATTTATCCAGAAAGAACCTGTCAAAAGAGGAGCTAATTATCAAGCCATACCTATTGAAACAATTTTTAAATCAATCCGTTCAGATTATAAAAGTAAAATTGATCTGAGTTTGGATATCGAAAAAGCGATAGTAGAATTAGAAATTGAACAAGACGAATCTGAACCTCGTGTATGGTCTCTGGATAGTAGAGAGAAAATAAGAAAAAAGATCAAAGAATTAATCACCTCAGCAAAAAATCGAATTTTCTTTATAATAACCCCAGATTTGCTAATGGAAGAATTAGGGGGCCATGAGTGGATTCTAAAAGAATTGTGGAAGAAGAAGTTCGCAACAAATGTCCAAGTTGTTATCGCATTAAAATATTATGACTTTTTGAAAGGCGAAATTAAAAAATTATTAAAAGTATCAATTAAGGTCCATTCCATAGAAGGTGATAATGTTATTCCCTTTGGATTGCTTATAGTTGATGATGAATTTCTACTCACGACATTAGATCAAGTAAAAGAAGCTCCAGAATACACCTCTGGGCTGTGGTTGGAGAATGGTAAGCGAAATCAGATAGCAGGTTATGAGCATTTGTTTAAACATTTTATCAGTTCTGAAACTAAAGAAATTATGTTGACACCAAAAAAAATTCCGTACCCTTGATCCAAAAAAAAAAAAAATTTAAAAGGTTTAAATTGAACGTAATAATGTTAAATAATATTAATCTGGGGTGTTACAAATTTCATATAGGGGAAAAGTAGTATTTTGTGGTCAACCCGGAGTAGGGAAGACCAGTTTATTATCTCGATATGTGGATGGTAATTTTAGCGAAGAATATCATCAAACCATCGGGGCCAACTTCCTTATAAAAGAAATTGATCTAAGTAAAATACTCAGCAAGTTACAATTTAAAAACCCTGAGTTAGAAAGCGATATTTACGAAAAAGGATTTAAACTCTATTTTTGGGATATAGGTGGACAAACAGACAAATTATTTGCTAATGAATATTATTTTATCCAAGCTCTTGGAGCTATGGTCATATTTGACATTTCAAACAAAAAATCGTTTGCTAATTTAGAATTTTGGATTTCAAAATTGAAAGAACTTAGCGGTGATGTTCCCTTTGTAATTATAGGAAATAAAGTGGATAAATCCGCATTACGGGAAGTTTCTGAACAAGAAGGAAAAACGTTGGCAGCAAATTATGGGGTTGAATATATCGAAACTTCTGCTAAAAAAGATATGAATGTCAATAAAGCGTTTGAATTGTTAGCAATAAAAATCTTAGAAGGGATAAAATAAACACATTCTTGGAATTAAATCAAACTATTTATTCTATGATTTTTTATTATTCTCATTGCCACATCGCTTTCAAATATTAATCTAACACATCATAAAAATGAGTATTTTATTAATCCCAGTAGCACCACTTTCTAAAACTAAATCTCGATTAGAAGGTATATTCACTCGTGAGCAATTAATTAATCTAACTATTGCAATGTTAAAGGATTTATTTTCTAAAATATTGCAGACAAAATTACAGATAAAAGCTCTTGTATATTGTAATAGCTCTGAAATATTAGATTTGGCAGAAGAACATGGATTTATCCCAATCAAAGAAAATATTAGTGTGCCAGAAAAATGTTTTGATGATATCTTACAAGACATTAACACCATTGCAATTCAAGATTATCATGCCAAGAACACGATAATCGCATTTTCAGATCTTATATTAATTACCCCAAAAAATCTAAAGGATATAGTAAATCTAATTGAGCAAAATCAATTAGTTATATGTCCCGCTATAATTTCAGCAGGAATCTCAATATTGGGTAGAAATCCGCCGGCGGTTATTCCAACTTATTTTTCTCATCCCTCAACACCTTCTCTAATTGCATTATTAAATGACGCTGATAATCGTGGACTAAAAACTGCTATATATGATTCTTTTAGAGCTGGATTTGATATAGATATAAAACACGACCTGATGTTAGCTTATGAGTATTTGAAAGCTTTTAATCTGATCAAGAGCGAAACTTATAGATTCCTCAAAAAGAATATTAATTTAGAGATAACTAAAAAAAGCTCTCTAGATAACAGAAAGCTAGAAATAAAGAGAACTAAAAAACCCAATTGTTAAAAAGAAAACGTTATAAGAACTTTTACTTCTTCGCCAATAACTTTACTTACTAATTGTTGAAAATCTTCTCTTTCATCTTTCAGAGAATTTAAATTTCTTAAATAATCTTTATTTTTTCTCTCAATATCATTTTGTAAGCGTTCTAATTTTACACTATTAATTGAAATTTGGTTTTTGAGATCTTCCAACTGTGAAGCAATACCTGCGGCTTTAATCTTTTCTTCTAATTCTCTTATCACTTGATTCAGTTCTTTAAGTTCTTCAATGTCTTGATATATTTCTTTTTCTTCAAAGATCTGATTAATTTGTTCAATAGTCTTCTCTTTTGTTTCGGTTTTAAGATTTAATTTATTTTCTTCTAAAATATGTCGTAGCTGAATCAATAAACTGGAAAATCGGGTGAGATCCTTTGTTTCCTTACTCAAGGTTGTGATTGAGTCTTTAAGAAAATCTTTTATATAGGTTAAATCAACATTTGGCACATGAATCGTACCCTTTTCCAGCTCAAATTTCATCTTCTTTAGCGATTTCTTGAATCCTAGCTTATCATTGATTTTCATTCGTAACTTAAATAAAGCATCCCTATGTTCTTCTAAATCTTTCAAGAGATCATTTTTCTCCAAAATAATTAATTGATTGGTTAAATCTTCTTGATTTTTATTTCGTTCCTCTAATCCTTTTTCAAATGCATCAAGATCTTCTTTTGAATGCTCAATATTTTCCCTTAATGTAATCATTTTAGGTAACTTTTTGAGCAATCCTTCAGCTTCTTTTAGATCACCGTACTTTTTACTCATGAATACATCTAACGTGCCTTTCTTTTTTCCTAATTTCCGAGTGATATAGTTTAGTTCTTTAATTTCAGCTTGCACTTCTTTTTGAAACTTTGGTAATGATTTTCGTGCAATTTCATTAATGCTTGTAAATAGTTTAGTGAGTGAATTTAATAAAATAGAGATCTTATCGAAATTCATTTCTTCTTCTGGAATCTGAATTTCATCAATTTCCTTCCTTATTTTATCAGAAAAGAAATGTACTGATCTTTGAGCCTTATCCTCAATTCGTTCCTCTCCAGCTTCGATAAAATGATCCATGCACACTTTTATTTCAATTAAATTTGTTTTAACTTCCTCTAGTAATTTGGTCACTGCTCTTTTTACTTTAAAGAATAAATTATCAAGTTTTTCTTTATAAAAAACCTCAAATTCGTCTAAAGATACTTCGATCATGATTATATTTAGGTATATTTATATTAATTGTTTTTTTATGGAGATACTGGTGTAATTTTTTTTTTTCCATTCATATATTTTCGGAGAACATCTGGAATTGTAATTGAATGGTCCTCATTTTGATAATTCTCTAATATACAGCAAATTGTACGCTCCGTAGCGATTGTCGTACAATTTAAAGTGTGTACTATCTCTTTTTCTTGTTGGGTACCAACCTTTCCCATTCTAATCTTTAACTTTCTTGCTTGATAGTCTGTACAGTTGCTGCAAGATACTAGTTCACGATATTTTCCCGATGCTGGAAAAATACATTCAAGATCATATTTCTTAGCGGCATTATCATTTAATTCTCCTGATGCGATATTCACAATTCGATAAGGAATTTTCAAATCGCTATAAATTTCTTCAGCATTGTTTATTAATTCTTCAAAAACTCCCCAAGATTCTTCTGGTTTGCATAAAACAAATTGTTCGACTTTTTCAAATTGATGAACTCTAAATATACCTAACGTATCTTTTCCATGTGATCCTGCTTCTCGCCTAAAACACGTTGAAGTTCCTGCATACTTTATCGGTAACCTTTCAGATTCAATAATTTCATCATAATGATAACCTGCTAGTGATTGTTCAGAGGTAGCAATCAAATATAAGTCTTCTCCTTGAATTTTATACAATTGCTGTTCAAAATCTGCTAATTCTGCTGCTGCTTTAATTATTTCATATTTTACAAAGAAAGGTGTCCACATGGGAGTGTATCCTTTACTGATTAGCTTATCTAAAGCAAATCTCATTAGAGCAAAGTTTAATAAAACTAGATCACCTTTCAAATAAAAAAATCTTGAACCCACGATTTCTGCTGCTTTTTTCGTATCTACACCGTCAATTAATTCAACCAAATCTACATGTGATTTGGGTTTGAATTTGAAATTAGCTATATCACCCTTGATAGAAATAATCTCATTGCTTTCTTCACTTTCACCCACTGGTACTGATTCATGTAAAATATTGCCTACTTTATATCTAAATTTTTCTCTTAATTCATAAAATTCGTCCTTTAACTTTTCTAAACCGTCTAATTTCTCTTTTATTTCCTTAGATTGATGTTTTATTTTTTCAGCTTTCTCCTTCTCTCCAGATTTAGTGAATTTTCCTATTTGTACAGATAGCTTATTTCTCTGTTTTTTAAGTTCTTCTAGATTCTGTAATACTTCTCTCCATTTGACGTCGTATTCTATTACCATTTTAGCATTCGAAGGATCTTTAAACCTTTTTTTTTCTGATTCGATAATTTCGTTTAAATTACTTCGAAATAATTCTATATCAAGCAAGGTAATGTCCTCTTGTTTTAATGAAAGTATTAATTATTAATGTCTTAAATTCATTTTGAATTATTTTTAGAAATATCTTAATAATCGAAAACTTACTCGTGATTAATTCTTTCATCAATAGTTGACCTTTGAAGGGCTACTTTTATCATTCGCTTATCAAAACCGACTGAGTCTATAATTTGAATTATTTTAATTCGTTTTGCTTTTCCTTTTAAGCCTTCTTCATCCATGAATTTTTTTGCAAACTCTTCTTTACTATTTTTATCGTTCGTCAATATATAATTTTGATAATGCTGTTTAAAATAAAAAACTTGGTCGGATTCGATTTAGATATTTTTGAATAAAACATTATTTACAAAATATTTTTATCGATCATTATAGTGCCGAAAAGGATCTGGGGATTGTTGAAATTAAACAGAAAAAATATATTAATTCTCACACTTCACAACTTAAGATCAAAAAATGAAAATGCATAATAAGGTGATACCTTAGAAAGGTGAAAACAATGTCTGAGAAACAGACCAATGAACCAAGAATTGGAGTTTATGTATGCGAGTGAGGCGTAAATATTGGAATGCACATTGATTGTTTATCCATACGAGATTATGCGGAACTATTACCTAATGTCGTGATTGCAAGGATAAACAAATTTACTTGCAGTGATCCTGGACAACAATCTATTAAAAATGATATCATAGAATTAGATCTAAATCGAGTGGTAGTAGCAGCCTGTACTCCAAAAATTCATGAAGTTACCTACAGATCGGTTTTGATTGAAGCTGGTTTGAGTCCATATTATTTTGAAATGGTAAATATTCGAGAGCATTGTTCATTTGTACATCAAGGAGATAAACTCGTGGCAACTGAGAAAGCCAAAAGATTGGTATTAGCAGGGATAAATAGAGCAAGAAGATTAGAAATAATCCCCCGTAAAGAAATACCAATAACAAAAGTTGCTCTTGTGGTAGGAGCGGGTATAGCGGGAATGAATGCTGCATTAGATTTAGCAAATCAAGGTATTGAAGTATACTTAGTTGAAAAATCCCCTACAATTGGAGGAAAAATGGCTCAACTTGATAGAATATTTCCAACCGATGATTGTGGTATCTGAGTATTAGCTCCCATCATGGTAAATGCATCTAAACACCCAAATATTACATTACTGACGTATTCTGATATTATCCAATTTACTGGGGTGACAGGCGAATTCCTCGTGAAAGTTAGAAAAAAACCTAGATATGTTGATGAACGAAAATGCACTGGATGTGGATTATGTACCACGAAATGTCCTATAAGTATACCAGATGAATTTAATAGAGGAATTGGAGAGAGAAATGCTATATATATCCCCTTTCCACAAGCAGTTCCGAAATTTGCCGTTCTGGATAAGTCAGTATGCATTGATTGTAAGAATTGTGAACGTATTTGTCCAGCTGAGGCAATAGCATTTGATCAAGGAGAACAACAAATTGAAATTAAAGTTGGTGCGGTAATTATTGCTACAGGGTGGGAAGAATATCCAATACTTAAAACAAATGAATACAAGTATGGTTTATATCCAGATGTAATCACTCAACTTGAATTGGAAAGAATGTTGAGCCCTATAGGTCCAACTAACGGACACGTGTACCGAATATCAGATGGAAAAACGCCTAAAAATATTGCGATGATACAATGCGTTGGATCAAGGACTTTAAGAGGTAATTCTTATTGCAGTGCGGTGTGCTGTAATGTTGCCCTGAAGAATGCTCAATTATTAAAACAAGAATATCCCACCACGAATATTACCATATTTTATATTGATATAAGAACTTGGGATAAAGGGAATGAGGAATATTATAGAAATATACGTGGTCAAAATATTAGCTTTATTAAAGGCAAACCTGGAGATATTAAATTAAATGATAATGGTACGATGCGTTTATATTTTGATACAACAATGGAGAGCGAAGTCATGAGCATGGATTTTGATTTTGTTATCTTGTCGACTGGAATAATCCCTTCTCAGGGTACTATTGAACTTTCTGAAATAATGGGTCTTAGTAGGGGCCCAAATGGCTTTTTATCAGAAGTTCATGGGTGTTTAAAACCTGTTGAAACAAAAAATAATGGCATTTATATATGTGGGTGTGCAGCAGGTCCCAAGAACATACCATATTCAGTAACCTCAGCTTTGGGAGCAGCTAGCAAAGCGGCAACTCTACTATCAAATGATGTTTTAAGACAAGAATTAATCATCGCAGAAATAGATAATACACTCTGTGTAGGATGTCACAGATGTGAGAAGATTTGTGATTTTGATGCAATTAATGTAAATGACGATCAAATAGCAGTAGTAGATGAATTAAAATGTAAAGGGTGCGGAGCTTGTGTTACCTCATGCCCTGCTAGAGCAATTGATCTCATATATTACAGAGATTCTCAATTTGAAGAAACAATAAGGGGAATTACAGAATCCTCTTTCTCAATGATGAGTGCATCTCAAGAAAAAATCTAAGAATATACTTATAGTTATGATTAAGATGGATACTACTAAAGAAAGAAAGATTATAGCTTTTGGTTGTGAAAAGTGAGGCTATTCTGTTGCTGATTTGACTGGAACGACGCGTAAAAAATATTCAACTGACTTTCATTTGATTCGTGTAAGATGTACTGGAAGAATTGGGATTCATTTGATAATGGATAGTTTTCTACGAGGTGCAGACGGAGTAGCAATAATATCATGCCATGAGGATGAATGTGATTATGGTAGAGCTAATATGAATACAAATAACCACGTTATATTTCTAAAAAATCTGTTTAATCATATTGGAATAAATGAAGATAGGATTCAGCAGTATTTCTGTGCTGCAGCAGAAGTAGAAAAGTTTGTAACTTCAGTAGAAGATATAACTAGTAAAGTCCGTGCATTGCCTCCCTTGCCAAAATATAAATTAAACCCGAAGTAGAATGAGCCTTTCAAAAAAATTATAGTTGAAAGTTAACTTACCCTAAGCGCGGGTATTCGGATCAGTAATTTAAAATAAAATTTTTATCATGATTTCTGAAAAATCATTAACATGGGAATTTTTAAAAAATGTAGCTGAAAGTTTAGACTCATTTAGGATTCGAGCTTTGATTGACGGAAAAGAGGATATTTTGAAAGCAGGCGTTTACAATGAAGATCAATATCATGCCCTATTTTTCGATATGTTTGATTTTGAACAATTAAAATTCGAATTACTAGCTTTCTTAAAAAAAAAATCTGAAAGTAATCTTGAAGATTTAAAAACATTCACAATAAATAAAAAGGTTGATTTGAAGACCATTTTAACTCTTTTAACATTATTGAAACATGAAAAATTAGTGATTATTGAGGATATAAATGATAAAATAGATAATGATAATGAAAATTCAAATTTTAGTAATATAATTGATTTTAATATAAAAATAAATCCTATATTTCCTGGAAAGACAGTTTATGAACCTGTTCAAGTAATATTTGACGCCAATATATGTTCTGGATGCGGGATGTGTGCAGGGATATGCCCTGTTAATTGTATTGAGATTATTAACGGAATCGGGAAAGTTGATGATAATTCTTGTATTAAATGTGGACTTTGTTATTATATCTGTCCTAGAACATTTTTACCAATAACGAGCATGTATATGGAGCAAAAGCAATGCAATGAAATTGAGTATCATGGTCAATTTGGGCCTTACATCGATATCTTTTCAGCCCGAACAAAAATTTCAGATATTAAAAGCGTTTGTCAAGATGGAGGTATCGCTAGTAGCTGTCTTTATTATTTATTCAATAGTCAACAAATTAGCATGGCATTAGGAGCAACAATGAGTGAAGATCCTTGGAGACCTATGCCTTTTATGTTAGGGTCAAAGGAAGACGTCCTAATTTCAGCAGGAACAAAATACGTGAATAACCCAAATTTAAGCCTATTAAATGAAAAGAAACTTGTAAATAAAAACTATGCCATTGTTGGAGTTCCATGCCAGATGCAGGCCCTATTAAAATCCAAGTTATGTAAATTCGAATTCTCCAAGCCTGTTTATCGAATAGGTATCTTCTGCATGGAATCTTTTTCTTATGAAGATGGCTTCTTGAAAATATGTAATTTAGTTAATGTAAATGAATCAGATGTGAGTAAAACTGATATTAATAAGGGTAAATTCTTTATTTATACCTATGATGGTAATGAATTTTCAGTTCCTATAAAAGAAGTCACTCACTTGGCTAGACTTGACTGCGAAGTTTGCTATGATCTTACTTCTGAATCAGCTGATATTTCTATAGGGTCAATAGGGTCTCCTTCAGGTTGGAATACAGTAATAATACGAACTCCCGAAGGGAAAAAACTTTATGAAGAGTTAGTTGCTAACGATATTATTGAATCAATATACTTTAATGAAGTTAAACCGGGATTATCAATGCTCCAAAAAGTAGCTAGATCGAAAAAAGTTAACTGTCATAAACACTTGGATGAAAAAAGAAAAAAAAATCATCGATTTCCAAGCTATTAATCCCTAATTTTCTGCTGTTGTTGATTTTTAATTGTTAAGTTAACATTTGTTTGGATTCTTTGTTTTAATAGTAGCTTTTTACAATGTGTATGTGCTAAAAACCACAAAATTAATATTAAATTTCACATTAAAAAGAGTAATATTAAATTTAAGATTGAATTTATAATGAGTATTTTACCAGCATTTAGACCAAAACACTTTCGAGAAAAGATCTTCTTCAGAAATCTACGTTCTCAAATAGATGGAAATGCCCTAGTAGAATATGGGTTAACTCAAATTCGTGGAGTTGGTAGAAGATTAGCTCAAGCTATAGTAAGGATTGCTGAAATTGACCCTCAAATGAGGATGGGCGCCTTACCCGAGAAAGATCTCAATAAGCTTGAAGAAATCATGATGAAACCAATTGAAAACGGAATTCCATATTGGATGGTTAATCGGAAAAAGGATTTGAGAACTGGTGAAGATAAACATATTTTAGGTAATTCTCTTGATTTACAAACAAAACAAGACATCGATCGCATGAAACGGATAAGAAGCTATAAAGGCGTTCGACATCATAATAAATTAAAAGTAAGAGGACAAAGAACTAAAAGCACTGGCCGTCATGGCTTAGTAATTGGAGTCGTGCGGAAAAAGAGAGGCCAACCTTAGGTGAAATATTATGGGAGATCCACGTCGTTTAAAGAAAAAGTTCAAAAAACCAAAACATCCTTTTGAAAAGGAAAGAATTACCGAAGAATTAGAATTTATCGGAAAATATGGTCTGCGAAATAAACGTGAATTCTGGAAGATGAGGTCAGTCTTGGGTAATTGGAGAAAAATTGCTCGTGAGTCTAGATCCTTACCACAAGAAAAAGCAAAAGAAGTTCAACAAGAACTAATCAGAACATTAAACCGTCTCGGTGTTATTGGTTCGGAAGCTCAATTTGAAGATGTTCTTCTTCTCACTGTAGATGATATTTTGAAGAGAAGACTTCAAACTCTCGTGTTTGAAAAAGGTCTAACTAAAACAGTATATGAAGCCCGACAAAGGATAATTCACAAACATGTCGCAATCGGAGATAAATTGATCAATGCTCCTTCTTATATAGTAAAATTAGATGAAGAAAATCTTATAAGATATGCTCCAAGCAGTCCATTCGCGCAAATAAAAGAAATTTCAAAGAAATAGTCATATCTAATTATTATATTGTTTGTTTCTCCTTCCTTCATATTGGATTAGTGGTATTATCCATTAATACAATCAATAAGCTAAAGTTTTATCGTTTGGAATTTTTAAACTGCTTTTTTAATGGGATGATTTGTATTTAATTCCTCTTTAATGTTATTGAATATTAAGGAAAATAATAAAATTAAACCCCCTATTGTAAGAATGGTCCCTAAAACAATCAATTCATAAATCCAATTAAGTGTCGAAGGGTTTGCATTTATTAAATAAGTTAGATACTCTGCTGGGGTTGAATTTAATTTGACAATCAGAAATGTTGATAACGATACTATTAAAACTGTTCCTAATAGGATTATTACTAAAGCAAAATAAATTGAGCTTGTTGATTTCAAATCTATTTTTAATGAGTCCATTATCTTCCCGTATTCAACAAAAATTTTTAAATTTTTTGATTGATACGTATCAATTCTTCACTGGTATATCTTTCCTCGTCTAATCAATATCTATTTCATGTATTTCTTATCGACTTAAATTCGACTTTTTTCTGTGAGTTGCGATGAAATATATTATTGAAAATTCTCTAATCTAAAACAGTCCAGCAATTTATTAGGTTGAACTTCACTTTTTTTATTATGGAAAGATGCAGTTCTTATTTGGACTGGGAAAAAAGCTTTAAAAAATCTTCTGAAAAAAAGAAAAAAACACCCAAAGAAATCAGGATTTTAAATTCGATAGGATTACCTGCCGATTCTTTTGATAGCTACCTGAAATTATGGAAGTCTAAAAATATGAGTTAAAATTTTTAATATCTAAACAAAATTAAGGGATATCTCGATAATTGGTTAAGATTTCTCCGCTTTCGTTTTGGCTTCCTCTTTAGTTGTCTCGACTTTCTTCCTAGCTTTGATAGCATTAATCTCAGCTTTCTCAGCACGATTTTTAGTTTTTTCCTCTCTCCTCTTAGCTTTTTCAACTGCCTTCTCAGCTTTCTTCTTAGCTTTTTCAGCAACTTTCCTAGCTTTCTCAGCTACTTTCTCAGGATCCTTAGTTTTCTCCCCTTTCTTCTCAGCTTTCTCAATAACATTCCTAGCTTTCTCAGCTACGTTCTCAGCTTTTTTTTTAATCATCCTATTTTCCGCAGTTTTCTCAAATACTATTTGCTGTTCTTTAGCTTCGCTTATTGTTTCCATTTCATATCTATTATAATCCTCATTTGTTGCCTCTCTTATAGCCTTTGACCCGCAATTTTCGCAATATTCCATTTTTGTATGTGCAAATTCCCCACATTCATCGCAGACTAATGTAAATGTCTTTTTAAATGTTGCCATATCCAATATTCTTCACATTCATTCAATTTTTTTTGATGATCAACAATTTTGTTAATGATACTAAAAATTATATCTTCTTATTTAAAAGTTTGAGTTCTAATTTAAAAGAAAATTCCTTTTTTTAAAACTTAATTGAAGAAAAAGCTGTCCAAGTTTACCTTATTTTGATACAATTAGTAAATATAAAGATATATTCGGCACTAGTCGTTATTTCTATGTATCTTCTATTTTAAGATCTTTATGAAATTCTTTTTATTCTTTCTCTAAATCAGAAATAAAGATTTGAGAAAATTTATCATAGCAAGGGAAAGCAAATTAAGAAAGATAAAATTAACTAAATCCAATAATAGGTAAAAGACATATAAGAAAAGATTATACCCTCCTTCCTCTGTGCCCACCTTTTCTCCGACAATGATCGTGAGAACGCGGCGTCACTTCCTCTATTCTACCTATTTTCAAGCCAGAGCGAGCAAGTGCTCTGATGCATGCTTGCGCTCCTGGTCCGGGGGTTGTATTCTTGTTTCCTCCAGGCGCTCTAACCTTTATATGGACACCAGTAATTCCCTTATCACGAATGTCGTTCGCAACTCGAAAGCCACACTGCATGGCGGCGTACGGGTTTGACTCATCTCGACTCGCTTTTACAACCATTCCACCAGTGCATTTTGCGAAGGTCTCGCCACCACTCAAATCGGTTGCGGTCACTATGGTATTATTATATGAGCTGAATAGATGAATAATAGCCCATTTCTCGTCTCTGCTAATCTGATATACACCTTAATTTTTTAATACACAATAGATTGTATTGGTTTAATATAAAGAAGTAATCCATTGTAAAATTTGAACTTTATCAATTTTATCAATAATTTTTCGAGTCATTCCAAGTATGTTTCATTTTATTTTTTGAGTATCATTTCTAACTTGGAGTGAATAGTGAATAGATTTATTGAGGATATTACATAAAAATAAATTAGTAAAATGTTATTAAATTCTTAAATAGAATTAAATTACACAAAATAATAATAATTTCTTAACAAATCTCGATGACCGACGATGAAAAATTTCAGAAAACATTAGCATCGATTAAAGAGATTTTTTTTGCTCTTACAGAAAGGGAACCAACACCAGATGAAGAAATCGACGCTAGGAAGCAATTAATCTCATTATTCAATAGCATACCAGATTTTCTGGATTCCCCTAAACAAAAAGATCTTATTGAAGTGATAAAAGATAAACTCGAAAAATGGGATACATTAGAATCTTGGTTCACAGAAACCACAATGCCAGAAGATATTAAAATATTTCTAAACTTTTCTGAATTAGCAGATGTAGATCAAACATCCGAACAAACACAAGTATATGACGTGCAAGTAGAAGAATTAAATGAACTTTCACAGGTTTCTTCCAAATTAGATGTTAATGATATTGTTAGCGAAGTTTCTCAACGATTTAAAGGTGAGATTGATAGTTTAAAAGAAACAATTGACGGATTAAAGAAAGAATTAGATAAGAAAAGCGAAACATTAAATAATATTTCACAGAAGAAGAAAGTACAGAAGATTATTCCTAAAAAAACCTCGAAATTGGCTCCTCCTATAATTAAAATTCCCGTTATAAAAAAAATCAACTATCATTCTGAAAGTCGAGTAGGATCATCTATTCCTCCGATTCCTCCAAAAGATGAAATCAAAGAAGTTCAAATTCCACCAAAAAAAGCAGAGGTTAAAAATCTTACTCCTATTCCTGTAAAACCAGAGGGTTTGATAGGAAGGAATTCTTTTGATAATGAGTTAACGCCCATCCCAATTAAAAAAGTTCATAAGAAACCAGAAATTCAAACTTCAGTAATAGAAGAGACTGTAGACGTACCAATCATTACAGAAAAGAGAAAAATAACGCCTATAGTAAGTGAGGTAGAGAATAACCCTCTTGAAGAAGTAGAAAAAACTGAGGAGAGCAATATTCAACCATTTTCTGTTGAACCCCCTAAAATCAGAAGCATGAGTGTAGAAGAAGTGGAAACTGAATCAATCAAATCAAGTGGGAAGGATTTATTTGATGTTCTCTCACATGTTGGAGAACCAGCACAAGTTGTATCAAAAAAGGAAAAAGAGTCTCCAAAAATTACTGAAAAAAAAGAAGATAAACCTATTGAACTAATTGAAATTAAAAATACTTATCAACCCCAAATTAATTCCTTTGTAGATTTCAATAAGGAAGAAACTGCTGAAAGTTTACCTGTTGACAAAGATGACCTTTACCAAGAACTGATTGCTCTGGAAGGAAAAAGATATGCAGTTGAAAAAAGTTCTAAAGAATTAGAAACGAGTTATAACAAAGGCTCAATTGCGGATTCGCATTATAAACAAAAGAATGAAGAGATAAAAACAAAACTACTACAAATCACCAATCGTATTACAACAATAAGAAGATTAATTTCCAGTTTATAATTTGCGATATTGCTTTATTTGATTTTATAAGAAGGTGGCATGTGATTTTTATGTTCAGCAAGTTTTATCATATTTTTAACTTTTTCAACGTTTTCATTGTTTAAGTTATCGAGAGTTAAATTGTAATCGATTCTATATATGATTTCATCTAGCTCATCGTAGGTTAACCCAATTTCACCTTCATCGGTCTGATCTGGCCAAAGTCCAGCACTCGGCACTCTCATAATAATTCTATCGGGGATCTTCAAAATTTTGGCGATCTCTCTTACTTCTCTTTTATAAAGCATTCCAATTGGTTCAATATCCACACCACCTTAGTGTAGAAATACGTTAAGTAATTCTATATCACCATATTTCGTGAAATAACCAATTGCAACCTCAGTTCTGTTTCCCGTGCCACCAACAATATATCCCATTGATTGAGCTATAAAGTACAAAGTTAACATTCTCAATCTTGGTTTGATATTTGATAATGAAATTTTTTTTTTTTCAATTTGTGAAGGAAGAGAACCTAAGAGTTCCTTATATGTCGAAGAGAGATCTACAGTATAAAATCGAACCCCTAATGACTCTGTTACTAATTTTGCATCTTCAAGATCTTTAGAAATGGATTCACAAGGGAGTCCTAATCCGATCACATTTTCTTTTCCTAAAGCATTCTTACAAAGACCAGCAGTAACTGCACTGTCTATTCCTCCACTTAAACCGACTACAACGCCTTGCGCTCCTGCTGAATACACGTATTGCTTGATCCAGGACTGAATATCTGAACATATTTTTTCATAATCTAGCACTCTCATGATTCGAAGTATTTTTTTAATGTTATTAATCGTTCATTTTTAAATGAATAGAAAAGATAAGATTAAAATAAAATTGTTTTCATAATTATTGCACGAAAAGCAAAATTAATAAACAAAAAAAGTGATTTATGATGAGTGAAGAAATGAAAGCTATTATTGATGCTTCTTATGATAATGGAACTCCGATTTGGTTGCATACAAGTGATTATATTTTTGGAATGGTGCCCGTTGATTCAAATGGAGCACGTTGGACAGAAATATCATATACCTTTGAAGATCCAAATGAACCGTTAACAAAAACTGAAAGATCAGCAGAATTATCTTTCCAATTCCTAATGGAAGAAGTCGAAAAGGGTGTTTCTTTCTACGTAGATGATTTAAAAGTCCTCTTGATTAAAGATTTTGCAAAAGCACTTGAAAATAAATCCGGTCCAGAAAAAATCATCGCTCTCATTGCTGAATTAATTACAAATTCATCAAATTATTCTACAAATTTACCAATTATTAAAGGAAAAGAAGAAATTGATACTTTAAAAGCAAAAATATAGTCCTTATTTACTATTACTTTTTATCTTTAAATATACAAATTCTTTCGCTGTGGATATTTTTTGGTAAACTCCTCATCGATTCTTTTCGCAAGTTGATAATCTAAATTAGGATTTTGCTCATGTATTACTTTTTTCAAGATATCTCCTTGATTCTGAGAAAATCTTTCGATTCCAGTAGCAATGATATTCTTATCCGGTTTAATAGGAACTACCATGCCGAATAATCGAAGCATCTCATCAGGAGACAATTCTCTTTTGATCCCAATATTATCATCAATTTCTTTATCAATATTTTTAATAACTGAACCCATGGATAAAGCTGAATAAGGACTAAGCATTTTTGATTTCAACCAAAAACTATTAGGATTTTTAAGTATTACTGTATCTGAATTACCATGATTATCAGTAGATCCAACTACGCTCCAACCTTTAGGATCTTTATCATAATCCTTCTTCATTTTTTTAATAATAGGCTTTATTGGAGCAACTCCGTAATAATCTTCTTCTTGATTATCTGTCATCTTCTATTATATAAAATAATATTACCTATAAAAACCTAAAGAATATATCAATTTATCTGTTGTTTAATTGCTAATTACAATGTTGAATGTACAAAATAATCAGGCTCTATCTGAATTATATAATTCTGTCCGAAAAGCTTTAAAATCAGATAATGATGATAGTCTAAGAGAAAATTTGCACCAAATTGAAAAGATCGAGCTTTCTTTTTTACAAAATTATAATAAACGAAAAAAAGAAGGTGTATTTTTCACTCAGAAATATATTGCCGATTATATTATATCCCAAACTCTCACTGAATTCTTTAATTCTAGAATTGAAAAAATTAATCTCACGAGCTTAGAAGAAATAAAATCATTAACCCAGAATGAATTTAAATCTATTTTAAATTTAGTAAATAAATCTTTGATTTGTGATCCATCATGTGGTTCAGGAGTTTTTCTTTTAAGTTACATTGATATGATCTTTACCCTATTTGAAAATATTTCCCCTAGAACTGAGCTTGAAACATTAAAAAAAGGTATTATTGAAAATATAAATGGCTATGATATAAATGATTTTTCAGTTAAACTTTGTATTTTAAAACTGCTCCGAAGAATTTCAGAAGAAAAATCAATAAATTTACTGAACTTGATTTCTATTTTAGAGTCTCATATTACTGTCAGAGATGTTATTAAAGATCCTCCATCCTTGAAGTTTGATCTTTTAGTTGGAAACCCTCCTTATGGGAATATATTAAACAAATCATTAAAGCAAAAATTAGGTGCTGAAAATGTTTTTGTTAATGATATCTATTGTCTTTTCATTTTGAAAGCATTAGAATGGAGTAATGGAATGATTGGGTTTTTAGTGCCTAAAAGTTTTTTATTACGACAAGGGTACGTTAGATTTAGAAATCTTCTCTTATCAAAAGCAAATTTACTTAAAATTATTGACATGGGACCAAACCTATTTAAAAAAGCGACTAATGAAGTTCAGATCTTAATTTATCAAAGTCAAGGTAAAGAATTAAAGAATTTAAAAGTCTTAGATTATCCAAATCATAAAATCATTACATATAATAACCAATCATTCGATGAATTAAGAATTTGTCTAAGTTCAGACTGTCCATCGAGTAATAAATCAAAAAAGATTTATACATATACGAAAGAAAAATATTGCCCTTCATGCAAAAATGAAACTCTACAATTAAACAGAATCCGGATTAAAACAAATCATGAAGTTCTAAATTTAATTAATAAGATTGAGGATATTGGAGATTTGAACTATATAAATTCGTTTGATTTCCCACATTTCATTCGAGGAGAAGAAGACAAGGGATTGATGGAGATCAGAGATATTGTTAAAAATAATGCTAATGGTACTTGTTTATTCATTAATGCAAAAGATGATTTTGATTATTATTCAATAAAACCAAAAAAATCCTTTGATCTTGAATTGATTAGCCCTCAGACCCTAAAAGGGAGAAATTATGAATATTATAATAACCATAAGTTATTAATAAAGCATAATAATGTTATTCCTCAAGCAATTTATACTGAAAAGAAAGTATGTTTTACTTCCTCAATATATTCGATACTTAATGAAAATATAACTGAATTGAAATATCTTTGTGGAATAATAAATTCAGCGTTAATGCAATTTTATTGTATATATGGAATAAATAACCAAAAAGATACTACCATTAATTTAAATCAATACATGATTCGACATTTTCCAGTTAAAAATTCTGGAGAAGATATAAAAGAAGAGATATCCGATCGAGTTGATTTTATTTCAAACTATTTAGCTCAAACTGGTGCGAAATTTGATGATACCACTCATTATGCAACGCGAGAATTGGATAATCTCATATTTCAAATTTATTCTATTTCTAAAACTGAACAGGAATTAATTTTATCAACTGTAACTGCACACATTTCTTATTTTAATAGTGTTTATGAAAAAGATTATGACTACATTTTAGATCAAGGTTGGACAAGGATTAAGCGATCACCTCGCTGTTAGGTTTTAACATCTCACTCTTTTAATGTTAAATGGAAATCGCAAGTATTATCTCCAAGTCCCATAAACTGATTTCTTTTTATTTTAATATTTTCATTAAATTCTTGTATAACAGGATCAAGATATGGAACGCACATATCTTTGCAAATCGAAGCAATTTTATCGAGTCTCTCAGGATTCCTCCTCATTGCATCGATATAGGGACACTCGGTTATGTTCATTTGGACTTCCTCCTTACTATATCTTACAATTTCATGCAAATTTCCTTCGCAGTTCCAAATAAAAGAAAGAATTGAAATTAAGTCCTCAAGGGAATTGTCATTTATTTTTAGATACTTAATTACTCGCCGAAATATAATTGAATATAATTGTTGCCATACAATTATATCCAACTCCAACGCGGTATTAAAATCAATCTCATGTTCAGTTTCGATTACCCATAATCCGTCTAAAGTACGAAAATGTTTCTCAAAATAGAAGAGTTTATCTATATCCCGTACTTTTTTGTCTAGAACCCTCTCCTTTAGTTTCTCCTGATCAATATTTTGAGTTGGTGGTATAGAAAAATGAAAATCGCATTCATCAGCTTTAAAACCCATAAATTTAGTCCTCTTTAATGATATTAAAGGATTAAAATCCTTAATTATCTCTTGATAAAATGGCTTGCACATATTATTGCAAATTAATGGTATTTTATCATGCCTTTCAGGATTTCTGTCCATCGCAGATTTGTAAGGGCAACTTCTCACGCTGATGTATACATTGTTAGAATCCACATTTCTAATATCATATTTCCAACCTTCTACTGTCCATCTAAAAGTGAGAATTTCAAGTAAGTCAATTAAATCATTTCCAAGAATATTGAGATATTTTTTTAGTCTCTTAAATATAATTTTTAATAACTTAAGCCAGACTTTTAAATCTATTTCTAAAGCGGTGTCCCAATCCGTCTTTTTCTCAGCTTCTATCATCCACAATCCATCAAGAGTAAAGAAATGTTTTTCAAAAAAGAAGAGCTTATCTTTTTCGGTTAAATCTTTCATAATATTAATATTTGGAGTATAAATTTATTTAAGAAAATGAATTTCCATATTTATAGTAATTAGTATTATAAATATTAATAGATTTCGTTTGAATTTAGCTTTCTCTATTTTAGATTAATCTTTTTTCCACATACATATTTTTTAATGTTTAAACTAGTCAAATCAAAACTTGATCTTATTATTTTGATGTTTCTAAATCTTTTTATTTATTGAAAACTAATATTTAATTAGGATCGTCTAAATTAATAATTTTTAAATTTTATTAAATTAACTAATTTGGAGAATATGAATTGGAAACCTATATTTTTGCTCTTTTGTTAAGTTTATTTGCGGGTTTATCAACAACAATCGGAAGTTTCGTCGCTTTCTTTATGAAAAAACCTAATCCAAGATTCATTTCGTTTATTATGGGATTTTCAGCAGGAGTTATGATCCTGATAGCGTTTGTTGAATTACTACAAGAAAGCATTAAATCTATAGGATTATTAGAAGGTTCCCTATTTTTATTCTTGGGGATGTTAATCATGTTCGGTATTGATGTGTTCGTCTCTCATAAATATGAGTTCGAAAATTCAATAGAAATGTTAATGAATGCTAATGGAACTTGCAAACCTCACCCACACCACGTCCTATATCATAGAAAAACCAAAGAGGAAAGACATAGATATCGACGGGGTCGTCGTAGAGGACCAAGAGATGGATCGGGAATTCAACCTCACGATGAGCGTGGTCGCAAATCTGAAATCAATTTAGTAAAGACCTCAATGTTTACATTTTTAGGAATCTTCATTCATAACTTTCCTGAGGGAATGACAACCTACATTGGAACAATATCCAGAATTGAATTAGGGTTTATTCTGGCGGTAGCCATAGCACTTCACAATATACCTGAAGGAATTGCCGTAGCCGTACCTATCTATGCATGTACAGGAAGTAAAAAAAAAGCGTTTAAGTGGTCATTTCTTTCAGGGATGAGCGAACCTTTAGGCGCCGTTATTACGTGGATAGTGCTAACTCCCTTTATCACCCCATTTTTATTAAGTGCGATGCTTGCTATCGTTGCTGGTGTAATGATCTATATCTCATTGGATGAGCTATTACCTGCTTCAAGATCACTAGGAAACGAACACATATCCATTTTGGGGATAATTACTGGCATGTTTGTTATGACCCTCAGTTTATCAATGTTGTAATTCCTGAAATCTCATTTGGATATATTAAATATTTTTCTGGCATTCTCACTAAAAATCTTTTCATATATTCTTTTATCTAAGTCTAAATCCAATAATCCTTTCGTAGAGACCTCATAATCATATGGTATATTAGGAAAATCACTCCCGTAAAGAACACGATCTTGATATGATATAAGTAACTCTCTATCTGGATAATCTATATCTCGATTCCACTTCTCAAATAATTTGAAAGGAATGAACACCATTGCAGTATCCAAATACAAATTTTCGTGCTTATCCATTAATTTAAAAAATTTCTCATGTTCATATGCCCCAAAATGGGCAACTATTATATTTATATCAGGGAACTTTTCAATAAATTTAGTAAAATGTTTGAAACCTACGAACTTATTGGAGTAAGGAGCAGTACCACAGTGCATATTAATCCATTTTCCTTTATCTAATATGAAATTATAAATTTCAAACATTCGCTCATCAAGCGGATAAAAATCTTGGACTAATAACTGCAATTTGAGCCCTTGAAAATTATATGTATCAATAATTTTTTGAACATACTCGAGTTTATTATCATCACCAGGCCAAACACATCCAAAAGCAATTGCTTCAGGATTACTTTTACAGAATTGATAGGTCCATTCATTAATTTGTTCAGAAATTCCTTTCTTGTGAGCGTAATTATACGTTGTAAAGGATATTACTTTTTCAGATTTTAGAAATTCAACTAAGTCCCCAATTTCTAACTTATATTTGATCGACCATCCACGGGGATTTCCATCATCATCAGGCTTCTCAAAAAAGTCCCAAATTGCTTTAAATAGTTTAGGAGGAAAGAAATGAACATGCGAGTCAATATAATTAAAGTCTTGATGAGTATAAACCATAATTAAAGAAAATATGAAATTACATAAAAAGATTGAACATTAATTTCCAACTTTTTTAAATTGTAATAAGAGTGGTGAGGATAATAAATCCAATGAAAATTATCAATAATATAACTCCATCCATTCTTGTTAATGAATGAGTTCTAGATTTAACCTGGTAAAAAATTATCAAACCAAATAGGAATAACCAATTCACTATCAATACCATGCTTAAATTTATTACCATCGCAATGATTCCGCTAATTCCATATGTAAAGGATAAATTCCATATTACTTTTCCAATCATGGCTCCCATTCCAATTTCAACACTTTTTTTCTTAATTGATTTGAAGATGAGGGTTATTTCTTCTGCATTAGTGACAAATGCAATGATAATAAAGCCAAAAAATGCCTCACTTAATCCCGTTAAAACCATGATATTCTCTGCCGAAAGTATTAGGAATTCTCCGCCTACTAGTATCAAACAAAATGCCAGTATTATATAAATAATTTTCTTAAGTTTAAACTTATTATTAATTTCCTTATTCCAGCTTCTAATCTGTTCTTCCAATTCATTCATATCAAGAAGATCTATTCTTCTCTTTTTGGATAGGATATTTAGTGAATTTAGCAAATATATTAAATATATAATTAGAGTAATAATACCAAAAATGAACAAACCGAAACAGAAAAGAAAACTCAACAAAATAGCAGCTAAGCAACTATATATGATGATAAAATAAAAATTTGAAATTGATTTTAAATCGATATCGTGAAAGAGTGCAGGAAGCGCAAAACAGAAAGTTAAGGAAATGATTGAATTCCCCATGACGTTCCCTACCGCGATAAATGGAAGTCCATTAATTGCGGCTAAGATTGAAGCGATGGATTCCTCCGGGTCAATACCTAAAACTAATAAGCCAATCACGAATGGTGAGATTTTAAGGATTAAACATAAATTCTTCAAATTATCCAGAAAAAAATCCACTGAAAAATATATAAGAAGATAACTTGCAAAAAAGATGAAGAGCCAAATTAATATTTCTATCATTCAAATAGCCCTCTTTATGACCCACTGAATTCCATGCATAATTCCATAATATAAAATAGAGAAAAAAAGAAATAAATTATTCCTTTCTTAGTAGTGTACTTAGTTCAATTTTAAGCAAGTCTCTTATTGCAACTCTTATAACTTCAGAACGATTTGGATATAAATTCATGTTGACAAGATCCTCGATTCCCTTCAGATAGGCTTCTGGAACATGACACGTGATTAATTTAATTAAATATCACCTTGATTAATAGCTAATTGTGTTTTTTAAATATTAGGAGCTAATTTTAAATAAAATATCATTGTAATATTACGATAATATTTCGTGAAATAGGGTTCTTAATACTGTCTGCTACTATATTTTTTATCCAAATTCCAAAAAACCGAATATTAATTAGTTGGGATTATCTGATCTATACTAGAAAATGAGTAAATTAGTACTAGTTGATGGTGCGAAAGGACATACGGGAACATTCCTTATCAAAGAAATCTTAGAATCCAAACCTGATTGGAAAATCATTGCATCTGACTTACCTCTTGAAAAAAGGTCAGATTTAATGACCAAGGAAACTGTCTTTAGCAGCAGATTCAAAAATATGTCAGATATATTTGAGAATGAAAGGATTTCGTTCATTCCCGCTGATTTAACAGACCCAAAATCGCTTAAAGCCCTGTTGGTTGAGAAAAACTATAATATCATCTTCCATACTGCAAGTCTATATGATTATTTCGCGGGATTAGACGTTTTACGAAAAATCAACGTGGAAGGAACGCGAAATTTGCTTAACATGATACTGGAAACTCAAGATTTAACAAGTTTACGATTTATTCATTGGAGTACTTGTGGTGTATATGGAGAACCGATATATCAAAAAAACAAGTATGGATACCCAATTCCCGCAAATGAAAAGGAATCATTTAATCCTCCAAATAATTACAGTATTACAAAAATGGAACAAGAGCTTTTGTTAAAAGATTTTATCAATAATTATGGTTTAAAAACAACCATTATTAGACCAGCACCAATTTTGGGGCCTTTTCAAGCTTATGGAATGTTTCACGTGTTTCAACTTATACACAAATCAGGATTTGGTCCAGGTGTTCATGTGTATCCTAAAAAAAAGCGGTTAGCGATGCCAATGATCCATGTTGAGGATTTGGTAAGAGCTGCGATCTTCATATCAGAAAAAGAGGAATCTGTAGGCGAGGTATATAATCTTGTAATTGACCCTTGTTTTCAAGAAGACTTTATGGAATATGTTGCTGACATTTTGAATGTGGATTACTTCAATTTTCCTGTTTGGTGGCCATTCTTCAAAATGTTTTCAAAATTTCTCTATAGATTAAATGAGCGGAAAGAAAAAAAAGCACGAGCATTACATTCAAGACCGCCCGTTGATACGCCAATGACAGAGTACACGATACATCAATATCTCTTTTCAAATCAAAAAATTAAAGACTTAGGGTTTAATTTCAAGTTTCCCGAGTATAGATCTGCTGTAAAAAATACCATAGATTGGTATATTTCAAATAATTGGTTAGAGCGTGAATGAAAATGGGTTATGTTGAGAGTTTAATCATTAGTTTCGTGATTGGATGGTTGAATTCTTATCTTTATAGAAAGTATTTACGTAGGCGAAATAAAGATTGGATTATCTTTCTTGCTGTAATCTATTTATCTTTAATTTGGGTGATTGAAATCTTAATCTTTTTCGATTTTATTAATATTAGATTTCTAAATGCTCTCCCTTGGATTGATATACCCTCCAGTGAACCCGGAAAATATTTCTTGTGGAATTCATTTCTGTTATTTGGGGTAGATTACGGAATTATCTTTCAACCAGGAATGGAAATCATTTCACTATTCTTGTCTACATCATATCTCTTTTGGTATTATTTTGGGTCAAAAATAGGGAAATTATTTAATGGTTACCGCTCTTACCAAGGAGGCTATTACTTAATATTTCGCCCTGTAAAGAAATACATTAAAGATAGGGAAAAAAGGTTGAAGGAATTAGATAAGAACTTAAAACCTTAAATCTTGTGATTAATTTTATTAGCAATCACCTTGATTATTAACCTAAAGCGTTTTTTAGATAATTAGGTGCTATTTTTTGATAATTTCGACATTTTATTTTTATAAGCCATAACTTTTTATACTTCGGACGTAGTACTACTATAATCGATGTATTTTTAGTGGTTTTGTGTTAAACAAAATGGTCGAAAACATAGCTAATAACTTTGAAAGAACAATGAAGAAGGGTTTTGTTAACATTTTTGTTCTCTTAGTGTTAAATAAAGAACCTACACATGGATATCAAATAAAAAAACTAATAGAGGAGAGAACATTTGGCTTTTGGACACCATCAGATTCAACAATGTACACAATTCTTAATAATTTACGAGAAAAAAACTTGATACGACAAAGTGATATTCAAGACTCTGATGATACGAGGAAAACTTATGAATTAACAGAGAAAGGCAAAGAAACTTTAGAAATAATGATACAACGTGAGAGAGAGATGAGAGAATCGATGAGATCACTTATTTTTTCGACAACTGAAATTGATGACGATTTTTTGCAGCATTCCCTTCAAGAGATCATTTTATACGGTCCCAAATCATATCTATCTCCAATGTATGGAGCTCCAATGCAGGGATCTCCGATGAAGGGTCCATTTATGAGACCATTTAAAGAGAATTTTATGGTCATGCTAAAACAAAAATCAAAAGAAGAACAATTAAAGTTTTTGAACATTAGTAAAAAGTTTTTTACTGAAAGGATTCAAGATTTAACTCATTTATTAGAAAACATCGATCAAAATATCTCAGATTTAGAATCTGAAACAAAATCTAAATAAAAAAATCTTACAAAAAATTGAAAACGCGATTTAAAATGTCAGAAACAGTAATTAAACTGGAAAATTTAACGAAAAAATTCGGTCATTTTACAGCAGTGAAGAATTTAAATCTTGAAGTGTGCAGGGGAGAGACAATTGGTTTAGTTGGTCCTAATGGTGCTGGAAAAACGACGACGATCAAGATGATTGCTAAAATACTAAGACCTAGCGAAGGTAGAATCTTGATAAATACGGATCACGGAGATTTACAAGATTTGCAAGGTATATCCGCGGCTTTAAGCAAGATGGGATTCTTGATAGATATCCCCAATTTTTACCACATGACAGCATATGAATTACTTAGGTATTTTGCAAAACTTCAACATTATCCGAAAGATAAAATAAATGATAGGATTGATGAGCTCTTAAAATTCTTTAAACTAACAGAATGGAAATTCAAAAATGTAAAAACTTTTTCCAAGGGAATGACGCAGAAGCTAGGTATCATTCAAGCATTAATCCATGATCCTGATATTATAATTTTGGATGAACCACAAACTGGTTTGGATCCATTGGCTCGCATTGAAATAAGAAAATTCCTTCGAGATTTGCAATCCACTGGAAAAACTATATTTGTAGCATCGCACATGTTATATGAAATTTCAGAAGTGTGTGATAAAATAGCACTGATAAATCACGGAGAAATTCTTGGCTTCGATACTGTTGAAAATTTAGCCATATCACTAAAAGCTAATGAATTGAATTGCGTGCTTCTAGATCCCATTCAACCCGAAAACTTAGGTCCAATATTGGGACGATTGACAAATAGGCTTCAATCCTATTTAGATCTAGACTTGGATCCAAAAATCTCAAAAATTCCCATAGCTTACAGCCAAGAAAATCAAGGTTTTAAGATTTTTTTTGATGGAAAGAAGGAATCAAAAGTGGAAATTTTGAAGATTTTAGTCAAAGAATTTGAATCTGA
>Ga0307419_10000004_pt1 | contig 79686 bp, 58 predicted proteins | sample SalMarWE160230MG_2_FD_202512 | JGI IMG/M metagenome (GOLD analysis project Ga0307419, IMG submission 202512) | Salt marsh sediment microbial communities from the Plum Island Ecosystem LTER, Massachusetts, United States - WE1602-30 | ecosystem: Environmental > Aquatic > Marine > Intertidal zone... | reverse complement strand
AGGATGCGTCACATAATTGCCGAGGAGAGAAAAAAGAAGTAGGCTCACCTGAGCAATCGCGAAATCACAAAGGGAGCCTACTATCCCCGGAACTACCGGGGACTATGACCTGCGTCGAAACGAAGGTCACACTAAGTATAAGCCAAAATGGAATGGGGCTGGAAGACCTGGAGAGGGAAATTGGTCAGGTGCTTCAACAAACAGGGCAGCAGCTCCTGCGTCAAGCTTGCCAGGTCATGGAAGATCGACTGTTGGAACAGGAGAAAGGCAGGTATCTGCGAAACAAGCGCAGGCAGCTGGATATGCTGACCCGCTTCGGCTGGATCCGCCTCCATCGCTGGCAAGCACGCAGGAACGAGGGTGGATATTGCCATCCGCTGGACGAGCTGCTGGGGCTCGAATCGCACCGGCATGCCAGCCCCTGGATCCTCGCTCAGTCCGTGGCACTGGCCACGCGCCTGCCCTATCGCCAGGCAACATCCTTGCTGAGCAGCTTTGTCGAGGCACCGATCGATCACCGCAGTTTGTACCGCTGGGTGCAGCGGGAAGGGGCAGCGATCGTCGCGGAAGAAGACGATCTGCAGCGAGCCGTTTTTCAGCATGGCGAAGTGCCGGAGCGCCACCCCAAGGAGCGGGAACTGATCCTGGCCGAAGTTGATGGCACCTTCCTGCGGGCGCAGCGGGAAGAGGGCGATAAGTTCGAAGTTCGCCTGGGTGTGCTCACCACGGGCAAGGAACTGGAAAGCCTCACGGCTAAAAACCGCCGCTACCGGCTGCAAGAGCGGGTTCGCTATGGCGGGGTAGAAACGGCCGGAGACTTTGGGGAAAGATTGTTCCTGAAAGGAGAAGCGCAGCTCGGCCTCTCCCATGCTCAGCATCTGCTCCTGGTGGGAGACGGCGCCGAGTGGATTGAAGCGCTGGCAGGCCACGAACGGTGGAAAGCCACCTACCAGCTCGATTGGTGGCACCTGACCCACGCCTTCCAGCGGGTCTTCCCTGAGCACCCGAAGCTGGTCCAAAGGCTCAAACGGGATCTCTACGACGGCCAAGGACATAAGATCCTTCCTGCGGTTCGCCTCGCCCGGCTGAATGGCCTCGGCGATCCGGAGCAAGTCGATAAGCTGCTGACGTATCTGGAAGCCAATCGGGGAGGTTTCTATGGCGCCCGCTCGCTGCGCCCGCAGCTCTCTCCGGAAGCAAGGCTGGTCTGTGTCGAGGGCTCAGGGGCGGTGGAGAAACACATTGATCTGGCCATCTGCCGCCGCTTCAAGGGTCAGGGGATGCGCTGGACGCGTAAGGGAGCCAATCGGCTGCTCAAACTTCGGATCAGGGAGCTGGACCGAGTTGCCTAGGCTGAGAAGCACAGCAGGTGTGGTTCTCGTTCGACTGTTTGGCGGCATTCAACGGTGGAGGTGAAAAACCCGGTAAATGAAAGCCAAATAACTGGAACCGCGGATCAAAGCCCGGTAAACTGGTTTCAGGTCGGTCTACTTCTGATTTTCCCTCGGCTAAAGTGAGACACTACTGATCTGCAATCACCCATCACGATCCTGGAAAGGCTCCGCCGTGAGATTGAGTACTTGAGTGCTGGTTGCTGGAATGGTCGGAGATGTTCTTCTGGATTAGGGATTTTAGCTGGTGCGAAAAACGTTCGCCGCACCTTTAGCTTTTTCACGGCTGGCGGGGATCATGAAACAGAATAAGCTTCCGGTGCCTTCCTTGCTCTCACACCAGATTTGGCCTTGATGCATCTCAACCATCGCCTTTGCGATAGATAATCCCAGGCCCATCCCCCCATGTTTGCGTGTCAGGTGAGATTCCACCTGGTAGAAGCGATCGAAAATACGCTCAATATCAGCTGGTGGGATGCCGATTCCCGTGTCCACGACAAAAACTTTTACCAGATCCTGGTCACCCTCACCTTTTACGCCTACCTGACCACCCGCATCGGTGAAGAGCAGTGCATTCTTGACCAGGTTTGAGAGAGCGACCTCAAGTTTGTCACGGTCACCATCGACGATCAGGGGGTTCCCTTCCGGGACATCGAATCCAATTTCGATCAGCTTTTCGTTCGCCTGATCGGCAAATTTATCGACCGTTTCTTCGATCAGCTTGGCCATCGAGAAAGGCTCACGACGCACCCGTGACTGCCCCTGCTCATTATGCGAGATGGTTGACATGTCCTCGATAATTGACTTGAGCCGCATCGCACTGCGGATGATGACCTCCATCTGCTCCTGGTGCTTGGGTGGGACGAATTCTTTTAGGAAAGTTGAATGGCCCAGGATCAGGCCAAGCGGGGTACGCAGTTCGTGCGAGGCAATGGCAATGAAATCTGATTTCATGCGGTCCAGGCGCTGCAGTTCCTGGTTCGTGTCTTGAATACTGGTTAGCAACCTGGCTGTTTCGATGGCGCTCGCAGCCTGGGCGGCGAGCGTCTCTAGTACTTCCAGGTCGTCTTCGGTATAATGGCCTTCGTCCGACTTGTTCACAGCTTCAAGAACACCGATCGGTTTGCTCTTTACGATGAGAGGTACGCCAAGGATTGAGCGAGTTTGAAACCCAAGCTTTTGATCGATCGGGCGGAAGATCCGCGCATCTGTTTTTGCGTCCTGAATGACCATCGGGCGAACGTTGGTGAAGATCCACCCGGCAACACTCCGGTCGAGTGGAACCGAAACTTCCCTCAGCTCCGTCTGATGCTTCCCCGGTGCGGCTTCAAAGCGCAGCCGACCCGATTTGGCGTCAAAGAGCAGGATTGAAGCGACTTCACTCTTGGTCAGCTCGCAGGCTTCGGAGATGATCATCTGCAGGAGCTGAGGAAGATCATGCGTTGCCGAAAGAGTGCGGCTGATTTCGAGCAAGCGTTCGAGGCGTTCGATCTTGCTCATCTGGTCAGTTCGTTCCGACATCAGTCTCCACTCGCCGATTTGAATGAATTCGATTGTAGCATAGCAAGGTCGCAGGCCGGTAGACAAGACGTCTTTGCTCCCATTGGGAGCAATCGCAGATAAAATAGAGCGATCCAATCATTCGACGGAGGCTTGAAAATGCCAGCCAGTAAGAAGGTTCGTGTTGCCGTTATCGGGGTCGGAAACTGCGCCTCGGCTCTTATCCAGGGGGTCGAATACTACAAGAACGCGAAGGGTGGTGACTTTGTACCTGGTTTGATGCACGTCAACCTGGGTGGCTATCACATTCGCGATATTCAATTCACGGCTGCCTTCGATGTTATCGTCGGTAAAGTTGGGGTCGATCTGAGCGAGGCAATCTTCGCGCCACCGAACAATACCGCGCACTTCGCCGACGTCCCGAATCTGGGAGTCAAGGTCGGACGTGGCATGACGCACGATGGCATTGGGAAGTACCTTTCACAAGTTGTTGAAAAAGCACCTGGTCCAACCGATGACATCGTAGGCATCCTGAAGAAGACCAAGACAGATGTCGTCGTAAGCTACCTGCCGGTCGGGGCCGAGATGGCGACGAAGTGGTACGTCGAGCAGGTCCTTGAAGCTGGCTGCGCTTTGGTGAACTGCATTCCGGTCTTCATCGCAAGTTCAGATTACTGGGCCGGACGCTTCAAGGAGCATGGTCTTCCGATTATCGGTGATGATATCAAGAGCCAGGTCGGGGCAACGATCACCCATCGCGTCCTTACTTCGCTCTTCGTTGACCGCGGTGTAACTTTGGACCATACCTACCAGCTCAACTTCGGTGGGAATATGGATTTCTACAATATGCTTGAACGTGAACGGCTCGAGTCCAAGAAGATCTCCAAGACCGGTGCTGTTACAAGCCAGCTGCCATACAAGCTGGATCCAAACGATATTCATATCGGACCGAGCGATTATGTGCCCTGGTTGACCGATCGCAAGTGGTGCCACATCAGGATGGAGGGAACCTCCTTTGGTGACCTCCCGTTGAATCTTGAACTAAAGCTCGAGGTGTGGGATTCTCCAAATTCTGCCGGGGTCGTGATTGACGCTGTGCGCTGTGCAAAACTCGCCCTCGACCGCGGCCTCTCCGGTCCGCTCCTGGAGCCTTCGTCCTATTTCATGAAGACACCTCCGGTGCAGTATCACGATGATCAGGCTCGCCAGCTGACTGAGGCTTTCATTGCCGGCAAGACGGAAGACGCGCATACGGAAGAATAGCTCTTCAGGCTGGCCGAAATTGTTCGCTGAACGACGGGCACCCGAGGTGGCAGGGGTGCCCGTCGTCTGATTTGATGGAGTTTTTTGAATGCGCGCGATGCGCTTGAGAAAACCAGCCCCGATCGAATACCATCCGCTCGAGCTGGTTGAGCTGCCAATCCCAGAGCCCGGTCCAGGGCAATTGCTGCTGAAGGTGAGAGCTTGCGGGGTTTGTCATACCGATCTCCACATCGTTCTAGGCGAAATCCATCCCCCCCGGCTTCCAGTTACGCCCGGGCACCAGGTCATAGCGCAGGTTGAAGCGCTCGGAGCGGGGGTCGAAGGCTGGCAAATCGGCGAGCGAGCAGGAGTGCCCTGGCTTCACAGCGCAGATGGCAGCTGCGAGTTCTGCAAGCGAGGGGAGGAGAATCTCTGCCCGCAGGCTCAGTTCACCGGTTTTGACCTCGATGGCGGCTTTGCCGAGTTCATGCTCTCGCAAGCAGAATACACGCTTCACCTCCCGCAGTCGAGGTCTGATCTCGAACTTGCACCGCTCTTGTGCGCCGGGATTATTGGCTACCGCTCATTACGGCGTGCTGATTTGGGCCATGGGGAGCGGCTTGGTCTGGTTGGCTTTGGAGCAAGCGCTCACCTGGCGATTCAGGTCGCACGCCATTGGAATTGCGAAGTATATGTCTTCACCCGGTCTGAAAGTCATCGTAAGCTTGCCCTCGACCTCGGCGCAGCCTGGGCAGGTGGCGTTGAGGATGATGCGCCAGCCACCCTCGACCGGGCCGTCATCTTTGCTCCTGCAGGACCATTGGTGCCTGTGATGCTCGCGAAACTGCGGGCTGGCGGAACTCTGGCAATCAATGCTATCCACATGAGCCCGATACCTGAGATGCCTTATGAGCGTATCTACGGCGAGCGAACGCTGCGCAGCGTCGCCAACGCGACCTACCGAGATGGGGTCGAGTTTCTGCAGCTCGCAACGGAAATCTCGGTTGAGGCGGAGACGACGGTTTATCCGCTGACCGATGCAAATCGTGCCCTGGCAGATGTTGCGGCAAGTGCCATCGATGGGGCGGGAGTGCTGCTGCCATGATAAAGCTAGGGACCTCCGGGTTTTCCTATGACGATTGGGTCGGCCCGGTCTATCCGCCAGATCTTCCCCGCTGGGGTTGGCTAGGCTATTACGCCGAGCGTTTTCAGACCGTTGAGCTGAATGTCACCTACTACCGGCTGCCAGAACATAAGATAGTCTCCGGTTGGGTGGATCGGACCCCAGACCATTTCCTGTTCGCCGTTAAAGCACACCGTTCACTGACTCATGAACGGGAGCAGCCTGATTACGGAGCGTATCTGTCGAGCCTGGCACCGCTGATCGAATCGGAGAAACTAGCTTGCGTTCTCGCTCAATTCCCGCATTCATTCCATGCGACCGGTGCCAACCGTGAGTACCTGGCCCAGTTACGGCAGGGATTGGCAGATGTGCCTGTAGTAGCCGAATTTCGCGATCAAGCCTGGGTCTCGGATGAGACCTTCGCGCTGCTAAAGGAGCTGGAGATGGGGTTCTGCTGCGTCGACGAGCCTCCGTTGAAAGGCTTGATGCCCCCGGTCGCCGTGGCCACCTCGCCCGTCGCTTATGTCCGGTTTCACGGCCGCAATGCTGCGAAATGGTGGCAGCATGAGCAGGCATGGGAGCGTTATGATTACACGTATTCAGAGCAGGAGCTGGAGACGTGGATTCCCCGGCTGAAGGAACTGGCAGCCGCCTCGCCGCTCACGCTGGTCTATGCAAACAATCATTACAAAGGGCAGAGCGTAGATACTATTCACAAGCTCGAAAAGCTGCTTGCCAGCAGCTAAGTGGTTAACGGCGGCGTTTACTCTAACGGCGTTGTAGGCTATTACGCCGCGATGGTATAATGAGATACCCCCCCAAAAAGGGATAGAAACGTCCTGTTATTCGGTTGTGACAGGACAAGAGGGCGCGATGTCCGGACACTCAAAATGGTCCACAATCAAACGCAAGAAGGCGGCAAACGACCAGAAGCGCGGGGCGATCTTCACCCGGCTGGCGCGTGAGATCGCAATCGCTGCGCGCGAGGGCGGGGGCGATACCGAGACGAACTTCGCGTTGCGCCTGGCGGTCGATAAAGCCAAAGCCAACAATATGCCGAAGGATAATATCGAACGAGCGGTTCGGCGCGGCACTGGTGAGGATAAGGATGCGGCTGCCTTCGAACAGGTAATGTACGAGGCTTATGGACCGCACGGTGTTGCGATCTTGATTGATGTTGTGACGGATAACCGCAACCGTACGATCGCCGAACTCCGGCATACCCTCACCAAAGCCGGTGGGAACATGGCTGAAGCTGGCTCGGTCGCCTGGCAGTTTCGCCGTGCAGCCTATTTCTACCTGCCAACGGATGGCGTTGACAAAGACAAAGTCTTCGAGGTTGCGGTTGAAGCGGGAGCGGACGATGTGGTCATCGATGAAGATGAAATCGAAGTCTTCGCTCCGGTTGAATACTTCAAAGAGATCAGCGACCATCTGAATGCCGCCGGAGTTCAACCGGAAGAGGCCAAGCTCCGCATGCTGCCGAACGCTGAACTTCAGCTTGGGGGCGAGCAAACCCTTAAGGTAATGCGGTTGATAGAGGATCTCGAAGAGCTGGATGACGTCCAGGAGGTCTACAGCAACCTGGATGTAACCGACGAAGCCATCGCTATGCTTGAGACAGCCTGAGGCCACGCGGGTTACGCTCCAGCTGATGTTAGTGTTAGGGATCGATCCCGGTACGGCTCGAACGGGATTTGGCCTGGTCGGGGACGATGCAAAAGGCGCGCTTCAGCTTGTCACCTTTGGTGTGATTTCAACGCCAGCAAATGTGCCGCAGGCAGAACGCCTGCATATTCTCCATTCAGAATTACAAAAATTGATTGACGAGCACAAACCGGATGAAGCCGCCGTTGAGCGGCTATACTTCCAGAAGAATGTCTCCACGGCGATGTCCGTCGGGCAGGCGCGAGGCGTGATCCTGCTTGCGCTACAGCAGGCTGGCTTGCCGATCGAAGAATACGGTCCGCAGGAGATCAAGCAAGCCGTAACCGGCTATGGCGGCGCCGATAAAACTCAAATGCAGCACATGGTGAAGACTCTGCTGACGATGCCGGAAATCCCAAAGCCAGATGATGCGGCAGATGCGCTGGCAATTGCTATCTGCCACTGTCACAGTGCAAACCTTCAACAGAGGTTTCGAGAAGCGCAATGATACAGACCGTACGCGGCATCGTCCAGCATATTGGAGAGGATCATCTCATTCTGGAGGTGGGCGGAATAGGGTTGCGTATAGCCGTATCCGCGAGTGTGTTGAATGCTGCGCCTGAAGTCGGGAAGGCGGCCTTTATCCACACATATTTGATCTTCCGGCAGGATGAGTTCCGACTCTATGGTTTTTCAACACCAGAGGAACGAGGATTGTTCGAGCTGCTGATGCAGATCTCGGGTATTGGACCCAAGTTGGCGATGGGCATCCTCTCACACCTTTCCCCAGAGTTTCTACGGAGCGCCGTTATAAATGGCAACCCGGAAGCTTTCGCTGGTGTTCCTGGTGTCGGGCGAAAAACAGCAGAGAAGATCATCTTTAACTTAAAGGATACTTTCTCGGGTCCAACCGCAGTACCCATTCGGCGGAGCGAGGCGGACACAGAAGTGCTGGCCGCGTTGACAGCGCTCGGTTACAGCCTGGTCGAGGCGCAATCAGCGCTGCAGGCGATCCCTGAAGACGCTCCAGACGACGTAGCCGTCCGCATTCGTCTCGCACTGCAATCCTTCGCTCAACCCTGATCCAGTTCTACCCTCTGTTCTTCATAGCAAACCATGCGTTATGTAACGGCTTGGAGGTATCGATGTCGGATGAACAAATGATTGTATTTATCGGCCCCGGGATGATGGCGGAGGCGATGGTTAAAGGCTTGATTGAGCGTGCTGGCGACGAGCCTGAGACTATGCGCGTAAGCGGCCCGAACGCCAATCGGCTGACAAATTTAGCCAATACCTATGGAGTCCAGACCGGGAGCAACAATCGCGTAGCCGTGGCCGATGCTGGCGTTGTAATTTTAGCCCTCAAGCCGCAGACCCTGCCTGCTGTCCTGCTTGAACTTGAAGGTGGAATTCCTCCGGGTGCACTTGTGCTCTCCATCGTAGCTGGAGCTCGCATTGAGATGATCATGGCAGGTCTTGCTCACGAAGCAGTTGTACGCGCGATGCCCAATACACCAGCCCAGGTCGGCGAGGGAATTACAGTTTGGACGGCAAGCGTAAGCGTTGATGGGAAGCAGAGGGACCACACACGCCGCATTCTAGGCGCTCTCGGGCAGGAGATCTTCGTCGAGGACGAAGACTATCTGGATATGGCTACCGCACTGTCAGGTACAGGGCCGGCCTATACTTTTCTCTTCATGGAAGCCATGGTTGACGCAGGAGTTCATCTAGGCTTTCCACGCCGTATCGCTGAACAGCTCGTTGTCCAGACAGTCAAGGGTTCAGTTGCTTTTTACGAACATTCCCCAAACCACCTGGCGCGGTTAAGGAACCAGGTCACCTCGCCCGGAGGCACGTCCGCAGCTGCACTGTATTTTCTGGAAAAGGCAGGCTTCCGCACCGCGCTCTCCAGAGCGATTTGGGCTGCTTATGAAAGGTCAGTTCAACTCGGAAAGGGTAAAAAACAGGGGCCAGTCGGGGAGGATTAAACCCGTCAATTAGGCTCGGAATTGTGAATTGCTGGACAAAATGGAGGCCTTCAGGTATGATTTCGAGCATTCCACGTGCACCCCGATTACTGCGATGAATTGGGGCGCTCGTGGCGCGTTGACAGCCATTTATAACCTCGATAATCCCCTTCTTCGGAGGTCCTATGTCGGATTTTGTGGGCAACCTCTCCAGTGAACTCAAGCGTCAAATTGAGGCGTATTCACCGGATATACAGCTGCGTGATGTCGGTGAAGTGCTGGAGGCTGGAGATGGCATCGCTCGAGCTTCTGGCCTTTCAGCCGTCCGAGCCCAGGAGCTGGTTCAGTTCGAAAACGGTACTATGGGTATTGCCTTCAACCTTGAACGTGACAATGTCGGGCTCTTGATCCTGGGTGAATATGCCGAGATCGAAGAAGGCATGTGGGTCTACTCGACCGGGCGAATTGCCTCGGTTCCCGTGGGTCCCGGCTTGATCGGGCGCGTTGTCAATGCGTTGGGGGAGCCGCTGGATGGTAAGGGTCCGATTAAATTCGAGGGTTATCGGCCGGTCGAGCGCATAGCGCCGGGTGTGGTCGCCCGCAAGGATGTCGATACACCGGTCCAGACCGGCATCATTGCGATCGATGCGATGATACCGATCGGCCGTGGCCAGCGCGAACTGATTATTGGTGATCGTCAGACGGGCAAGACCGCGATTGCGATCGATACAATTCTCAACCAGAAGGGCAAGGACCTGGTCTGTATTTATGTCGCCATCGGCCAGAAACGGGCTGCGGTCGCCCGCACCGTTGCGCTGCTCGAACGCTATGGGGCAATGGAACACACGATCGTTGTTGTCGCGGCAGCTGATGACCCGGCCGCGCTGCAGTACATCGCCCCGTATTCCGGCTGCGCGATCGGTGAGGAGTTCTCCGAGCGGGGCATGGATGCGCTCGTCGTATACGATGACCTAAGCAAGCATGCCTGGGCTTACCGCCAGGTTTCCCTCCTGCTCCGGCGACCGCCTGGACGTGAAGCTTATCCTGGGGACGTTTTTTATCTCCACAGCCGCTTGCTCGAGCGAGCGGTTCGCCTGGCTGACAAATTTGTCATCGTTAAGAAGGAGCACGAGGGGCAGGCTGAAGCTGCAGATGCGGTTAACGGCGAGGTCTACGGTGGACCTTTAGGCGAGCACGATGCCAAAACCGCCCTGGAGGCAATGCAGGCACCATCACAATACAAGGCGGCGAAGGTGAAGGGCAGTGGTGGATCACTAACCGCGCTCCCGATCATCGAAACACTGCTTGGCGATGTTTCTGCCTATATACCCACAAACGTGATCTCGATCACGGATGGACAAATCTACCTCGAGAGCGACCTATTTAACGCCGGAATTCGGCCGGCCATCAACGCTGGCCTCTCAGTTTCACGCGTCGGTGGAGATGCGCAGACCAAGGCTATCCGCCAGGTTGCTGGACGTCTGCGCCTGGACATGGCAGCCTACCGTGAAGTAGCCGCATTCGCCCAGTTTGGATCCGACCTGGATAAGGCCACCCAGGCTCAGTTGAGCAGGGGGCAGCGATTGCAGGAAATCCTGAAGCAGCCCCAGTACAAACCCGTACCGCTTGCGAACCAGGTCGCCGTCTTGTTTGCAGCCACCAATGGTTACGCCGATAACGTCCATATTGACCAGATCGGTCAGTGGGAGAGTGCGCTGCTTCGCAGCCTCGAGACTGCAAACCCTGAAATACTGGCGGATATCGCAGAACGAAAGATCATCACCGATGAGAACCGGGCGAAGCTTGCAGACGCAATCGAAGCTTTCAACCGAACCTGGACTGCCTGATACCGAACGGTAAGGATTAGTCACATGGCATCAGCTCGCGAAATGCGGATGCGAATTCGTAGTGTCGAAAACATTTCCCAGGTCACGCGTGCTCTAGAGGCTGTCAGTGCCAGCCGGGTGCGCAAGGCTGAGACTCGAGTCATGCAGACGAGACCTTATGCCGATAAAGCCTGGCAGGTTCTCCGTCATCTTGCGCTCCAACCAGCACGCGAAGCCCTGCATCCGTTGATGACCCCGCGCGACAGCATGAATCGAGTCCTGGTGGTCGTGATCAGCAGCGATCGTGGCCTGGCAGGCGCCTACAATACGAACGTGCTGCGCTATGTGCTTGAGACTTTTGCCGATCCAGAGATCGAGTTCGGATACCTGACGATTGGCCGCAAAGGTCGGGATATGCTCTACCGCCGGCGGAAAAACATTGTAGCTGAATTCAGCAACCTGCCAGCAGAACCGACCTTTGCCGATGTCTCAGCCATTGGGCGGCTTGCAATTAATGAGTACCTTTCCGGCAATTTTGACCGGGTATACCTGGTGTATACCGACTTCATCAACCTTTTAAAGCAGGTACCACGGCACAAAGAGCTCCTGCCCGTGAGCTTTGAAGAACTGCCGCTCGGAGGGGATCGGCAGGAACAGCCTGCAGCCCGGGTTTCTGGACCTGAACCCTCCTACATTTACGAGCCAGATCAGCAGGGGCTGATCGACTCGATTGTGCCGCGCCTGACCGAACTTCAGATTTACCAGGCGATAACCGAATCGCTCGCCAGCGAGCATGCCGCCCGCATGGTAGCCATGCGCAACGCCACCGACAATGCCGCTGAGCTGGCTGGTGCCCTGCGTCTTGACTACAACAAAGCACGTCAGCAAGCGATTACGAGCGATATGCTCGATATTGCAGGCGGCGCTGAGGCGCTCGCTAAAAACTGAATTCTTTGCATTTATCGTTTGGAGGAAAGCATGCCCGGAGCAAGCGGTAGCGTTATTCAAATTCAAGGGGCTGTCGTTGACTGTGAATTTCCAGCCGGCGAATTGCCCGCAATGTATGAGGCGATTGAGGTTCCCCGCGAGGATGAACACCCGCTCATTCTCGAGGTTCAGCGTCATCTCGGCGGCCACGCCGTTCGTGCCGTGGCCATGGATTCCACCGATGGCCTGCCGCGCGGTGTGGAAGCCGTTGCCACCGGTTCCCCGATTATGGTTCCCGTTGGTGAGCCGACCCTGGGACGAATGTTCAACGTGCTCGGCGACCCGATTGATAATCTCGGTCCTGTGGTTGCACCGACCGAGTATCCCATTCATCGGTCGGCGCCCGCCTTCGATGAGCAATCAACGCGAGTCGAAGTCTTCGAAACCGGGCTTAAGGTTATTGACCTGATTGCGCCATTCACTCGCGGCGGGAAAACCGGCATTTTCGGTGGCGCCGGAGTAGGCAAGACCATCATCATCCAGGAACTGATTCGCTCGATCGCTACGGTTCACCAGGGCAACTCGGTCTTCGCCGGTGTCGGGGAACGGACTCGCGAAGGCACCCAGATGTACCGTGAGATGATCGAATCGGGGGTACTGAAAGACACGGTCCTGGTTTACGGCCAAATGAACGAGCCGCCGGGTGTCCGCCTGCGGGTCGGTCTTACGGCTCTGACGATGGCGGAATATTTCCGGGACCAGGGTCGTGACGTCCTGCTCTTCATCGATAACATCTTCCGATTCAGCATGTCCGGCTCGGAGGTCTCAGCCTTGCTCGGCCGGATGCCATCCGCCGTTGGTTACCAGCCGACTCTGGCAACCGAGATGGGCGAACTCCAGGAACGGATCACCTCTACCCGCACCGGATCGATCACCTCGATGCAGGCAGTCTATGTGCCGGCCGATGATTATTCCGATCCGGCACCGGTGGCTACCTTCACCCATCTTGACGCAACCATCGCGCTCGAGCGCTCGATCTCCGAGAAAGGCATCTACCCGGCCGTTGACCCGCTTGCTTCCACTTCACGGATTCTCGATCCACAGGTCGTAGGTGAGGAACACTATCGCGTCGCCCGCGATGCTCAGCAGGTTCTGCAGCGGTATAAAGACCTGCAGGATATTATCGCCATTCTCGGCATCGAAGAACTGAGCGAAGAGGACAAGCTGGTAGTCGCACGTGCCCGCAAGATCGAGCGTTTCTTCTCACAGCCTATGTTTGTGGCCGAAAAGTTCACCGGTCAGGAGGGACGCTACGTACCACTACGGGAGACCGTGCGAGGTTTCAAGGAAATCCTCGAGGGAAAGCACGATGATCTGCCGGAACAGGCATTCATGATGGTTGGTCCGATTGAAGAAGCGGTTGAGAAAGCAGAAAAGTATTAAGCATGCATCCCGCTGAGGAAACCTGATGCCAATTCAATGCGAGATCGTCACCCAGGATAAGATGCTCTTTGAGGGACCGGCAGACATCGTCGTTGCTCCAGGATCTGAAGGTGAAATGGGCATCTTGCCAAACCATTCGCCTTTGCTGACAACCCTCAATTACGGCATCCTGCGGGTGCGGTTCCAGGGTGAGGAGCAGGCCTTCACAATCGCTGGCGGTGTGCTCGAGGTCAGGCCGGATATCGTTACCGTGCTCGCTGACGTTGGTGAGAATGTCGAGGAGATCGACGAAGCACGGGCTCTGGAAGCAAAACAGCGCGCTGAGCGAATGCTCGCTGAAGGACCGCCACCTGAGACGGACCAGTACCTGCGCATCCAAGCCGCGCTGCGCCGCTCAACTCTGCGATTGGATGCAATCCGCCGCTACCGGAAGCAGACATCCCGCCCTGGAACTCCCAGGAGGGATGAGGACTCCTAAGCATGCCCCTGTTTGGAAAAGATCTGGGGATCGATCTGGGAACAGTCAACACGCTCATCTGCGAGAATGGTGAGATTGTTCTGCATGAACCGACGGTGGTCGCGATCGATGTTGAAGAATTAAAGATCGTCGATGTCGGGCATTCCGCGCGTGAGATGGACGGCAGGGTGCCGGATACGATCGAGGTCTCTCGACCTCTGCGTGAAGGAGTGATCGCGGATTTCGAAGTAACGCACCGCATGCTGGGCCATTTCATTGAGAAAGTATCTGGCCCGACACGGCTCTTCAAACCACGCGTGATGATCACCGTTCCACTTGGCGTTACGAGCGTGGAGAGCAGGGCAGTTCACGAAGCCACATTGCAGGCTGGCAGCCGTGAAGTGTATTTAATCCAGGAGCCCCTGGCAGCTGCGATTGGGGTCGGGCTGCCGATTGCCACGCCCTCCGGAAATATGGTGGTCGTACTCGGTGGCGGCGTAACCCAGGCAGCTGTCATAGCAATGAGCGGCATCGTCGCATCGGACGCAGTTCGGCTTAGCGGTCTTAAGCTCGATGAAGCGATCACTCACTATGTCCGCAAGAAGTATGGTCTCATCATTGGGGCGCGCACTGCTGAAGAAGCCAAGATCCGGATCGGCGCCGCCATTCCCCAGGATGAGGAACGAACGATTGAACTGCAGGGCCAGGACCAGGTTACGGGCTTACCGCGTCCAATCTCTCTTTCCACGAGTGAAATCGTCGAAGCGCTGCAGGAAACACTGCAGCTGATGGTGGTTGCCGTGCGGAACGTATTGGAAAAGACACCACCCGAGTTGGCTTCAGATATTATCGATCGTGGGATGGTTATCTGCGGCGGAACTTCGCTCCTGCGCGGCATCGACAAGTGGCTGACGCGAGAAACAGGAGTGCCGGCATACCTGGCCGAGGAACCTGTCGTCTGCGTAGCAAAGGGGGCTGATAAGGGCCTGGGAATGCTTGATCGACTGCGGCGCAGCCTGCCCACCGTATAAGACGGCAGGTATAGTTCAAACTAAAAGCGGGCGCCATTTCGGTGCCCGCTTTACGCTCATTAGCTATGATTAGATATAGTAAGTCATGTGCTGCAGGTGGAGCGAGGGATCGATGTACTGAACCTGGACATTCTCAGGCACGGAAAGTGATGTCGGTGCGTAGCACAGTATTGCGATGATACCAGCCTTGACCAGCTCTTCTGAAATTTCCTGCGCAAAGGCTGCGGGGATGGCCAGCATAGCGACTTTGATCTTCTCATGGCGGATGTCTGTGACCATCTGGGCTACATCCTTGACGGAAAACTTTCCCACTGTCTGCCCAATTTTCTGCGTATCGCTGTCGTAAACATGCACGATGCGGAAACCACGATCGACAAAACCCGCGTAATGTGCAATAGCAGTTCCCAGGTCGCCAGCCCCGATCAGGACCACATCCCATAAGCGATCCAGTTTGAGAATCTTTTGAAGCTGCTGGATTAGAAAGGGGATGTTGTAGCCAGTGCCCTGCTTACCAAATTCTCCAAATTGGGACAGGTCCTTACGAATCTGGGCGGAGGAGATGCCAAGGTGCGCACCCAGTTCCTGGGAGGACGTGATTTCCTTGCCCTGCTCAGACATCTGGGTTAAGGCTCGCAGATATAGGGGCAAACGACCGACGACAATGTCAGGGACTTTCTGAGACGGCATCCTTACCTCCTGGCGAAGTTCGCAGGGATTTGACAAATCTAACACATGCGATGGGCGCATGCAACTCAAACAAGAATTCGTTCTTAAGCACGTGAACGGTATAATGACGCAATTACACTCAGGTCCAGGTTGAATCCAGATGTATTTTGATGAAGCCCGCATTCATGTATCCTCCGGCAGAGGAGGCGATGGTATTGTCCACTTCCGGCGCGAGAAGTATGTTCCGCGCGGCGGCCCAGATGGCGGCAACGGCGGAAAGGGGGGCGATATTATTTTTGAAGTCGATCAACATCTGAACAGCCTGTCTCCGTTTCGCCGCAACCTTCACTTCAGTGCCCAGGATGGAAAACCAGGTGGTGGATCCGATAAGACTGGAGCATCCGGGAACGACCTGGTCATTCTTGTTCCAGCAGGTACACAGATTCGATCCGACTCGTCAGGCGAGTTGCTGGCTGATCTGACCGAAATTGGCCAGCGGATGGTCTTTCTCCACGGTGGCCGCGGTGGCCGTGGCAACGCCCGGTTTGCGAACTCGCGCAACCAGGCTCCGCGCATGGCGGAAAAGGGTGAACCCGGACAGGAACAGTGGGTTAAGCTTGAACTGCGCTTAATCGCGGATGTTGGCATCATCGGACTGCCAAACGCAGGGAAATCTACCCTGCTAGCAGCAGTAACGAACGCCCGGCCAAAAATCGCTTCATATCCGTTTACAACGCTTCAGCCCAACCTGGGTGTGGCGGAGATCGATCCTGAAACATCCCTCGTAATGGCAGACATACCGGGATTGATCGAAGGAGCACATGCAGGCGTAGGGCTTGGATTTCAGTTCCTACGACACATCCAGCGCACACGAGTCCTGATCCACATGTTGGATGGGTTAGCACAGGATCCGCTGGCTGATTACACCCAGATCAATTCTGAATTGGCTTTGTTCGACCCAGATCTACTCAAAAAACCCCAGCTGCTGGTATTGAATAAGATCGATCTCCCGGAGGTAAAAGCTCGCCTGCCGCAGATTGAGGCGAATTTTCATTCACATGGGTTAGACCTATTCCCGGTATCAGCCCTTGCGCGAAGCGGCTTACAGGAGCTGCTCTATGCCGCTGCTCGCGAGCTGGAGGCAATCGATCCAGGCAGAATTGAGTCGACCGAACTGCCCGTCTACCGCATGGACCAGGATCAAGACTTCGATATCAGCCGCGAACCCGATGGCAGCTGGCGAGTCAGTGGGGAGGCGATCGAACGGGCAGCCGAGATGACCTACTGGGAGTATGATGAATCGGTGCGGCGTTTTCAGGGACTGCTTGCGACACTTGGGATCGAAGCAGCCCTCCGCCAGGCTGGGATAGAAACAGGCGATACCGTCCACATTGGTGAGTATGAACTTGAATGGCTGACTTAATCGGGGTTTTCGGCGGGACATTCGATCCTCCCCACATCGGGCATTTGATCCTGGCCGAGCAGGCAAGAGTTGAGCTCGATCTTGCTAAGGTATTGTGGGTCGTAACTGGTGTTCCCCCGCACAAACCCAACCGGCCGATCTCACCCCTCAACCAACGTTTGGCAATGGTCGAGCTCGCCATCGGTGGCAACCCCGGTTTCCAGGTTTCAAAGGCGGACATCGACCGTGAACCACCACACTTCGCCCACGGCACGCTGGCCTGGCTGCAGGAAAGATCTCCTGGTACTGCGTTCGCCTACTTGATGGGGAGCGACTCGCTTTTCGAGCTGCCACAGTGGAATGAACCAGATTTGCTGCTCGAGCGCGTCGAACAGCTTGTCGTCATGCGGCGTCCGGGCGCCGAGATTGAAACGAGCTCATTGACGGATCGTTTCCCGGCGTTGGCTGAAAAACTCATTTTTCTGCACGTGCCCCAGATCGAAATATCGGGCCAGGTCATACGCGAGAATGTGCGCACGGCAGGTCCTTTTCGCTACTTCGTCCCCGGGGTTGTTTATACCTACATCGAGAAACACGAACTTTATCGATGAAGATTTTCCACGACCGATCTTTTTTCGCAGCCAGTCTGGCGCATTTGCTCGTTGATCTGATAAACAGCCAGCGTCCACTGCTCCTGGCGCTGCTGAGTGTCCCGCTTGGCTTGAGCAATACCATGATAGGTTTGCTCAGTATGATCTACAGTCTCAGCGGGTCTCTCTCCCAACCGCTTTTCGGGTATCTGGCAGATAAGGTCGGAACGCGAATCGTAGCGGCCGGCGGGGTCATTTTCATGTCGATCACCTTTGGATTGGCGCTGATGGTTCCAGGCATAGCTGGTTTGATCATTCTGATTGGCACAGCACTCGGTTCGGCTGCATTCCATCCTGCCGGTACATCCGAAGCGACCCGCCGTGGGCGACTGCACCTGTCACGGTTGGAGAACACTGCCACCTCCATCTTCTTCATGTTTGGTCAGAGCGGTTATTTCGTCGGGCCGATGCTCGGCGGCCCCCTGCTCGATCATTGGGGACCGATCGGACTGCTCCTGCTGCTGATCCTGCTCCTGCCCTCCGGAGTCCATCTCGCTTTGCACCTGGAGCAAATCCAGGATCCGCCGATCGAGCCGCAGCAGACTGACAGCCCCCGTCCAACAGCCAATCATTCCACCACCCCCTTCGTGATCATGATCATGCTGCGTGCCTGGGTGCAGATGGCCCTGCTGGCCTTCCTCCCGAAGTACTTGAGCGACATCGGGTTCCGACCAAGCTTGTATGGCCCGATCGCGGCTATGTTTATGGGCGGAGTTGCCTTCGGTGGTTTCGCCGGGGGCTGGCTGGCAGATCGATACAATACTCGCATCGTGACCGTGGGGAGCCTGCTTGGAGCGGCAATACCCGTCGCGCTGCTCCCCGTTTCCGATAGAGTGCTATTTCTGATTCTAATTTGCCTCGCCGCAGGTATCTTGATTGGAGCAGCCCACAGCATTATCGTCGTACAGGCACAGCGCATGATGCCCGGCAGGACGGGTGTGGCTTCAGGTCTCGTGCTCGGGTTTACCTTCGCAAGCGGATCAATCGGGGCAGCGGCCAGCGGTTTCATGGCTGATCTCGCTGGGTTCGATGTTGTTTTCTTCTCGTTAGCCCTCATCGCTTTGCTAGCTGGAATCACCGCATCGACACTGCGGATTTTCAAGATTGAACCGGCAGTTGTCCCCATCCCGGCTAGCTGAGTTTTAGACTATAGAACCATTACCACTTCGGGGGCTGCTGTTCTAGAATGCTTTCGTAGGCAATGACCTGTGGCCATGCCGTGCGACAGCAGAAGTTGTTGATCCAACTTCAGGGAGTTTTCGATGCCTTTAAATTCAATACCACGTTCGACATGGATTATTCTCGGGGCAATGCTTCTCGTTCTGGCAATCTTGACCGGGGTCTTCGTCACGAATTCCCTTCGCCAGGAAGGTCCTATAAGCGGGGGTGTGCAGATACTGGCAGGACGCAGCTATGAACCAGACCGCTCCACGCCCACCAAGCCTGTACCTGCGTGTGAATTGCTCTCGCAGGATGAACTGGCGACTATCCTCGGCCGCCAGGTGGGAAGCGGGATTGCATTTACCTCAGATAACCCGCTCGCGGAATCGATTTGCATCTTCCCGGATCCGGAGGACCCCGAACACACGCTGGCACAGATCGGCATTGTCTACACCCAGGGTATGGCTCCATTCCTGGTCGAGAACGGCTATACGGTGGAGCAGTTGTTTGATGGGCGAAATCTCGGTGGCGGGCAGACGGAAAACGTAGATGACGTGGGTGATAAAGCCTTCTGGGGTGGTTCGGGACAGGAGATCTGGAACGGGCTGCAAGTTCTGGTGTGGGATATCTACCTCGATATTGATATTTCAAGTGGTGACCCGGATGCGGACCTGCAGCATGCGAAAACGGTGGCAGGTACGATCCTGGCTAGACTGTATCCCCCACGTTGAAATTGATTGAATTCCTTCACAGCGAAAAGCATCAAGCAGTTTTCGGTTGGAAGAGGAGTGTTTTAATCTCATAACCCCGGCAAGGAAACTGCACCGAACGCCGTCCTTCAAGTTGAAGCTCTCCAAGTTCCGTTTCATCTAACTTTGCGTCGTAAGCGCGCAGGACATCAAATCCCAGAATCAGCCGGATAAAGGTGGTCTCTGCAGTGAGGTTGACCCCCCGCACGAGCAGCCGGCCATCGGTCGTCGATTTGCAGGCAGATAGCACAAAATGCGGTGACTCTGACTGGATGAAGCTCGAGCTGGTGGATAAGCGACCCGGGTGCAGACCGGTTCCCAACCCACGCATCCCGGATTGAAATGCACGCGCCTGGCAGATGGCAGTGGTAGCGTTCCCCATGACTGGAATCAAGCTCATTGCATGAGTATGCACACCCAGCTCCTGTGCTTGAGGTGTTTCGATCTGTGGGCCGGCGCCACCCTTCCGATTTGGCAGATCATCGCGTGAAAGCCAGCCAAAGCAGCGCAGCAGAGTCAATGCGATGACCCCCTCAGGAGAGACACTCGCCTCTCGCAGCCCCCGGCTTGCAAGCGCAAATCCTCTGCCGCCCCTCTCAACCATCACGTAATCCCGCATTGGCTTTTCGATCACGGGATCCTCGATCCATTCCGCAGTGAAGGGCGGCAAGGCTGTTGGTCCTTCCGTGGCATGAAAAGCCGCTCCATAGCGGGCTGTCTCGCTAGCGATACCACTCGGGAAGTAAACCTGCAGGCGGTGATCGCGGGCATCATTGTGCACGCTGAGCTCGATATCGAGCCGTGGAACCCCTGCCAGTAATCTCAGCCGAACCTCAACCGGCATTTCAACGAGACTTGCCACGCGGGCGGACTGGTTCGTTTCGAGACCAGCGGGGATTTCAAAGACCATTTGGTATTCGAGCTCTGCTCCACCTGGGAGTGGGCGGCATCTCGGAAATGGCTTTTGAACTGGCGTGAGCAGCTGATTCGCTGATCCTACCGGGCTGTGGGTGTAAGAATCCCCGCGCTCCCCAATATCTGAAAATTGCAGCAGCCCTTCGTATCGTTCCTCATTTGCTTTAATGGCAATGGAAAGCGTTCCATCGGGTTCAACATTAACCCGCAGGGTTTGATTTTCGATCGAATTCCCATCCAACCATTCTTCGGCCTCATGCTTTTTCCGCGTTGGAGCGAGCAAGTATGTCTTGTATCCGAGCCCAGGGACCTCTTCCGCAAGGAACTCGATCTCGAGTTGGGTTGCGAAACGGGCGATCAGGCGGACTGAGGTATCGGAGTTCGTCTCGAGAAGCGAGTCGATCTGCTTCAAGCCGTGCTCGACGGCGGCTAAATTGGGTGGAATTTCCTCTGCCAGCGTGACTTCGACGGTGATTTGCGCCGGGTCTTCAAGTATCGCTACATCCTGGACAGAAAGCCCCATGACCTCGCCGCCCTGCACAAAGGCGAGCATCGCCTTCAGCCCTTCGGCGTCGAGTTCCATATCCGTAAGAGACCGACCTGAGCGGTGCACGATCCGGTAGTCAAGGGAATTTCCTTGGTCATCGAGCAGCTGAAATGGATCCAGCCCGGCCGGGAGCTCCAGGGCAGCGCGTGCCCAATCGCTGTGGGTGTGGTCGTGTGGGTTGAATACGATCAGGGCTGCGCGCGCCCCTGAATGGCTCAGGGACTCGGTATCGATACCCTCAGCCAGACCTTGCAGGCTCTGTCGCGTGATCTCGTTGGCGATTTGCTCAACCTGGTCGAAGCGCGTTCGCATTTCGTGGTGAACCTGGTCGACAGAACATCCACAGATTGAATCATGGGGGTGGCAGGTAAGTAAGAGCCGCCAGGCGGATTTCAGGACTTCAGCTGCGTTGGTCAGTCGGGGGGTCGCCAGGTGTCCGGTCCAGATCGAGGTTGGCATTGGATCTCCCAGCAGGATTTCAGCCAGGGCGCTGAATGGTTCAGCCCATCGCTCGAGCAGTGTCTCGCACTCGTGATTGCGTTGCTTGATCCAGGTCCGGCTGGAGAGTACACCTGGTAGGAGATGATGCCGGCGGCTGTCGCGCAAATCTCCTTTGATTACGGGTAGAACGATCTTATCCTCCGAAATCTCCGCCCCTAGAGCTTCAAAGTATGTCTCCAGGGTGGAGATGATAAGTTGATCGGTGCTGCTGTCGAAGTTCTCCACCAGGGACGGAATTTCTGGTTGAGCTTCGTGGTGGTCTGTTCCATTCAATAGGAGCAGTTCCGAACAGCGGGAGTACGGGGTGAGTGAATCACGCAGTCGCAAAACAAACGCCTGGAATGCCTGCGGATCAACCGGCGCTCGAGCGGCATTGTCGTAGCCATCACGCAGGTACGAAACCAGGACCTGGCTCCCGTCAGGCGCCTGCCAGTGAAGTTCAAGCGGATCATCACCCAGGCCCCGTCGGAAGGCTGCGTATTGGATTCCAAATCCCTGAAGGATCTGCGGCATCTGGGCGATGTGCCCAAAAGGATCCGGCAGATAGCCAACCTGCATTGGTGTGCCAAACCGTGAGCATACTTCGCGTCCGAGAAGCAGGTTGCGGATCAGGGCTTCCGGGCTTACCAGGAATTCGTCCGGCAGCACATACCATGGCCCGATAACCAGCCGCGCGGCCTGGACCAACTCTTGAAGCTCAGAGAAGCGCTCCGGCCGCAGTTCCAGGTAATCCTCCAGGACGATGGCCTGGCCATCGAGTGTGAAAGCAGAAAACTCGGGCTGCGTTTGAAGGATCGAGAGCAGCCGGTCGATGAGATGGACGAGTTTAAGTCGGAATTCCTGAAAGGGGAGATACCATTCACGATCCCAATGGGTGTGCGGTACAAAATGGAGCCGTCTCATCGGCAGCCTCGACTTTGAATCCATACACAGCTCCAGGGATGGTGATCAATCGGTTGAGCGTGCAAGCTTCCAGGGATCGTCAAATTTCGGTCGAGATGGGCCGTCCTGGATCAGTGATCCAGGCTGACCATGACCCCGGGTAGAGCCGTGCTCCTGGCCGGCCGGCATATTCCATGCTGAGAATGTTCTGGCAGGCAGTGACACCCGATCCACAATAGACAATCGAACGTTCAGCGGGTTGGCCGGCCAGGAGAGAATCAAATGTTCCACGCAGGATATCCGCTGGCGCGATTTTACCTGAGGGAAGCAGGTTTTCCTGCCAGAAATGGTTGAGCGCATGCGGGATGTGCCCGGCTACCTTGTCAATGGGTTCAAGTTCGCCCCGGTACCTTTCCGGAGCTCGAGAATCGATGATGACCTCGTCCGTGGAACTCATGGCATGGAGGACCTCGTCGGTATCAACGATCATGGCAGGCTGCACGTTGACATGGAAATCACGCGCAGCTCGTGTATCGCGTCCAGCCTTGGTGGGATACCCAGCACCCTGCCATGAGGTAAAGCCGCCGTTCAGGACAGATACAGCCCGATGGCCGGCGTATTGGAGCAGCCACCACAGGCGGGCTGCGTAGCCTCCGGTGTTCGCGTCGTAGGCGACAACCTGCACACCCTCACCGATACCGCAGCTGGTGAACAACTTTTCAAGTCCCTCGATTTCAGGCAGAGGATGACGCCCATTTGTTCCATTCGGTGGAGAGGAAAGATCACGCTCAAGGTGAAGATAGACCGCGTTAGGGATATGTTCTGCCATGTACAGCTGCTCTCCCAGCAGGGGTTCGGAGAGCTCGAACCGGCAATCGATAATTGCCCATTCCCGGTCGTGCAGATGGGTGAAGAGAAATTCCGGTTCGATCACTGTACAAAATTCCATCTTCGATTCTCGACGGTCAGCTCGAGTATAAATCGGCCATGGCCTCTGTCAAATTATGTGAACAACCTAGCGGCCAGGAAGGAGCGAGATCGAAATCAGTTCTCCGTCATCCATCCAATCCTGCACAAGGATGAATGGCATCGGAAGATAGTGCCCAGGTGGGTACTCTAGATTTGGGTCTTCTGAATTCAGGATTGGGGCGGGTGAATCAAGGAAGCTGTCGATTTCCAACGTCGAGTGCGTGGATTGTAATCGCAGGGTTAGGCCTCCTTCAATTTGAATCTCAAGGGCACCATTCTGCTGCAGAAGTTGGAAAGCACCGCTGAATCCCGGTTCGAACATACGCTCAGGTGCAACGAGGAAACCGAGTTCATACTGCCGACGAACCCCGTGCATAACAGAATATTCGGCTCGAAGGGAAGGTCCTGAGAGGGAGAACCGGACGCTGTATAAACCCTGTGGATTCTCAAGCTCCAAGCCATCAGTAGTGCGAGATATCTCGAAGTACTCCGCCATATCGGATGGCGAGAGAAAGCCGCCGGCCAGCAGCGGCAGGGCTGTTTCGTGGATCGATCCAGAGTCTAGATTCCAACCGGAAGGATCACTAAGGCCGATCACCTGAAAAGGTCGGGGTGCGATGACGGTAGACACACCGTACTCAGGGGAACATGCAAAAAGCGCGCTCAATCGACCGCCGACCGGGTCGAAGATTGCCAGCAGGTCTGAGTTCCAGAGCATGGCCTCCTCGAACCCATCGTGATCGATGTCCGCCCGTTTAATGCCGCTATCACGACCGGGAGCGGTGCAGGCTACGTCACGGCTCCACTCCCTGGCGAAATCGAGCAGAGCGAGGCTTTCAAGGGAAAGCTGCCGGAGCTGGTTCAAGCTGTCGGCAGGAGGACGTTCGCAGGCTTTCCAAGCCTCGTCCCAGCGGGGATCATCCTCGGAGAGACAGCTGTGAGTGCTTGAGGCCCGGGCATAGAGATCGAGTGCAAGTATGTCGAGCGTGGTGCGCCCCGGGCTGTCACTGAAATCGATTTTCCTTCGATCCTCTGCAGGATCGGGATCACCCTTCAGCCCGGCTGGAAGATCGAGGGACTGATAGGGCAGAGCCAGGCGGACTACCTGGTCCAGCGTTAATGCGGTGATCCAGGGATGTGCGGCAAGCCAAGCCATCGATTCTCGAGCTTGATCCGGATCCCCCCAGAAAGTCTGCGGCAGTGAGCCTCCGAGAACTAACAGGTTCGTTTCCTCTCCCGAAAGTGCTGCCTCGATCAAGGCCTGACGCCACCCGATGCTCAAGCCGCCGTCATCGGCCGCGGATAACGCCGCGTCCGATCTGGGGCGGGGTATGAGAAGCATTCCGCCATTCCGGTAAATCCTGGCCGATTGAGTACCGGCAGATGCGATGGGGAAGGGAGCAATCACGCCAGAAAAAGCGAGTTGACGGACCTGGTCTATATCAGCCTCTGTCAGCTGGGGTGTATCGAGCGTGAGCCAGGCTGCTGACGGAAGTCCATAATTTGAGGATACATCCATCCGGTCGAGTAAAAGGACGCGCGTCATTTCCAGCGGCTGGTGGCCTGGACTGTAATCCTCAGGCAGGGTAGACGGTAGATAGAGCAGACCCCGTTTGATCAACTCGGTCACTCCGGGGAGTTCCCCGAGATAATCCAGGCCAGCGATGGCTTCCGGTGTGTTCAAGTCAAGCAGGTTGATCGGGATCTCGAATTCACGGACTGAATCAAGCAGATGTGCCAGGCCGAAGCGTTCACCGGCTGGACCGCTGTGAGCACCATCCCAACTGCGCAGGGCCAAGGCCGGTGTCTCGCCCCTGAAAACGTTCCAGAAAGCAAGCAGCAGGTTCGCCCTTCGGGTATCGCGTGCGTCGGATAGCACCGGCCCCAATGTGTCTGCAGGAAGAGTTGATCCCGACTTGAGTGTTTGCACCCGGATCGTGAAAGGCGGGCTGCTTGAGGAGGAAACGAACGGCAATGTGATTCGCACCCGGTCGAGCATGAAATCCCATTCCACGTCGATTGAGCCGTTTGGGAGGTGACCGGTCCCGGCCAGCTCATAGGTAACTGTTTCAGCAGCTGTTAAACGAAGGTGCAGATCCCCTGGCCTCTCACTTTGCCCAGGACGAGAAGCCGTCGGTAGGAGATCAAGGTCGAGGGACAATTGCAATGGGAACCCGGCATCAAGATCAAGCAGTTCGACCGTCAGGCAGGTGGAATTGGCGAGCTGTTCCTGTTCGAGGCCGATTAACTCGAGCTGGGGAGCGGGGGCATCCAGGGGATCGAGACTGATGACGCGTGGGGCAGAGCGCTCGTACTCATCGATAGGTGAGGAGCATCCGGGAAGGAAGCACAGCGCCAGAAAAAGCGCCGGCAGCGCCGAAAACTGCCGGCAGGAGACCGAAGCATTAATCTTCCTTTTCGCCGGCTGGGGCTGCCCCGCGCAGTTGTTCGAGCGAGACCCGGTTCGTGTGACGGCAGCGTGGGCAGCGAACGTCATAATGATTGCCATCCGCTTCTTCCAGTGCTTCCAGCGCAAATTTGATTTCATCCTTCTTCAGTGAAAAACTCCAACCGCAGCGGAAACAGCGGATCTGCATGGTCCTCTCCTTATCAAGTCACCCTACCTCCCGGTCAGGTTTCCGGAAGCGGTGGCGCAGGCTTATTTCGGAATGCGAGAATGATACCACTCAGCACGAGCGCTGCACCGAAGATACGCAGGATTGGCAGCATCTCGCCTAACAGCAGGAGTGCCAGCAGTGCGGCTGCAATGGGTTCTCCGAGCAAACTGATCGATACCAGCGCGGCTGGCAGATAGCGTAAAGCCCAATTGTATCCTGAATGGGCTAGAAGCTGTGGGAAGATTGCTAGAAGCAAGAAGAGTAAGTAAGTCTCTGGACGGTACCCGGTCAGCGGGAGCCGCATGATCGCCACCAGTGCGAGCAAGGCGGCAGCTGCGCTGCCATAGACCCAGGTAATGTAGGGTAGTAGATCCATCCGTCTCCGCAGCCGCCGGCCGGCCATCAAGTACCCTGCGCCGCTTAACCCTCCCACCAATGCCAGACCGTCCCCAAGAAGCACGCGTGAATTGGCCAGCCCTTGGCTATTCAGACAATCCAGAAGCGGTCCGGCTGAGCATAGATCCCCCCCAGCGATCAGCACGCCGCCGGTCAACGCGATCAGCATTCCAATCCAGGCCGTTGGGCGCGGAATCTCCTGGAGAAGCAAGGGTGAGAACAAAGCCACGAAGAGCGGTGATGTCTGGACCAGTACTACCGAACTGGCGACGCTGGTGTACTCGAGCGAAGAAATCCAGGTGGCGAAATGGATGGCCAGGAGCAGGCCAGAGATCAGTACCAACCCGAGTTGCTTGCGGCTTGAGACCCCTTCAGCCCGGCTGCGGCGGATCCCTGGCAAGGGAAGCAAGATCAGGGTCGCGAATGAGAGCCGGAATGCAGCGATAACAAGAGAGGCTGCATCACGTTGAGCATAGCGAATAAAAATCGAGGAGGTTGAGGCGGCAAGGATCGCGAGCGTGAGCACCAGGACCGGGTTGAATCGAGGCTGGCTTTGAGCATCATCCAAGGAGCCGGGGGTCATCGTTCGATCGCTGTTTGACATGCATTCCTTGACAAATGTCGGCGCTGGAGACTAGAATCCCTGATGGTTAAATTCACCGCAGTGCGGTGATACGTTCTGTGGTGAGAAGACCATTACCGGTATGTTTTCGCTAAAGGAGCAGTATACATCATGGCATTTGAACTTCCGAAACTCGATTATCCGTACGATGCCCTCGAACCATACATCGATGCGAGAACGATGGAAATCCATCACTCCAAGCATCATGCAGGCTATGTAAGTAAGACAAATGCAGCTCTTGAGTCGCACCCGGATCTCGCCGGGAAAGGCATTGACGAGCTGCTTTCAGATTTGAATGCACTCCCGGAAGACCTTCGGACGGCCATCCGCAACAACGGTGGTGGGCATTCCAATCATTCACTGTTCTGGAAAGTGATGGCGCCCGGAGCAGGTGGTGAACCGAAAGGCTCTTTAGCCGAGGCAATCGCTGCCAAGTTCGGCAGTTTTGATAGCTTCAAATCCGAGTTCTCGAAGGCTGCCGCAACCCGTTTTGGCAGTGGCTGGGCGTGGCTGGTGACTGATGCCAGTGGTGGATTGAAGGTCCTCTCCACGGCAAATCAGGATTCACCGCTGTCTGATGGTATGAAACCCGTTCTCGGTCTCGATGTCTGGGAACACGCCTACTATCTCAAGTATCAAAACCGCCGTCCCGATTACATCGAAGCCTGGTGGAATGTTGTAAACTGGGAAGAAGTCGCCAAACGATTTGAATCTTGATGTACACTAGGCTGGGTGGGCGTAGGGGTCTAACCGTCTACAACCATATCTTCTGGAGGAACAACAAATGACACACATTATCACCAGCCTGTGCCTGCGCGACTCTGGTTGCGTTGACGTCTGCCCGGTGGAATGCATCATCCCCGGCAAACCGGTCGACAAGTGGCCCTGGTACTACATCGACCCGGACACCTGCATCGACTGCGGTGCCTGCATCCCCGAGTGCCCGTTTGAGGCAATCTTTACCGAGGATGAAGTCCCCGCGGATTATGCGGCCAAGGGCGGTGAGTATTTGAGCATGCCCGCTGGAACGGCTGGCTTTGATACGGTTTACGATGGCGAGAATCACCACGGCGATGCTGTCCACCTCGAGCACACGCGCGTCCTCGAAGCAGGTGAGGTCGTCGATCTGACCCCTGACATCAAGCCCAACTACGATTTCTTCCAGGGCGGCCCGGGCTACAGCGCGCTGGACGAGTAAAGTACCCGGAAGGACGAACAACGGAGGGAGCCGAAAGGCTCCCTCTTTTTCTACGTTCAACTCTCACCGACCGACTGCACTGAAAGCGGGTATCGATTGTGGAGGTGGTGATGAATAAAACGAACGATTTTCGCATTGAACGTGACTCGCTTGGCGAGGTCCGTGTACCGCGCGAAGCGTTATATGGTGCGCAGACCGAACGGGCAGCGGCGAACTTTCCGATATCCGGGTTGCGGCCCTGGCGTGCCTTTATCTGGTCGATGGCAATCATCAAACGTGCTGCAGCCGAAGTTAACCTCGGGCTGAAACTGCTCGACGAAAAGCGTGCCAGGGCGATCATGAGCGCTGCGGAAGAGGTCATGCAGGGCCAGTGGGATGCCGAGTTCATCGTTGACCCGTTCCAGGCTGGCGCCGGGACAAGCCACAATATGAATACAAACGAGGTCATCGCAAACCGGGCGACGCAGATCCTTGGTGGTGCGCCGGGCGAGTACCTCGTTCATCCGAATGACCACGTCAACATGGCACAGTCGACCAACGATACCATTCCTACCGCGATTCGCCTGGGCTGCCTGTGGCGGTTGGATGAGCTGCAGACCGTCGGTGGTGAACTTGTCGATGCATTGAGCGAAAAAGCGGCTGCTTTCGATGATGTCCTGAAATCCGGGCGGACTCATCTGCAGGATGCAGTTCCAATCCGTTTGGGTCAGGAGTTCAGTGGTTACGCACGAGCGGTCGAGCGGGATCTCACGCGGATCGAACGGGCGGCGGACGGTCTAAGCAGGTTGGGGATCGGCGGGACCGCCGTCGGGACGGGGCTCAATGCACACCCAGAATATTCCCATCGCATGGTAGTTAAACTCGCTGAGTTGAGCGGGTTTCATCTGACCCAATCCGATAACCTGTTTGAGAGCATGCAATCGATGGCGGATATGGTCGATTTCTCGACGTCGCTTCGGACCCTGGCAGTTACTCTCACGCGTATTGCGAATGACCTGCGCCTGCTTTCCTCCGGTCCAGCGACCGGTATTCACGAAATCCAACTCCCTGCGGTCCAGCCAGGATCGAGCATCATGCCCGGCAAAGTGAACCCGGTTATGGCGGAGATGCTGAACATGAGCATGTTCCACATCATTGGATGCGATACAACGGTCAGCTTGGCAGCCCAGGCCGGCCAGTTGGAACTGAACGTGATGATGCCGATCATCGCTCATAACCTCTTTGAAATGATGCAGGTCATGATCGGCTCGCTACGGGCATTCACCGAACGCGCTGTACGCGGAATTGAAGCCGACCGCGAGCGAGCGCGGCATTGGTTGGAGCACAACGCGATTATCGTCACCGCGCTGAATCCGTTAATCGGTTACAGCGCCGGCGCAGAGCTGGTGAAGGAATCGCTCAAGCGGGGTGTTACGGTCAGAGAACTGGCGATGGATCGCGCCAGCAAAGGCGAGCTGAAGCGGCGAGAAGGGGGCGGCAGCCTTTCGCCAGAGGAAGTTGAGAGGGCATTAGGCGATCTACTTCGTTTGACGGAAGGCGGTATCATCTCCTGACCCAGGTGAATTGTGATTATTGAGCGAGTGGATACCGTCCACCCGCTCATTTAATGCTTCGAACCGGTCGGACTACGAAATTGAGTCTGTGGCAGGTTGGCAGCGTTTCAACCAACTCATTCCCCATCCTCCTTCGCCGCCAACACGCAGATCCCGCACCCGGTATCGCCAGAGCGCAAGCAGAGCCAACGCCAGCGCGAGGCCGCTGAGAGCGAGAACTGGACCCAGATCTAATCCGTCCATCGCATATCCACCCTGGAAGTAATGACTGGGCATGAACCTGGCGATGGGTTCAAGATCCGTGATTAAGTTGCTGAAACCCTGAATGAAGAAGTCAGCTACAAGCAACAGGCCAGATACGCTGGCTGCTAGTTTCCGAGATGGCATGAGCATGCTCAGGACGAGCGCCAGGGCAGCGAAGATGAAGATATAAGCCAGGACGGGGATGAAGGGCAGGACCAGCTGAGCCGGGGTAAGATCCATGCCGCTCTTTCCGAGGAGAAGCACCATCCCCAGCCACCCAAAAAAGACGATCACGATCGAAGCCGATATGAAGGCCAGCACCCGGCTGACGAAAAAGCGTGTACGGCTGAGAGGCTGCGCGGCGATCAAGTCCAGCCTGCCTGCTTCCTCATCGGCCGCGATCAATCCACTACCTGCCAGGACCGCGAAGATACCGATCAGCAGCGGCATGTAGCTGAAATACTCGATGTCAAGATATCCCTGTGGGGTACCCATACTCGTGAAATCTCCGAAGAAGGCGGTAAACTCTTCCGGAAAGCTCTCCAGGTACCCCAGAAGTTGGCTTTGATTGCCGGTGATGCTCTCGTAAAACGGCACCAGCATCAAGCTGAGCAGGAAAAGCGCCAGACCCCAGCTAATGATCTGTCCCCGGAATTGCCTCAGGGTAGACGTGAATTCGGCTCGCATCGCTCAGGCCTCACTTTCTTTCGCGTCGTAGTAGGTCATAAAGATTTCCTCCAACGAGGGCCGTTCTGTCTCGATTTCGATTACCGGTTGTTGAGCCAGTTGCTTGATCAGACCTTCCATATCACCGGTCACCTGCAGCAGAACTGAAAGCCCACCATCCTCGCTCAGGATTGACACGCCCGGCAGTTCTTTGAAGAGACTCACATCGACTGGATGGCGGAAGCGGATGAGAGCGCGGCGAACTGCGCGCTTGAGCAAATCGGACGTCTCGGCGACTTCAATGATCTTTCCTTCGCGAAGAATCCCAACCCGGTTGGCGATGTGTTCGACCACGCTGATGATATGTGATGAGAAGAAGATCGTCGCGCCAGATTCTCTGGCTTCGGCCAGGATTTGCAGCAATTCTCGTTGGATGAGCGGGTCAAGCCCGGATGTCGGTTCGTCGAGCAGGAGCAGGCGAGGCTCATCCATCAAGGCCTGGATCAAACCCAACTTTTGTTTATTCCCATGCGAGAGGTTCTTGATAGGCAGGTTGAGATCTACATCCAATCTCTCGGCAAGTTCCAGGGCACGTGCTGTATTCGAGCCCATCCCACGCAGCTCATGGAAGTAGTGCAGGATGGCTCGTCCGGTGAGGTTGCCATCGAGATTAAGCTCGCCCGGTAGGTAGCCGGTCCGGGCATGGACCGCGACCGGATTTTGCTGCGGGTCGAGGCCCAGTATCTGGATCTGTCCGGAATCCGGCCGGATAAGATCCAGCATACAGCGGATCGTAGTCGTCTTCCCGGCCCCATTTGGCCCTAAAAAACCGAAGATCTCCCCCTCTTCGACGGCCAGGTCGACTCCCCGCAGGGCTTTAACCTCTCCGTAGCTTTTGACTAAATCACGGAGCATGATTGCTGGTTGAGGATTCATCAATAACGGCCTCCATGCAATAGCATCGTTGTGCAGACGGCTCCATTTTACTAAGAAACATCCATCGGACCTGAAACAGGCCTGACGTTCCAGGAACTGGAATCCGACAAATTCATCCCAAGCGCTGCCTGATTGGGGAAAATCAAAGGAATTCCAGGGAATCTCGAAAATGGGGATGAAGTATAATCGCGCTGGTTTCAAATGCAGTCGATCGTACTTCGCCAGATCCATTGGGATGAAATCCAAGCTCACCTGGAGAAATGCCTGCCTTTCGAGGGTTGTGGCCTATTCGCGGGGCGCGGCAGGCTGGTGACAGAGGTGCATCGAATTCGGAATGTGCTGCGATCGACCACGCGCTTTCAAATGGACTCGCGGGAGCAGGTGCGGATCTTGTTCGATTTCGAACAGAGCGGTCTTGATCTGCTCGGGATCTATCATTCGCACCCGTCAGGTCCGCCCATACCGTCTGAGGTTGACCGGCACGAAGCCGCTTACCCTGGAGCGGTACACCTGATCTGCTCTCAGGGTGATGGTGGTTGGACTTGCCAGGCCTTCTCGATTGACGAGCGGGGATTGGTATCCAGAGCCGCGATAGAGTGGGCAGAATAACGATCGTTGTTATATGGGGTTTTTTGGAGTGTGACAGTTGATGGAGCCAAGCATGATCATTTTTTTCCAGAGCCTTTCGAGTCTGCTTGCGGCGTACCTGTTGGGTTCGTTCCCCTCAGGCATGCTGATTGTGAGGGCAACCCGTGGACGGGACATCCGCCGCTGGTACAGTGGGCGAACCGGCGGCACGAATGTAATGCGTGTAGCCGGGTTTTGGGCTGGGCTGGCAACCGCGCTCTTCGACCTGTTGAAAGCTTTTCTCGCCGTGCGTCTGGCTCGCTGGATCAGTGGTGGATCTGCATGGCTCCAAGTATTGGCCGGGACATTGGCCATCATCGGTCACAATTACTCGGTATTCCTCGTAGAACGGATCGAGGGCAAGTTGCACTTTAAAGGCGGGGCGGGCGGTGCACCTTCTTTCGGCGCAGCCGTGGCTCTCTGGCCACCGCTTGGATTGATTATCCTCGGCGTTGGAGCGGTCGTCTTTTACGGAATCGGATATGCCTCCGTCGCTACCATGTCCGTACCAATTATTGCAGGTGTTACCTTTGCGATTCGGGCCGCCGCTGGCTTAGGGCAGTGGACGTATGTAGCCTACGGAGTGCTGGCTGAGGTTGTTGTGGTCTGGGCATTGCGACCGAACATCAAGCGGTTGATTGCCGGGGAGGAAAGGCTGGTTGGCTGGCGAGCCCGCCGGAAGCAAGGTGAGGAAGAATCAACCAGCCAAAGAAACGGTGAAGATCCCGGAGTATACAAGCCCTAGGTAAGTGTGAATATCGCTCCGTAACCAATCAGGCCGAGCAAAGCGAACTCGATCACCCGTCCCCGGCTGTGAGGATCATCGCGGAAGGTGTCGATCAAACCGTTTCCCAGGTAAACCAGCAAGCCAATCACTAACGCCAGACGGACTGGCGAAATTGGCCAATAATGAGTTGCCCACAAGATCTGGGCTCCGATCGCCCCCATCACCGCTGCGTCGAGCAGGGAAGCTTTCCGTTCACGACCCTCGAGCAGCTCCAATCTCCACGTTGCGGCAAAGATGGAAATCCATGCGACCGGCACCCCGTAGATCGCCCGCTGCCCGGTTGCACCCAGCGTAAAAATCGTTCCTGCGAGCAGCATGTAGGTAAGAGTGCGCAGGCCGATCGAAGCCATTCCAAATCGCTCGTCCTGCCGGTCGATGACCAGAAATTCCGCATACAGGACGCCAACAAGAATGAGAGCACCCAGTGGTAAACCGATCCACAGCGCCAGGCCTTGAGGCAGGCGGGTCAGGATCCCACCTGTTCCAAGAGCAGCCATCCCCGGCACGATCCAGTGCGGCAGCGTCGTATCCCCGGGCGGGAAGGCAGGATGGGACCGAACCAGCCAATCAGCTCCGGCGGCCGTTATCAGCGCCGCAACGGAGAGGATGATCAAGCGGGTGTTGAGAACGATGCGGATCAGCACACCGAAGATGACAAACTCCGCCTCCAGGGTTGGCAGGCTGATGATTCGAATCAGGGCGTATGTCAGAAATACGAGCGCGGTGAGCGTGCTTAATCGGTCACGGTCTGGGGTCGGGCGTTTGCTAATCACGAAGGCATTCTAGCATCGCGTCCCGCACTCTGTCTATTCGACCTGCGTTCGCCTTTTCCGTAGGCCGATGAGTATAATGGCCGGCATGCTCGCCTTGTTTACTCTCCTTGGTTGGATGCTGGGCATCCTGATCAACCTCCTTTCGGACAGCCTGCCTTTCGACCGACGGATCGAAAGGCCGCACTGCCTTGCATGCACAGCACCCCGACCTGCGACAGCCTGGTCGGCAGTGATCGCATGGCTTACTCGAAAGAGGCCCTGCGAGTATTGCGGAGTTTGCATGCGCACGCGTAATCTCGCTGTTGAGATTTTGGCCGCGCTCGCTGTGCCGGCCTTGTGGTATCTCAAACCGGCTGGTATCCAATTCTGGCCAGCGCTGGTTATCGGGTCGGTCTTCTTCCTGATTACAGTGATCGATATCGAACACCGGCTTATCCTGCATTTGGTCACGACCCCCGCCGCGGTTGTATTCGCCATCCTGGGTTTTCTCAACCCGGAACTAGGCCTCAAGCGGGCTCTGCTCGGAGGGGCTTTCGGTTTCATCCTCTTCTTGCTGCTGTATCTCCTGGGAACCGCTTTCTCGCGCTGGGCGGCACGAAGAAACTCGGTCCCTCGTGAGGAGGTCGCACTCGGTTTCGGGGATGTCACGTTGGCGACGCTGATCGGATTGGCCGTTGGGTTTCCGGGTGTGATAGAAGCACTGATCCGGGGCATCCTCTATGCTGGCATCTTCAGTATTGCCTTCCTGATCCTGATGGTTGTGCGGCGTAAATACTCCGCTTTCATGCCGATTCCCTACGGGCCATTTTTAATCCTGGGTGCCATCTGGGTGTATCTGCAGGGATGGACCAGCCTCGGCCGTTTGCTCGGCATGTAGTCATTTTTCCGCTCATAAGCTCCCTATTGTTCGGATTGTGTTACAGGTATGTGTCGGATGGCTGACAGTTTGACCTGCTGGCCCTGCAGTACTAGGTCAGCGGCCCATACCTGCCTCTATAATGTAAGTTGTCCGAACAGGGAGAGACATCGCTTGAGGTGGTGATGTTCCGAATGAAAGCAAAACAGCTATCTGGTACCAGGAAACGCAGGGTTAAGTCGCGCGGCCAGAGCATCGTTGAATTCATGGTCCTGCTTCCGATTCTGCTCATGATGCTCTCGGGGCTGATCGAGTTTGGGTTTCTTCTGAATTACTACCTGGACTTGATCGACGCAGCCCGCGAGGCGGCTCGTTTTGCCGCAAACGATGATCCCGTGCACAACGACGCCACTGGCGTGTACCAGGATCCGAACCCTGGATTTTACCTGCGCACTCAGACTGTCGCGCAGCAGTCGATCAACATCGGATCCGGTGGCCAGATTACGCTCAATCCGGCAACGGATGACATCGTGATCTCAGCTTTCGGTGTCATTGCAGGGAACGTAACCCAGCGCTTCCCCTCCGGAACCGGCGAGGTCGCACTATACTCGAATAAAACCACCTCGCTTGATACGGTCAATGATATCGAGGCCAAGCTGGACAGCCTGGCTCCCAATACCGGCTTGGTGTCAGTGGAGATCTACTATCAGTATCATATGATCCTCGGCTTACCCTGGATCAAGGCTTTTGTCCCGGACCCAATTACCTTATATGCCTACAGCATCATGCCAAATCCAAATGTCGAACCTACACCAACTCCCCTCCCGTAACCCAACGCAGCGGGTGCTGCAGCGCGGTCAGGCGATGGTTCTCATCGCCCTGGCCTTTATTGGCCTGGCCGCCTTTGTCGGGCTGACGGTCGATGCCGGCATTCTGTTTATTCAGATCGGCCACTTGCGGCGCGCCGTAGACTCAGCCTCGCTGGCGGCAGCCAATCAATTCCGTGAAGGCCGTACGGATGCCGAGATCGAACGGGCTGCGGATGAATTCATCAACCTCAACAGTCTGAACCCGGCCAATGCTGACATCTTTAAATGCGACATCACCGATCCGACGGCGAGCAACACTAACCCCTATCATGATCTGTCGCTCTGCCCACCGGATACGAACGGCGACGGCGTCCACAACGATGAGCCGCCGCGCAAGTACGTTCGCGTGGTTGCGACCATGCCGGTCGACTTTGCATTTCTGCCGATTATCGGCTTTGGTTCGATCGATATTCAGGCCAACGCTGTGTCGGAGGCAGCCTCGGTCGACATTGTGCTGGCGATCGATACCTCCGAGTCCATGGCATACGACGCCGACTGCCTCGATGGCGACGATGATGATGGCGATGGCGTGGCCGATGATTGCGATCCCAGTCAATACGGCTGGCCAGGAAATCCAGGCCCAAACACGGATCCACTTTGGGACGTCCCAGATGACTATTACCGCAATCCGGACATCTGCAACGACCTAAACACCTCCGCACCGGGTATCCAGGGCGGCTGCCACCCGTTCGAGGAGGTGCGCGACGCAGCACTGGCTCTCGTCAACCGCATGTACTTCCCCTACGACCGCATGGCGGTGATCAGCTTCGACCTGAATGCCGTCGCCCAGCTGAACTTGAGCTCGAATGCCAGCTCGATCGTTTCGTCCATCGGGAACCTGGTGGTTTACAAGCTTCCGGGATGTCCAGGGTGGAACACACCGGCAAAGAATCCGACCGGATGCACCTCAACCAACATCGCCGACGGACTTAAAGTGGGCGGTAGCCAGTTCGGTTCTTTCCTGCGTGAGGAAGCAGTTCTCATCTTCATCCTGCTGAGCGATGGTTCGGCGAACGCCGCGACCGACGTTCACGGCAATTTAATTTGCCCGGGCGGCACGAACGTCCCAACCTGGGTCCAGCCTTTCTGCCGGGATGAGGACTTCGAAGTCGGGCTGGGGGCTTACGGCTACGATGCCGAGGATGCCGCCGTTGATCAGGCCTACTTCGTCGGCTGCCCGGAAGGCAACTCATTCGACCCCTCGCTCACGACCTGCTCTGCGCCGGGACAGGGCGCCGTGGTTTTCACGATCGGCCTGGGCGATGATCTGATCGACAACCAGGGCTGCAGCCCAACCGCGTATCCAGGCGGCTGCCAAGCCGATCAGGGTGAAAAGCTGCTGCGCTTCATTTCGGCCGTGGGTGACGATGGCGACCCGTCCACCGATCCATGCAGTTCGACCGCGATCGGCCATTCCTGCGGCAACTACTATTTTTCACCGACAGGTGGGGGCCTGCTGCAGGTGTTTGAGGCTATTGCCTCCCGCATCTTTACCCGCATCATCCATTAATCCTTGAGAGAGATAGACGATGATCCGCTTGCCAGCCAGCCAGCATAAATCCGAGGGAGTGAAACGGGAGCGCTTTCGCGGCCAGACTCTGGTCGAGTTCGCACTGGTGCTTCCGATCATGCTCCTGATCCTGTTCGTTATCATCGAACTCGCACGCCTGCTGCATGCCTGGCTGGCGGTCGAGAACGGCGCCCGCTTCGGCGTGCGCTACGCCGTGACAGGCGAATTCGACGACACCTACTGCTCCGGGTATCCCGGGGGCGTTTGTGACGACCTGCCCGAACAGGAAGCGGCCCGCATCCCCTCGATCGTCGATGCCGCCGAATCGGGCGCAGTAGCCATTCTGCGTAACCCGGCTGCGACCGTCGCGACACCGGGATTCTTTAAAGTAACCGTCTGTTCGAACAAGATGCAGGGGGGAAGTGCGCTCTTCAGCTACCACGCTTCGATCACGCCTTCCCATATCCCGGCGTGGTGTGAACAGCTTGCTACTCATAACCCGATCGAAGATCCAGGCGGGCCAGGTGACCGGGTCTCGGTTACGGTTGACTTTGAACATCCGCTGATCGTCCCGATTCTGAGCAACTGGCTGCCGAATATTCATCTCTCGGCCCGGCGCGAGGGCATCGTGGAGCTGTTCCGTGTCGCCCGGGTTGTTGGCTTGCCGGCTACCATCTCCGTACCGACTTTCACGGCGACGATTACGCCGACAAATACGGCCACTGCCACCATCACCGAGACACCCCTGCCGACTTCAACGTTATGCAAGGTGCCGCCAGTGGTCACGATCATCGCGCCGCCGAATGGTGCAAATCTGATCGCTTCAGTGCCGGGGCAGGCTATTGCCTACGATCCGGATAATGCCGATCCGGCCGGCTGTACGGGGGTTGGAGTTGACGGGGAAGGCATCGTTCAGGTTGATTTCGCCATCGACGAATGGACCGGGGTTAGCTGGAACCGCGTCTTCACCAGCACCGAATTCTCACAGGCATACTGTACCTTTGGCGGGAACGCACCCTGCTCACAGCATCCGACAACTTCAGCGACTTGGCCAGGTGGTGCTCCGATGGGCAGCGGCCAGCACCGGATGCAGGCGATCGCCACCGATGATGAAGGCGTCCAGAGCCCGATGGCGGAAGTTACGTTCACGATCAACGTGCCTGACACGCCGACACCGACGACAACCGCCACGCCAACGATTACACCGACGCTGGACTGCACCAACCTGGTCGTCGGATCGTACTTCACTTCCGGCGATGGACTATACATGTGGCTGTTTAATGGAAACCCGCGCACGATCTATCTGACCGGTAGCAATACCAGCTGGAATGAGATGGATCCGGCGATGTACGTCGACCAGCTGCAGTTCAACTGGAATCCCTATTACAACGGTGATGACTATAGCTCAAGCACGGTTCAAGGACCGGCATCGCCATCAAGCTTCCCTCAAGGCCCTGGCTCATGGGTTTACTGGTATGCCGACTTCAGCGGCGTGCCCGGGGGCAAGCTTTACGGTAACTACGGCACAACCCTGACCTTCGATAACGAGTGCAACGTGGCATCAGCTCTCTTCGTGGCGACGCCAACCTACACTCCAACGCGTACACAGACGCCAACCCCGACCCAAACGCCGACCATCACGCTTACGCCGATCCCGACCAACACGTCGACCATCACACTTACGCCGACGATCACGCAAACCCCGACGCCGACCAACACGCCATCCTGCAGTGGGGTAAATTTTGGCGGGGTGAACTTCTATTCCTCAGCAGAACTCAGACTGTATGTCAATAACGCCACCTATCCGGGGCTGCGAATTACCGGCATCACGGTTGACTGGGGGCCGTTGAACACGGCTTCGACGCTCTATGGTTGGGGAGAATATCTTGATTGGATGCAGTGGAATGGCTCGACGATCTATACCGGGAACGATAATACTTCGACTACCGGAGTGAGCCTGAATGCGAGTACCAATCTTGGGAGCAATAATATCCTGATCGACTTCAGCGGTGGATTCGCTGGCAACCTCACCTCCGCACCGTTGAACCTGGGTAGCAGCAACTTCGGTTTCTCGATCCAGTTCAGCGATTCGGCCTGCAATTTGAGCGTGCCGGCAACACCTAAGACCTTCCCGCCTCCGACCAATACACCGACGGCGACGGCGACACCCACGCTGACACCAACGCCAACGATAACACGCACGCCGACCAACACCGTTCCCCCGCCGCCGACCCTTACGCCGACGGAGACCCCCATCCTGCCGACGCCGACACCAACGACTACAGAGTGCTTTGACTGCTAGATCACACGGCCCCGCTCGAATGAGCGGGGCCGGTGCTATTTAAAAGAAAGCCCCGTCCCTTGCCGCCTCTCTTGCACTCACCTACAATCTCATCAGGATGCAGAACGAATCACGTGTGATGTCGCTCTATACTCGGCACTGGCCTGCCCTGGCAGGCGTTGTCATCCTGCTCTACGTGCTCTGGGTGACAGCAAGCCCGGAAACGATGGCTGGCGGCTTGTTCGTGATGCTGCTCGAGCTCGGTGTGCGGGCGGCCGCCACGCTTGCAGCTCAGCGCGCCCTCGGCCGAATCCAGAACCAGCGTGTGCTCCGGGTTTGGCGTTATATCGCTGCCGGCCTGCTCATCTGGACCCTGGCCGATGCAGTGACTGTAATCCAATGGATCCTGCAGGGCACGCCACCCGTAGCACCCACGCTGCGCGATTTGCTGCAGGTTGCAGGTTATTTCAGTCTTCTGGCAGGGATCGTTGGCTTTCGATCTGCACAGGACGAGAGCTTTGGCCGGATTCGTGAGGCGCTCGATATAGGGATTCTCATCCTGGGCATCCTCACGCTTGCCTGGCTGATCTTCCTCGGACCAGCCGTCGACGCGGGTTTACTGCAAATTAACATCATCTTCTGGCTCGCAATCCGGCCGATCCTGGACCTTGTTGTAACCTTGCTGATCGTCCGTTTGCTCATCGTTCAGACCCAGGCAGGGGAGCGCAGGCTGCTCCTGCTGCTTCTGCTTGCGTTCGCTATTTTCTTCATAGGAGATCTTTCGGCCAGTATGCGGGGCATTTACCGTTATCTGGCAACTCCCAGCCTGGTTGAAGCAGGTTGGATGGCAGGCTCGCTGATTCTGGGCCTGGTTTTCCGGAGCTTAGTGACAAGCATTTCAGTCGTTGAACAACCCGTTCTTTCGCGTATACGCCCATGGCGAATACGCTTGGAACTTCTCTTTCCGCTTGTATTCACTTATGCCGTCGTTGGATTTCTGCTCTTTGATTGGTGGTTTTCAAGTTCACTGGATTGGGTCGGGGTCGGCGGAGCCGGGCTGCTGATTGCATTCATGTTCGCCCGCCAGGGTGTGATCGCCGGCCAGCAAGAACTGCGGCAGTTCGCGGCACTTGTGAACGCCGCGGCTGACATGGCATTTATTTGTGATCAGGAGGGGAAGGTTCGACTGGCGAATCCTTCGCTCAGGGATGCCCTTGGTGTCTCAGCCGAGCGGGAGAAAAGTTGGAACCTGAGCGAGGTGCTCGCTGAATCCAGTGTGGACCAGCTGCGGTTGATGCTGGAGCAAGCCCAGGGTCAGGGTTGGAGCGGGGAGGTCGTCTTCCAGGGCAAGAACGGTTCCAAATTCCCGGCCTCCCTTGAGATGAGACCCTTAGGGGATGCCCAGCGCAGCCGGACGCTCATTGCTGGAACAGCCCACGACCTGGCTGAGATACGCAAGCGTGAAGATGATTTAAGGGATGCCCTGCAGGATGTTGACCTGGCACGCGAGCAGCTTTCCCAGCTTAACCGGGATCTGGAGAGTAAAGTCGAGAACCGTACCCAACAGCTCGAGAAAACTGTGGCTGACCTTGCCAGGCTAAACGAGGAACTGAAGGAACTCGACAAGCTCAAGTCTGAGTTCGTCGCGCTCGTATCCCATGAGCTGCGCTCCCCCCTGACCAACATTCGAAGTGGGATTGAGCTGCTGCTCGAACGTGATCACAAGCTCGCCGGGAGAACGCGTGAATCACTTGATCTTATCCAGGCAGAGACGGATCGACTGACCTTATTTGTGGAAACGATCCTTGATCTTTCAGCGATCGACGCCGGGCGGGTTCAGCTCGAGATGAGCCCGATGTCTCTAACGCCGCTCGTTGAGTCAACTGCAGCCCGTTTTTCCCATGCTGAAGATCGTTTAGAGATTATCTGGAAGGGGGTTGCCTCTCTTCCGGACGTACTTGCTGACCGGCGGGCGCTGGAAAGCGTCTTCTTCCACCTTATCGATAACGCGTTAAAGTATGCTCCTGATGGTCCTGTTCGGCTGGCGGGCTTTGCCCAAGATGGATATGTGATGATTCAAATCAGCGATGAAGGACCGGGGATCCCAGAAGAGGAACGCGAGCGGGTGTTTGAGATGTTTCACCGCCTGGATGTGAGTGATTCGCGCGACGTCTACGGGCATGGACTTGGCTTGCCGATGGCCCGCAGGCTGGTTGAAGCGATGGGTGGAAGGATTGAGATTACATCTTCAAGTACGGGCGGGACGCTGGTCCGGTTCACGATACCTCAAGTGCAGGTCGATACGACCCCTGATTCAGATTCCACGAGTCTCCCATCGAGCGGCAGGAAGGTAAAGACATGACACCGAAGCTACTCATCGTCGATGACGACACCACGCTGCTGCGGTTTCTAAGCGATTATCTTGCCGGGGAGGGCTTTGAGGTTGCAACCGCCGAGCGCGGTCAGAATGCCCTGCGGGTTTTCTACCAAGAACGCCCTGATCTGGCTGTCCTGGACGTGATGATGCCTGGCATGGATGGCTGGGAGCTTACCGCCCGGCTGCGTGAGATGGCAAATATCCCCGTCATTCTACTTACGGCTAAGACCTCCGAAGCGGATAAGCTGCGCGGATTTCGCCTGGGTGTTGATGACTATGTGACCAAGCCCTTCAGCCTGGCAGAGCTCACGGCACGTGTGCGGGCGGTGCTGGCGCGTTCGGGCAGCGACAGGCGCCAGGAAGCGCTGCTCACCTGTGGTTCGCTCAGCCTCGACCCTCACACCCGCGAGGTCAGGTTGGCAGGAGACCTGGTCGAACTCACCCCTACGGAATTCCGCTTGCTGCATCTATTGATCGAGCATGCCGGTGAGGCCATTTCACAGGAAGACTTAATTCGAAAGGTCTGGGGCGAGCATCAGCTGCAGAGCCGCAGTGGCCTGCGCCGGTATATCTGGCTGCTTCGTAAAAAGCTTGAAGACGATCCAGCGGCACCAGAACGCCTTATCACAATTCGCGGTTTTGGATACCGATTGATCTCCTAAGGCAGGTTCCCCCAAATTGTCATCCCCCGCTTCCTTCGCTTCCCTGGGTTTCCCAGCTTTAACGGCTGTAAGGTAATTGAAAGGTCTCGTTCAGTGAATATAGCCTCATACTAAATATACCGAATCTACATTGCTCACGTATTCGGGCTAGAAAAAACGATACCTAATTTGATGAGCAGCATTATGTGTGGAACCAGCGGAAAGCCAAGAGGACGGGTCAGGCACTTGTAGAATTTGCACTCATTCTGCCGATCCTCCTGCTCGTTCTTTTCACGATCGTTGAATCTGCCCGACTGCTGCACGCGTGGGTAACCATCGAAAACGGCGCCCGCTTTGGCGTTCGCTATGCTGTCACCGGTGGGTATGATGACCTGTACTGTGCTGGCTATGCTGGCGGTATCTGCAACGATCAGACCGAACGTGATGCTGCCCGCATCCCCTCCATTCGCGATGCAGCACTGTCCGGAGCGGCCTCGGTCTGGCGCGATCCGGCCGCCACGGACGGCAACCCCGGCTTTCTGAAGATCACGGTGTGTTCCAATAAAACCGGTGTGGTGTACTTTCCGCCCGATGTCAATTCGAGCACCTCGGCCGACTGCCAGCCATTGGAGGATGCCGGTGGACCCGGCAACCGGGTATCGGTCACGCTGGACTTCGATCACCCGGTGATCAGCCCGATCCTGAGCACGCTGCTGCCCAAGGTGCGGCTGAGTGCGCGGCGGGAGGGGATCGTGGAGCAGTTCCGGGTGGCGCGCGTGATCGGGCTGCCGGCGACGATCTCGGTGCCGACCTTCACAGCGACCGTGACACCGACGGTGACGACGACCGGAACGAGTACACCATCAGCGACGGTGACACCGACGGCGTGCAAGGTGCCGCCGGAGGTGCGGATTCGCGAGCCGTTGATCGGGCAGTCCTTCCTGACGAGCGTTCCATCCTACATCTGGGCTTACGATCCGGATGATGTCTCGCCGGACGATTGCCAGCCGGACAGTGCGTTTTATGCGGCGAGCCCGGACTACATCAACGACGGGATGGGGATCCAGCAGGTGCAGATTGTGATCGAAGAATGGAATGGCACGGGCTGGTCGAACGTGCATGCGCACACCGAGGGCATCCAGGCGTACTGCGGGTTCGGCGGGGATGGCCCCTGTGTGGAGCATGACCTCACGACATTCTTCTGGCCAGGTGGGGCTCCGATCCACAACGGGCAGCACCGCATGCTGGCGCGAGCGTTGGATAATGAAGGCACCTGGAGCTCGTGGACCGAATCGCAGTTCTTTATTGCGGTGACACCCACCGCGACACCAACGGTGACCATTACCCCTACGCCGACCGCGACCCCCTCTTGCTCGGGCGTCTCCTTCAGCACTTTCCAGCTGCAGAGTAATGGTCGCATTCGCCAATACATCAACAACACCAGCTACCTTGGACTTCAGGTCGTAGCTGTTACGGCTTATTGGAATGCGGTCGAGCAGGCTTCGGACCTCTATGGGTTGAACGAGTATATGAACTGGCTGCGTTGGAATGGTACGACAATAAACAACGGGAACGATACTTCGTCACCCTCAGCCTCGATCTCGAATATGCCGCGCGATGTGTTGGAAGGAAGCAACGCGAACAATATCCAGATCGATTGGGGCGGCGGCTATGAAGGTAACTGGGGCAACTCACCCTATAACTTCACCATTTCCCAATTTGGCCTGTTCGTTCAATTCAGTGATCCGGCCTGCAACCTGTTTCGGAGCGGAATGGGTGCCTCTCTTCCAACCCCGACCATCACCAACACTCCGACCAAAACGCCGACCCCGACTCGTACACCGACCGTGACTCGGACACCAACCATCACCAATACGGCGACCATCACCAGGACGCCAACGATCACGCGCACCCCCACCGTCACCCGTACGCCAACCCGGACACCTACGCCAGATTGTAGCCAGATCAACGTATCTGGATCGCGGATTAATGGCGGCGACAATTTTGAAGTGCTTGTGAGCAACAATAACCTATCGCCGGCGCTTCTGACCTGGTCGCGCCTGTACTGGGACACGAGCTGGGCGCCGCCGATGGTATTCAACTACTTCAGTTTCCTGGGCAACCAGTACTACGGAACGAATAGCTACAATTCTCCGATTACTGCGGCCGCACCGAACATTTCGCTCAACCCGGGGCAAAGTGCCTATTGGATTGCAGACTTCAACCTGAACGGTGAGAGCATGGTGGGCGCCTTCCAGGCCGATCTTTCCTTCACCTTTCCCGGTTGGGGAAGTTGCTCTCTGAGCGGATCACTATCGATCGCCACACCGACCAACACGCCGCTTCCAACCTATACTCCAACGATTACGAAGACGCCGACCCGGACGCTAACTCCAACCCGGACCTCGACCTCCATCAATCCAACTCCGACGAAAACGGCGACACCGGTAAATACTCCCACTGCGACCGAGACTGTCCTCTTTGACTGATTGATTCCTTCTTGATGGCAGGCCCCAAGATTATTGGGGCCTGCTGCTACACATTGCATTACTGCAAGTCTTCAAGGGTCAATTTCTAAAGCAGTATTCCCTCATTACGTTCCAGGTTGGAGTCCCCACAGGCAAATCCCGGCAAGAAATCCATACGTCCTTCACATGGAGACTGCATAAATACTCCTGCTTCACCAGGACTTTTCTCCTTTCATTCGCTGTAAGGTGTTTGTAAGTCGTGGAGCGGACTGCAGGTTGTAGACTGATGGTACCTGTGGTGTCGAATCGGAGGCTGCAGACCTAAATTCTCTCAGAGGGACGAAGTGCATTATGCGAAGGCGAAAAAAAGGAAGGCATCGCGCTTCGGCGCAAGCACTTGTAGAATTTGCACTCATTCTGCCGATCCTCCTGCTCGTTCTTTTCACGATCGTTGAATCTGCCCGACTGCTGCACGCGTGGGTAACCATCGAAAACGGCGCCCGCTTTGGCGTTCGCTATGCTGTCACCGGTGGGTATGATGACCTGTACTGTGCTGGCTATGCTGGCGGTATCTGCAACGATCAGACCGAACGTGATGCTGCCCGCATCCCCTCCATTCGCGATGCAGCACTGTCCGGAGCGGCCTCGGTCTGGCGCGATCCGGCCGCCACGGACGGCAACCCCGGCTTTCTGAAGATCACGGTGTGTTCCAATAAAACCGGTGTGGTGTACTTTCCGCCCGATGTCAATTCGAGCACCTCGGCCGACTGCCAGCCATTGGAGGATGCCGGTGGACCCGGCAACCGGGTATCGGTCACGCTGGACTTCGATCACCCGGTGATCAGCCCGATCCTGAGCACGCTGCTGCCCAAGGTGCGGCTGAGTGCGCGGCGGGAGGGGATCGTGGAGCAGTTCCGGGTGGCGCGCGTGATCGGGCTGCCGGCGACGATCTCGGTGCCGACCTTCACAGCGACCGTGACACCGACGGTGACGACGACCGGAACGAGTACACCATCAGCGACGGTGACACCGACGGCGTGCAAGGTGCCGCCGGAGGTGCGGATTCGCGAGCCGTTGATCGGGCAGTCCTTCCTGACGAGCGTTCCATCCTACATCTGGGCTTACGATCCGGATGATGTCTCGCCGGACGATTGCCAGCCGGACAGTGCGTTTTATGCGGCGAGCCCGGACTACATCAACGACGGGATGGGGATCCAGCAGGTGCAGATTGTGATCGAAGAATGGAATGGCACGGGCTGGTCGAACGTGCATGCGCACACCGAGGGCATCCAGGCGTACTGCGGGTTCGGCGGGGATGGCCCCTGTGTGGAGCATGACCTCACGACATTCTTCTGGCCAGGTGGGGCTCCGATCCACAACGGGCAGCACCGCATGCTGGCACGTGCGTTGGATAATGAAGGCACCTGGAGTCCATGGACCGAATCGCAGTTCTTCATTGCCATGGCACCGACTGCAACCCCTACCGTGACAAAAACACCTACCCCCACGGCAACGCCTTCCTGTTCGGGAGTTTCCTTTGGGACTTTCCAATTTCAGAACCGTGCCAGGATCCGACAGTATATTAACAACACGACCTATCCCGGCCTGCGGGTCGTAGCCGTTACGGCTTATTGGGTTGCGGTCGAGCAAGCTTCGGACCTCTATGGGTTGAGCGAGTTCATGAACTGGATGCGTTGGAATGGCACGACAATTAACAACGGAAACGAGACTTCGTCACCCTCAGCCTCGATCTCGAATATGCCGCGTGATGTGCTGGAAGGCAGCAATGCAAATAATATTCAGATTGATTGGAATGGTGGTTACGGTGGTCGCTGGAATAACTCGCCGTACAATTTCAGCTCATCTCACTTCGGCTTCTTCGTGCAGTTCAGCGATCCAAGCTGCAACCTGTTCCGTTCCGGAGCCGGGGCTTCTCTGCCAACACCGACGCAGACCAATACCCCGACCAACACACCGACGATCACACGTACGCCGACGATAACAAAAACTCCAACAATCACCCGGACTCCGACAAGAACGCTCACGCCGACGCGCACTTTCACCCCTACGAGGACACCAACACCCAGCTGCAGCCAGTTGAGTGTGACCAGCCGGAGGATTAACGGTGACAACTTTGAAGTTCGGGTAAGGAATTTGAATGTCGCTCCGGCGCTGCTAACCTGGTCGCGCCTGTACTGGGACACGAGCTGGGCGCCGCCGATGGTATTCAACTATTTCAGTTTCCAGGGCAATCAATACTACGGCTCTAACAGCTACGGTTCACCCGTGACCGCATCGGCACCGAATATCCCGCTCAACCAGGGGCAGAACGTATACTGGATCGCCGATTTCAATCTGAATGGACAGCCCCTGGCCGGCAATTTGCAGGCGAATCTGACCTTTACCTTTCCCGGTTGGGGAAGCTGTTCGTTGAGCTCCTCGATTTCGATCCCGACACCCACCATCACACCGCTCCCATCCCATACGCCTACGGTGACCCGAACTCCAACCCGGACGCGCACACCAACCAGGACTTCGACCTCGATTTCACCGACGAAGACCTATACACCTCTACCTACTAACTCTCCCACAGCGACAGAGACAGTGCTATTTGACTGAGCTGTTTAATAATCCCCCAAAAAACCCGCTTTGAAGCGGGTTTTTTGGGGTGGTGAAACACACGGTTTGCGCGAAAGATTCAAAATAACCAGAATTAATTCAGAGCGAAACTCTCTCTGGATCTTATAATGCCACGATTTGCTGTTATATTTCGCGGAGATGTAGCAAATATGTTGGATTTAACATAATATTTAGACACTGTTTCCATTCATTATGGAAGAATGCCCATTCCATAGGACATGCATGATGTAATCTGGTTGCAAGGTATGCCGAATAAGAATTCGAGTATGATCAGAATAACAATTTTAAGGAATTTCGGTCATCCGGAGGAAGCGTTGCCAGCCCTGGATGGAGGAACGAAAATTGTCTGAAGATCCAGAGCAGTCCAACCCTTCGAACGGGCTTGTTCTCATCGCAGAAGATGATCCCGATTACCGCAGCCTGCTTTCACGCCGGGCGAGCAAAATGGGCCTGGAGGTCGTAGAAGCAGCGGACGGTAAGCAGGCGCTCGGTATGCTGGATCAATATAAATTCGACGTGATGGTCGTCGACCTGTATATGCCCGAGCATAACGGGTTAGAAATCATCGACGCCGCCCGAAAACTCGACCCGGAAATCCAGGCTTTGATCATGACTGGAAGCGCATCGGTTGAAACAGCCGTTCAGGCTTTACGGGCCGGGGTCTACGATTACCTGACCAAACCGCTCGATTCGATGACAACCTTCGAGTTAGCACTCTCGCGGGCGATTGAACGTCGACGGTTGATCATCGAAAACAAACGCCTGTTTGAAGAGGTCCAGCGCCTCGCTGTTACCGATCCACTTACCGGTCTCTTCAACCGACACAAACTTCAGGAGAGTCTTTCGATCGAAATGGAGCGAGCGCACCGCTACCAGCGGCCGCTCTCCATCATCATGGTCGATGTGGACGAGCTCAAGGTAATCAACGATAGTTATGGCCATAGCAGCGGTGACGTAGCATTGAGCTGCGTCGGCGCTGCCATTCAACGCAGCATCCGTAAGGTGGATCTTGCGACCCGTTTTGGGGGCGATGAGTTTGTGATCGTGCTGCCGGAAGCTGATTGCCAGGAAGCAACAGCCGTTGCCGAACGGATCGCGTCCGAGATCGACCAGGTTGAATTCGAACCCTGCAATTTAAGCGTCAGCCTGGGAGTTGCCCAGTGGTCTCCTATATATAAAGATATGGAGGGTTTTATCGACGCCGTCGATAACGCCATGTATCAGGCGAAACGATCCAGTTCACCTTCTCACAGGATCGTAGCCGTCGAACCGTGCGCATAAGCATCGAATAACGATCGCGAGTCCACCAGTGCGGTGGCCGGCGAACGCAGGAGGTCGGCGCATTTCATTCGAACAGCTTCAGCTGGAAGGGTTTCCACCTTGAGAGTGTGGGGCTGTCATGAGCGAGTCTAAATAGGAGCAGGCAGGAGGAAAAGGAAACTGGGGAAAGTGGTGGATTGGATCCGCACTGCATTCAGGCGCTTGATTGCCAGGCCTTTCAAACAGGTACTCCATTGGCTTGGTGATTTCGCGCGCCGCCATCCTGTCCTCTACAGCCTGCGGACAAAATTGGTCGCGCCCTATGCCATCCTGACATTGATCATCGCGATGCTGGGTATTTTCGTAATCACCAGCCTCGTTTCAGCCTCCTTCCAGGAGCGTTTCGATAACCAGCTGGTGGAGGCCAGCACCGTCGCCGCGGATGGAATCGTAAGAATGGAGCGGAAGCATCTCAGCACCGCCCGGCTGCTTGCCAACATGCAAGGCGTGCCGGGCTGGGTAGAGGATGGCGATATTCAATCTCTGCGTGCAATCCTAGAGGGGGTTGCCCTGAATGATGCAGTTGAGGTGATGACTGTTCTGGATTCGAGCGGCCAGGCGCTCGTGACCCTGCACTACGATGTCGAACAGCATGAATTAGTCTACTACACAGGGGATGATTTTTCCTTCTTCACTCCGGTCCAAAAGACCCTGCAGGGCCAGGTGGACGAGGAAGGTGATAAGTTCGTTGGCCTGGTGGCGACGCGCTTCGGCCCGGCGATCTTCACAACAGCACCCATTCGAGATGAGAAAGGCAAGCTTGTCGGTGTTTTGATGATCGGATCACGAGTCGAGAGTGTCATCGTCGAGCTGGAACAGCAGGCGCTCACGGACATCATCATCCTTGATCCGTCAGGCACGTTGATCGCAACGACGCTCGTGGAACCGGATGAAGGTTATGGCGTGCTGGAGCTTGGACCGCTTACCTCCCAGGGGACTGGCTTCCAGTCGATAAACCGGAAAATCAACCTGTACGGTCGCGAGTATGAAATTCAATATGCGCCCTTTATCCTGCGCAATGAAGCCATGGGCTATCTCGGTACGGTCATGCGCAGCGATTACATCATCAATACTCTTTCCACCAGCCGCACCAGCTTCAGCCTGGTCTTTACCCTTGGAACGTTAGCGGTCATCGTCCTGGGGTATATCCTGGCACAGCATATTGCCCGCCCGATCCTGCGCCTGCGCTCCATCTCTCAGGCCGTCGCCGGCGGCGACCTGGAGCAGAGCAGCGGGCTGCAGCGCAACGACGAGATCGGTGAGTTGGCCAATGCATTCGACATCATGACCCTGCGGCTGCGCGAACGAACGGAAGAGGCTGCCCGGTTGTATATTGAGACCGTCAACCGCAACAAGGAATTGGCGGAAATCAACGCCCGACTGCAGGCGGCGCAAGCCCAGTTAGTGCAGTCTGAGAAGCTTGCCGCTGTAGGACAGCTGACAGCAGGCATCGTGCACGATGTCAAGAATCCTCTGGCTGTAATAAAAGGTCTTTCAGAGGAGCTGGCAGAAGAGATCGAGGGGGATGAATTTGTCCAGCAAGGCCTGCAGACGATTCGGGACAGCGCAACCCGGGCAAATGTTATCGTGACGGATCTGCTTAAATTCGCCCGTCAATCCACCCCCGAGATGCAGCGGCGTGATATGCGCGACACGCTCAATTCGGTTTTCCGTCTGACGGAGTACCTGCTGCGGAAGGGGAAGATTACCCTCGAATTGAACATGCCCAAGAAACCGGTCATGATCCTGTATGATGCTCAGCAAATCGAGCAAGTGCTGATTAACCTGGTTACGAACGCAGTTCAGGCGATGCCGGATGGCGGTACGCTCACCGCAAACCTCAGCACTCACGAGGGACAGGCCGAAATAGATATTCAAGATACCGGGATCGGGATCCCGCCCGAGAATCTGCCACGCATCTTTGATCCATTCTTCACCACCAAGCCAGAAGGAGAGGGAACCGGCCTCGGTCTCTCGGTCAGCTACGGCATTATTTCCGAACACGGCGGCAAGATCGAGGTTGAAAGTGAACCGGGGGTAGGGACAACTTTCCGCATCAGCTTGCCAATGCGGGAGGGTAAATCCGAGCAAGAGATGGAGCCGGTTGAAGAACATGCCGCACATTCTGGTCGCTGACGACGAAGAAGCATACCGCAATCTCCTTGGTAATCACCTCGAGCGAAAAGGTTTTGAGGTGGTGCGAGCGGAGAACGGATGCCAGGCGCTTGAGATTCTGAAAACGGATCCCACCTTTAACGTGCTCGTTACTGACCTGATGATGCCCGAAATGACCGGGCTTGAGCTGCTGCGTGCTGCGCGCGATCTTGACCCCTGGCTGGAAGTCATCGTGATCACAGCCTCGGACGATGTCGATAACGCAATTTCTGCGATGCGGGAAGATGGGGCTTACGACTATCTCTTGAAACCGCTTGAAACGATCGGCCTTATCTCGCTGGCCGTTGGGCGGGCAGTCCAACACCGGGCATTGCGGCTCGAACGCGAGACATTAACTGCGAGGCTTTCAGAACAGGCAAACCGCCTGGATGCACTCATTTCGGGCACCGGGGATGCAATGATCGCTGTCGATGGTCATGGGATCATCAGCGTTGCGAACCCCGCCGCGGAATCACTGCTCAAGTCTGATACTCTGGCTGGAACACAGGCGCTGGAGGTACTTCCAGCCGCGCTGGTGAGCCTGGTTGAAAGCTGGATTGATCTTGGCGAGCGCATGGCAACTGTTGTTGAAGTGAATTGGCCGACCGATGCCGTCCAATCGGTGAGCCTCGCGCCCATTCAGCAGAATGGGGATGGGTGGGTGCTTGTTTGCAGGGACATCACCCATCTTCGCAACCTGGATGAGCTTAAGATGCGTACGCTAAATGAAGCCGCAAGCCGGTTTCGCCTTCCGCTGGCACAGGCTATTGCGAAACTGGCTCAGCTAGGGGATCTGGCTGGTAACAGTGGTGATGAGGTTTCAGCCACTGTTTACCAGCTGGCAAAGCTGCTCGGCCGGATTCAAACCTGGATGGACGAATTACTGGCACTCGTGCGGGTGGATGCCGGAATCGGATATTCAAGCGAGCGAATTGAACTCAAGGAGGTCCTCGATCGTAGTTTCGTTTCTAACTTCGAGAGCTCCTATCGCGATCGTGAATTAAAGCTCTCTCTCGAAATGGAAGGTGAACTCCCGGCGCTCCACGTTGACCCTTCCCTACTGTTAAAAATGCTGCAGGGTTTGATCCAGCGGGCTGCGTTGCGGAGCACGAGGGGAGGAACAGTTCGCCTGGCCGCGCGCCAGCGGCAGGAACAACTCTGGATTGAGGTAACGGATCAAGGCTTGGGGAATGGACGCCATTCAGCCTCCCACAGCGACTCCCTTCCGGGGGAGGCGGGGCTGGCGTTCGGCGGTGAGGGCTTCGGGCTAGAGCTGGTCAAGGCGATTGTCGGGCGAATGGGCGGCCAGCTCTGGGTGCGCGGGCATGGCATGGTTGGCAGCACGATCGCCATCCTGCTGCCAGCCGAGCAGGGTGTCCTGGAGGCGTAGTCGGATGCGTATTGATTCAGGTGGGAGAATGCGTAAAAATCCGCCATTTTCCGTAGGGGCTGGAGAAACCAGATGAGCGAACCGATCGTGCTCGTTGCGGACGACGATCCCGACATGCTCCAGCTGATGGTGCGCAGGTTGTCGAAGCAGGGTTTTGAGATCGATCAGGCTTCAGAAGGTCGTACCGCGCTGCAGAAGCTCGAAGAACGCGCCTACGATCTTGTCGTGACCGATATTTACATGCCGGGAGTGACCGGGTTGGAGCTCCTGCGGCAGGCGAAGGAAGTTGATCAGCATACCCAGGTGGTCGTCGTGACAGCGGGTGCGACGCTCGAGAACGCGGTTGATGCGTTGAACAACGGGGCCTTCGCCTACCTGCTGAAGCCCTTCGACCATTTCAGCGTCTTCGACAACGTGGTATCACGCGCGATGCAGTTCCGGCGGGCGCTGCTTGATAACGAACGCATGGCTGAGATTCAACGCCGGCGTGGTGACATGCTGGAAGATGAGGTGACCGAACGCGTGCAGCAGCTGCAGCGCCGGCGGCGCGAGATGCTCAACCTGCTGGCTAGCCTGCCAGATGGCGTCCTGGTCGTGGAAGAGGGGGGCCGGATCACGATGACAAACCCGCTGGCGGATGATTGGCTGGCAATGGATCGTGATCAGGAGGGTCAACCAATCCAGACCTATCTCGATACGCTGCATGAGGAGTGGTCTGCGGATGCGCTGGAAGTCGAAGTCGCAGGTGAGCGCCTTGCCCTTGTTTCTACTCCCTTGGTGGGTAGTGATAAGCCCCAAAAAGTCGTCGTCATCAGAGCCCCAGCAGTATCCGAAGAACAGGCAATCGGGCCAGAACAGGCAATGGCGATGCTGGAGGAGGGCTTACAGTGGCTTAAAGCGCACCCGCTGCAGCATGCGATGAAAGAAACGCTCGCTCAGGCCGATATCCTTTTCGAGCAGATGCGGCGGAAAATAAAGTCTCGGCCCTCAACCGATGAGCTGCGCAAGATCGAATGGAGCGAACTGGATCTGGAAGAAAGGAAAAAGAGTCCTGCGTCCGGTTCGGGCAGCGTTTCACCCGGGAAGGCGGGGCTATACCCTCCGAACGATGCAACCGGGCCGCAGGATCTAGAAACATGATTTGCTTTCAGGCTTTTACCGCGTTCATTCGAATCCGGTGAATTAACGGGAAGGGGCTGGATTTTGAGGCAGCGTAACAACCGGGACACGCAGGCACAGGCATAAGGGAAGCGATGATCGAGGAAACTCTACCACAGCCCGCTGGGGGCACTGAAGAGAAGGAACAGGACCGACGCCTGTATCTGCTCTGGTTGCTGGCGGGCGTGCTGGTTTTCATTGTTCTCTTTGGCTGCGGTGAAATAGCAGCGCTGCTGGTGCCGGACCGGCCGGGGATGGAAGTCCGGTCCGTACTGAGTGCCGATTACAGCTACGAACCGCCGGCGGTGTTCGGGGCAGTTGGGCCGGGGTTGATTAGAGATGCGGCCAGTGACAATAATCTGCCAATTATAGGATCTCTTCCGGGCACAGGCTGCTTCCTGACCGGCTTAGGATGCTTGCATACGAGTACGCCCGGACCCACTTTAACCCCGACTGAGACGCCGGTCCCTTCCCAGACCCCGACCGCATCCACGACACCCACGCCGACGAATTCTCCCACGGTAACAATGACCTGGGCGCCGACCTTTACAAGCACGCCGGTCAACACGCCTACGAACACTCCCACCCCGACACCGCTTGTTTATCCGATCAAACTCGCATTCCCGCAGAATATTCCGCCGGGAAACACGACTCTGGTCTTTGAGATGATCGTCATCAACTACGGGAATCCAACTGGGGCTCAATTAACTGAGGTTATCGATCGACTGCCGTCGGGAATGACCTTCAGACCGGGAACTTGCAACCCGGGTTCATGCGTCCCAAGTGGTGGTGGCAGTGTCCTCACCTGGGATTTCTCACCTGGTTTGACCATCACACAAGGGAGTTTCTACCGCCTTAGCTTCCAGGCTGATGTCAGCGGGACAGTTCCAGGAGATATTCTGGTAAATGAAGTTGAAACCCAGGGTGACAATTTCCAGACCGCGGTCAACTGGCGTCACGTTTACGTGTACACGGCCACGCCTTCACCCACGGCAACGGTTGTCCCGATTGCTTCAAACGATACTGCAAATACCAATGAGGACACTTCCGTCGATATTGACGTGCTTGCAAACGATAGCGGATTGCGGGATGCACCTTTCAGCGTTTCGGTCATCGATGCACCGGTCTCTGGGTCAACTTCAGTCCTCGGCAGCCCTGGACCTGCCAGCGGGATCCGGATTCGCTATGCACCGAACTCGAATTTCTTCGGTTTCGACACCTTCACCTACCGGGTGACCGATAGCGATGGCCAATCTGGAACGGCGATCGTAAGCGTCACAATCAACTCGATTGATGATATCCCCGTTGCCAATCCGGACACTGTGTCCGTGAATGAAGATACGTTAATCAACATCAATGTGCTGGCCAATGATGGCGGTATTGGTGATCCGAACTTCACGGTAGTCGTCACGTCGCCTCCCAGCCATGGTTCCACGAGCGTGATCGGCAACCCAGGTCCTGCGAGCGGGATTCGAATTCGCTATCAGGGTGCTTTAAATTATTTCGGCCCCGACAGCTTCACGTACCAGGTGACGGATTCGGATGGGGATGTGAGTTCGGCGGGGGTCTCGATAACGGTAAATTCTGTCAATGACCCACCGGTGGCGGTGAACGACGCCGGTTATTCGACGGATGAGGACAACAGCCTGGACACCTCGATTACCGGTGCCCCGTACCTGGTCGTCAACGATACTGATGTCGACGGGCCGCTGCCGCTAACGGCTGTTTTGCGAACCAACGCTTTAAACGGCGGCGTGTCGTTGAACCCGGACGGGTCGTTCGTTTATACGCCCAACCTGAACTTCTTCGGAACCGACTCGTTCACCTACTGGGTGAGGGACGGGGCTCTGCTTCAATCGATAAACTTCGGAACGGTGACGATCACGGTCAACGGCACAGATGATACGCCGGATGCGATCGATGATTCCATCGACACGGATGAGGACATTCCGGTTTCAGTGAACGTACTGGCCAATGACACGACCGTCGTTGACCTCCCGGTAACCGTGACCATTCTTTCTGGGCCATCTCATGGGTCGGTGGTTCCCCCATCTGCAGTAGCAGCAACCTTCCCACCCACGGCCTCGTTTACCTATACGCCTGCTTTGAACTGGAACGGCATTGATAGTTTCAACTATCAGGCCTGCGATGCGGACCCCGAATGCGATACCGCAACCGTGACCATCACTGTTTATTCTGTTCCGGACCCGCCAACTGCAGTGGCGGACAGTGTGACCACAATGGAAGATACCGATATTTTCATCGCGGTCCTGGCGAATGATACGCCTGGCGACTCACCGATTGACGTATCCACCGTGTCCGTTACCTCTTCACCCCCTCATGGGAATATTCTCTCGATCAACCCCTTGAACGGGAATATCCATTACGAACCTGATGTCGATTATTTTGGAGGCGATTCCTTCAGCTACACTGTCGACGACCTGGCAGGGCTTACCTCTAACACCGCAAGTGTCTCGATCAACATCACCGCCGAAGACGATATCCCGCAGGCAGTCGATGACATCGCCTACGTCCTGGTTGGAGACACGATCGACATCAACGTCCTCGGGAATGACCTTCATATCGGCGATATCCCGCTGACCGTCACGATTGAAACTAATCCTCCAATCTCCTGCCCAACGGGAACCTGTGTCAGCGTGCTGGCGAACAACCGCATCCGCTACACGCCCGATATTGCCGTGGCGATGGGATCGGGCAGCGAGACATTTAGCTATCGGGTCACTGACGTAGACGGGCCGATCCCGTTCTCTATAGCGAATATCACTGTGTTCATCAACGATCCGCCCACAGCGAATGACGACAACATCGTCACGAACGAAGATATATCGATTCTGATCGACGTCCTGGTCAACGACTTCGACGCCGACGGCACCCTCGATCCGACCAGCGTTCAGATCACGCACAGCCCTTCAAACGGATCGGTGACGAACCACCATGACGGCACCGTGACCTATGATCCCGATCCGGATTTCGAGTCCCCGCCCATCGACTGCTTTGACTATACTGTTGATGATACTTACCTGCCGGTCCCGGCGACATCAAACGTCGCCACGGTCTGCGTGACGGTCAACGGGGTGAATGATCCACCCGTGGCTAACGACGACAGCGGATTTGCCCAGGAAGATGGAAGCGATGTAATCGATGTCTTGAGTAATGACCACGACGTCGATGGCACGCTCGACCCGGCTACCGTGGCTGTGGTCGTTGGTTTCGGCCCTTCAAACGGTTCGGTAAGCGTGAACGGCTTAACTGGCGAGATAACCTATTCGCCCAGTCCTGGTTTCTTTGGTATCGATAGCTTCCGCTACACGGTGGATGATGATCTCGGAGCAACCTCAAACCAGGCCACGGTAACCGTCGACGTCAACGCCCGGCCGAACGCCGTTGACGACAGCATGACCGCCAACGAGGATGTTTCGGCGATCTTCAATGTGCTGTCCAACGATAGTGACCCTGACGATCCACCGGCCAGCTTATTCATCAGCGGTACGACACCTGCCAGCCATGGCACCGTCGCGAATAACGGATCCTCGATCTCCTACAATCCTGCGCCCGATTACAACGGACCGGATTTATTCAGCTATACGCTGGCAGATGGGCGCGGCGGGTTCGATACCGCGATCGTGAATGTGACGGTGAATCCGGCCAATGACATCCCGGTCGCTTATGACGATCCTGGTGTCGGCGGTCCGGCAATCGTGACCGATGAAGATACGCCGATTACAATTAATGTCCTGGCAAATGATCTCGGCCTTGGCGATACCCCTCTGATCGTGACCGTCACCTCTGGACCCGGGAATGGGTCAACAACTGTTTTAGGCAATCTCAATATCGAATACACACCGGATCCGGATTGGAGCGGCGGTGATTCCTTTGTATATCAGGTCTGTGATAAGGATGGCTTGCCCGATTGTGATACGGCGACAGTTACATTGACGGTCAATTCGGTCAACGACCCGCCGGTGGCGCAGAACGACACCGCCAGCACGACCGAAGACCTTGCCGTTGATATTGATGTCCTGGCCAACGATAACGACCCGGTCGAGGGCGATCTGCCGCTCATCGTCAGTGCAGTGGTTCAGCCTGCCCATGGGTCCGTAACGAACAACGGGACAGATGTGACATATGATCCCGATCCGAACTTCACCGGCATCGATACCTTCAGCTATACAGCGCAGGACACAGTGGGCGCAACGGATACTGCCAGCGTGACGGTGACGGTCAGTCCGCTGCCCGATCCGCCCGTCGCGAATAACGATTCGGCCAGCACCAACCAGGCCACGCCGATCACGATCAACGTTGCAGCCAATGACAGCGACCCGGACGGTAACCTCGATCCGACCTCAATGGCGCTTGTGGGATTGCCAGCGAACGGCGCCGCTGTCAACAATTTCAACGGCACGGTGACATACACACCGAACCTCGGAGCTTTCACGAGCGATACGTTCACCTACCAGATTTCAGATCTCACCGGACTGACATCCAACATAGCTACGGTGACAGTACACATTAATCCGCCGAATCTGCAGGTCGCAAAGGATGCCAACCCGAGCGCTGCCAATCTTGGTGATACGATCTTCTACTTCATCTACATCTGGAACGACGGCCCGGGGATCGCTTATGGGGTCAATCTAAGCGATAGTTTAGGATCTTGCTTCACCTGGTCGGGTGCTAATCCATCCGGCAGTATCGGCGATCTGGCAGAAGGTCAGGCAGCTGTCCGCCTGGCGCAAGCCCGCGTCACCTCGACCGGACCGTGCGGGAGCGACAACACGGCGAATGTCACATCGATCAACGGAGCCTCTGGTTCGGACACTGCTAGCGTCTGCTTGCCGCCCAACTCCTGTGGCGGCGGACCGCCGCTTGGAGGCGCAGGTGCATTGTCCTTGATGAGCGTGAGTGTGGATACCCCCACACCCACCCAGACCCCGACCGAGACGCCTGCCCCCCTGGTTGCTGCGCCGATGATGTTTGGGATGGGCGCTCCTGCTGGGACGCCGACGCCAACCCCGGCTTTTATGCTGATGGGCATGGCAGCGCCAATGGGAGCCGCAGCGCCGTTATCCGGTGCTGTCCCTCCAATCGATACAGCCACGCCCACCGCAAATTCCGTCGGGGTTTCCATCCCAGGTGGGACGGGCTCGATCGAAACCGCCAGCACGACCCCAACTGCTGGGACTGGCGCACTTCTCCCCGCATCCGATTCACCGACGTCGGTTCCGGCAGGCGAAACACCTGATCTTTCGACCGCCGCCAAAGAGACGCCGATCGCGCTCCTAGCGAGCGATACACCGCTTGCAGCGACCGCCGGGGCAGAAGCCCCCGTCTTCCCAACGGATACGTCGCCGGCTCCCGATACACCTACACCGATTGAAACGGGAGCAGGGGACTTGCTTGCAAGTGCCACAAGCGAATTTCCCGCTACGGTTGGAACCGCCAGTCCAGCTTCAAGCCCGACTCCCGATCCTGGCGGAGTGTTGAGTGCTGCAGCTCCCACACCGACAGCTGTTCCGAATCCCACCCCGACGATTGCTCCGGCATCGGGAGCTACACCCGACTCGACACTGGCTATGTTTACGCTTCTGGTTCCAGTGTTGATGATCCTGATCCCGCTGCTGGTTAACCTGGTAAATCGCTTTCGTTACTTCAAGTATCGTTAGATTCGGAATTTACCCATAAGCCTGAAACCAAAAGGCAGCGCCAACGTTGGCGCTGCCTTTTGTATTAATTCCTGCGCTCAAGCGCCTAAGCTTGCTGCGGCCGCCGGTGGAACCAGGTCTGCCACTCCCGGTTTTCCCACACGATCAAGATCGGGGCGGCGTTGAAGATCGACGAATAGGTACCGCTGAAGACACCCACCATCAGCACCGTGATGAAGTGCCGGGTGGTCACACCACCGAATATGAGCAGCGCTAAAAGCGTGAGCATTACGGTCAGCTGGGTGTTGATCGAGCGCGCCATCGTCTGGACGATGGAGTGGTTGACCAGCTCCTCGAAATTGACCTTCCGCATCGAGCGCCGGTTCTCGCGAATGCGGTCGAAGACGACGATCGTATCGTGTACTGAAAATCCGATGACCGTCAGCAGTGCGGTCAGGAAGAGCGAATCAGCCTCCCAGCCAACGAAGTGGCCCAGAAATGCTTCAACCCCGATCACGACCGCGACGTCGTGCAGCATGGCGATGATCGCCGCCACGCCGTAGCGGTAGGCATGCGGCATGCCCCAAAACGCGTAGGTGATGAATGCCAGGATGCCAAGTGCGGCCATCCCGACCGCGCCACCTGCACGCTCCGCCGCTTCGATGCCGATCGACGGACCGACCGAGTCGAAACGCAGTACGGTAATAGGCTGATCGAAGCGGGTTTCGAGTGCCTTGATCAGTTCAACTTTTTGGTCATCGTCAATCGATTTGCTGCGTGCGACGATGTCGGTCGTACCGGCAGTCTGGACCTGGGCATCACGAATGCCCAGCTCATCGTAGACGGCAACGACCTCGGCCGGGTGGGGTGCTGAGCCAGATTCAAAGCGCATTTCGAGCAGGCTGCCGCCGGTGAAATCGATTGCCAGGGGAAGACCCCAGAGTGCTAAACCGATCATCCCGGGGATGATCACCAGGATCGAGATTGCGAAATACCAGTAGCGTTTGCCAACGATGTTCATTGCGCTTTGCTCCTTGAAACACCGAACAAGCGCGGGTGTTCGGCTTGTTTGATGGTATCGAGTACTGTGTGCAGGAACGTGCGGGTGACGGTGATTGCTGTAAAGAGGCTCACCAGGACCCCCAGGGCGAGTGTCAGGGAAAAGCCCTTGACGATGCTGGCGCCGAACGCGTTGCCGAACCAGTAAAGAATCGCACAGGTAATCAGCGTCGAGAAGTTCGAATCGCGAATGGAGGGCCAGGCTCTTGAGAAACCAAGGTCGATCGCCCGGTTCAATGGCTGCCCGCTGCGCAGCTCTTCTTTCATTCGCTCAAAGATCAGGATGTTTGCGTCCACAGCAACGCCGATGGACAGGACGAATCCTGCGATGCCTGGCAGGGTCAGGGTTACCGGTATCAACTTAAAGAGTGCGAACGTCAGCGTGGCATATACGAGTAATGCCAGGTCTGCAACCAGGCCTGGCAGGCGGTAGTAGAGGATCATGAAAGCGATCACCAAGCCCATGCCGATGATTCCAGCCTTCGTGCTGCGCTGCAGGGAGTCCTGGCCTAGTGTCGGTCCCACCGTTTTGCTCTCGATCACTTTCAACGGCACGGGCAACGATCCATACCGCAGCTGCAGCGCAAGATTGTTTGCCTCCTCCAGCGTGAAACTGCCTTCAATGACAGCTTTAGGCTGGGTGATGGCCGAATTGATGATCGGGGCTGATATCAGCCGTTTATCGAAGACGATTCCGAGCGGTTCTCCGACATGAAGCGCGGTGTAGGCGATGAAGACATCCCCGCCTTCTTTGTTGAATTCAATCGCTACCTTGATCGCACCAAGGTTGTCTTTGACGACCCCGACGTTGGTTAGATCCGCGCCTGTCAGGACGGTGTGGAACACCTGTCCTGTCGGTTCGGAAGCGGGGGGTTGGACAGTGGGTGTTTCTCCCTCCGGGGTTGTCACGCTGCCGGGAGTCGCGTTGGGTGGAGTGGCTGCTGGTGAAGCAGCTTCCAGGGCCGAGGCGGTCTCGAAATCGGTTAGAACGGTCTGGCCGGTGTGGACGAAGGATAAGTCCGCCCGCGTCATTTGAATGAACTCCAACAGCCCGGTCTTCTTAATGATGTTTACCGCTTCCTGTGGATCCCCGATGCCGGGCAGTTCCACGAGAATTCGGCGGCTGCCCGCGATTTGAATCAGGGGTTCGCTCAGGCCAAGGCCATTCACGCGCTGGTCGATGATATCGCGGGCGGTTTGCATCTGTTCGTTGGTAACTTCCGTTTCGGGGGGGAGGTCGGCTTCGAGCAAGACACGTAAGCCTCCCTGCAGGTCGAGACCGCGTACGATCTCGATATCTCGTTGAAACGAACCAATGTGAATGCCGGGGTTATTTGGCCAAACCACAAATATTCCGGCTGCGACCAATACTAAAATAAAGATCAAACGTCTGCCCTGGCGCACTTTCATATCGTTTTCAGATCTCCTTCCAACGTAAAAACCAGCCATGCACCCCCGGCTGGATGCGGTTTATTATACTCCTGCATGCCAGACCAGCGTATGAAAATGCACGTGCATTTGTTGAGGATTCATTCGGTAAAACTGCAGGCAGGGATGTGAGCGAAACGGTTTGCGAGTGTAAAACCACGATCAGACTTATTGCGCATAGCCATCATACAGAGTGTATAATATCCCTTCAGTGCAGAGGTAATGGTTGATTATTCAATTGCAGAAGACCACGAAAACAAACGCTATAGGGCTTCTAGAGCCACCAGGACGGCTTTCAAGACGGAATCGGGTGTCAGGTCATCTGTTAGCTGATAAATGTCGCAGTGCTGCCTGGCGTGCCTCAAGCGATGCTGCTGCTCTTCATATTCTGAGATCAGCCAATTCAAGGATTTTCGCTCGGTACAGAAAGGATAGGACGCATCGAGGAAAATAAGCACATCCGGCTTGGTGAATACCTGCCACATGTTGGGTACGAAGGAGTGTTCCTGCGCGATCTGTCGGGCGTTGTAGCCGTGCCGGCGAAGACCTTCAGCCAGCGTGGTTTTTCCCGATGCGCATGGACCAACGATGGCAATTCGTGGCGAGTCGGGCGGGGTTGATTCGCTCGGCTCGAGAGTGTATCTCATAGGGGCATACGGGCCCATAGACGACGCACGCTATCATGCGAGTTCGCCAGCGTCGCTGCAACGAGGATGCTGATATCATCAACCGGGCGATTTTCGTCCAGTTCCAACGCCCGACTCAGCAGGGCATCTGCCCAGTGCCTGGGGTCGCGGTTTGTATCCGCGGCGAGCTCCCGGACCCGGCTGATCACGTCCATTCGCTGTCCGCGGCGATCACCGGCATGGATCAGGCCGTCCGTGAATATGACCACCACCAGGCCTTCCTCGAGCGGTACTTCACGAATCGCAGGGCGCGTCGATCTTCGAAAACCGACCGGATCGACGGGTTCATCAAGAACCTCAAGTTCGCTGCCGTGAGCAAGAATAACCGGGGCGGGGTTGTTGCGAGTAATCACGCAAGTGCAGCTGGAAAGGTCGATTGAAAGGATGTTAAGGGTTGCCATGACCTTCCCGCCGCGGTAAGTGTAAAGGTAATCGGAGGCAGCCCGAGCTGCCGCACCATCTCGAACCCCTTCGGCTAAAAGGCTGATCGCTTTGCGGGCGACAACATTCGAGATTAACTTTGCAGGCTTACCGGAACGCTGGCCGTCGACGAGGACGAAAGACAGCCCGCCTCCTGGTCTTTCGACCATCTCAAGTGTGTCACCGCTCTCGGAGCTTGCGTATTTGCTCGTTTTCGCCGCCGCGACTTGAGCTTCCATGCCGACGATTCTACAATGCAGGCTCTATGCTGTCCAACTTGAAAGGGCTATGCAAGGTTTCAATGTATCCTTTTTCGAGTAAAGTAGATAGGCCGAAGATCAAACTGCAACCGTGGAGGCTTGATTGAAACCGGATCATGCCGATGGGGTCCGCCTGCAACGAGTGATCGAGCAGGCGATCGTGTCTGTTTCCAAATCGAAGATCGAGAATATAGTCGGGATTGTTGCTGAATATCCTGCGCATCTCCCACCAGTTGCGGGTGATGAGCAGGTGATCACCGCAGCCCTTGCAAGAATCATCCGGGAGGTCCTGATCCGCTCACGGCGTGAGGAGGTACGGGTCCGCGTCCAGCTCTTGCCCGCGACGGCTGAACTCCCACCAACCGCCAGGAGTGCCGGCGGCCAGATCGGAGGCGAGCATGGTCCCCTAGCCTTGATCTCGATATCTGATGTTGACGCTCCCTTTGCTGCACAGCTGCCTTTGCCAGTACCGGACGTGCCGGAACCCCGTCCGCTCGAGGCAGCCCTTGAGCTCGAAGCCCTCCAGCAAGAACTCGAAACGTTTCAGGCAAGGGTTTGGCTTGACGCCGGACTTCAATCGGCCTTTGGCGTTTGGCTTGCGGTTCCCGTCCGGATGGTTGAGAAAGATTCCGCCGAATTCGGTAGGTTAAGACAGGCGGTGACCACGCGCATGCCGGAAGGGATTCTGGCGGGCCAACTTGTTTTGCTTTATGTGGAAGATGAAACCATGCGTACTCTGCTGGTGGATGAGCTGAGCGAGCAGGATTACAGGGTTCTCGCAACGGGAGCCCCAGGCGAGGTTCTTCCTCTGGCCCGGGCGAATGAGCCGGACCTGATTATTCTAGACCTTCGAGCCCGTTCACCGACTGCGATCGATATTGCCACACTGCTCAAACAGGATCGGCGCATCGGCCGGACACCGGTCATGTTTCTGACGACTATCGAAGATCCTGCCGGTGAAGTTCGCATGGAGGTTGCGGACTTTCTGCTACGGCATGAAGGAACGGGCGCGATCGTAGCCACAATCGACGCGGTACTGAAATCTGGCCTTCATCCGACATCGCGGGTGATGGTCATCGAACCGGATGCGGCTCTGCGTGAAAACATAATCCTACATATTCAAGCGCGCGGTTATCCCGTGATCGAGGCCAGCACTCCGGAAGAATCCGTGGCGCTCGCCGAGCGGGTCAATGTCGGCATGGTGTTGGTAAATGCCCGCCTGGCCGAGGAGCGAGATTACTGGCTGCTTCGCCAGCTGCGTTTGATCTCACGCGAGCTCGCAATTTATGTATTTGCCAAAGCGATAACAGCTGAAGAAGGACAAGCTGCGATGAACCGGGGGGCGTCAGGATACGGTGAGACCGCTCAGCTACCGGATCTCCTAGACCGGGTTGAAGGGCAAAAGGATGGGCCACCTGAATGAAGTCCGAGACAGTGCCATAGACATGCGGTTACAGACACGGCCCAGGTCATCCCCAGGCCGTTTTGCTTATGATGGATTAGATTGAGAGAGCCCGGGATCAGTAAACGGTTACATTCGTTCCATATCCGGCTTCCAGGCGGACGTCGGCTTCCGTCACTGGTGTGGCCCAACGAAAGATCCACTTCGCTTCTTCCGGCCGCATATTGATGCAGCCATGGCTCTTAGGCCGGCCGTAGTCGCAATGCCAATAAGTGCCGTGGAATGCAACGCCGGTGTTGGTGAAGTAAGCTACCCAGGGGACGCCTGGCAGCTCATAGGCCTCAGGGTTTGCGGTCAGGTGGCCATCGCCCATGTGCCGTACGGGCATCTTCTTATCGATATGAAAATTGCCGCGTGGTGTCGCAGTTGGGATGCCATTTGAACTGGGCTTGCTGCTTGGAACGCCGCTCGAGATGCTGGTCCGGAAGATGACCCGGCCACGTTCGTAAGCCCGCAAATCTTGATCGCTGAGGGAGACCTCGATATACTTTTCGCTTGCGGGAACCTCGGGAGACAGAGGCGAAAGTTCGTCCGGCTCAATGCGGCGGAGATGCTCAGCACGGACGTAGTAGCGAACGGCTAGGAGATCATCGAGCAGCTGGTACCATAGGCGGCCGTCAGCACCTTCCGTGACAGCCTCCACCCAGGCTGTGGCTTGATAATACAGCCTGTAAAGGGGGTCTGAACTAGTATCGGGCTTGCGATACGTTCGGGTGTAAGGGACGGATACCTCGAATAAGCCGCCTCCGTCAGGGATATCGAATCGAGCGGTTTGCGGCTCCCAGCGGACTGGCTGAACACTGCCGGAATGAATGAATCCATCCCCGATTTCGTACCAGAGCGGGTTATATACTGGACCTTCATCAGCTACCACACGTTGAAATAAGGTCAATAATTGATCACGTTCGAGGAACGCGAGTCGATTTGCACGAAAAGTTGGCTCCTGATACAAACCGATCCAGGTGTCGGCAACGCGTCCGAGACCAACCGGGCCAACCTTGTGCAGGGGGGGCGGGGGGCGGAGGGTGAAAATGCCGCTTGCAATCCCTGCAACCTGTATAAACTCGCGTCTGGATAAACGACCGTCCATACGGATCATTGTACCCAGCCTGCGCCCCGGCTTCAATAGGACCTAATCCGTATGATTTGACGCGAGACTTGTTCCTCAAGAGTGACAGCCCGAACGCCATTCAACCGATCGTCCTTCGGTGAAAAAAAGCAGGCACCGGTCAACTTCTGCCGGCGCCTGTACGTTCTTCGAGGCGGGACGAAACGAGGGAATTGGAATACATTGGTTGCCTAAGATGTTCGAATATCAATCAATTTCAGCACCTCGGGCTCAACCGCATCTGCCAGGACCTGTTGATCTACACCGGCAACCTTGAGAGTCACTTCCCTGTTTGAGCTGCTCTCCCCCGAAACCTGAACCATTGCGATAATATTCCCGTTCAGGTTCCGAATGATCGAGGTCAGCTTAGCCAACTCCCCGGGCACATCCGCTACGAGTACGGTTAAACGGACACCTGCTTCGCGCACCCCCAGCAATTCGAGGAAGATTTTAAAGAGGTCCGTCTCTGTGATCATGCCAACAAGCTCCTGCTCTTGCAAGACAGGCAGCCCACCGATTTTGTTGTCTGCCATAACGCGTGCTGCTTCTTCAACCGGTGTATCCGGCGCAACAGTGATCACATCTTTGGTCATGATTTGTTCGATTGTGATCTTGCTTATCAGGTAATTTAGCTCCCATACACTGAGTGAGGTGGCATCCGATGGCGACGCATGGAGCAGATCGCGGTCAGAAACGATCCCGACCAATTTACCTCGAGTATCAACAACTGGCAGCCGGCGAATTCTCTCTTGTCGCATAAGTGCAAGTGCGTCCTGGATCGACAGGTCAGGGTGCACCGAGATAACCGGATGTGACATGCGTTCGTTTACGAACATGGGCAGGCCTCCTTCTTAATACCTTCTACGTCAACTTTCTTTTATTGTACATATTACGGGTCGTACAGGCGGAGACTATCCATCATCCAGGTCACCTGATATGTTTCCGCATCGGTTTTACCTTTAAAATCCAGGAAGAGTGTAAACCCCGATGGTATAATCAGCGAAATCCGGAAACCTCCGGGGCGTTTACCGATCATCGTGGTCGAAAGAGGAGTTCCACGAGCGTGATTCGAGCCTTCGTGGCGATTGAACTGCCCGATAGCCTGATCCAGGTTGTCCTCGATTTGATCGAAACGCTTCAGGATCTACCTGGCAGCCGCCAGCTCCGCTGGGTGAAACCGCAAGCGCTCCATTTGACCCTGGTCTTCCTCGGTGATGTGGATTTTGAGATTGTCCCTGATATCTCTGTTGCATTGAGAACATGCGCCCTCAATCAGGCATCTTTCGAAATCGCGCTTGCCCAGCCGGGTGCTTTCCCCAGCTGGGAACGAGCCCGCATCCTGCACCTGGGCGTAGCAGACCCCTCACATCAGGTGAGTGAACTACAGCGTTCGATTTCAAAAGCCCTAGAACCGCTGGGTTTCAAACCTGAGAAACGACGATTCACGCCGCATATCACGCTCGCCCGAGTCCGCAACAAAGCGGATCGGGATGAGCTTGCGACCTTCGCGGAAAGGGCTCAACAGGGGAGGCTTACAGGAGATTTCAGCTGGGAAGTTGTAGATTTCCACCTGGTCCGAAGTGAGCTCCTGCCCGAGGGACCAAAATATTCTCTTCTCCAATCCTTCAAATTCGGTGCTTCCCAATGACCAACCGACGGCTGCCGCTTATAAGCGTTCTTGGAAGCAGTCAGTGTGGGCTTGAAATAGCACAGCTTGCAGAACGAACGGGTGAACTGCTGGTAGAAGCTGGATTTGGGATTGTTTGCGGGGGTGGGGGCGGGGTCATGGAAGCCGTTTGCCAGGGAGCAGCCAGGTTAGACGGCGTGACAATTGGAATCTTGCCAGGTGATAAATCCACAAGTGCAAATCCATCCGTGCGCTTCTCAATCCCCACCGGTCTCGGTGAGGCGCGCAACGCAATTGTCGTCCGGGCAGGAGCAATGGTACTTGCGATTGGCGGCGGCTACGGTACCCTCTCCGAGATCGCACTGGCACTGAAATGGGGTAAGACTGTCATCGGTCTCAAAACCTGGCAGGCACAAGATGGAAGGGGGAACCTGGCAGAGATTGAAATCTGCTCTAATCCTGAGGAAGCAGTTGCCAGGATTGTGGCACTGACAGACACGTTCAACGTTGAAGGAGGTTAAGATCGAAGAATCCTTAGCTCTGGCACACACCATCGTCGACACGCTGGAACAGAAGAAGGGTGAGGACATCGTCCTTATTGATTTAAGCGAGCTGCAGGCATTTACCGATTATTTCGTGATCTGCAGTGGGCCGAGTGAGCGAACTTTGAAAGCGTTAGCGGATGAAGTCCAGAAGCAGGTCAAACAGAACTATCAAATCCGTGCCGTCAGCATTGAGGGTGAGCCGGATGCCGGATGGATTCTGCTTGATTATGGATCCGTGATCTTGCATATTTTCTCACCTGCCGTGCGAGCCTACTATAAGTTAGAGGAACTCTGGCGAGAGGGGCCAGTGTTGCTCCGAATTCAATAAAATAATTAAGACATTTCGGTTCGTTTGACGTTGGTCTTATCCAGTGCTCCGTCCTCCAGATAGCGAGGACAACACTCCGCTATGGCGCGTCCACAACTGACCCAGATCGATGTTGTTTGAACGTCGTTTTCGTAATCCGCTTCCCACGCTCAAGCCTGGCGGAACCACAAGGTTTGTGTGATCCCTATTCGGTTTGCGTGGTCGGGGTATCTTAAAATCACCTTCGATGGCAGCTAATCGGTGGGCGGAATTCAAATGCCATTTTGTCGTGTCCGTTTCGAGGAGCGGAGGGAGTCAGGAGCTGATCAATGAATGCCTGTAAACCCATGTTTGACAGCCCTGATACGAGCCTCGTGTCAGCCCGGGTTCTACTTTCGGGGCGGGTTCACCCCAATCTCACTTCGGAGGTCTCTACGCATATGAAAATTGGCTAGAGCGCCTGGTCGCAAACTGGCCTTAGCTGCGAGGCAAGCTCAGCCCTCGAGGATCCAGCGATCGAGATCGCGCTTCCAATCTACAATCTCATCTTTTCCGAACCAGAGACTAACCTCTGCGGCTGCAGTTTCGGGAGAATCAGAGGCATGCGTGAGATTCCTTCCTACCTCAAGAGCGTAATCATGCCGGATGGAGCCAGGTGCAGCTTCCGTCGGCCGTGTGGCCCCCATGGTCTGCCGGACGGCCTGGATCGAATTCGGTCCTTCCCATACCATTGCCATGACGGGCGCCGAGGTGATGTAATCGATCAGACCGGGGTAGAAGGGCTTTCCTGCATGAACGGCGTAGTGCTTTTCAGCAAGTTCACGTGGTACCTCTTTGAATTTGGCTGCCACCAATTTCAAGCCGCGGCGTTCCAGCCGGCTGATCACCTCACCAATTAGACCCCGTTGAACACCGTCTGGCTTTACGAGTACGAGCGTCTGTTGTACCAAGCTGCCCTCCATAAAACGAACTCGGGGTGCTCCCCGAGTTCGGTCATCTCATCAACAGTGGTCAGCCGAATCAGGCGACCTCCATCCCGCGTTGGTAGGCTTTGATTGCGTCATTTAGCTTATCTGCTTTCATATAAGCGTCGCCGAGTGCTTGCCATAAAGTAGGCAGGTTCGGGTATCGATCCAAAGCTTGTCGAAGATCGCTTATTACTGTCTCGAGATCCTGCTTCCGCTCGATGAGCTTTTTATAATCCGAGAGTGCCCGCCCTGCGTCTCCTGCTGCAAGTGCTCCACGGGCACTTTTAAGCAGCAACTTAGCATCGGTCATAGGTTCTTTATATCGAGTTTGTCCTGCTTCAGCCTGCGGAGACTTCTTCGCTGGCTCAGGCTTGCCAGCTTTCAGATCTGAGCTGGGGATTGAGGCTTGTGAGACGGGTGGTGCGGCCGGCTCTTCCTTAACCACCTCCGCTTCAGCATGTTCCGCAGGTGCAGCTGCAGTAGGTGTGGCGAGCTCCTTGGCTGGAGGCGGTGTTGGAATAGGTGGAGCTGGTTGCTTACCAGCAATGGGTTCCGCAGTCTCAGGAGCTGTGGTTGCAGGTTCCGGCGCCTCCATTGCTGGAGTTGCCGGGGACACGATTTGAGGTGGGGCTTCGGGGGTTGGTTGTGGAGGTAGTTGTTCAGCTCCAGGTGCCGGTTCCGCTGGGACTTCCTGGGCAACAGCTGCAGCTTCATCCAACCAGCCGGGAATTTCCATCTCCGCCGGTTCTTCAATCTCTGGGGCGCCTGGCTCAGATTCAACGGGTAGGATGGCCGGGGGAGCTTCCTCCGGCGTCGCCCCTGCTCGTGAACGGCCCGCCATGACCGTTTCATCGGAATCCGATGTGGCCATTTCAATTAACCAGTCGGGGGAAGATTCCTCGACCGGTTCTGAGCTCGAAGCAGGTTCAGCATGTTCTGCAGCAGTTTCAACCAGCGATGCTTCTGGCAGTGATCCTTCGGGCAGGGATTCTTCGGGCATACTTTCAATTTCTGGCTGCTGGATCGTCGCCTGAAACGATGAAGCCTCAATATCGACGTCAATTCCACGTTCGGAAGCGAGGTTCTCAAGCCATTGCAAACTTTCATCGGGCTCATCGGGCGGGACTGTCTCGAGTAGCCCTGGTTCCGCGACGGTCGGCGTGACTTCATCCACGGGTTGCTGCGTTGGCTTTCCAAGGGATTCTTCTCCCTCAGCTTCCTGATTCTCAGCAAGCGATTCCAGCCACTTGAAAACCTCTTCATCGTCCAGATCTTCAGACACTGCCCCTGCACTTGATGCTGCAGTTGGGGTCATCGCTTCCGCAGATTGGCTGAGTCCAGCTTCGTAACCCTGGTTCGCCTGTAGATCAAATTCGGGCTCGATGGAACTAGCTTGTTCTACATCCGATGAAAATTCACCCAGCCAATCGGGGGTTTCGCCGTTGCCTCCCTCTGAGTCGTCAAACCCCGAAGGTTCGGCGGTCGGCCTTGGGCTGGCACCTTCCGCAATTCCCATCAGCCAATCAGGGACATCACCTTGTTCGGCACCAACCTCTGGGCCGACTTCCTCAACTCCTTCAAGCCAATCTGGCGTTTGCGCCGCGGAAGATAATCGAGATGCAATCACCTCGTCTTCCTCGCTTGGTTCGGAGGATAACCAATCAGGAGTGGCTTCGCCTGAGCCAGCCTCCGCTACTTCGTCATCCCCGATTCCAGTCAACCAATCTGAGCCACCGGGCGTGGGCGTAGACTGAGGGGCAGTCCCTTCCTGTTCAGCAAGGGTGCGTACCCAGCTCTCAGTATCACCGCCGGTATCGACACCGCGATAGCCAGGTGACTCTGGTTCGGAGCCAGAACTCTGTGGAGGTGACTCAGCTGGCGCATCCTGTTGGGATGCTGCTTCAGCAACACCTGCGAGCCATGAGGGCGGACCTTCCGGTTCGCCTGGTTTTGCGGATGCTTGTTCATTTCCTTTGTCTGTAGGTGTCTCCTCGTTTTCCTCCAACCAGGAGGGAAAATCTTCAAGCTGGCCCTCGCCCCCGGCTCCGAAGGCTGCGGCTAAATCGTCCACAGCCTGTTCTTCATCGGTCACTTCTTCGTCACGATCTCCAAGCCATGCGATGATAGTGGATGTCGCTCCCGGGGACTGGGTGTCGATCCAGGTTGGTACTTCGGGTCCTTCATCAATCTCAGGTCCGGCTTCGAGTGCTTCCTCCGCTTCGACAGCCGGTATTTCACTTTCAGCCTCAGACTCCGGGGCCGGAAGTTCAGATTCGCTGCTGGCCGTTTCATCCTCGGAGGCAATCTCGGATAGCCAGTCAGGTATCATGCCTTCATCCATGGATTCCTCCGGCGCTGGAGCAGTACGAGCGGGTTCCTCGACTTGAGATTCATCTTTAGGAGCAATCGAACGCATCCAGGATGGAATTTCAGCCGGTTCAAGTTCTGAATTCTCATCCGCAGGTGGAGCAATTGGCCCTGCGCCGGATTCGAGTGCGCCGAGTTCAGCATCAGAAAATGAGACTGGAGCTTCCTCGGGCGTCTCACCGGTCGAGGGGCCCCACCCAGCCTCGCGCATCCACTCCGGGATAGCATCCTCGCTCTCGAGTTCGCGGTTCAGATCGCTACCATCGAATGCGGGTTCATTAATAGCAGAGGCTCTCGGGCGGTCCCCGCTGCTTGAATCAAGATCACTCAACCACGCTGGTTGTGGGCTGGCGTTGATGGCGTCTGAATCACCTTCCGAAAGATCAACACCAAGCGACGTCACCCATTCTGGTGGTTTGGCCTCCACCGTGGGAAGAGGTTCTCCCGGGCTCCAGGTTGATTGGTCAACTCGCACTGCACCTGAGTCAACCGAATTCGGATCCAGTTCAACAGATTCAAGAAAACCAAAGTACGGATCGAGTCCTGCTAACTTTCGGTGGAACTCTCCTGCACGTTGTTGGTCGCCTTCCTTATCAGAAATGTCAGCCATAATGCGGTTGGCTTCAAGACTGAAGGGAAGCTTTTCGAGGATCTGTGCACATATCTTCTTCGCTTCCTTGAGTTGTCCCCCACGCCAGTACATCTTTGCCAGCAATACTTCTAAATCTGGCCGGTCTGGATCTTCCTGTAACGCTGAGCGTAACTCCGCGATTGCCTGGGGAAACAACTCGCCCCGAGCATATTGCCGGGCAAGTGCGCCGCGTGTAAGTCTGACCTTATGCGGTTCAAGGCCATCCCGGCGTCCAATTAAGCGCGATAGTTCCTGACGAATCGCGGGGTTGGAAGGTGTGGTCTCGAACGCTCGCTCCATATGCCAGATAGCGGCGTCAAGGTTGCCTTCATCCTCCCTGACGAGCGCCATTCCAACGTGAGAGACGAAATCATCCGGAACGGCTGAGAGGACACGTTGGAATATATCAGCCGCGTCACCAAAGCGTTTAGCTTCTAGATAGGCTTTTCCCAGCAGGCGGTAGGTGTCAAGATGCTTCGGATAAACCTGGAGGATGTGGCGGCAGTGCGCGATTGCCTCATCGAGCTTTTCGCGCTCGATCAGATCATCGATTTCTTTAACATATGCGCGTAACGTTATCTCTGCCATTGCAGAACCTCGGTCAAAGTATGCCTTAAGTGCCCGACCAACGCAAGCAGAAGGTAGTCCTACGACCAGGAAGGTATTCTGCGAACAGGTCTGGCGCACTAATCATAACAAGAATCGTGCCAGATTGGACCTATTTTTCATCCAGTCCGTGCAGCTTGCGTAATCGATGAAGAAGGTCAGAGATATCCCTGGGAGATCCAACGGGAGAAGGCTGTTCCGGCTTTGGTGAAGGGAAACTGGCAAGCGCAGCCAGGGTTGCTCCCACGTTGTCGGCCAGCGCCGAGGGGTCATAACCTCCTTCCAGTACGAAGAGCAATCTCCCCTGTGCATGCCGCTGGGCAATCTCTAGCAATCGCTGAGTAATTTCGTAGTACCCCGCAGTGGTCAACCCCAAGTTCGCCAGGGGGTCGTTCCAGTATGCGTCGTAGCCAGCGCTAACCAGGACAAGCTCCGGTTTGAAGCGAGCGGCGGAAGGAAAGATAACCTGCTCGAATATCTGCTGAAACGCTTGATCTCCAGCGTAAGGGGGAAGCGGAATATTGATCGAATAACCATAGCCTGGTCCGCTGCCAGCATCATTCCAGGCGCCGCTACCCGGATATATCCCGGCCTGGTGGGTAGAAATATAGAGGACGGTTGGGTCTTGCTCAAAGATTTCCTGGGTGCCGTTGCCGTGGTGAACGTCAAAATCGACGATCAACACCCGTTCCAGCGACTGAGCCTGGGCTTCCTTTGCAGCGATGGCGATGTTGTTCAGGAGGCAAAAACCCATTGCCTTATCCCGGGTGGCATGGTGCCCGGGCGGGCGAACCAGCGCGAAACCATACGGATGATCTGAAGTGAGGACATAATCCAGAACCTGCAGGGTCGATCCGGCTGCAGTCAAGGCAGCAGTGTAGGATGCAGGCGTTGCATAGGTATCGCCGTAGTCGAGAAATCCACCCCCGGAAATGCAAATCTGCTCAAGTGCGGTTATGTACTCCGCAGTGTGAACACGAAGAATCGGATCTAGTGAGCTTTCGCGAGCAGGCAGGAATTGAAGATGATCGCTAAGAGGCGGTTCCACAAAACGATCGAAGTGGGTGAAACGTCGTGGGGATTCGGGGTGGCCGGATAATCGATGCCCGGAAGACCTCACGATTGAACATCCGATCATGACTGTACCTCTAGCTTCCTCCAGAAGGAGTGGCAAAATGCTTCAACCAACAGCTGTAAGCCAGGTGTTGTCTAACTATTTCATTACGATCCTACTATGAACATCAGCAGCACTATTTACTGGCACTTAGAAGAGCATCGTAAAATTGTGGCACGAGATCGGGGGAGATAAAGAACTTCAAATATGTACGGTTGTAATATTGCCAAGATTCAGAGCTCTCATAATAACTTCTCTGAATTTCCTTCGATAAATTTGCGGATTCACTGAAATGACCGAGAGCTTTCTCTATCTCCCTTTCTACAGTTAGGGATAAAGGGACATTAGGGCTGATGAAAAGCGCAATTCTTATTTGCGTGATTGCATCTGAAAGATTTCCGGCTAAAAGTGAGGAATACGCTAAGCCTGCGTATACAATGGAATTTGTTGGTTGTTGCGAGTTCTCAATTCGAAATAGTGAAGTTGCATCCTTAAGATTGCCTCTATCTGCCAGATTCCATGCCAGCCAAGGCCCATTTTGAGGAATCTCTTGATATGTGTTCCGGAACTCTTCAGAAATATATTTACGTTCAATATCCGCCTTGAAATAATCACTAAATGCAAGCCAAGGGTCTTTCCAGAGAGCTAACTGGTAGCTTTCATAAGCGGCATCCGTATTGCCAAGCGAATCGAGAATAAAACCATGAAACAGCTGGTATCGGGAGTTATTTGGTGCAAGTTTGATCGCATGCTCAATCGATTGTAAGGCATTGTCTTTGAGTCCCATCGTCCATTCAAGGACAGCAAGATTGACCCAATGAGGTGGCCAATAAGGATCAAGAGTCAATCCAGTTAGAATTGCATCTCTTGCTTTTCCAATACTACCGCTTGATGGATGCTGCCAAACCTTATATGCCTCCGAAATTCCACATTCAAACTGATAAAGTGAGAATCTTGGATTTTTCTCTGCGGCAGCGCATATTTCATCCGAAGCTGGAATAAGATTGCCACTTCTGAAAGCTGAGATACCTCTCCAGTACATGAATGTACCAGGAAGCGATACCGTGGAATAGATTACAGCTATTACAAGAAGGGGAGCCAGTGGCGCGAGGCTGTAGCGCCGTTGAATCGAGAATTTACGAACGTCTGAGGCTAGTCTGTAGAGTATTGCGAGCCATATAAGAACCCCTACTGTATATAGTGGGCTCTCGAAAAGGTAATCGACAAGCTGGTGAGGTCCAGTTGTTGCCAAGCTAGATATTGCTACTGCGGCATAAAGCCTATTTGTTTGGTTCGAGCTCCTCCATATCGAACTAAACGCACGTACCAAATAGAACAGAATTATTGCGAGGATACACACACCTAGAAAGCCGTGCTCTACCCAAATTTGCAGGAACAGATTATGTGCATGGCTCGTCGCAAAACCAGGAGGGATATTCGTTTGTTGAGCGAAAAGCGTTGAGAATGAACCCCAACCAGTTCCTAGAAGGGGGCGTTTTTGAATAATCTCGACAGTCGGACCCCATATCGGTACCCTGGAGGCCACTCCGATCGTATGGCCAGTTCTTCGTACCTGTGCGATGAATAATAATCCGACTGAACTAAGCAGTACCACACACAACACGCTAAAAAGTATGAAATGCTTCCGATGCCTGCGAATAAATACTAGCAATCTTTCCCAACTTCCAAAACGATCCCACACCATATAGAGTATCAACATGCCGGCGCCGATTCCGCCCGAAATCCATCCCCCGCGGGAAGATGCAAGGTATTCAATAAAACCTGCGGCAAGAAGGGGGATGCTCCATGCAAGAATATGTTTAACAGATAGCTTTCGAGTTAGTTTAAAGAGAATATAGGGAATTAAGAGGTTAAAATATGCAGAGGTTACATTGGCATGTCCGGTTAATAATCCAGCAATACGATAACCAATAGGCGGTGCAGACCGGAACTCTCCTTGAATAGCACCCCATCTTGCTAGCCAAACAATAAAAAGCATGCCTTCAACGACCGCAATTATGGCACCTACCCCGAGGAGCGCATTTGCCCAAGTTGTCCATTCAATTCGATCCTGCATCAAATCAGCTACCATTGCGAAAACTAATACCAGGAGTAAGCCAATTAAACTTTTCTGGATGGCGGGCAAAGGTTGGATACTCCATGCGATGGTTATCGTTTGGTATAGCCAGAGGACGAATAGAGGTATTGTGATATCCGGTAGGTGAACCGTCCGCCTTTTTGATTTCAGATCGAGAATCCAAATTACTATGACCAGACAGGACAGCCCAATCCCTGTAAGTTGGAGATAGGGATTCAGACTCTCCCAACTTAATCCGATGACAATTAGCAAGGTTAAACAGAAGGTGAAGGGAATTATCGATCGTAGATCAACGTGTCTCGATCGCGAGGTATCATGAGTGTTTTGAATCATCTCGTCAGGTTATATTCAAGGAGTCTCATTGTAAAAGGATGAAACGATCTTTGCTGTAGATCCACCCAGTACAGTTACAATCCCTATGATGATAGCATTGAAACTATGAGCCCGGCGATAGCCGGGCTCAATAACTCGTTATTCCCAATCAAGAAGATGGTCAGTCGCCAGCTGTGTGGCCTTCAACCACGATATCCGGAGCCGGGCGCTTGCTTTGCCAGATGGCCCAAATCAGGATTGCTACAAGGACCAGGATAACCGCCCATCCACCGATTCCCAGATCTGTATATTGCACCACAATCGGGGCGATGATTACCGAAACCAGATTGACGACCTTGATCATCGGGTTTAGCGCGGGGCCAGCGGTGTCCTTCATCGGGTCACCGACCGTGTCACCGACGATGCTCGCCTTATGCCGTTCTGATCCCTTGCCACGATTTGCAGCCGGATCGGAGGGCTCGTCCTCGATCATTTTCTTGGCATTATCCCAGGCTCCCCCGGCGTTATTCATATAGACAGCCAGCAGCTGTCCCGAGAGAATTGCCCCTGCCAGGAAGCCGCCCAGGGCTTCGATCCGCAGCGCGAGGCCAACCACAATTGGTGTAACGACACCCAGTAAGGCCAGCGAAATCAATTCTTTCTGTGCGGCAGTTGTTGAGATTGCCACAGCCTGGCGGTAATCAGGGGGGACTTTGCCCGAAAGCACACCAAGCTTGAACTGCCGGCGGACCTCGACGACAATCAGTGCCGCTGCACGTGAGACGGCATTGATAGCGAACGAGGAGAACAACCAGGGAAGGGCGCCGCCGATGAGCATTCCCACAAACACCTGCGGCTGGTCGATGCGAATACCGATCGATGAAATCTGCTCGGCCAGCGGAACCCCGAGAGCGTTCTGTGCCCGGCTGACATCGACGATGAATGAGCCAAAGAGTGCGACGGCAGCAATCACGGCCGAGCCGATGGCGACCCCTTTAGTGATGGCCTTGGTGGTATTCCCCACCGCATCAAGATCGGCCATGATCCGCCGGGCTTGATTGGTATCCTCATCATCCTGCTTATGCCAGGCCATCTCGCCGATCCCGGCTGCGTTGTCGGCAATTGGGCCGTACGAATCCATCGCGACATTGTTGCCGGTCAGCGTCAGCATGCCGATGCCGGTCATCGCGACTCCGTACAGGATAAACGGTACTTCATTCCCGCCTTCAAACCCCGGGATGCCGCTGAAAATAATGACCGAGGTGACGATGGTGACGGCGATGACAAGAATTGACCAGACGCTGGATTCGTATCCAACCGCAATTCCGCTCAAAATCGTCGTTGCTGGTCCAGTGTTAGTCGATTTCATGATCTCACGCACCGGTTTGCCGTGGCTGCCCGTGAAGTACTCGGTCAGGCGGTCGATTGAGATTGCTAAAAACACTCCGATGGTTGTCGCCAGGAATGGCCGCCACCAACCGCCCGGAATATCGTTACCCATGTAGAAAAAAGCCATCAGACCGAAGAGAACAACCGAGATAGCAGCAGAGGAGAGATAGCCGCGGAAGATTGCCTTCATCGCATCACCGCTCTTGCCATGCCCACCCTTGACTGCATAAGTTCCGATGATCGACGAAAGTACGCCGATGCCCCGTACAAGTAAAGGGTAAATAATCCAATCCAGATTGCCTGTCAGGTGCCAGAGAGCTAGTCCGAGGATCAAAGCGGAAACGATAGTTACCTCGTACGATTCAAAAATATCGGCGGCCATACCAGCACAATCGCCGACATTATCACCAACCAAATCGGCAATAACGGCTGGGTTGCGGGGGTCGTCTTCCGGAATGCCGGCTTCGACTTTTCCAACAAGATCAGCGCCGACATCGGCGGCCTTGGTGAATATTCCGCCGCCAACCCGCATAAAGAGCGCAAGCAGGGTTCCGCCGAAACCAAACCCGAGCAAGGCATCCGGCGCCGCGATTCCAAAGATGATGAAAATGACCGTACCGCCGAACAGCCCCAGACCATCAGTCAGCATACCGGTGATTGTGCCGGCGCGATAAGCGATTCGAAGCGAATCGCCAAAGGAGCGACGTGCAGCGGAAGCAACCCGTACATTTGCCTGGACGGCCATCCGCATGCCAATCTGACCGACTGCAAGGCTGAACATCGCGCCCATCATAAATGCGATCGCACGCCCGAGGCCGATGATCAACCGGACGCGCGAGTCATCCATCCCAGCAAAGCGCTGCATTGCCTCAGGGGAGGGCGCAACAATGTATACCGAGAAGAAGAGCGCGAGCGTCAAGACCGCGATCAATGGCAGAATTGAACGCAGCTGCCGGCGCAGGTAGGAATCGGCGCCGTCACGAATGGCATTCCAGACCTGCTGCATCGACTCCGTGCCTTTATCTTCCTTGAGAATTTGCTTTCGCAAAAACAGGGCGTAGAGTAAACCGAGGATTGCGATACCGAGAATTGTCCAAATCGCGACCTGCTCGAAGGATGTCAGACCTTGCATTGACAGCATGGGTCAGCTTGCCTCCTTTAATCAGTATTCGTGCACGGGAACCGGCTGATTGTACTTTGATGGATTTCCATCGTCAAGCACGGCAGGTAGGCGTGGGATCAGATCGTTAGGAAAATTGCTTATGTTAGGAAAACTTGAAAAGTGAACACTTATAAACTTCAAAAGTGAACTCTAAATCCTAGTAATGGCAATGAGACAGAGTGAACCATCTTGTTGTTCCACCAAATACGGATATGCATGAGCTGCTTTGCTTCATCAGGCACGAGATGGACATCGACATCTTCACGAAGAGGCACATTAGGCACTTCAATAACATGTTTGAACAAAGAAATTCTGCGATACCCATTGACCATCCTTTTTTCTCGTAAACAGAAAATATCTTTGGTAGATGTATAGGGTTTGGGTAACACAAATTTGCGAAAGAGACTATTGCCTTCTTTTCTGGCCCTTTCGTAACGGATGCTGGGGACTTCACCGGTTGTGGAGTGGACCTGGTTCCCATTGTACCGATTAACCTCGTCTCGCAGCACGCTTCGGACTTCATCTATGGTTGAGATCTTCTCATAGACACAGGTTCGAACAATGCGATCCTGCAGCCAACGATAGGGACGCTCGACCTTGCCTTTGGCTTGGGGAGAGAGTGCATAGGTAACATCCACATTCAGAATGCGCATCATCTTGCCCCACTGGGTCTCGACATCGTCTGTTTCCAGTACATGCTTTCTCCAGAAGCTGTCCCTTCCCTGGACGAAACGGAACACACGTAAGGAGTCCACGTAGTAACGTAAAGGCAAGCCACAGCTCTGAATCAGAGTCTGGGCAGCCCGAATATGGGCCCAGGTCGTCTCTCTGGTGAAAAAGTCAGCGAATAGTATCTTACGGCTGTAGTCATCGATGGAAGTGATGAGGGTCCATTTCTCCTTTGCAAGGGGAGACCAAAGGTGAAGAGATGCGTCATGCTGTACCAGGGCACCGATGGAAGCGGTCAAGACTTCCCGATCGTGCACCTTTCTCTTCCTGCGTGGTTTGTGGCAGCCAAGCTTCTTGGCGCGTTTGATGATGGTAGTTACGGAAATATCGACCCCTTTCTTCCTTAGTCGATCCCTCAGCGCCGTGTAGTTGTAGCCGGAGATGGGCAAGTCGGGATCCTGGACGATTTCTTTCTCCTCCAGCAAAGCCTTCTCGATTTCCGCTTCCACTTCCGCTGACAACCTGGCTGGCGTTGATCTCTCATAGGCGATTGAGAAGCTGTCCGGATCTTGCCGATAAGATCTCACCAGGGCAAAGAATCGGGTCTTGCCTACCCCCAACATTTCCTGAAACTGGGCTCGGCTCATTTTCCCCAAGCAGTAGCTTTTAAGTAGAACTCTAATCTGTTCGTCGGTAAGACGCCTGTGAAGCTGGTCCATTGATTTCTCC